>Ga0190265_10000201_pt1 | contig 55982 bp, 42 predicted proteins | sample Popmic124T_FD_133135 | JGI IMG/M metagenome (GOLD analysis project Ga0190265, IMG submission 133135) | Populus adjacent soil microbial communities from riparian zone of Indian Creek, Utah, USA - 124 T | ecosystem: Environmental > Terrestrial > Soil > Riparian zone | place: USA: Utah | collected... | reverse complement strand
GCCAGCTTGCCCTGGATCTCTCCGAGGGTGCCGGCCGGGAGGAGCAGGACCAGGTCGCGCCCCGCGGCGCGGGCCGGCACGCCCGCTGCCACCGGCGGATAGAGGGTCAGAGTCTCTTCCCCCACGTCCTTACCTTTGAGGGTGACCGTCAGCACAGGCTTTCCCCCGATCCCCAGCGAGGCGGCCTCACCGGGCGAGAGCAGCCGCTCGGCGCGGGCCTGCACGAGGGCGAACAGGAAATCGCTCACCGGCAGGTAGGAGATGGTCTCCTCGCCCCGCTTCCAGTCGGGCTCGGCGCGCTGGAGGGTCAGCCTCCCCTGCCCGTCATCGACGCCCACGGACTCCACCTGGAAGACGTCGAGCGAGGAGAGGGTCTGGGCGCGCCACTCCGCCGCGGGACGGGCCGCCACGTCCGCCAGTCGGGTGCGGACCTCGAAGACCTGGCCGTCCATGCGGGCGTAGACGGGCTTCGCCACGGGCGAGCGCTCAATTTCCTCAACCGGCTCCTCCTGCTCAACCTCAGAGCCCACCTCGATCCGCACCGGCGGGCCTTGCTCGGACGCCACCTCGACGATGGCCCGGGGCGGCTGCAGTCCCAGCTCCGCGAGGGGGCGGGCTGGCTGGTCCAGGAATCGCTCGGCCATAAGCCCGCTCAGCTCGGCGAACAGCTCGTCCACCTTCTCACGGTCGGCGCGGTCCCGGAGCGGGCTCTCGATCCGGAAGGCGTCGTCCTTGGAGGCCAGGACGACCCGCTGTCCATTCGCGGCGAGGGTGACGCGCCGCACCTCGTCCCGGTTGCCGCGGAACATCTGGCGGTCCCGCCAGTCGCCGGGCTTGCGCTGGATCTCGGAGAGGATGGAGTCGCTCACGACGAAGGTCTCCCCGCCCTCGATGCTGGCCAGCGTCGAGCCGCCCATGGGGTCGGCTGCGCCGATCTTGAGCACCGTCTCCCCCTTGTCCGTCTTCAGGCGCACGGTCGCCCGGGGCTGGTCGAGCCCGGCCTGCTTCGGGTCCACATCCTCCAGGGTCCGGGTCTGCTCCAGGGTAGTGAGGGCGTCGAGGAAGCCGTCCACGGCCATGATGTCGGCCCTTGCCTTCAGAGGTTCGAGGAGCCGCCATTCCGAGTCCGGAGTGATGTCGATCTCCTCCAGCTCCAGCTCCTCCTCCTTCTCCTCTTCCTTCTCCTCTTCCTTTTCGCGGAGCTTCACCCTCTCCATCCGGACTGTGCCGACCTCGGACTGGAGGGTGATCTCGTTCACGTCGTCCTTCTCCACCTGGACGACCCTCTTCTCGAGCTTGGCGCGCTCCTCGCTGGACGGGAGCTCGCGCTCGTAGAACCAGATGAAGGCGCCCAGGACGGCGACCAGGGCGAGCAGCACGAGCAGGGTGCGGGGCCGCATCCTCGTCTACCTCCTCCGCCGGGCCCAGACGACGAGTCCCGCCAGGGCGGCCAGGGACGGCAGCAGCAGGAGGGCGATGCCATAGACGGTCCAGCCCTGCTGCTTCGTCAGGTTCAGCCGCACCTGCTCGGTCTTGCGGGGCGGGATGGCGAGAAGGGACTCGCGCTGCACCAGCCAGTTCAGGGCGTTGGCGAGCAGGATCTGGTTCGGGGAGTTTGCCTGAATGAGCTGGTTCGTGGCGAAGTCCGAGTCGCCGATGACGACCAGCCTGGCCTTCTTGCCCTGTCCGCTCCCCTCGACCGCCACGCCGAGGGAGACCGGCCCGGCCACATCCGTGTCGCCGCGCTCCACCTCCGCGAGAGCCGCGAGGTTGGTCTCGCCCCAGCCCTCGGCCGAGGTGCGCGCCAGCTCAGCGACCGTGAAGCCCACCGCGTCCGTCTTCGCCACCGAGCGGGCCACGGAGAACAGCACCGGCAGCTTGGACTGCATCAGCGCGTTGGTCGCGGCGTGGTCGCCGTAGTCGTTGGCAAACAGAGTGGCCGCGGTGAAGCCCGGGATCGTATTCGGCGGATCGACGACGATGTCGTTGCCGAGCCGCGCGCCGAAGCGGTCGAGCCAGCCCTCAAAGCCGGTGGGACTCAGGCCGCTCCCTTCGGTCTGTCCCAGGGTGGGATCGAGCAGGGCGAGGAGACGCCCCCCGCCGTTCAGATAGGCGGCGAGGGCGCCCAGCTCCGCTTGCAGGAAGGGGCTCTTGGGACCGGCGACCACCACCAGGTCCGTGCCGGGCGGAACCGCGGTCTTGCCCAGGGCCGACCACTCCTCCACGTCGAAGTTGTCGGCGCCGAGGATCTCCTGGATGCCGGAGAGCCCTTCGGGCGCCTGGCTGTCGAGCGAGCGCTCGCCGTGGCCGGTGGTGAAGAGGACCCTGGGCTTCCGCCCCTCGTTGAGCTGCAGGATGGCGCCGGTGAAGAGCTGCTCCCCCTTGAACCCGGCCATCGTCGGGGCCTGGCCCATCTGCATGCCCGAGAAGTCGAGCTCCGCCAGGTCGCCGCTCGGCACCACGCGCTTGTCCTCGCCGCTCGCCACGACCACGCCGTAGCCCGAGATCTGGTACTGCTGGATGAGCCGCTCGGCCTCGATGCGGTCCTTCTGGGGATCGACGTAGCGCACCCGGACCCTCTGCGACGCGGCGTCGTACTGCGACAGCAGCTCGCGCACGGGCTCGTAGAGCTCGTCGCCGGGCTGGAGGAAGACGATGAAGTCCACGTCCCGCTTGAGGTCGCGGACCACGTTCTCCGACTTCTCCGAGAGCGTGTAGAGCTCGCTCGACGTCCAGTCGAAACGCTTGTGGTACTTGTGGCCGAAGTAGTTGACGATCACGAGCAGGGCCGCGATCAGCAGCACCCCGGCCGAGAGGGTCCCTGCCCGGACCAGCCAGCGCCGGTTCACGTTCTCCATCGCGTCACCTCCACTTCTTGTCTTCGAGCGCCCGGCTCGCGAGGAACAGGAAGAACAGGGTCGCCGACACATAGAAGACCAGGCGGCGGGTGTCCACGATCCCGCGCGAGAGCTCGTCGAGGTGCTCGCCCAGGCTGAGATAGGAGAAGACCTGCCGCGACGTCTCGCTGGTGAAGATGTCCGAGAACCAGCCGAGCAGGAAGAGCAGGAAGAGCAGCGCCGCCGTGACCATGGCCGCCACGAGCTGGCTGCTCGTCGTGGCCGACGCGAACACCCCGATCGCCAGGAACAGCGCGCCGATCAGCAGGAGCCCCAGGTAGCCGGCGGCCACAGGTCCCCAGTCGACCTCGCTGTAGTGGTCGACGATCGCGGCATAGACCAGGGTCGGCACCCAGAGGGCGGCGAAGAAGGTCAGGGCCGCCAGGTATTTGCCGGCGATCACCTGCCCCTCGGTCACGGGCGCGGTCATGAGCACCTCGATCGAGCCGCTCCGCAGCTCCTCGCTGACCAGGCGCATGGTGAGCACCACGCCCAGGATGAGCAGGATCAGCGTCGTGCTGCCGAAGAAGTAGGTCATCGGCGGACCGGAGGGCGCGCGCGGATCGCTCAGGATGGAAGCCAGGTTGCCGAAGACGATCCCGTTGACGACCAGGAAGAAGAACAGCACCACGTAGGCGAGCGGCGACACGAAGTAGGCGCGCAGCTCGCGCAGGTAGGTAGCCAGGACCGCTCTCATGCCGTCACCTCCTCGTGCGGAGCCAGGGAATCGGCTTCCACGGCGGCCGCGGTGTCGCGGGTGGTCAGGCGGACGAAGACGTCCTCCAGCGTGGCCCGCTCACGGGCCAGCTCCAGCAGCACCCAGCCGCCCTCCACCACCGTCCGGAAGACCTGCTCGCGCACATCCGTCCCGGGCCCGTGCTCCAGGACGAAGCCGCCGTTCTCTACCCGGACTCCGACGACCCCCTCGATCTGTGCGAGCGCCTCGGCCGCGCCTTCCGGTTCCCCCTTGAGCATGATCCGCAGACCGGGGTTCCCCACCCAGCTCTCCCGCAGGCTCTCGGGCGTGCCCTCGGCCACGATGCGGCCGCTGTCGATGATCATGACCCGGTCGCAGAGCAGCTCCACCTCGGGCAGGATGTGGGTCGAGAGCAGCAGGGTCTGCTCGCGGCCCAGCTCCCGGATCAGCTCGCGGATGGCGATGATCTGCTTGGGGTCGAGCCCCACGGTGGGCTCGTCCAGGACCAGAACCCGCGGCCGGTGGAGGATGGCGGTGGCGAGCCCCACCCGCTGGCGGTAGCCCTTGGACAGGGTGCCGATGATCTGTCTCCGTACGTCGGTGAGGAGGCAGCGGTCGACCGCCATGCCGATCGCCTCGCGGCCCTCGGCGCGGGAGAGCCCTTCCAGCCGGGCGCGGTAGGCGAGGTACTCCTCGACCCGCATCTCGTTGTAGAGCGCCACGTTCTCGGGCAGGTAGCCGACCTGCCGCCGGGCCTCACGGGGCGATTCGAACAGGTCCTTGCCGGCCACGGTCACCTTGCCGCTGGTGGGCGGCAGGAAGCCGGTGAGCATGCGGATCGTGGTGGTCTTGCCTGCCCCGTTCGGGCCGAGCATGCCCACGATCTCCCCTTCGCCGACCGAGAACGAGATGCCGTCCACGGCCGTGAAGTCGCCGTACCGGCGGATCAGGTTCTGCGCTTCGATCATGGAGCGTGCCTCCTCCCTATGTACACGGGCCGGGCCTTGAGCAAATCAGGTGCCGGGCGAAGATACCAGGGATTTCAGGGTTTTGCGGCTCGCGATCGTGCCATTCTGGCGCGTGATGATATTCTTCCTGGCCATGGCGGACAAGGACAAGGCATCCGGAATGAAATCGGCGTACGAGCTGGCGCTCGAGCGCATGGAGAAACAGGGTATCGAGAAGCCTCGGGAGGAGGGGCTGAGCGGCGAGGTGAGGGAGAAGGTGGCGGAGGCCCGCCGCCAGGCCGAGGCCAAGCTGGCCGAGCTCGAGATCCTCCACCGCGACAGCCTGCGCAAGGCCTTCGACCCGGCCAAGCGCCAGGAGGAGGAAGAGAACTACGTCCGCGAGCGCCGCCGCATCGAAGAGGATCGCGACCGCAAGATCGAGAAGCTGCGGGGATAGGAGTCCGCCCCCCTCCCCCCGGACGGGGAGAGGGGGAACGGGATCAGAACGCGCTGTCCAGCGTCACCTGGACGTTCAACCCGACATCGATGTCCTTGCCCAGGAAGGCGCCGGTCGCCAGGGTGCCGTCCTGGAGCCAGGCCGTCCCGTTCGGGGCGTAGAGGTTGATCGAGACCGTGTTGTTCGTCCCGATGTCCACGGCCTTGGGCGTCGCCGTCAGCGCGCCGGTCGTGCCGTTGATGCCTGCCACGTAGAAGAGGATGGACGAGGCGTCGATCGACGCTCCCGTGGCCGGTCCCACCCTGGTCAGGTTCTTGGTGCTGAGCTTCTGCTGCACCCGAACCTGCGATGCGGCCGAGAACAGCAGCTTCGCCTCGCGGTCCACCGTGATCGAGCGGAAGTGGTAGACGCCGCCCGTGAAGGTGACCGTCCCCTTCCTCCCCACCACCAGGTCGAGATAGCTGCCCGGGGCGAGCGTGCGGGTGCCGTTGGTGCTCACGTTGATGTTGGTGCTGCCCGGCGTTGCCGTCAGGAAGGTGGGCAGCGTCGGAAAGATCGGCAGGGCGAGCGGTGATCTCTGCAGACCGTTGATCGTGCCGCCGTTCGTCAGTTGGTTGTAGGAGATGTCGCCTCCGACCACGGCGCCGGCCGCGACGGTGAGGCTGTCGGCCTCCACATCCCAGTTGGCGGCGGTGGTGACCGAGCCCGCGATGCTGAGCTCTGCGCCGTTGAGGAACGGTCCGGTGCCCGCCCGATTCACGATCACGTCGCCCGAGAGCACGTCCGAGCCGGTCCGCAGCCAGGCACTGTTCGTGGCCAGGATCGCCACCCTCTCCAGCGCCTCCCCCACCACCACCGTCACCTGCCCCGTGGCCGTGCCGCCCTGATCGTCGCTCACCGTGTAGCTGAAGGTAACCGTGCCCGTGAAGTTGGCGCCCGGCGTGTACCGGACGGTGTTGTCCGGAAGAAGGACCCCCGGTGAGCCCACGGCGGTGACGGTCAGGGTGTCCCCGTCCGCGTCCGTATCGTTGGCAAGCACCGCGATGATCACGGGCACACCCTCGCGGGTGGCGCCGCTGTCCGGATTCGCTACCGGAACGCCGTTGACCTCATTGACCGTAACCGTCACCAGGCCCGTGGCCGTGCCACCGAAGCCGTCCGACACGTTGTAGGTGAAGGAGTCGGTACCGGAAAAGCCCGGCACGGGGGTGTAGGTGGCGGTGACGCCGTTCGTGGCCACCGCGCCGTTGGACCCCTGGGTGACGGCGTTCACCGAAAGAGCTCCGCCGTCGATGTCGGCATCGTTGGCCAGCACGGAGACCGTGACCGGCGTGCTCTCGTTGGTGACAGCCGAATCGGCTCCGGCCAGGGGCGGGTCGTTGACGGGGTTGACCGTGACGGTCACGTTCGCCGTCCTCTCCACTCCGCCGGCATCCCGGGCGGTGTAGGTGAACGTGGCCGTGCCGCTGAAGTTGGCGGCTGGAGTGAAGGTCAAGGTGGTGCCGTTCGTGGCCACCGAGCCGTTCGCGCTCTGGGTGACGGCCACGACGGTCAGGATATCGCCGTCCACGTCCGTATCGTTGCCCAGCACGGAAACGGTGACCGGCGCGTCCTCGTTCGTGGCGGCGCTGTCGGCCACCGCGACCGGCGGGTCGTTGACCGGGGTGACAGTCACGGACACCGTGCCCACGGACGTGAGGCTCGCCGTATCCCGGATGGTGTAGGTGAAGGTATCGGAGCCGGAGTAGTTCGCGGCCGGCTGGTATCTCGCCTGGCCGGAGACGATCGTGACCGTGCCGTGCGCCCCCTGGGTGACAGCCGTCAGGGTGAGCGCCGAATTCTCGGCATCCGTGTCGTTCGCGATCACCGGGATGGTGACCGTGCCTTCCTCGGCGACGGTCGCCGAGTCGGCTACCGCCACCGGCGGATCGTTCACGGGGATCACGTTCAAGAATACCGTGGCCGGGTCGGTGCCCCCGTTGCCATCCGAGACCGAGTAGGTGAATGTATCGGTGCCGCCGCTGAAGTTCGGGTTCGGCGTGTAGGTGACCGTCTTGTTGGGGTTGAGCACTGCCGTGCCGTGGGCCGGCTGGGTGAGCAGCGTGACGGTCAGGATGTCGCCGTCGATGTCGCTGTCGTTCGACAGGACGTTGATCGTGACCGGCGTGTCCTCCTGCACGGGCGGGATGTCGTTGTTCGCGACCGGAGCGTCGTTGACCGGTGTGACGGTCACGCTCACGGTGGCCGACCAGGTGCCTCCCTGGCCGTCGGAGATCGTGTAGAGGAAGGAGTCGTTGCCGTTCAGGTTGGCATCGGGCGTATAGGTGGCGGTGCTGTCCGCGTTGATGACCGTCGAGCCCCGGTTCGGATTGCTCGCGAACGTGACCGTCAGGGAGTCGCCGTCCACGTCGGTGTCATTGATCCGCGGGTCGAGCGTGACCGGAGTGTCCTCGCTCGTGGTCGCCACGTCTGCGAACGCTTTCGGAACGTCGTTGACGGGCGTGATGGTCATGAAGACCGTTGCCGTCGCCGTGCCTCCACTCCCGCCGGTACCGTCCGAGACCGTGTAGGTGAACGAATCGCTGCCGTTCGCGTTGGCGTTCGGCGTATAGATCACTTTCTTCCTCTCGACGCTCGGGCTCATGTTGATCACCACGGAACCCTTCGCACCCTGGGTCACCGCGGTGACGATCAGGGAATCGCCGTCCACATCGGTGTCGTTGTCCACCACCGTGATGTTCAACCAGACGTCCTCGTTCGTGGTGATGGCGTCGTCCACCGCGACCGGCGGATCGTTGACCGCATGGACAATTACGTAGACGGTACCGGTGTCGGTCCCGCCCTCGGCGCTGATCGTGTAGGTGAACGAGTCGGAGCCGCTGAAGTTGACTTTCGGAGTGTAGGTAACGCTCCCGTCACCTTCGATCGCGGACGACCCGTTCGCTCCCTGGGTGACCGAAACCACGGTGAGCGGATCTCCGTCCGGATCGGTGTCGTTGGCCTTGACCGCCACGTTCACCGGCATGTCCTCGTCCGTCGTGGCGAAGTCGTCGCTGGCCTGCGGGGGATTGTTGAGGGGCGGCGAACCGAGCGGCTCGCCCAGGTAGCCCAGGACGGAGGAGAGCGCCGCATGGTCCATGATGAACGACGCTTCGAAGGCATCCCCGGTCTGCCCGTTGAGCACGCCGTTGCCGCTGGCGGATGTCCCCTGCTGGGTGAGGATCGAGGCCGTGAACAAGCCCGTGTCCTCTCCGGTCTCGATGAGGATCAGGTCCTCCGAGTCGGTGGAGATCTTGAGCGTCCGGATTCTCACGACAGGGGAATCGATGCCGGAGCTCACGTTGCTCGCGGGCCGCCGAAACCAGACGTGGACCGTGGAGCCCAGGGGGAAGACCGTGGCGTCCCGCCCCTGGCCATCGGCGAGCCACAGCTTCGAGTCCCGGACCCGCGCCGTGGCAGACACCCCGCTCCGGTAGGCCGTGACCATCGAGTCGCTGTCGGGCTCCTGGTGATTTTTCTGAAATTCGGCCAGCCCGTTGCCCAAGACGGGAGAATCGGAGAAGCCCGGGAGGACGGCGGTCGGCAGCGTACCCGTGAACACGCCGGTGTCGGGGCCAGTCTCTGTGAGAGTCACGGTCTCGAGGTCGAGCTTCGCGTCGCCGTACCTCCTGGCGATGACCTTGGCCGTCAGGGTCTCGGCCGTAGCAGGATTGGTGTTGGCATCCGCCTCGGCGACCCGGACGTGAATGGTGTCGCCGAACAGATAGCTCTCGGTGGCTTCCCCCTGATCGTCGAGGAGCTCCACCGCGACCGGCACGATGGCGACGACCGTCACCACCCGGCCGGTCGGGTCATCGGGGTACGTCGAGGCGTTGTAGACGACTTCGACCGTGTCCGCCGTCTCGACGTACAGGACGGGCTCCGAAGTGGGCACCCCTGCGCGGGCAGTGGCGACCGGCCCCTCGAAGATCCCCGTCGAGCCGCCCGTCTCGGTGAGGAAGACCCACTGGGAATGCCCGAATTCGCGGGAGCTGACCAGCACGGCCAGGTACTCGGGATAGGTGTTCACGTCGGCCCGCGGTGCGGTGGCGCGGATGCGCAGGGTGTCGCCCGCGGATGCGAAGGTCCGGGGCTCGTCCTGGCCGTCCAGGACCTCCAGGACCGCCGGCACCATGAGGAGCATGGCGGCTGCCTCGCCGTCGCTGGCTGTGATCATGTCGGGCTCGCTCGCGGCAGGATACTCCCGGCCGGTGGCCAGGACTCCGCTGCCCCCAGCCCACAGGCTCATCGGGATCGAGCCTTCGAAGACCCCGGGGCTCGCGGGGAGCTCGGCAAGGCTCAGGGGCTCGGTGTCGCGGGTGATCCGTGACCGAATCGTCGCGGGCACCTGCCCCGCCGACAGCGGGTCGAGGACCCGCACCCGGGCGGTGGTCTCCTCCAGCAGAACCGGCAGGGGCAGACCGGCCTCGTCCACAAAGCGGACGGCCGACCGTGCCACGGTCGCCTGGTCGGAGCTGGCGATGCCGTCCACCTCGTGCTCCACCTCGACCGTCTCGCCGGGCTGGGCCTGGAGCTTTCCGTCACCGGGAACGGCCGCGCCCGGAACGATCGGGAGCGCCCTCACGAAAAGACAGGGGCGCCCGTCCGTTTCCCAGGTCCGGAGCGTCTCCAGGTCGCCCGTGGCGAGCGACCGGACCTGCACCATCTGCACGTCGAGGGAGGGGCCGGTATTCATCGCGGTCTCGACCTGGACCCGCAGCTCGGAGCCGAGGGCGAACGATTCCGCGTCCGCGCCATCCTCGTCCACCAGCCGGATGATGGAGAGGGTCAGGGGGGCCTGGGCATCCGCGAACGGGGAGACCTCGTGCTGGACCCTCACCGTGTCGGGCTGGAACTGGGCCGAGCCCGTGCCCGAAACGAGGAGACCGTCGCCGGAAATCCGATAGAAGAAATTGATGGCGTGGTGCATCTTGCCCTCGAAGACACCTGTGTCCGGGCCGGTCTCTCTCAGAGTCATGACCTCGGAGTCCCCGGAGAGCATCAGCGAGATGGAGACGACCAGGCTCTCGACCGCGGCCGGGTCGAGATTGAGGGAGACGTCGATCACCCGCGCCACGATCGCCGAATCCGCCAGCACGAAATCGGTGGTCCGGCCGTCCCGAGGGCGGAGGAAGCTCACCGAGGCTCTTGCGACCGTGGCCGTGTCCGACGACGAGGTGGTGCCGGTGGCCGTCTCCGCGTGGGTGACCGTGACGGTCTCGCCGATCGCGGTCTGAATGTCGCTGGAGCCCTCGAAGGTGTGGGTGCGGGCACCGGTCTCGGTGAGCGTCACGACCTGGGAGCCGCCGCCCGAGGTGGTCAGGGTCGCGGTGGTGAGATCCGGCCCGGTGGACCGGTCGGCGTAGGCATCCCGCACCCGCACGCGCACCGGCTGGCCCAGGGTGACCGTCTCCGTGCCGCGGCCCTCGCCGTCCACCAGCCGGGCCTCCGAAAGACCGACCTCGACGGAATCGCTCGCCCCGCCATAGGTGGCGGTGGCGGTATCCAGAGTGGGATCCGGGTCGTAGATCCAGGTCGTGTAGAGCTGGTCAGCGTCCACCCCGTAGATATTGTCGAGGGCAAAGTCGGTGGTCAGGAAGACCTCCCCCTCGAAGACCCCGGTAGCGTCGCCGCTCTCGGCAAGGTTGGCCGTGGCCACGTCCTCACCGTTGACGGAGCTGAGCCCCACCGAGACCGAGTCCCGGCCGGCAGTGGTGTCCGCCGCGGGGTCGATCACCCGCAGCAGGACCTTGCTCTGCTGCAGGACGCGGGATGTCTCCTCCCTCCACTCGTCCAGGAACGTGACTGAGATCGTTTGCGCGGAAACGAAGCTTGCGAAAGCGCACAACAACAGCAACAGCAACAGCGTGTGTCGCCTGCCCATGAAATGGCCCTTTCCCCCGGCGTACGCCGGGTCTCTGACGGGTTGCTCTGGTTAGAGTGTCGTCAGAGACCCGAAACGTGTCGCAGGAGGAAAGGTTTCATGACTGCTTCTTTACGGCTGCACCCCCTGGCTCTTCGCCAACGGGGCCGTCTTGGATCAGAGCTTCGACTGGAGGAGCGGTGGCGCAGGCCTCATGAGCTGCCCAATCAGCCTCTGCACAAAGGTCGCAGGATCGAGCGCAGGGAGCTGGGGATCATTCGGGTCGTAGAAAATACCGGGAGCAACTGTCTTCGCCCCGCGCATGACTTCGTTGAAAGTATGGGTTGGGGAGATGCCAGTGGGCATGATGTGAAAGAAGGCAAACGCGCACCAGGCAAGGCACGTAAGCTGCGTGGCATCCTTGATTCCCGCGACTTCCTTCGCGAAATAGAGGATATCCATCGTCGAGCCTGACGTCCCGGCCCAGATCGACACGCACCTGAGCCGGTCCTTGTAGACGAGCGGGTTCTCGAATTCGATCAGGCTGCCCTTGCTGCCCTTCTTCCGCATTAGGTCGCTCTCATTCCGGCCAGGGATGCTCAACTTCTTGAGCTTGATGTACGACAGCGCGAACGAATGAATAAAGCCAACCTTGACGTAGAGCACCTCGTGCTTTTCGCCTTTGAAGCTGGCCACCGACCACTTGTCGCCGCTCCACTCGATTCCTCTCACCATGGGGCCGTAGGCGGTTGGACTTGCGTGCAAGCTCTCATTGCCCTGAGAGATTTCCGTGATTCTCTCGATCAGTGGGTCGAGGATGATTTTCTCGTATATATGCAGGTTGCCGATCACGAGCCGAGCCAGAAACTCTTCCTGGCGGCGGTTCGCTGCCGCACGCACGTTGCCGAGCAGCACCCACGCGAGCTCCATGAGGCTGTCCACGTCCTTGACATAGGCATTGCCCAGGTTGCCCATTCCATAGCCGGGCGCCTTTACCCAGGCAGAAAAAATCTTCTTGGCCAAGACCAGATCCGATCCGGTGATGTGCACTTGAGCGATAGCAGTACCATCGAGAATTTCGCGCCTTATCTCAGGCCACAGCTTCTCGATATCCTCCACCTTGATCGCTTTGCCTTTGACATTGATCATCTCGCCTCGCCTCCTTGCCGGATCGCTCCTCGGCGGCGATTCTCCAGACACGAGCGGCTCCCTCCATGGCCGGGGGTCTTCAGCCGGTCTCGCTTCCCTAGAAGTGACGCCAGTGGAGGCTAAATTGCACCGCATCCGCTTTGGAGCGCTGATTGAGGTCACCCGGGTCACGGATTCGCCAGGAGGACGCTTGACCTGGGCAATGGCGTCTGCGGCGGGTCAAAGGCGTTGCGGCGCGGCACGGGGCCGCCGAGAGCCGCTTCAAACCCGTAAAACTCTCCCCGAACGAGTCGGAATCCATTTGGATCGATCCGAATGGCTTTGGATCCATGGGAATGGAGACGAACGCGCTCGACGAGATTTTTAAGCGCTGGAAGCCATTCCGATGGACCAAAGCTGGTTTCTGATCCAAAATAATGGAGAAGGATGCGCTCGACGGCATTTTTACGGGTCGGATTCCATTCCTATGGATCTGAATGACTTTGAATCCATAGGAATGGAGACGAACGCGCTCGACGGCGTTCTTACGCGCCCGATCTGATTCTGACGCGGTCGAGATGATCTTCGATCCAAAATAATGGAGATTACCGTTTCGCGGGAGGGATCAAGGCGCTTCTGGCGGCTTCCAGCCGCGCCGTCTCCACCCGGCTGCGCTGCTCCTCCGCGCGCCGGATCAGCTCTTCATAGTCGGCCACCCGGAGAGCGGGAGCATCTCCGGCCGCAGCCGCCAAGGCCCGCCACAGCGACCTCTTCCCTTCGATCCCGAGCGACAGGGCTTCCAGGGATTCGAACAGACGCAGCTCCCCGCCCGAGGGGTCGTCCAGCCGCAGCTTGAGCTGAGCGGCCTTCTCCCCAAGCCATCCCGTCGCCTTGCGCGTGCGGCTCTGGGAGACCTGCAGCCGCTCCATGACCGTCTTGAGCGCCTCGCGGTCCTCCGCCACTTCGGCCCGCACCTCGCCGACTAGCCGTCCCAGGTCGGTGCCGGCATGCTCCGACTCGAGGTGCTCCAGGAGCTCGAGGGCGCCCGTCGCTCCCGCCAGATGATCGTTCAGATACGTCGCGATGTGCTCGTCGGCCATACCCCACCTCCTCCTCGGGTGGGATGTATGCACCCGGTGCGCCACCAAGCGAGACGGAGGGGGGTGGGCTCAGAAGCGCCGGGCTCCCTTTTCTCGCGTTCGCGCACCTCCTTTTATATAGGCAGCGCTACAGACGGTTCGTGCGCCCCAAGCCTACCGGGCCCGGCTACGGCACCTTTGCTCCAACAGGAAGAGACGGCCAATGATTGAGATCAGAAGGGCCGAACAAGGCGATCTACCCCACCTCATCAACATTGAGCACTACAGCTACGGCGCACTGGGCGCGGGCCAGGAGACGCTCCGCCGGCGCATCGAGATCCTCAACAGCGAACCTCCCGGGTGGTTCTGGGTCGCCGCGAGAGGCGACAGGGTTGTGGCCAGCGTCATACTCCAACCGACGTCCTTGACGCCTGACGAATGCACCTCGTGGGAGGTGGCGACTGACAACGGAACGCTCCAGCGGACCTTCTTACCAGAAGGAAGGAACGTATACGGAGTATCACTGGGGCGGTGCAAAGAGACGCCGCCAGGTACGAACGATCTCCTCATACACCAAGCGCTCGCCGTGACAGTGGGGACTCGGAAAACGTTCTTTACCCTTTGCTCGCGAATGCCCGGGTATCAGTCATATTGCTCGCGACATCCAGATACCACCCCTGACCAGTACTGGCAACTCGCCAGGGCAGACGGAAGCCCGCGCGATCGTACGCTTAGGAACTTCACAAAGTCCTTCGGGCATCCGCCCTGTCGACTGCTTTTACATGGGTATCTTCCCGACGAAGCATCAGGAGGCCACGCCGTGCAGTTCGTCATCACGGATTTCACGGCTGCGTTGAGCGCAGTGGCACGGCGCATCTACCGTGCGGGATCGCTTGTTGTCACACACATGGAAAGGGGAGAGCGTAGAAATGCTACCGCTACTTCATAGCGACGACCCGCGCGTTCAATTCATGACCGGAGGCTGGCGTGACTGGTGGGATACCTTTGACCGAAAGGTCGTCCGTGTACTGACCTTGTACGTATCCTGGGGTTGCCCCGACTACGGCAACACAAAAGGAGGAGAGCGCCTACCGCACCGCTGCGTGTTCTGCGGCCTTCCAAGCGCGGCAAGCAATTTCAACCAAAGCTTCTATGGGAAGCCGCAACTCACGAGCGAGGAGCATTTCCAGCTCTTCCGGTCTGCCCTGACCGCGGAGCTGCAACAAGAGATTCCCCACACGGTCAATGTATTCAACGCCGGCAGCTTCGCTGCTATGCCAGTTGACCTGCAACTTGCGATTGTACGAGAGTTGGCGCAACATCCGATCACCGGCATCGTCGTCGACGCCCGTGCGCGCCTGATTACTTCTGCGACGCTTTCACGCCTGATGGAGATCCTTGCGCCACGAAACATCCGGCTGACCATTCGGATCGGAGTTGAAACCAAGGATGAACGTGTACGGAACGACATTCTCGGCAAGGGTCATTCGCCCGAAGAAATCACCACAGCGGTCGCCGCGATGAAGGAATCTCGGGTGATAGCCGGGGCTTATGCGCTCCTAAAGCCCGGGCCAGTCCCATGGTTTGACGACCAAGGATACCGGCATGAAGCAATCGAGACAGTCCGGTGGCTTGTTGAAGATCTTGGATTTGATGAGGTCTACTTCCGAACCGGATGTGTGCCGGAAGCACCTCACACGCGTCTCTACTCACTGTGGGAAAGCGGCAGCTTCGCCCCGGCAACGCTTTGGGATACGATAGCGGTTCTAAAGACTGTTGCAGCAAGATTTCCAGGAAAGGTACACTTGCTGCCTTTCAAGGATGAACCCCCATTCGTCGCCATCCCCTCTGCCGACAATCCCCGAGGAATTCCCGAAACTCTCGAAGACGCTTCGGACCTGGACAAGAGGTTCTATGAGGTATTCCAACTGTATCGCCTCACCATGAACCCATTGGTGCTGACAGCGCCACTCCCGCTCAAGCAGGCAGATTTACTGGGCTCCTGAAGTTTCAGCCTCGACGCGGAAATCGTCGTACCTGGTTACTCCAGCCGCGTTGCTGAAGCCCACCCCGCCCACCGCGAGCACACTGTCATTGACTTCGATCAACGTCTGCCCGTTGACACGCCCTCTCAGCCGATCCCCTATCACCTCGAATTCCAGCGTGATCCAGTCGTCCAGGAGATTGGATGGGAGGGGGATGCTCGCGAGGCGGACCTCCTGCGTGCCGTTGCGGCGGCTCAGGATGAGAAGATCAGAGCTGGCGTTGACCCACAGCTCGTAGAACTGGCGCGTGGTCGCGGTGAACCTTGCTGCGATTCCCGAATGGTGGCCCGCATTCCGGACCTCCTGAACCTTCAGCCGCACCGAGATCAAAGCGTCGTTCAGCTCCGGATCGACCCTTTTAAGATACGCGACCGAGTCGCCTCCTCCGCTCGAACCGCCGCCGCTGCCCTCGAGCACCATGCTTCCACCATCCTGAACAAAACCCCAGGCGACTGAATTCTGGTCTGAGCCGAACTTGGAAACCAGATAGGCAGAGAAGTCTCCCGCTTCAAAATCATCGGCGAGATCAGGGGAGACACTCGTCCGGCACAGCGTAGTGGGTCGCCTCGTGCCATCCTCGACATAATCCCCGTCGAGGCACTGTTGCAGGCCCGACTGCACGAGAGACAGCTCATAATCAGCGACGTCGGCCGGCCGGTGGATCACAGCCTCGGTTGCCGATATCGAGACCACCTCCAACTGCTCAAGAGGATCATTGGTCCCATCCCCGGACAGCAGCGCAGTGAAGGTTCCTTCATTCTGCCCGATCAGTAGATCAGGAGTGCCGCCTACCGTGCCACGCCATTTGCCGATCATCGGATGAGTCTCGGCAAAATATCCGTTGACATCGAGGATGAAGTGGACCTCACCTCCTCCGCTCACCGAGGCCTGGGCAAAGACGGAGCCGGAGCCGTCCGGCGCTAGTTGAACGATGCCATTGTTTCCACGCGTCTGCCCTGCGCCGAAGCTGATCCCGCTCGTGGTGACGTTCAGTGTCCTTGCGGGCAGCAACGTCACAGAACCCTGTCCTGTCGCCCCGGCGACCGTCATGTTGACCGACAAAGCGCGCGCGGCGGCCGGAATCCCGCAGCTTCCGGTGAGGACAAAGGTCTGTTCAACCCCGGAGAGGAGAGCTGAGCCGGATCTGGTATCGACGAGGCGACAGGGTGTAACCGTAAAGAAATCCAGCCCGGGAGTCGAGGAGGCGCTCAGCGGATCGCTTCCCCGCGCAATTTCGTCCGAGTCCGAGTACCCATCGTGGTCGGAGTCGGCCTCCAGCGGATTGGTTCCCCGCGCAAATTCATCGCCGTCGACCAGACCGTCGTCGTCCGAGTCGGGATCGTCCACACCCGTGCCCAAGTCGGCCTCACGAGAATCCGTCAGCCCGTCATGATCCCGATCGTTGTTCTCCACCTGCTCGGAAAGGAAGCTTTCGCTACCGTCTGGGTAGACCGCCGAAACAGCATAGATGTGCATCTCCACGGATTCGTCACCCGCCCATGGGTCCGATGTGTCGACGGAGGTTCCCGCCGTCGTGGCCACGAACGCGAAAGTCGGCATGGTTGCGAGCCGCGAATAGACGTTGTAACCCACCACCTGAGGATCGGCACTCGCAGACCAGGAAACCTGGGTTTCGGCCGCGAGGCGGTTGGCCCGCACGCCCGTGGGGCGGGGAGGCCTGTTCCTGAGGCTCAGAGTTGGATTCCCGCCAGCCTCCAGGTCAAAGGTCAGGGTGTCGGGGCCGGTAAAGAAACCGATGCCTTCGATTTCGGTGCTGTTCCCAAGGTCATCGAGATAGACCAGCCGAAGGAGGTAATCTTCCTCGTGGATTCCCGACAATGTGACCTGGTAGGTCCCGTCAACCGGGTCTGGAACAATGACCGTGGTGGCATCGGGTCTCACAGCGATATGGGAGCCAGGAATCCCGATCGCCTCGATTCCCGAGTCCGGCGCGATCCCGCTTGCGGTCTGGTCCGGAGCACGCAGATACAGTTGTGCGCGCCCGAGAATGGAAACTGCGAGCTCTCGGCCCTGCGCGCTTCCCGTTTCGCTCTCGGGAGAAAGGGCAGACAAGTTGGTACCCGGCTCACCCTCTGAAATCAATTCAACCAGATCGAAGCGGTGAGCGAAGATGAGGCTCTTGTGATCGGCATCCCGGGTGGCGGCTATATTGAACCCCGGCAGCGAAAGGCTGGATAGCGGGACCGTCTCATCGCCCTTCCCTTTCGTTTGATTGGCTTTGGGGACTCCATCCGGGTAGAAATCCCGGCTGCAGTCGCGGGATTCCACCGCGAGAGTATCGAGCGTGCTCTTGGTGCCTTGAAAGAACTTATCGGTCACCCCTGCGTACAGGTGGGTGATTCCGTCCAGCAGTGACAGCGAGGAAGAGGCGTTCAGGCCCGTGAGCCAGTCATTGGTCCATTCTTCCTCCGGATCGCAGCTCAAGGCGCCATTGGGATCCAAGGCTTTCGTGCCGGTCGGCAAGAGATCCTTTACAGAGCGCACATCGTTGTGTAGCAGGTTGTAGACCCGTTGGCGATCGACGTAGCAATCATCGGCCTTTGGGATCGTCGAGCCGGCCGTGTCGGACGGGAGGCACACATGGAGCTTTGGATATTCCAGGGTATCGGCAACCCCCTCCAAGGCGGAAAGATAGCTGGGCAGCGCCGGGTTCTCCGGATCCGAGCCTTGCCAGAGGTAGTAGGCGAACGGTGCCCCATGGTTTGGTGTGCCTACCATGGCAAATCGCTTGATGTCGTTCTGATAAGAGTCCCCTTGGATGTACGCGCGAGTGACCAGCCCACCCATGCTGTGGGCGACGATGCTCACCTTCGTAGTTCCGGCAACCTCCTTGGCATGGGCGATTGCGTGCACGAGGTACTTCTCGGCGACGGCCTTGACCGGCAGGCGCCAGTCGTAGGGCACCGGGAAGATGGTGCACCCCACCTTGTACTTGGAATTGGCCAGGCGAAGCGAAAACACAAAATCCCTCCATCCCGGATACCAGAGGACTTCGAAGAGCCCACCCGGGTTGCTTCCTCCCCATTCTCCCCAGCGGCTGTCGTTCCACGCAGGAACGTCCTTGGGGAGGCGCGGAGTGAGCAAACCCTCAGGGAGGCTGCTGCCAAGGATTCCAGGAACCAGCAGCACGGGAGTCACACCGGAGGGATTGCAGTCTGAAAGGACGATCGGCTTCCAGCGGAGGCCATTTGCAACGACTTGCAGCTTGTAAGCCGTGCTGCGATACCCGGTCGCGGTGTGATGCGCCATCACCGTGTACTCGCCGCTCGCCGCGTTGGGGAAGGCGAAACGGCCATCCGGACCGCTGAATGTAATCGTCGTCCCTTGGGTGCCCGTCAGTTCCACGGTAGCCCCCGCGACCACAGCACCCGACGACTGTAGCGTGATCACTCCGCTGAGACGGCCAGTTGCGGGCGCGGTTGTAGTTACATTGAAGGAATTGCTCGTTCCTGTGGCTCCCGCACCGGATGCGTTCAGCCGTACGCCGCTGCCGGCGGTGTCGAGAGTGACAGAGGCAGTGCCCGTCCCCGAGTTGAGCTGGAAAGAGGACGGCCTGACTGTCCCGATGTTCGCGGACAGCGTTACGGAGCCTGTGAATGGCACGAGAGAGCCGCCTGTGGCGCGAGCCCTGACCGTGATATTGAACCCGGTTCCAAGCTGCTGAGGAGACGATATCGAGCTGAATTCGAAGAAGTCGGGCAGCTCGCCGGGAGGAGCGGCCGGGCCAGTGACGTTGATGGACTTGCTCCCGAAATCGTTTGCGGCACTGGTCTGCTGAAGCTTGCTGAAGTTGTCCACGATCACCCAGACATGGTAGCTGCCGCTCGAAGTGCCTGAAGGAATCGTGACCTGGGCGCTCTGCGCGATCGAAGCCCCGGCTGCCAGCGATGGTGTGTTGACATCCCCCAGGATCGGATCCGAAAGGCTCGGTCCCCCCGCAGAGGTGCTCAACCGCAGGCGCGTCGTCGTCGGTATCGCGGAGCCGCCCCCTTGGTTGCGCACTGTAAACGACACCGCCGCGCTCTCTCCCACGGCCAGAGAGGCCGGGTTCACCGTGATGCTTTGCGGCACCAGGTCCGGCAGACCGCTGCCGTTGACTGTGAAGAGAGTATTCGTCCGGTCGTTGCCCTCGTTGGCGGCTCCCTGGCCGGCCGAGCTGTTGGCGTCCAGGATCACCCAGACGTAGTTCGAGCCCGAGGGACGCCCGCTCGGAACCGTGACGGATTGGCTCACATTGTGGGTGCTGCCCGCGCTCAACGCGGGAACGTTCACGCTGAACAGCAAGGGATCGCTGGTCGTTACAGAGCTGGACGACACAGCCATCCGCACGTTCGTCACCGAGGCTTGAGCCTGAGCGCTGCCCTGGTTGCGAATGGTGAAGCTCACCGTGAAGCTGGAGCCGACTGTACCGCTCGGTGGGTTCAGGTTGAGGTTCTGCGTGATCAGGTCCGGCAGGCTCGGGACGCTGACCGTGAAGAGTGTGTTCGTCCGATCGTTGCCTTCATTGGCGGCTCCCTGGCCGGCCGAGCTGTTTACGTCCAGGATCACCCAGACAAAGTTCGAGCCCAAGGGACGCCCGCTCGGTACTGTAACGGACTGGCTCACATTGTGGGTGCTGCCCGCGCTCAAGGCGGGAACGTTCACGCTGAACAGCAAGGGATCGCTGGTCGTTACAGAGCTGGACGACACGGCCATGCGCACGTTCGCCGTCGAGGACTGGGCCGTGCCGCCGCCCTGGTTGCGGATGGTGAAGCTCACCGTGAAGCTGGAGCCCACTGCTCCGCTCGAAGGGGTCAAACTGAAATTCTGCGTCACCAGATCCGGCAAACCGGTCACTGTGAAGAGCTTGTTCGTCTTGTCGTTGCCCTCGTTCGCCGATCCCTGCCCTGCCGAGCTGTTCACGTCCAGGATCACCCAGACATGGTTCGAGCCCGAGGGCCGCCCGCTCGGAACCGTGACGGACTGGCTGACGTTGTGGGTGCTGCCTGCGCTCAACGCGGGAACGTTCACACTGAACAACAGGGGATCGCTGCTCGTCACGGAGCTGGACGAAACAGCCATGCGAACGTTCGTCGTCGAGGACTGGGCCGTGCCGCTGCCCTGGTTGCGGATGGCGAAGCTCACCGTAAAGCTGGAGCCCACCGCGCCGCTCGAAGGACTTACACTGAGATTCTGCGTGATCAGGTCCGGAAGACCGGTGACCGTGAAGAGCTTGTTCGTCTTGTCGTTGCCTTCGTTCGCTGATCCCTGGCCTGCCGAGCTGTTCACGTCCAGGATCACCCAGACATGGTTCGAGCCGGATGGACGCCCGCTCGGTACCGTAACGGACTGGCTCACGTTGTGAGTGCTGCCTGCGCTCAGGGATGGAACGTTCACACTGAACAACATGGGATCGCTGCTCGTCACAGAGCTGGACGAAACAGCCATGCGGACATTGGTCGTCGAGGATTGGGCCGTGCCGCTGCCCTGGTTGCGGATGGTGAAGCTCACCGTGAAGCTCGACCCCACTGCTCCGCTCGAAGGGCTTACACTCAGATTCTGAGTGATCAGGTCTGGAAGACCGGTGACCGTGAAGAGCTTGTTCGTCTTGTCGTTGCCTTCGTTCGCCGATCCCTGCCCTGCCGAGCTGTTCACATCCAGGATCACCCAGACATGGTTCGAGCCTGAGGGCCGCCCGCTCGGTACCGTAACGGATTGATTGACATTGTGGGTGCTGCCCGCGCTCAAGGAGGGAACGTTCACATTGAACAACAGGGGATCGCTGGTCGTCACAGAGCTGGACGACACAGCCATGCGAACGTTCGTCGTCGAGGACTGCGCCGTGCCGCTGCCCTGGTTGCGGATGGTGAAGCTCACGGTGAAGCTCGATCCCACCGCGCCGCTCGACGGGCTTACACTCAGATTCTGAGTGATCAGGTCTGGAAGACCGGTGACCGTGAAGAGCTTGTTCGTCTTGTCGTTGCCCTCGTTCGCAGCTCCCTGACCGGCCGAGCTGCTCACGTCCAGGATCACCCACACAAAGTTCGAGCCCGAAGGGCGTCCGCTCGGCACCGTAACCGATCGGCTCACATTGTGGGTGCCACCTGCGGCCAAGGCTGGGACGCTCACACTGACCAGCAGAGGGTCGCTGCTCGTCACCGTGCTGGAAGACACGGCCATGCGGACGTTGGTCGTCGAGGCCTGCGCCGTAGTGTTGCCCTGGTTGCGCACGGTGAAGCTCACCGTGAAGCTGGAACCCACCGCGCCGCTCGAAGGGCTCACACCGAGGTTCTGCGTGACCAGGTCCGGCAGCGCGTGCGCAGCCGCAGGGGCCAGCAGCAGTAGAGTCACAACGGCTGCCAGGGAACCTCTGCTCTTAACCATGGCGAAGAACCTCTCTGGTGTCTTGTCTGCGACTCATGGATAGCAATAGCCACGAGTATGTTGAGAGGGGACTGGGTCCCCCCTCCAGGTCTGACCCCAGTGCCGGAGAAAGGGTTAGTGGCGTCGTAAAACTCTCCATCACTCCGAGCGCTTCAGGACCACCTCCGCCGGTTTGTTGGGCTGGACCACGGAGAGCGCCGCGGCTTTCCCTTCGGCTAGCTGGAAGACCACGGCCAGCCCCGGCGCCATCCCATCTCCCTCCCAGCGGAAGCGGGTCGGCGAGGTCGGGATCAGCAGGGCGGGAGGGAACGGAGGGCCTTGCAGGATGGAGATGCGCAGGCTGTCTCCCTGGAGGTCGACCTTGACCGCCATCCCCATCTCCTTGTGCGCGTAGGTGCCCGGGAGCCGCTCGAGGTCGGCCTTGGCGACCGTCACCTCGGGCAGCTCGAAGTCCGGCCGCCGCATGCGCGCGATGCAGGAGGTGTCGAGCCCCTCGACCGTCCCGGCCTCGATGAACGCAGCGGTCAAGCCATGGACGCAGTCGCCGCCCTGCATACCATCCGTGTTGTGGCCGCCGTCCGGGACGACGACATGACGTGCCCGCTTCAGCGTCCGGGCGACCCGCTCGCCATCGGAGGGTGGCGTGGCCGGATCGCGCTCACCCGAGATCAGCAGGGCCGGCACCTCCGAGACGACCGGGGCGTGGAGGTCCGGCCCCAGGTCGCGGGTCGGCCATCCCTCGCAGGCGGCTTTCTGGCGGCGGACGCGGAAATCCCCCAGGAAGGTGCTGGCCACGGCCGTTGCGATCTCCTCGTCGCGGATGAAAGCCACGTCCTCGGCGCAGGTGACGGATTGGTAGAAGCCCTCCGCTACCGAAATCATTTCGCTTCCGTGAAGAAGGGCCAGCCGGGCCAGAGGCTTCCAGTCTCCCTGGGCCGCCTGATGGATTGATAACGGCACCAGCGCGGCCTCGATCGGCGAATAGAGCATGTAGCGGAGGGTCTGGGCCAACCCGGTTTTCGCCAAGAGCACCTCGACGGGCATTCCGGTTGGCGGGTCGGTCAGTCCGACGCGGACCGGTTCCGCTGTGACGCGGCGCAACACGGCAGCCACCTCCTCGCGCAGCTTCGGGAAGGCGCCGCGGCAGGCCGGGTCCCCCTCGCACTCGGCGATCAATCCGTCGAGCGCCTCCTGGGAGGCACGGGCTGTGCCCAGCGGGTAGCGCGCATCGGGAGGCACGACGCCCTCCAGCGTTGCGGTCCGTACGCTCCGCGGATGCCGCCGCAGATAGGACAGCACGGCGCGCGTGCCGTAGGAGCGGCCCATCAGGTTGATCGGGCCGTAGCCGAGGGCGGTGCGCACCTCCTCGACATCGTCGACCGCGGCATCGGTGGTGTACCACGACAGGTCCACCTCCTTCTTCAGGCGATCCCGGCAGGCCCGGACCTTGGCGGCAGGAAGAAAGTCGTCCAGAAACCCCTGCACGCTCTCCTCTCCCTTCAGCTCCGTGCAGAAGAGCCCGCCGGACTTGCCGGTCCCCCGCAGGTCGACCAGGAACACGTCGCGTTTCTGATGCAGGGAGAGTTGCCCGGCCATGAAGACCCCCATGGAGATCGAGTCCTCCCCCGGTCCGCCGGCGAAATAAGTGATCGGATCGGGAAGGCGGCCCGGGCCGGCGGCCGGGAGCACCACGATCTGGAGCGGGATCTTCCGGCCCTTCCGGGTGGCCCGGTTTTCGAACACCTCATAGGTGCCGCAGAGAGCCTCCGGGGGCATGCCCGGCTCCTTGCAGGCGGTGAGCTCGGGCCGGCGCGGCGGCTCCGCCGCGGACCCGCAAGCAATCCAGAGAGGGCCGAGGACGGCGAACATGGCGACGACAGCGCGAGGATTCCTCATGACACACTCCTCCCGGAAGAGATCTCTCTCTTTTTTATCGATCCGGCGTGGAACTGGAACTGCCTGGCTTCAGTTTCGTGTGCCTAGCCCGGGGAGGGCTCCGGCACGAGCTTCTGCGGCCGCCAGCGGGTGGCGCTCTTGCGGAGCTCCTGCATCTCCTGCCAGTAGCCCTCGATCGTCTCGCGGCCGTCGCCGCTCAGGCGGACGAGGGTCTGGGTCTTCTTGTTCACGAACCGCTTCTCGGTCTCGACCAGCCCCGCCTCCTCGAGCTTCGAGAGATGGGAGGAGAGGTTCCCCTTGGTCAGGCCGGTGATCCGCTGCAGGAACAGGAAATCGGCGCGCTCGCAGGCCGAGAGCGCCGTCAGGATGGACAGACGGGCGGGATCGTGGACCCGCCGGTCCAGGTTCGCGAGCTGCTCGAACGGGGTGGCACTCATTTCACTCCTCCTCCCGGCGTCCGAGCACCCGGACGAGCTGCCAGTGATCGAGAAGGCCCGCCAGCACCATCGAGGAGCCGCAGAGGAGCAGGGCGACCCCGAGGTGGATGGCCGCCGGCGCGAACCAGGGGCTGAGGGCGGAAAACCCGGACAGCAGGAGCCCGATCCCCAGGTAGTAGCCCTGGGACAGGCGTTGCTCCCTCATCCACCAGGTGCCGAGGAAGAAGATGCCGCAGAGGCCATAGAGCATGTGGATGAGTATGGCTCTGGTCATCGCCGGATCGCCGCTCCAGTGGATGACCTCGGAGCCCACCGTAACCCAAGGCGGCCAGCAAAGGAGCTGGAAAATGATGAACACAGCACAAGCCAGCCCTCCGACGAGCAGGACACGCGGCACGGTAGAGATTGACGGCTGAAGCCTCTGTGCCGGGCCGTCTGCCGTCAGCAAAAAGGAAGAGAGCTCCGCGACCGGCTCGACTTGGGTTGCCTCCGCCTCGCCAAAGGTGTTTCTGTAGTACCGCCCCGCACCGAGGAGGAGGAGGCACGCTCCCGCGAACAATACCGTCCGGAGAAGCATCAGCGGCCAGCTCGTGAAAGAGCTCAAGCCCGCCCCGCTCAAGATCATAAGCCCGACAGGCACCAGGCGCCGGAAGCCCTGAAGGTCGCCAAAGCGCTGCGTGACAAAGCGGATGCGCTCGAAGTCCTGGATCTCCATCCTTGCCTCCTTTGCCAACTGGTCTGCGTCGCAAACCAAGTATGGACCCGAGAGGCTCCGCCTGTCAACCGGTTTCCGCCGCAAACCGGCTATCATGAATGCGAAGAGGCTACCCGGAAAGGAAACGAGATGAACCGCTTCATCCTGCGAATCGTGCTCTTGGGGTTCTATCTGTCCGTCGCTCTCGCAGGAAGATCCTGGGCCTGGGGCGACGAAGGTCACCAGATCGTCTGTGGAATCGCATACCTGCTCCTCCAGCCCGGCGAGCAGACCGAGGTCAATCGTCTGACCAACCTCTACCGAAGGCCGGACGGCAAGAAGTACAGCTCTTTCGCCGAAGGGTGCACGTTTCCGGACTTCGCCCGGACCATGGCGCGGGATGAGGCCCCCGGCTGGACATACTTCGTATGGTTTTCCAGTTGGCACTTCCTCAATGTGCCGAGGGGCACCAGGAACGTGCAGGAGAGCCATTGCGGAGACAACTGCATCCTGAAGGGGATTGACTATCACTCCCAACGCTTCGCAGACCACGGCTTGGAGGATTGGAAGCGAGCGGAGTCTCTCTTCTTTCTTGGTCATTGGCTTGGAGACGTGCACCAGCCTCTCCATGTGGGCTATGCAGATGACGCAGGCGGCAATGACATCCAACCGATCCTGGGTGGTTACTATCCGCAGACTCAACTGCACGCCATCTGGGATGCGGAGATCATCCGAAAAGCTCTCGACAAAGAGGAGGGAGGATGGTGGGGATACACGACGCGCCTGAAGGACAGGATTACCCCGGCCCTCCGGGATCAATGGCTCATCGCCACACCTCTCCAGTGGGCGCAGGAGTCGTACAACCTGACGACCACCGACGAGGTCGACTACTGCAAGTGGGAGTCAACTCCCGTAGGTGACATGTGCGGCCCCGAAGGTCACCAGCGTCAACTCAACACTGCGTACCAGGCCCTGTTCCAAGACGCCGTCGAGACGCGTCTCCAGCAAGCCGGCGTGCGACTGGCCGCGAGGATACGCGCAGGTCTCAATCGCTCTTAGATAACTCTCGTCTCATCATCGTCATCGTCAATTTGAGACAGGCCCCGTTGCCTACTCTGAATCAACTTAATCATCCGCACATTTATCCTATAGACTTCGGAGCCAAGTTTCACCAGATCATCTCCCGTACGTCGCCACCCTCCGTCCTCTTCGCCTCGCTGGCGGTGGGAGTAGCGTGCTTCCAGGAGCTTGCCTATACGACTAAACTCCTCATAGATCGTCCCTTCAAGCTTAGCCTTTATCTTAGAACCAAAATATGTTTCAGTCAGGGCCAGGTTGCGATTCAATGAGTCATTCCACTCGAATAGAATCTCGCGGTACCGTTGCATCTGCTCCTCGACAACCTCAGATGACATGTCGCTGCTTTTGAGCTTCCAATGAACCTGGCGCATGCGGTACAGGCGTTTGTCCATCAACGTACTAAGTTCTTCGAAAAGCCTCGTGGCGGTAGCCTGCTCTGCTTCAAGCAGCTTGAGACGGAACTGATGACGCCAGGTTCTGTTCTGGAAGTAGTATCCAAGGACTCCACCTAACACGCTGGTCAATAGGAATCCTACTGTGAGCTTGACAATGTCGGCTGTCATAGTCTCGATACCTTAAAACGAGTCCCGAATCCCTCAATCGAGATTGCCTCTTCCCCCTGCGGGTAGCCTAATCGCCCAACGGTGAGCGACGGGGCCGCGCTACAATGCGGTACCTATCCGCTCGACTGCCCGTGTTGGGCACCCTCATTGGTGGCCTGCATGGATGACGACCACATTGTCGCACTCCACCATATCAGGTGTAAATCTAGCGATCGGTACCCAATTCCCAGTTTCCTTCCCGGCCTTTTCATAGTAATCGCAGAGAATACTCCCGCTTTCCCCCATCACGACCGCTGCAATCGTCCTCGATTTTCCCTTGACGCCCCCCATGTAATTAACCAGAGCCCTCCATTGCTTATTGCTCGAGCTAATCCGAGCCACTCCCTGGGGCCAATGATTTGCGCCCTCCACAACGAAGACACGAACACTATGACCGGCAGGAAGATGTTTGTAGTCGCCAATCACCTCGAAACTAAATGGGGCTACCGAGCCAGGTAATGGGGTGCGAATCTTGATACCATATTTCGCAGGATCGGGTGTGCTGTCGAAACCATCTGGCTTCACTGCCAAGTACAAACCTAAAGCCGTCGATATTATGCCGACAACTGCAAGCGCCCCTCTCCACAGGGGCTCATTCACCTCCAGTCCCAATGACGATACGCCTCCGGCAGCTGCCAGAATGCAAAGCATAACTCCGAGGACTAGAGGCAGAGCTGGCTTCTTAAGCAACTCATGCCAAGCAGATTCGGGTATTATCGGCATAGTGGCCATCTCTATTACTGGTAGTTTTCCGAATTCAATTCATTCCAACGTAGTATAGGCTCACGGCGGCGTCAGCCGTCCTGTGCAGATTGGTTGGGGGAACACAAAGTTTCCTACTCGCATATTGGCTATGGCTTCACGGCGCTGCCTTCCTTTATTGTACAGCGGACCCGCCTCGTGGCGATAGGAGCCTCCCCCGAATCCCGATCTACTCTGGTCACAGAGCGTCCCTCCTCGTTCCACTAGGTTCCCGAGCACTCGGTCGGCCCGCAGATCGGCAGTTTCGCCGTAGCGAAGCGGAGGCCAAGCTGCATGTTTGAACTGGAGTCGAACAACCGTAGCGAGTTGCGACGCAATTCGCGGGCCCGACCACCGGACTTGGGCTACGCGCTTCCTGCTCGACAGCGGTCGCCTCTGGGATCTCATCACTGATTACCAACTGCGGCTTAGGGGCAGGTGGCGAAGGCGCTCGTGTCCTGAAGGGGCTGAAAGGGTGTCCCCTGTGGGTTGACGTAGCTTCTGCGGCAAGAGACGGCCGGATAGGCAACTCAGAGCGGGAAGCCGCCGCAGCGACGCGCCGGCCCTGCCTTTTGACGTGCCTTTCCTCAGTCACGACGCACCTGACCTCTCTTGCGACGCGCGAAACCTGTCTCGCGACGTGCGTCGCAGAGGAGGCCATGCAAGTCGTGAGACAGGTCTAGCGCGTCACGGCAGCGGTTACGTACGTCGCGAGACAGGTCTGGCGCGTCGCAAGAGAGGTCGAGCGCGTCGCGACTGAGGAAAGGCAGGTCGCAGCAGCGGTGACGCGCGTCGCGAAGGAGGTTTGGCGCGTCGCTGCACCAGGCAGAGCCGCTCGCGACGCGTTCGGAGTGACTCGCGATCGGTTCGGAGTCATTCGGACGCGTTCAGAGTCATTCTGAACGGATTCAGAGTCTCTCGAGATCCTCCTGAGTGGCTCGAAACGCGTTCGGAGTGACTCCGGATGCGTTCAGAGCCGCTCCAGACGGATTCAGAGCCATTCCGACTGCGTCCAGAGTGACTCCGGATGGGTTCAGAGTCGCTCCGAACGCGTTCGGAGCCGCTCGGGACGCGTCCGAATGATTCCCAACGCGTTCAGAGCCATTCCGGATGGGTTCAGAGCCACTCGCGGCCCGATCAGAATGGCTCGCGATGCGTTCAGAGTGATTCCGGACGCTTTCAGAGTCATTCCGGATGCGCTCCGAGCCATTCCAAACGCGTTCAGAGTCGCTCCAAATGCGTTCAGAATGACTCTGAATCGATTCAGAATGACTCCGGACGCGTTCAGGACGACTCCGGATCGAGGCAGAGCAGTTCCGGGTCGCGGTCCCCTCGTGGTACCATTTCGCAGGAGGCGGTTGCGCTCCGGCAGGTCCGTGTGCTCTGATGTGGGAACCTCGCGAGAAAGGATGGCACGCATGACGGCGATCCCCGCGGTCACTCTCGAGGATGATGATCTTTATCCCGAGTCCGACGGCGAGCCGATGGCGGAGACCGAGCTCCACTTGGAGGAGATGATCTACCTGATCGAGGCGCTCAAGGAGCGCTTCCAGGACCGGCCGGACGTGTTCGTGGGAGGCAACCTCCTCTTCTACTACCGCAAGGGAGACCCTTCCGCCGTCGTCGCTCCGGATGCCTTCGTCGTCCCGGGGATTCCGAAGAGGCTGCCCAGAGACGGACGGCGGAGGAAGTACCTGCTCTGGCAGGAGGGCAAGGCGCCTTGCTTTGTGGCCGAATTGACGTCCGAGAGCACGCGCACCAGGGACCTCAAGGTCAAGAGGGACCTCTACGAGCAGCTCGGCGTCGACGAATACTTCCTGTTCGACCCCTTTGGCGAGTACCTCGACCCGCGCCTCCAAGGATTCCGGCTGGCGAAGGGCCGGTACCAACCGGTGACACCGGAGCCGGACGGCTCGCTCGTCAGCACGGCCACTCGGCTCGTCTTTTCTGTCGAAGGAGATCACCTCCGGCTCAAGGATGCAGCCACCGGCGCTCCCCTGCTGCGCAGGGAGGAAGAGGCCGCCACGCTCCGCGCCGAGGTTGAAGCCCGCCGAGCAGCCGAGGAGCGGGCTCGAGCCCTCGAAGAGGAGCTCGCCCGGTTACGGCCCTCTTCCTGATGACTCACTTCGGCTTGTAGTGCCGGCTCGTCTCGTACTGCGCGATGAGCTTTTCGGGCGAGGTGCCGGCCACCACCTGGCCGACGATGTCCATCGGCAGGTCTTCCAGCTTTTTGAAGCGCAGGCAGGACTTGCCCATGTCGAGCTTCTTGCCGGCTTTCTTGAACTCGCCTTTGAGCCACTCGGCTGTGGAGGCGTTCTGGTAGACGGTCGTCAGGTAGAGCGCGTAGTAGTTCTTCTGTGCCGCCAGGGCGACGTAGCCGAGCGGCTGCCCGTTGTAGGTCTCGGGGTAGCGGTCGAGCGGGATCTCGTAGACGATCATCCCCCAGTTCATGGTCTCGCGGTAGCCCTCGGGGAGGTTGCGCAGGACCATGTCCCGGACTGCGGCGACGACGGGCCGGCGGTCCTCGGGAAGCTCTTTCAGGTACTGCTCGACGGTGGCGGCATGGCTCGAGACCATCAAAATCTCCTCAGCGGTTGAAGGGACGCTCGTTGATCCAGTGGAAGCCCCGCGTGACGAGCAGGAACTCGGGCGGCTCGGCCTTGCGCAGCCGGGCGCGGACTTTCTTGCCGTCGAACGGACCCTGGATCAGGAGGACCCCCGGCTGGGGCTGCCGGTAGGAGACGGTGGTCTTCCACCCAGGATCGTCGCGCTTCGTCATGACGATCGTCCTCTTCTTGGGATCGAGCTCGGTCATGTAGCGCTCCCGCGAGTCGCTCATGAGCTGGATGGACGCCCTCCCGCCCGTGGTGAAGAACAGCCGCCGCCAACGCGTCCGGTCCGTGACCAGCGGCGGACTGACCTTGCCGTCCACCACCATCTCCTCGACCTCCCACATGCCGTACAGCGGAGGCTTGGGCGCCTTGTCGCCGTACGTCATCCTCCCGTCCCAGGACTGCTTCAGCGCCAGGCCGGTGGCGTAGACGACGAAGACCGCCGCCAACGCTATCGCGGTGCGGTTGAGCCACTTCCTCCGGAAGTAGGGGCGGACCTCGGCGGGCTCGGCCGGTCGGTTGAGCACGAGCATGTTCGCGAGGCGCCGCAGGTCGTGAGCGGCCAGGAAGACCGCCATGAGCAGCAGGTGGGACGAGTAGAGCTTGACCGGCACGTCGTAGCTAAAGTTGAGCATGACCACGTTGGACATGACGCCGATGCACACGAGCGCGCCGAGCAGCGTGGTGCGCCGGGCGGTGAGGAGCAGCCCGCCGACCAGCTCGCCCAGGCCGCTGAAGATGTTGTAGGCCACGGAAGCGCCCATGAACGTCCAGAGCAGCCCCATGGGCGAGGAGTCGCCGTACGGCTGCATCAGGCGGTCCATCGAGGGCGCCGGGAACTGGGAGGGGATGACCTTGTAAGCCCCGTATCCGATCATGGTCACGGCGAGCACGAAGCGGGTGTAGACCCGCAGCCACTCGTAGAGCCGCGAGTAGTTGGCCCGCCTCCGGTCGAGCAGGGTCCAGACCAGCGCCGCCGCCACCGCCACGACCAGGAAGCAGAACACCTGCACGTAGTTGTAGGTCGTGTCGCCGCTGCCGTTCGGCTGGACCGTGATGGTAACGCCGAAGACCTGCTCCCCGGTCCAGTGCACGAGCTTGTTCGAGCCCTGGAAGTACCACCCGAAGACCGTCCCGAGGAACGGGATGGGGATGTAGTACAGGGGGAACGGGAAGCTGTAGAGGATCAGGTACACGAAGGAGAAGCGGAACAGCAGCTTCTTCACGGGTCCCCAAACCGGGGCCGGCCGCGGGTCTTCCGTCTTCTGGACATCCGGGATGAAGTCGTCGTCGACAGCGCGGAGGGCCGGGGCGTTCTGCATCATGGTTCTCCTGGCCGGGCCGGGAAGTTTCCCCCGATTTTACGCGATCCGGGCTCTCACGGCACCTCACGCCTCCCATTTCGGCCGCCCTACAGCATACGATTGAGGACCAGGAGGCGCTCAACAAGCCATGCGTTACCGCTACTACATCTGCGACGTCTTCACCGACACACGCTTCGGCGGCAATCAACTCGCGGTGCTGCCCGAGGCTGCGGGCCTCTCGGACGGGCAGATGCAGCAGATCGCCCGGGAGTTCAACTTCTCCGAGAGCACCTTCGTGTTCCCGGCGGAGGCGGGGCATACCCGCAAGGTCCGTATCTTCACGCCCGCGATCGAGGTCCCCTTTGCGGGGCATCCCAACGTCGGAACCGCGTTTGCCCTGGCCAGGGCGGGAGAGCTCGGTCCGATCGAAACATCGATCACGGTAACCTTCGAGGAGAAGGCAGGGCTCGTTCCAGTCTCGATTCACAAGCGCGAGGGAAACCGCATCTGGTGCGAGCTGTCGGCACCACAGCGCCTTTCGCTTGGCAAGACCTTCTCTGCGGAGATGGTGGCAGCGGCAGTGTCGCTCACGCCGGACCACATCGTCACCCGGACTCATCTGCCCCAGGTGGCCTCGGTCGGCCTGCCTTTCCTCATGGCAGAGCTCAAGGACCGGGCCTCCCTGGAGCGGGCGCGGATCAACATGAACGGGATTGACGCTCTCGTCGCCGAAGGGGTGACGCCCGACATCCATCTTTACACCCACAGTGCCGATGAGTTTGATATCCGGGCACGGATGTTCGCGCCTCTGGACGGAGTGCCGGAGGACCCCGCCACCGGCAGCGCGAACTGCGCGCTGGCCGGATTGCTCAGTCACCACAACGAGGCGGCCGACGGCAGCTTCAACTGGCGCATTGCCCAGGGTGTGGAGATGGGACGTCCAAGCGTTCTGGAGGCGCGCTCGGAGAAGAAGGCGGGGATCGTCGTGGCCACGTGGATCGGCGGGGCGAGCGTGCTCGTGAGCGAAGGCTTTATCCTGGTCGACTGAAGTCGACCAGCTTTTCAGCCGCGGGAACGTCTCGGCTTGCGGCCACCCTGGGCGGGCGGAACGGCCGGCTCGGCGGGCGGCGGCGTGACGACCGGAGCGGCGGCCGGAACGGTCCCCCTGGTCAGCTCGCCGAAGAGCGCGTCGAGGAAGTCCTTCATGGTCTGCTCGACACGGGCGCGGTCGGGAGTCGCGGGCGGCGGAGCTGGCGGGGCCGGCAGGGCCGCTTCCACCAGGCCATCCTCGGCACGCTGGCGGTGGAGATGCTGCAACGCGTGGACCACGCGCATGTTCTGGGGGTCGAGGTTCAGGGCCTCGGGGTAGGCGGCCAGGAAGAAGGCGGCCGGCGGCATTCCGATTGCCCGGCAGACGCCCAGGATGTGGGCGATGCGGAGCTCGAGCTTGCCATCGATGATCCGGCCGAGATAGCCGGGGCTCAGGCCCATCTGCCTCTCGATGGAGCGCTGGGATTGCTCGGACAACAGGATCGCGCTCTTCAGCAGACGCGCGATGCGGGCAACTTCCGGATCTCTGTGGGCTCTCATGCAACATATCGTACAACATCGGAGCATTTTCGACGTCAACGAAGATGGATGTGCGTGCCCGAGATGTTCGTCTTGCTCCTGCCCGCGGGAAGGTAGAATGCCATCCCAAGGCTGCGGGAGAAGGTTGAGCCTGTACCGGGTAACGAGGGAAGGTGAGAAGGCCATATGATCATTCCAACTGAGCCCATCGGAAGCATCCCAAGGCCTCTCTGGCTGATCGAGGCAGTCGCGGCACGGGACGGCGCGGACCCGGCATTGGACCCGCTCTACGAGGAGGCGATCCGGGACACCATCGAGCGCTTCGAGGCCACGGGCTCGCCGGTGATCACCGACGGCGAGCAGAGGAAGTATCACAATTTCTGGACGTACTGTGTACACGGGCTGCCGAACACGGCCCCGGACGGGTTCAGGATCCCGTTCGCGGCCGGTCACGTCCGGCGGATGCCGCGGCTGACGGGCGGCCCCTTCCTTTACAAGAGGCACGCGGACAGCTATCTGGACGTGGCCCTGCGCTACACCCGCATGCCGCTGAAGCAGGCGGTCATCTCACCTTCGGCCTTGAGCCTCATGTATCCGGCCGGCGAGATCCCCGGCTATTCCCGCGAGGAGTTCATCCAGGACCTTCTGCTTGAGCACGAGACCGAGATCCGCAACTGCCTGCGAAAGGGCGCGCACAAGGTTCAAATCGATTTTACGGAAGGACGGCTGGCGGTCAAGATCGATCCGTCCGGGAATCTCCTCCATAGCTTCATCGATCTGAACAATCTCGCGCTGGCGCGGTTCTCCGCGGAGGAACGCCAGCGCATCGGAGTGCACACCTGCCCCGGCGGCGACCGCGACTCGACCCATAGCGCGGATGTCGATTACGCCGAGCTGCTGCCCAGCCTGTTCGAGCTGCGGGTCGGGAATTTCTACATCGCGCTCGCGGGCGAAAGAGATCGTGCCCGCGTCCTGAAGATCATCCGGGAGCACATGAAGCCGGATCACCGGATTTTCGTCGGCGTCGTCGCACCGATCGATCCGCGCATCGAGACGCCGGAGGAGATCCGGGACCGCGTCCTCGAAGCGGCCGAGTACATTCCGGTCGAGCAACTGGGCACGACCGACGACTGCGGTTTCTCGCCCTTCTGCGACGACACGTCGACCAGCCGTGACACAGCCTTCGCAAAGATCCGGGCGCGCGTGCTGGGCACGGCGCTCGCGGCGGACATCCTCGGAGGCGGCTGATGGAGCGCGATGACGAGGACGAGGAGGAAGCCCTGCTGCGCCTCGTCGCTCTACAGAATGCCAAGAGCATTTTCCTCGCGCGCCAGCGCGCCGAGGAGGAGCTGGTCAAGACCAAGGAAGAGCTGGAGCTGAGGACGCAGTGGTTGCGGGTCACTCTTGCCAGCATTGGCGATGCCGTGATCACCACGGACACGGAGGGGCGCGTAACCTCGATGAATCCCGTCTCCGAGCTCCTGACAGGCTGGTGCCTGGAGGATGCCCAGGGAGAGCCGCTCGACCGGGTCTTCCAGATTGTCAATGAAGACAGCCGCCGCCCGGTCGAGAATCCGGCATTGCGGTCGCTGCGCGAGGGCAAGATCGTCGGATTTGCGAATCACACGGTCCTCATCGCCAGGGACGGGACGGAGCTGGCCATCGACGACAGCGCGGCCCCGATCCAGGACGAGCATGGGAAGGTTCTCGGCGCTGTCCTGATCTTCCGGGACGTCAGCAAACGGCGGAAGGATGAGGAAGCGTTGCGCCAGAGCGTCATCGAGAATGCGAGCCTCCTGGCAGCGCTCAAGGAGTCGGACCGGCGCAAGGACGAGTTCCTGGCGATGCTGGCCCACGAGCTCCGCAACCCTCTGGCCCCGATCCGCAACGCGGTGCAGATCTTTCGCGCCAAAAGCCCGCCTGTGCCGGAGCTGCAATGGGCCACGGAGGTGATCGACCGGCAGGTGTACCAGATGACCCGGCTGGTCGACGACCTGCTCGATGTGTCCCGCATCACCAGGGGCCAGATCGAGCTCCGCAAGGAGCGCGTCGAGCTCGCGGAGATCGTGAACAGCGCGGTCGAAGCCAGCCGGCCGCTCATCGAGAAGTGGGGCCACGAGCTCACGGTCACGATCCCGCCACAGCCGATCGAGCTCGAGGCGGACCTGACCCGGCTGTCGCAGGTGCTGTTGAACCTGTTGAACAACGCTGCCAAGTACATGGAGCAGGCTGGCCGCATCTGGTTGACTGCCGAGCCGCAGGGCGGCGGGGTGCTGATCTGGGTCAAGGACACCGGTATCGGCATTCCCGCGGAGATGCTGCCCCACATTTTCGACATGTTCACGCAGGTGGACCGTTCCCTGGATCGCGCCGAGGGCGGACTCGGAATCGGCTTGACCCTGGTGCAACGGCTGGTCGAGATGCACGGCGGCACTGTCGAGGCCCACAGCGAGGGCCCTGGCAAAGGCAGTGAGTTCGTCGTGCGCCTTCCGGTCGTCAACGGCGAGACACCTCAGGGGGCCGCGAGAGACGGGGAGACGGTCGTTTCGCCTGCCGCGCGCCGCATCCTGGTGGTGGATGACAACCGGGACGCCGCCGACAGCCTGGCGTTGTTGCTGAGAATGAAGGGTAACGAGGTCCACACGGCTTACGACGGCCTGGAAGCCATAGGAGCGGTGGCGGTGTTCCACCCGGATGTGGTTCTCCTGGACATCGGCCTGCCCAAGCTGGACGGCTACGAGGCAGCCCGCCGGATCCGGGAGCAGGGTGGCGGCGCCGGCATCATGCTGGTCGCCCTGACCGGCTGGGGCCAGGAAGAAGACCGCCGCCGTTCAAAGGAAGCTGGCTTCGACCACCACATGACGAAGCCTGTCGAGTTCGCTGCCCTGCAAAAGCTGCTTGCGGAGAGCCATCCGGAATGAGACCGAAAGGGTCGCACCGCCGCATAGCCGTCAGCCGTCAGTACGGCATGTCCTCCTCTTCCATGCCGAAGTGGTGGCCGAGCTCGTGGACGAGGGTGTCGCGGACCTCCCGGATGACCTGGCGGCGGTTGTCGCAGGCGCGGAGGATGGGGCCGCGGTAGAGGATGACGCGGTCGGGCATCGCGCCCATGTAAAAGGTGTCGCGCTCGGACAGCGGCACGCCCTGATAGAGGCCGAACAGCTCTTCGCCGGGGTCCATGCCCATGGCTTCCAGGTCTTCGGGGTCGGGCTCGTCCTCGATCATGACGGCGACGTTGTCGAGCAGGTCGGACCACTCCTCGGGCAACCCGGCCAGAGCCTGCTCCACCAGAGCCTCGAACTCCTCGGGGGGGACGCGCATGAAGGGATTCTACAATCGTCCGCATGCCGCGCCCGCTTCTCGCCGTCCTCGCCCTGGCCGCCGTGCACATGCTGGTGTTCGACCGCGGGCTGGGGGGCGACGGCTGGGCGGGCTTCGCCCTCCTGGAATCGGTGGCGGACGACGGCGACATCTGGCTGGAGGATGACCACCGCGGGATCGTCAACGGCTTGGTGCCCGGCCGCGATCACCACCTGGTGAGCCAGTACCCTCCCGGCATCCTGGTCCTGGACGCCGCCCCCTTCTTCGCCGGGCGGGCGCTCGGCCAGGCTCTGCCGGAAGGAGAGATCGAGCTGCCGCCGGTGGGTCCCGTGCCGCGGCCGGTCTTCGTCAGCGCGGCGGCCATCGTCCTGGCCCGCAACCTGGCCGTGCTCCTGGGCCTGGCCTGGACCGGCCTGGCCCTGATCCGCCTGGGGTATCCGGAGAGGACCGCGGCAATGGCGGCCGGCATCGCCTTCTTCGGCGGACCGCTGGTCTTCTACTCCCTGGTGGGGATGACCCATGCTCCGGCCTTCGCCCTGGCCGCCCTCCTCCTCTGGCTCCTGGTCCGGCAGCGGGAGTCGGGGAGCGTCCGGCTCGCCTTCGCGGCCGGGGCGGTCGCGGGGCTGGCGGTTCTGGTGCGCTATGACGCGGTGGCCCTGCTGCCTGCGGCCTTGCTGGCGGTCTCGCGGCTCAGGTCCCGGACAGCTCTCCTCGCCGGCTTCGGCCTCCCCCTCCTGGTCCTCCCGTTCTGGTGGAGCGCGAGCTTCGGCTCCTGGGGCCTTCCCTCCTATGGCGGCGACTGGTCGCTCTCCCCGGCGTCGCCCTGGAACGTCCTCTTCCACCCGGTGCACGGCCTCTTCCTCTTCCATCCCGCGCTGCTGTTCGCGGCGGCCGGGCTGGTGCTGGCATGGCGGCGGCCGGCGATCAGCGCGGTCGGCGCGGTCTGGTTCCTCGCGGTCGCCTTCCTGCACGGCGGATGGTCGGAGTGGGCGAACACCGGCGGCTATGGGCAGCGGTTCCTGATCGACGCCCTCCCCGCCCTGGCGCTCGGCTTCGCCGAAGTCCTGGGCAGGGCCGGGCGGGCGGTGCGGGTAGGCATTGCCGCGGCGGTCCTCTTCGGGTACCTCCTTTTCTTCGCCGCAACCGGACGGCTGGTCGAGCCGCCGGCTCCCTGGCCCTGGCCGCAGCGCCTGGGCGATTACGCGCCGCTGGTGTCAGACCCGCCCGGGCCGTCCGAGCTTCTGGACGGTCTCCTCCGGGCGTCGTTCCTGCTCCGCGCCCTGACATAGACTCCGGCAATGATTCCTTCCCTCTCCCCCGAGTCGGGGGAGAGGGCCAGGGAGAGGGGGAACGGGATCAATTCCGTCAGACTCGACAAGTGGCTCCAGGTGGCTCGGATGTTCAAGACCCGGACGCGGGCCACGCACGCCTGTGACCTCGGCCGGGTGCGGGTGAACGGGCAGTCCGCCAAGCCGCACCGGCAGCTCGCCCTGGGCGACCGGGTCGAGCTGACCCAGGGGGACTGGGAGCGCGTGCTGGTCGTCCGGGAGCTCAAGGACCGGCCCGTGGCCAAGGCCGAGGCGCCGAAGCTGTACGAGGATCTGAGCCCTCCGAAGCCGGCGCCGGACCCCCTGGCGCGGATCATGCGCCGGCCGCTCGCGACCCGCGAGGCGGGCGCCGGCCGTCCCACCAAGAAGGAGCGCCGCGAGATGGAGCGCTTCCTGGACGGCGAAACCCCGGAAGGAACCCCTGAAGAGGATGACCTGGACTGGGACGGCGACGACGACGGGCCTTGACGGCCTTTCGACAGCAGGGTGTTAAACTCGGGAGATGAGCGAAGACCGCGGTGTGTCGCGCACCGATCCACGGCATCCGATCCGGGTGGTGGCGCGGCGCACCGGGCTCAAGCCCGATCTGATCCGCGCGTGGGAGCGCCGCTACGGCGCGGTCGCGCCCGGGCGGTCTCCCACCCGCCGGCGCTACTACTCCGACGCGGAGATCGAGCGGCTCTCTCTGCTCAGCCGCGTGGTCCGGGCGGGGCACACGATCAGCCAGGTGGCCCAGCTCCCGAACGGCGAGCTGGAGGAGCTGATCGCCCGCGACGCCACCTCGCCGGCCGCCCCCGCCGCCGGACCCTCCTGCCGGACCGACGCGATCCTCGGCTGCTGCCTGGCCGCGGTGCAGCGGCTTGAGCCGCGCGACCTGGGCCACCTGATCCAGCGCGCTTCCGTAGAGCTGAGCGCGCCCGAGCTGCTGGACGAGATGCTGGTGCCGCTGATGCAGCGCATCGGCGACCAGTGGAAGCAGGGGACGCTGCGGCCGTTCCACGAGCACATGGCCTCTGCCGTGGTGCGCTCCTTCCTGGGGACCACGCTGGGCGAGGCCAACCACGGGGCTCCGGTCTTCGTGGCCGCGACCCCGGCCCGCCAGCGCCATGAGCTCGGCGCGCTGCTGGCCACCACCTGCGCCGCGGCCGAGGGCTGGCGGGTGCTCTATCTGGGACCCGACCTGCCGCCCGAGGAGATCGCGGCGGCGGCCCTCCATCACGGCGCCCAGACCGTGGCGCTGAGCCTCGTCTATCCTCCGGACGACGCCCTCCTCCGTGACGAGCTCCGCCGCCTGCGCCGATTGCTCGACCCCCGCACCGAGCTGATCGTAGGCGGCCGGGCCTCCGCCGCCTACGCCGACGTCCTCCAAGAGATCGGCGCGCTGCGCCTGGACGACCTCCGCGGTCTGCGGCGACGGCTCGAAGAGGTCCGGATGTCCCCCCAGCCGATGCAGCCCGGGACCGAAGCCAGACCGTCAGCTACACCCTAATCGCCCAGAAACTCCCCGATCGGCCGCAGCGGCTCGCTGTGGTCGCAGAAGATCTTGAGGACCACCATGATGGGCACGGCGAGCAGCGCGCCGGTGATCCCCCAGAGCCAGCCCCAGAAGGTGAGGCCGATGAAGATGACTACCGGGTTCAGGGTCAGGCGGTGGCCGAGGACGAGCGGGGTCACCACGTAGCTCTCCAGGATGTTGAGGCCCACGAACGACAGCGGCACCATCATCGCCTGGGTGGTGTTGTCGAAGGTCAGGAAGCCGACCATGGCCAGCACCGCGATCATCACGAGCGCCCCGAGATAGGGGATGTAGTTCGTCACCGTGGCGAGCACCCCCCAGAGCAGCGGGTTGGGCACGCCCAGGAAGCTCAGGATCCCCCACACCGCCAGCCCGAGCGCCACGTTGATCATGGTGATCGTCACCAGGTAGGCGGAGATGTCGGTCTCGATCTGGCGGGCGATCTCGACCGCCCGCCTCTTGTCCGCGAGGCTCGGCAAGACCCGGATCAGCTTGCGCAGGAAGAGGTCGCCCGAGGCGAGCAGGAAGAAGAGCAGGATGAACATGACCACCCCGCCGGCGACCAGCTCGGTCGCCCGGCTGAACATGCGCTCGCCCAGGGTCTCGGTGGTGACCTGGACGGTCTGCGGCTGTGAGCCGCCGCCGACCTGGGTGATCTTCTCCACCTGCTCGGTGGCCTTGCTCATGGTCTGCACGGGCTTCTTGAACTCGCGCAGCTTGCGCTCCAGCCTGCGCATGGTCTGCGGCGCCTTCTGCGCCCACTCGTAGGCGGGACCCGACAGCTCGTACACTCCCCAGGAGATCCCGCCGAGCAGGCCGAAGACCACCAGGGCGGCGCCCAGGGCGTTGGGGATGCGCAGCCGCTTGAGCGCCCGCACCACCGGGCTCAGCAGGAAGTTGAGCAGCATCGCCAGGATGATGGGCAGGAAGAACGCGCGGCCGAAGTAAAGGGTATAGAAGGCGGCCAGGATGAACATCCCGGTCAGCGCCAGCGACCGGATGCCGAACGGCGCCTGCATGACGTCGCGGAGCCGCTTGATGTTGGGACGTGGCCGCTCGTCCTCCTTCTCGGGGTCCGGCCGCAGGGCTTCGATCATCCGGAGTCACCTTGAGGCAGGGGCATCAGGCACGCCGCGCCAGCCCCAGGACCAGCGAGACCACGAACACGGCGAGGCACAGCACGAACAGGATCTTGGCGATCCCCGCCGCTCCCGCGGCGATACCGCCGAAACCAAACACGGCGGCGATCAGGGCGATGATCAGGAAGATGAGAGCCCACCTCAGCATCGGGTCTCCTCCTTGCACCGGCAGGTGCGTCCAGGGTTCCGGCCTGGAGATTAGCAAGGGGGGTGCCAGAGTCAAGCAAACAGGGAGAGTTGCACCATGCGGGAGTTGAGCAGGTTCGAGGCCGTGACGCCGAGCAGGCGGACCGGGCGGGACGCGGCCTCGGTCTTGCGCAGCAGGTCGCGGGCGCAGCCGGCGATCGTGGCGGCGTCGTGGAACGGCAGCGGCAGGGTGCGCGACCGGGTCAGGGTCGTGAAGTCCGAGTAGCGCACCTTGAGGGTCACCGTGCAGGCGGTCAGGCCGCGGCGGAACAGGCCGTCCGCCACCTCTTCGGCCATGCGGACGAGCTCCTCCTCCATCTCCTCGAAGCGCCTCAGGTCGACCGCGTAGGTGTTCTCGGTCCCCAGGCTCTTGCGCTCGGTGTGGGTCTCCACCGGCCGCTCGTCGATCCCCCGGGAGAACTCGTAAAGCACCCGCCCGTGCTTGCCGAAGCGGGCCACCAGTTCCTCCGCCTCGACCAGGCGCAGGTCGGCCACGGTCTGGACCCCGAGGTCGGCGAGCGCCTTCTCCGTGGCCGGCCCGACCCCGTGCAGCCGGCGCACGGGGAGCGGATCGAGGAAGGCCTGCACCTTGCCCGGCGGCACCACGGTCAGGCCGTCCGGCTTCTGGAAATCCGAAGCGATCTTGGCGATCAGCTTGTTCGGGCCTACCCCCACGCTGACCGTGAGCCCGCGCTCCTCCCGCACCCTGTGGCGGATCTCCCGGGCCACGGCCGTGGCGCTGCCGGACTCCCCCAAGTGCTGGGTGACGTCGAGGTAGGCCTCGTCGATGGACACGGCCTGGACCAGCGGCGTGACCTCCCGGTAGATGGCGAAGATCTTCTCCGATTCGCGCTGGTAGCGGCGGAAGTCGGGCGGGATGAAGACCGCGTGCGGGCAGAGCCGCAGGGCCTGGGACGAGGGCATGGCCGAATGCACACCGTACCGGCGCACCTCGTAGCTCGCGGCGGCCACCACGCCTCGCCCCTCGGGCCGGCCGCCGATGATCACCGGCTTCCCCCGGAGAGCGGGGTCGTCCCGCATGTGCACGGCTGCGTAGAAGCAGTCCATGTCACAGTGAAGGACACGCCGGGAGGGTCTGGGCTCGGGCTCCACACCTCTAGCTTAGCTTGGAGAAAATCCGGCGCCAGTATCCGGGTCCAGCCGTCTTGGAGCGGAATGTGTAAAAAGCATACAATCCCCGGTTGTTGGACAAACTCGCACGTTCGTGGATTCGCCGGAGCCTCAGAGGGTTCGAGCTGCAACGAAGCCGTTTCTCACCGCCGACAGGATGAGTCTTTTTCACCTCCCTGCCCGACCCTGGCCGCGTGGGGTCCGCCGCACCGTCCTCGCTTTGCTGGCCGGGCTGCTCGTGCCGCTCCTGCAGCCGGTGCCGGCGCCGGCCCACGTCCTCCCTCCCCTGCGCGCCCGGGTCGTGGAGCAGGAGATCGCGTTCGGCGAGGTCCGCTCCTTCCCGTTCGAGCTCTCCGCCGGGGAGTTCCTCGGCGTCGTGGTGGAACAGAACCGGGCCGACGTGGTGGTGGAGCTGTTCGGTCCCGGGGGGGGGAGGGTCCTGGAGATGGACAGCCCGTGCAACTGGCTGTGCGAGGAGGAGATCGCCCTGGTGGCCGAGAGCTCCGGCTCCTACCGGTTGGAGGTGCGGCTCTTTCCGTTCCCCGGCAAGCCTCCCGGCTCCTTCCGCCTGCGGATCGACGGCCCGCGGGCGCCCCGGGGGGATGACGCCGTGCGAATCGAGGCCATGCGGGAGATGCGGTCAGCCCACGCCAAGGGGGCGGCCGAGCGGCTCGGGCACCTGGAGAGAGCGATGGGGCTCTGGAAGGTCCTGGGCGAGCGCCGCCGCGAGGCCGAGACCCTCCACCGGCTCATGGAGACGCTGGCCTCAGTCGGGCGCCCGATTGAGGCTGCCGTTCGCTTCCACCAGGCCGTCGCCCTCTGGCAGGAGCTCGGCCTGCCTGCGCAGCGGGCCTGGACCCTGGTCGAGAGCGCGCGCCCGGGAACGGGTTTCTTCCAGGGGGAGGAGGCCCGTAAATACCTGGAGGAGTCCCTGAAGCTGGCGGAGCTGGCGGGGAGCCCGTTCCTCGAGCACCGTGCCCTCCACGCCCTGGGGCGCTTCCACCAGCCGCGCGTTGCGCTCCCTTTCCTGGAGCGCTCCCTCAAGGTCGCCCGGGCTGCCGGGGACCGTGACCTGGAGGCGCGCTCGCTCTACCAGCTCGGCTACACCCTCGACGACCTGGCCGAGAAGCAGGAGGCGCTGCGTCATTACGAGGAGGCGCTGCGGATCTGCCGGGAGCTGCGCGCCGCCGGCGCCCCCAACGACACGTTCCAGGCCAACGTCCTCAACAGCCTCGGGCATCTGTACGTCAACCTGGGCGACCAGGACCGGGCGGTCGAGCACCTGGAGCAGGCCCTCGAGCTCAGCCGGCAGAGCCACGACGCCGGTAAGGAGGGGGCGGCGCTGAACAACCTCGCCCTGGTCTACGAGTCGCTGGACCCGGGCAGGTCGCGGGAGCTGTACGAGCGCGCCGTGGTCCTCGCCCGCGAGAGCGGCAACCGGAACGGCGAGGTCATGGCCTTGAACAATCTGGCTGCCCTCGATCTCAAGACGGATCCGGCCAGCACCCTGAAGCGCTGCCAGGAAGCACTGCCGCTGGCAGCCGGTGACGGTCTCGCCGAGAGCTTCCTCAGGCAGACCATCGGCGTCGCCCACCGCCGTCTCAGCGACCTCGCGGCCTCGCGCCGGGAGCTGGAGACCGCCCTGGCCCTTGTCCGCCAGCGCCAGGACGGCCTCCGCCAGTCGCAGGTCATCCCCGAGCTCGCCCGGACGGAGAGGCTGGCCGGGGACCTCCCCCGGGCGCTCGCCCATCTGGAGGAGGGCGTCCAGATCCTCGAGTCGCTGCGCACCCAGGTGGTGCAGGACGAGCTGCGCGCGACCTTCCTGGCCTCCAGGAAGGGGACCTACGAGCTGTACGTCGACACGCTCATGGCCCTCCACCGGGTGCGCCCGGGCCAGGGCTACGATGCCGAGGCGCTGCGGGCGAGCGAGCGGGCCCGCGCCCGCACCCTGCTCGACATCCTGGCCGAATCCGGGGCCGACATCCGGGAAGGGGCCGACCCGGCGCTGATCGAGCGGGAGCGCCGGCTGCTCGCCGGGATCGAGAACCTGGAGCGCCGCCGGCTGGAGCTCCTGGACCGGGGCGCGGCTGCGCCCGAGGTCCGCGAGACCGTGGACCGGCTGGAGGCCGCCCTCGAAGAGCACGGCCGGGTAGAGGCCGCGCTGCGAGTGAGCAGCCCGCGCTACGCCGCCCTGACCCAGCCGCAGCCGCTGAGCGCCGAGGAGATCCGGAGCCAGGTGCTGGACGGCCGGGCGCTCCTCCTGGAGTACGCCCTGGGCGAGGAGCGGAGCTTCCTCTGGGCCGTATCCCCGGGGGCGCTTCACAGCTTCGAGCTGCCGCCGCGGTCGAAGATCGAGGAGGCCGCCCGGCGCTGGTATGGCGCGCTCCGGGTTCATCCTGGTCAGGGGCCTGGTCAGGGGCTTGGCCAGGAGCCCGGCGCGCGGGCGGCGGACGAGGCACGGAAGGCGGCGGACGAGCTCGGCTCCATGCTGCTCGGCCCGGTCAAGGGGCTGCTCTCCGGCCAGCCGCTCCTGGTGGTCGGAGACGGGGCGCTCCAGTACCTCCCCTTCGCTGCCCTGCCCTCCCCGGCCTCGCTCGAGGGACCCGAACGCATTCCCCTCATCGCCGGCCACGAGGTGGTGAGCCTCCCCTCGGCCTCGGCGCTGGCAGTGCTGCGCCGCGAGCTCGCCGGCCGGCCGCCGGCCCCGAAGACGCTGGCGGTGATCGCCGACCCCATCTTCCAGATGGTGGACGAGCGCGTGGCGCGCGCCGCCCGCCGCTCGGCGGAAGGGACCGGGGAGCGGGTGGGTGAGATCGATCCCCGGAAGCTGCCGCGGCTCCGCTTCTCCGAGAAGGAGGCCGAGGCGATCGCCGCCCTGGTGCCCGCGGCCCAGCTCTTCAAGGCGCTCGGCTTCGACGCCACCCGCGCCGTGGCCACCGGAGGCGAGCTGGCCAGCTACCGCATGGTCCATTTCGCCACCCATGGACTGATCGACAGCCGCCGTCCCGAGCTGTCCAGCCTCGTGCTCTCGCTCGTCAACGAGCGGGGGGAGCCCCAGAACGGTTTCCTGCGGCTGCACGACGTCTACAATCTGGAGCTGCGCGCCGACCTGGTCGTGCTTTCGGCCTGCCAGACCGCGCTCGGCCAGGAGGTCCGCGGCGAGGGGCTCGTCGGTCTGACCCGCGGCTTCATGTATGCCGGCGCCGCCCGCGTGCTGGCGAGCCTCTGGAGCGTCGACGACCGGGCCACCTCGGAGCTGATGAAACGCTTCTACCGCCAGATGATCTCCAGCCGCCTGAGCCCCGCCGCGGCACTTCGCCAGGCGCAGATCGAGATGTCGCGCGATCCGCGCTGGCGGTCCCCCTACTACTGGGCCGGCTTCTCGCTGCAGGGGGAGTGGCGGTGAGCCGGGAGGGCGCCGGCCGAGGACTGACGTCCGAAGGCTTCGAGTCGCTCCTCGCCATGCTGGACCCCGAGCGGGAGAGGGCGGGCGAGGTCTACGAGGCCATCCGCCACCGGCTCGTCCGCCTCTTCGAGTGGCGCGGCTGCGCCCATCCCGAGGACCTGGCCGACGAGACGTTCAACCGGGTCGCCCGGAAGTCCGCCGGCGGGCTGGCCCTCCAGAGGAGCGATCCCTACGCCTACTTCTGCGGCGTGGCGCACCACGTGTTCCAGGAGGTGGTGCGGCGGGAGAAGCGGGAGAGCAAGCTCCTGGAGAGCGGGGACTGGCAGCCCTCCAGCCCGCCGGAGGAGGAGACCGACTACCGCCTCGATCCCCTCCGCGACTGTCTGAAGACCCTGGAGCCCGACCAGCAGCTCCTGCTCCTGCGCTACCACCAGGACGAGCAGCGCATCCAGTCGCGCAAGGGCCTCTGCGACGAGCTCGACATCCCGATGAACGCCCTCCGCATCCGGGTCCACCGCCTGCGCAAGAAGGTGGAGACTTGCATTCAGGAGAAACTCCGGAACTAGTCGATGAAACGCTTTTCCGTTCCCGATCACACTACATCGGAAGAGGGAAGTGAGCACTTTACCGGGGACGAGAGGCCATGAGAAACGACGACGAGCTTTTGAGGCGGTACCTGCTGGGCGAGCTATCGGAGGAGGACGTGAACCGCCTCGAGGCTCGGCTGATTCAGGATGACGAGCTGTTCGAGGAAGCGGAAGCCCTGGAAGCCGACCTCCTCGACGATCATGCCCAGGGCCTGCTGTCCGCGCCCCAGCGCGCCCGGATCGAGCGCCACCTGGCCTCTTCTTTCCAGACCCGCTCCCAGCTCGCGCTGGCACGGGGCCTCGGCGCGGTCGCCCGGGAGCGCCAGCCGGGCCGGACGATCCTCACCGGTCCCTGGGGCCGGAAGGATCTGTCCCGCCCCTCGGTGCGCGCCCTTGCCGCCGCCGCCATGCTGGCGATCGCGATCGGCAGCACCTGGATTGCCACGCAGGTCATCCAGCAACCCGAGGAGCAGATCGCCGGGGAGACTCCGGCGCCGCCCATCCCGCCCTCTTCCGCGCCGGCGCCCACCCTCCCGGCGGAAACTCCGGAGCCCGTCCTGATCACGGAGGAAACCGCGGAGCAAGTCGCGGAGGAAGAGCCCAGCCCTGCTCCGGCGCTTCCCTCACCCGTGACGTACGCGTTCCAGCTCGCGATGACGGCGCTCCGCGGAGCGGAAGACGAAGTTGCGGAGCTGCGGATTCCCCCGGGGACCGGGCGGGTCGACCTCCAGCTCCCCTTGAACAGCGAGGATGAGGGCTACCCCTCGTTCCAGGTCGTGCTGCGGGATGCCGCCACGGGCGAGGAGCTGGTCCGGCTGGATGACCTCCAGCCGACCCGGACCGGCGGAAGCGCGACCCTCGTCGTCCCCGTGGATGCGAAGAAGCTGCGGGCCGGCAGGTACTCGGTCGAGGTCTACGGCGGAGACAGCGAGCCTCTCGGATTCCCGGAGTTCGAAGTTCCGGAACCCTGACCGAAATACTTTTGACCCGCAGGCCACACCAGCTAGATACCAGCCCGCCGGCCAGGCGGGCAGGAAAAAAGGGGGGATCGAGAATGTCCACAACGCAAGAAGACGGGTCGGTCCGAAGCGGTGGCAGCGGCGGCGGTAGCGGCACCCCGCGCCCGCCCGCCGATCCGAAACCCAAGCCCAAGGGCTGAACCAAAGCCTCCAAGGGTGCCTAGACCAAGGCGCCTCCCTCTGGGGCGGGCCCCGCGCGGCGGGTCCGCCCCCTTTTTTCTCCCCATCTCAGCAGAGACGCGAAATGTTTCGGTCCCGGCCGTCACTCCTTCCAGAAGGGAGCTCGCCGATGGTCGAATCGATGCACGCGCTCGTCCCTCTCCGCAACCGGCAGCCGGCCGCCCGGAAGCCGCGGCTGCCCCACCCTTATCTGCCGGCCCGGCCGGCGGAGCCGGTGAGCGACCCGACACCCGGGACGCAGGGGCCGCCAATCCTCGCGCCGCAATCCGAAAGCTGGACCCCGGCCGCCGTGCCCATGACGCGGCCCGCGGGCCGGCCAAACCGGCACCGGGTTCAACCGACGCCCGCCGAGAGGACGCTGCGCAACGCGCTCCGCTTCGGGTTCTTCGTAAATGCAGCCGCCCTGCTGGCCCCGCGCCTGTTCCCGGACGGGACCTTCCCGGCCTGGGAGTACGGCGGCGGCGACTTCCTTCTCGCAGCCGCCGTGCTCCTCAGCGGCCAGGCGCTCCTGATGCTCGGCCGCCGGGGCGCTCCGCCCCATCAGGGCTGATCAGCCGGCTGATCAGCCGGTTGATCAGCCGCCAGGGCCCGCGCCGCCCGCGTGGATGCCGCCCTCGGTCATCCCCCACGGGTCGAGCGCCTCGGCGAGCTCGGCCTCGGGCAGGACGTTGCGCTCGCGGCAGAGCTCGCGCACGGTGCGGCCGGTGCGCACCGACTCCTTGGCGATCTCGGCCGCGGCGTCGTAGCCGATCCTCGGCACGAGCGAAGTCACCATGGCCAGGGAGCGCTCGACCAGCTCCTCGCAGCGCTCGCGGTTGGCCACGGTCCCCTCCACGCACTTCTCCGCCAGCAGGTTCGAGGCGTTGGCCAGGATCTCGATCGACTGCAGCAGGTTGTAGGCGATCAGCGGCATCATCACGTTGAGGTCGAAGTTGCCCGACATGCCGGCGAGGGTGATGGTGGCGTCGTTGCCCACCACCTGGGCCGCGACCATGAGCACCGACTCGGGGATGACCGGGTTGACCTTGCCCGGCATGATCGAGCTGCCCGGCTGAAGGCTGGGGATCGAGATTTCGCCGATGCCGCAGCGCGGGCCGGAGGCCAGCCAGCGGATGTCGTTGGCGATCTTGGTCAGCGATGTGGCAACGGTCTTGAGAGCGCCGGACGCCTCCACCGCGGCGTCCTTCGCCGCCATGGCCTCGAAACGGTTCGGCGCCGGCACGAACGGGCAGCCGGTGCGCTCCGCCAGCAGGGCGATGACCCGCGGCGCGAACTCGGGCGGCGCGTTCAGGCCGGTGCCCACGGCCGTGCCCCCGAGCGGCAGCTCGGCCAGTCGCGGCTTGACCGCGGCCAGGCGATCGAGCGCGTAGCGGACCTGCTGCGCGTAGCCGCTGAACTCCTGACCCAGGCGGATCGGCACCGCGTCCTGCAGGTGGGTGCGGCCGATCTTGACGATGCGGTCGAACTCCTCGGCCTTGCGTCCCAGGGCATCGGCCAGGTGGCGCAGGGCCGGATCCAGGTGCTCCTGGATGGCGACGTAGGCGGACACATGGATGGCGGTGGGGATCACGTCGTTGCTCGACTGCCCGGCATTGACGTGGTCGTTGGGGTGGACCGGCGCCTTGCTGCCGATCACTCCGCCGAGGATCTCGATGGCCCGGTTCGACAGGACCTCGTTGACGTTCATGTTCGTCGAGGTGGCGGAGCCGGTCTGGAAAACGTCGAGGGGGAACTGGCCGTCGTGCCTCCCCTCGACCACCTCGGCCGCGGCCTGGCGGATGGCCTTGGTCACTTCGGCGGAGACGATCCCCAGCTCCTCGTTGACCGCCGCGGCCTCCCCCTTGATCAGGGCGACCGCGGAGATGAAGCGGCGGGGCAGGGTCAGCCCGGAGACCGGGAAGTTGCGCCGGGCGCGCTCGGTCTGGGCGCCGTAATACGCCCCGGCAGGGACCTCAACCTCGCCGAGGCTGTCTTTTTCGATGCGTGTTTCGGACATGATGCTCTCCCTCCTGTATACGGCGCCTATGGTATCGATAAACTCCGCGCCCATGACTGCCTCCCAGATCCTCGTGCTCGTGGCCGCCGCCTTCGGAGGGGGGGCGATGAACGCCATGGCCGGAGGGGGGACGATCCTCACCTTCCCCGTCCTGGTCTTCCTCGGCATGCCGGCGATCACGGCGAACGCCACCTCGACCGTGGCCCTCCTCCCCGGGGCCGCGGCCAGCATGGCCGGCTACCGCCGGGAGGTCGCCCAGAACCGGGGCTGGCTCAAGACTCTGTTCCTCCCCAGCCTGATCGGCGGCACACTCGGCTCGGTCCTCCTCCTGCGCACCCCGGAAAAAACTTTCGAGATCCTGGCGCCGGTCCTGATCCTGTTCGCCACGGTCCTCTTCATGGTGCGGGGGGTCCTGGCGCGGCGCTTCTCCCTGTCGAGCGGGCCGTCGACGGGACGATGGGTGATCGCCGTCCTCCTGCAGCTCGGGGTGGCGGTCTACGGCGGCTACTTCGGAGCGGGGATCGGCATCCTGATGCTGGCCCTGCTGGGCTTTCTCGGGCTGACCGACATCCACGCCATGAACGGCCTCAAGAACTTCTTCGGGGTGTGCATCAACGGCGTGGCCGCGGCCTACTTCGTGCTCCAGGGGGCGGTCTCCTGGCCGGAGGCACTGATCCTCGCGGTGGGCGCGACGCTCGGCGGCTATGGCGGGGCGAGGTTCGCCCGCATCATCGGGCAGGAGAAGGCCCGGGCCGCGGTGGTGGTGATCGGGTTGCTGGTTACCGCCCTGCTGGCCTGGCAGCAGCTCCGCTAGCGCCGCGCGATCCGGCTGGCGAGCACGGCCGCGCCATAGCCGTTGTCGATGTTGACCACGCCGATCCCCGGCGCGCAGGCGTTCAGCATGGTGAGGAGGGCGGCGAGGCCGCCGAAGCTCGCGCCGTAGCCGACGCTCGTGGGCACCGCCACCACGGGCGCGGGCACCAGGCTGGCCACGACCGTGGGGAGGGCGCCGTCCATGCCCGCCACGGCCACGACCACGTCGGCGCGGCGGATGGCGGGCAGGTTGCCGAGCAATCGGTGAAGACCGGCCACTCCCACGTCGAAGCAGCGCTCGACCTCGTGCCCGAACCACGCGGCGCAGACCGCCGCCTCCTCGGCCACGGGCAGGTCGGAGGTGCCGGCGGCGAGGACCGCCACCATTCCGCTGACCGCCTCGTGAGGCTCGCCGCAGGTGAGGATACGGGCGCGCTCGTGGTAGGCCGCCTCGGGCCTCCGCCCGAGGATCGCCTCCGCAGCATCCGGACGCAACCGGGTCACGAGGACGCGGCCGTGGGCCTGCATCATCCGGTCGACGATGGCCTTGAGGTCGTCCGTCCGCTTGCCCTCGGCATAGACCGCTTCGGGGAGACCGTTGCGCAGCTCGCGGTGGAGGTCCAGCTTGGCGAAGCCGAGGTCGGCATAGGGGAGCTCGGCGAGCTCGGCGAGCGCCCGGTCCGGGGAGACGTCGCCGGAGGCGACTGCGTCGAGGAGCTGGCGGAGCTGTTGAGGGTTCACAGGCGGGCGTCCGCGCCGCCCCGACGATAGCCTTTCGGGTCGTAGGTCACCCGATGGAATCCCAGGTCGCGGATCCGCGGCTCGATCCGGTTCCACATCCCGGCGAGGCGCTCCACCTCGGCGGGGCCGACCTCGACGCGGGCCGCTCCCTCGTCATGCCGAACGCGGACAACTTGGAAGCCGGCTTCGGCGAGGACCTCTTCGGCGGTCTCGATCCGGCGGAGCTTGCCAAGGGTGACGAGCTGCCCGTGGGGGATGCGCGACGAGAGACAGGCGTTGGCCGGGCGGTCCCACGCGGAGAGCCCGAGAGAGAGAGCGATGGCGCGGGTGGTCTCTTTGTCCACGCCGTGGGCCAGGAGAGGCGAGTAAATCCCCCGCTCGCGAATGGCCGCAAGGCCGGGACGGTCCGGCCCGGGGTCTGAGGCATTGGTGCCGTCGCAGACCACCTGATAACCGCGCTCGGCCGCCTCCTGGAGCATACGGTCCATCCGCATCCCCTGGCAAAAGTAACAACGGTGACTCGGATTGGCCACGAACTCGGGGTCGTCCAGCTCGCTGTAGGTGACCACCTCATGGCGGATGCCGATCTCGGCAGCCAGCCTGCGGGCATGATCCAGCTCGGCTCCGGCGAGCGTCTCGGCCGCGGCGGTGACGGCCAGAGCCCTCTCCCCCAGGGCCCGCCGGGCGAGGGCCGCGACCACGGCGGAGTCCACGCCGCCCGAGTAGGCCACGAGCACCGACCCGCGGCCGGCAAGGTCGGCCACGAGCGTGTCGATCCGGGGGGAGAGGTCCATCCCGCGCATGCTACCCCAGCCGCCGGCCGAACATGTTGAGCCTGGTGGCCACGTAGAAAAAGATGCTGAAGATGCAGAAGGCGTACAGGCCCACCAGCGGAGCACCCCGCTGAAAGACGAGCGGCGTCATGGCCTTCAGCAGGAGGATCAGGCCCAGCGGCGCCAGGAAGTAGCCGGCCAGGAGGCGGCGCCGGGACGGCGACTGCGGATCGAGGTCCCGGCTCCGGTACACGTAGAGGTTGCCCGCGCCCCAGCCCGCCGCGACCGCGATGCTGTAGTAGGGATAAAAGCCCAGGTCCAGCGTGCCCTCGGGCGCGACCACCTGGAACACGGCCAGCAGGTAGACCAGCCAGCACGCCAGGAACAGCGCGAGCAGGACCAGCTCCCACCGCTTCAAGCCGGCGCCCTACCCCTCATAGCTCTCCACCGGCGGGCACAGGCACATCAGGTTCCGGTCGCCCCAGGCGTTGTCGATCCGGCCCACATATGGCCAGAACTTGCGCTCCTTCACCCAGGGCGCCGGAAAGATCGCCTGCTCGCGCGTGTACGGCCGGTCCCACTCGGACGACATCGCGTCCTCGGCGGTGTGCGGCGCGTTCTTGAGCGCGTTGTTCTGGCGGTCCATCCGCCCCTCTTCGATGGCCCGGATCTCCTCGCGGATCGCGATCATGGCTTCGCAGAACCGGTCCAGCTCCGCCTTGGACTCGCTCTCCGTGGGCTCGATCATCAGCGTGCCGGGCACGGGGAAGGACATGGTCGGCGCGTGGAAGCTGAAGTCCATCAGGCGCTTGGCCACGTCCTCGGTCTCGATCCCGGCGCTCGCCTTGAACGGCCGGAGGTCGAGGATGAACTCGTGCGCCACCCGCTTCTTCGATCCGCGGTAGAGCACCGGGTAATGGTCCTGGAGCCGCGCCGCCATGTAGTTGGCGTTCAGGATCGCGAGCCCGGTCGCCTTGGTCAGGCCCTCGGCCCCCATCATGGCGATGTAGGTCCAGGAGATCGGAAGGATGCTCGAGCTCCCCCAGGGAGCAGCGGACACCGGCCCGATCCCTTCGCTGCCACCCGTCGGGATGACCGGATGGCCCGGCAGGTACGGTTCCAGGTGCGCGCCCACGCAGATCGGACCCATGCCCGGACCGCCGCCGCCGTGCGGGATGCAGAAGGTCTTGTGCAGGTTCAGGTGGCAGACGTCCGCGCCGTAGTCGCCCGGACGGCAGAGGCCCACCTGGGCGTTCATGTTCGCGCCGTCCAGGTAGACCTGCCCGCCGTGCTGGTGGACCACGTCGCAGATCTCGCGGATCCCCTCCTCGAACACGCCGTGTGTCGAGGGGTAGGTCACCATGATCGCGGCCAGCCGGCCGCGGTGCTGCTCCGCCTTGGCCTTGAGGTCCGGGATGTCCACGTTGCCGTTCGGATCGCAGGCGACCGGCACCACCTTCATGCCCGCCATGACCGCCGAAGCCGGATTCGTGCCGTGGGCCGAGACCGGGATGAGACAGACATCCCGATCCCCTTCGCCGCGGGAGCGGTGGTAAGCCCGGATGACCATGAGGCCGGTGTACTCACCCTGGGAGCCGGCGTTCGGCTGCAGCGAGCAGGCGGCGAAGCCGGTGATCTCGCAGAGCCACCGCTCCAGGGTGCGGAACAGGGTCTTGTACCCCTGCGTCTGGTCGGCCGGCGCGAACGGATGGAGGGCGCCCAGCTCCGGCCAGGTGACCGGGACCATCTCGGTCGTGGCGTTGAGCTTCATCGTGCACGAGCCGAGCGGGATCATGGAGGTCGCCATGGACAGGTCCCGCGCCTCCAGCCGCTTGATGTAGCGCAGCATCTCGTGCTCGGTGTGATAGCGGTGGAAGACCGGATGCGTCAGGAGCTCGGACGTCCGGGCGTGGGGCGCCCCGATCTCCAGGTTCCCGGCCGCCAGCTCCTCCAGCGAGAAGCCGTGGGCCTCGCCGCCCTCGCCGCGATTGAAGAGCGAGATCAGATCCTCCACGTCCACCACCGTGGCCGCCTCGTCGAGCGCGATCCCGACCGTGTGGTCGCCCAACCGCCGCAGGTTGATTCCCCGCTCGCTGGCAGTCCGCAGGACGTCGTCGGCCGGTCGATCTCCCAGCTCGACTCGCAGGGTGTCGAAGAACGGCTCATTCCCCACGTCATAACCGAGGCGCCGCAGACCCTCCGCCAGGACCGCGGCCAGGGCGTGCACCCGGCGGGCGATCCGGCGCAGCCCCTCGGGGCCGTGGTAGACCGCGTACATGCTGGCCATGATCGCCAGGAGCACCTGCGCCGTGCAGATGTTGCTCGTGGCCTTCTCGCGCCGGATGTGCTGCTCCCGGGTCTGGAGTGCCATGCGGTAGGCGGTCTTCCCGTGGCGGTCGCGGGATACGCCGATCACCCGGCCGGGGAGCTGCCGCTTGTGCTCGTCGCGGGCGGAGAGGAAGGCCGCGTGCGGTCCGCCGTACCCCATGGGCACACCGAAGCGCTGCGCCGAGCCGACCGCGATGTCGGCGCCCATCTCGCCCGGCGGCCGGAGCAGGGTCAGGGCCAGCAGGTCGGTCGCCATGACCACCATGGCCTTGGACTGGTGGGCGCGCTCGGCGATCCCGGAGCAGTCCCGGATGCGGCCGTCCGTGGCCGGATACTGGAGGAGGACACCGAAAACGTCTTCGAAGTCGATGGACCCGGGGTCGCCGACGCGCACCTCGACGCCGATGGCTTCGGCGCGGGTCTTGACCACCTCGATCGTCTGGGGGTGGCAGTCCGCGGCCACGAAGAAGGTCGACCGCTTGCCGTCCACGCACATGTTCATGGCCTCGGCCGCGGCGGTCCCCTCGTCCAGGAGCGAGGCGTTGGCGACCGGGAGGCCGGTCAGGTCGGCCACCATGGTCTGGAAGTTGAGCAGCGCCTCCAGGCGTCCCTGGGAGATCTCGGCCTGGTAGGGGGTGTACTGGGTGTACCAGCCCGGGTTCTCCAGGATGTTGCGCTGGATGACTCCGGGAACCAGGCAGCCGTGATAGCCCATGCCGAGGAAGGAACGGAACACCCGGTTCTGCGCGGCGATGCCGCGCAGGATGTCGAGCGTCTCCCGCTCGCCGAGCGGGCGGTCGTCCGGGAGCCAGGAGAGCGAGAAGCGGCCGCGCAGGCGGATAGACTCCGGGACCGTCTCCCGGACAAGCGTCTCCACGGAATCGGCGCCGACCGCCGCCAGCATCCGGCGGATCTCGTCCTCGGAGGGACCCAGGTGCCGGCGGACGAACGTGTCCGCCGGCTGAAGCGGCGCGGGGATCCCCGGCGCAGTCTCTACACCGGGCTCCGCCCCCCGCGGGACGTCCGTCGCGAGCGTGCTATGCGTCACCACTCTTCACAAACTCCTCGTACTGCTCTGCGTTCATCAGCGCCTTGAGGTCCGCGGCCGAGGAGAACCGGAGCTTCACCAGCCACCCATCCGAATGCGGCTCCTCGTTGAGCAGCTCCGGGTCGTCCACCACGGCCTCGTTGATCTCGACGATCTCTCCGGCCAGAGGCGTGTAGACCTCCGCCACCGCCTTGACCGACTCGATGGTGCCGATCTCGTCGTTGGAGTTGAACACCTGCCCGACCTCCGGCAGCTCGACGTACACGACTTCGCCCAGCTCCTGCTGCGCGAACTCCGTGATGCCGAGCACACAGATGTCGTCCTGGACGCGGATCCACTCGTGATCCTTGGAATAGAGGTATTCGCTCGGATACATCCTCGTCACCCTCCAATCTGCTGGTCCAACCCGGCCCTGGACCGAAATATTCGCTTCTTAAGGCTTAGCTAGACTACTTCGCCCGACGATAGAACGGAAGCTCGACCACCCTGGCGGACAGCGCCCGGCCGCGCACGTCGATCTCCAGGGGGGTCCCCGGCGCGGCCAGCTCCGTGGGCACATAGGCCATGCCGATCGCCTTCTCGAACGACGGGCTCCACGTCCCGCTGGTCACCGTCCCCACACTCCCGCCCTCTGATTTCACTTCGTGTCCCTGGCGGGCGATCCCCCGGCCCTCGACCTCGAAGCCCACCAGCTTGCGCCGGAGCCCCCCGGCCTGCTGCGCGGCCAGGGCCTCGCGCCCCTCGAAGTCCCCCTTGCCCAGCTTCACCACCCAGGCGAGCCCGGCTTCGAGCGGGGTCGTGGTCTCGTCGATTTCGTGGCCGTAGAGCGCCATGGCCGCCTCCAGCCGGAGCGTGTCCCGAGCTCCGAGCCCGGCAGGCCTCAGGCCCTGAGGACCGCCCGCCTCCACCAGCCGGCGCCAGACCGCCGGAGCGTCCTCGGGCGAGAGATAGAGCTCGAACCCGTCCTCCCCGGTGTAGCCGGTGCGCGAGACGATCGCCGGACGGCCGTCCACCTCGCTCTGGAGGAAGCCGTAGTACTTGAGGCCCATGGCCGCGGGATCGGTCAGCGGCCGGAGGATCTCCGCCGCCTTCGGACCCTGGAGCGCGATCAGGGCCCAGCGGTCGCTCTCGTTGATGACCTCGACTCCCGAACCGGCGCGGGAGGCGATCCACTCGTAGTCGCGGTCCGCGTTCGAGGCGTTGGCCACGACCAGGAACTCCTCCGCGCCGAGCCGGTAGATCAGCAGGTCGTCCACGTAGGTGCCCTGCGGGGTGAGAAGGCCGCTGTAGTGGGCGCGCCCCGGCGCGAGCTTGGAAACGTCGTTCGGGGTGAGGCGCTGGAGGAAGGCCTCGGCCTCCGGACCCTTCACGCGGATCTCGCCCATGTGGGAGACGTCGAAGATCCCGGCCGCGGTGCGCACGGCGCGGTGCTCCTCGATGACGCCCTGGTACTGGACCGGCATGTCCCAGCCGGCGAAATCCACCAGCCGCGCCCCGGCTTCCACGTGGCTCTCGTACAAAGGCGTGCGCTTCAGGCTCTCGCTCGTGGCCATCCGGCTCCCCTGACTATGGATGGATGTCGTTTTCCCCCGGCACAGCGGGCGACCCGAAACGCTATCACAGAGAAACCCGGGAACCTCCGCAGGAAATCCCCCTCTCGCGGGTTTCTGGATCGAAAGGAGATTCAATGATGAAACGCAGACTGTCGGTAGCCATCGCCTTCGCCGCCCTCCTGGCGCTGCCCCTCCTCGCTGAAGCCGCCCGGCGGCCGGGCAACCCCGGAGACGTGCTGCGCAACCCCCGCGCCCTCGCCCGTTACCTGAAGCTGACTCCGGCCCAGCTCGAGACCACGAAGCAGCTCGTGAAGACTCTGCATGATACGACCAAGCCGCTCTATGAGCAGATCGAGCCGCTCGCGGAGCAGCGCCGCAGCCAGCTCGACGAGGCCAGCCCGGACGCCTGCTCCGTCGGCAACACCGTGGTCCAGATCGACGGGCTG
>Ga0190265_10000200_pt1 | contig 56003 bp, 69 predicted proteins | sample Popmic124T_FD_133135 | JGI IMG/M metagenome (GOLD analysis project Ga0190265, IMG submission 133135) | Populus adjacent soil microbial communities from riparian zone of Indian Creek, Utah, USA - 124 T | ecosystem: Environmental > Terrestrial > Soil > Riparian zone | place: USA: Utah | collected... | reverse complement strand
GGCCGGGCTGACCGCGGCGCTCAAGCCGATGACGAGGACGTCGAAGGCCTGGCTAGCCATCCGTGCCGGTGGCGCGTGTGAGGTTCAGGAAGACGTCCTCCAGATCGGCCTCCCTGGTCGAGACGTCGACGATGCCAAGCCCCTCTCTCTGTAGCGCCGCCAGCACGTCGCCGGCATTGACCCGGTCCTTGCGATAGGTGATCGCCAGCGTCCGCTCGCCCGAAAGCTCGATCTTGTCGAAGCAGGCGTTGACCGGCGCGGTGGCGACGTCGCGGTCGACGACGACCTCGACCACCTTCTCCTGCGCCATGCCGACCAGCGTCCGCGTCGCCTCGTTGGCGATCAGCCGGCCGTGGTTGATGATCGCGATCCGGTCGCAGAGCTGCTCGGCCTCTTCGAGATAATGGGTGGTGAGGACGACGGTCACGCCCTGGGCGTTGAGGCTCCTGACGAACTGCCAGAGCTGCTGCCGCAATTCGACGTCGACCCCCGCGGTCGGCTCGTCGAGGACGAGGATGGGCGGCGAATGGACCATCGCCTTGGCGACGAGCAACCGCCGCTTCATGCCGCCGGACAAAGTGCGCGCATAGGCGTCGGCTTTGTCCTCGAGCCGCATCGCGCGCAGCAATTCCATGGTCCGCCGCTCCGCTTTGGGCACGCCGTAGAGCCCGGCCTGGATCTCCAGCGCCTCCTTGGGGGTGAAGAAGGGGTCGAAGATGATCTCCTGGGGCACGACGCCGATCGCGCGCTTGGCGTTGCGCGGATGCTCGTCGATGTCGAAGCCCCAGATCGTGGCGCCGCCGCCCGATTTGGTGACCATGCCCGAGAGGATGTTGATCAGGGTCGACTTGCCGGCGCCGTTGGGGCCGAGCAGGCCGAAAATGCCGCCGCGCGGCACGTCCAGCGTGACCCCGTCGAGCGCGCGCTTGCCGCCCGCATAAGTCTTCTGCAGGTCGAGGATCGAGATCGCGGCTTCCGGCATCCGCGACGGAATAGCGGGACTTTCCCGCCTAGCGAAGTAGATTGTCCTCCGCTAAGGCGAAGGCCATGGCCACCGACCCGTTCACTCCCGAGATCGACTATGTCGACAGCCGCCGGGTCCGCTGCGACGGCGCCGGCGAGACCTCGCCCGCGCTCGGCCATCCGCGCGTCTGGCTGGAGATCGACGAGAAAGGCTATGTCGACTGCGGCTATTGCGACAAACGCTTCATTTTGCGGGGCGGCCCCGCCGACGAGGGTGCATCGCCGGCCTAACCGCCCTATATCGACGCGATGAGCACCGATCCCCGCCGCTTCCTCTACCGCCCCGACGGCCTCGATCCCGACGCCGCGCTCCGCCTCACCGCCGATGCCCTAAAGGACTGCGACGATGGCGAGCTCTATCTGCAATATACCGCCTCGGAGAGCTTCGGCTTCGACGACGGCCGCCTCAAGACCGCCGATTTCAATACCCAGGCCGGCTTCGGCCTCAGGGGCGTTTCGGGCGAGACCACCGCTTTCGCCCAGGCCAACGAGTTGAGCGAGGCGGCGATCCGCCGCGCCGCCGAGACGATGGCGGTGCTCGATCCCGCCAGGGGCGTGCGCCCCGGCCCGCCGCGGCGGACCAACGCCAGGCTCTACACCGACGCCGATCCGCTCTCGCTGATCCCCTTCGCGAAGAAGGTCGCGCTCTGCCAGCAGATCGACGCCGCCGCCCGCGCCCGCGATCCCCGCGTCGCCCAGGTCTCGGTGGCGCTGGCCGGATCGTGGAGCGTGATCGACATCGTCCGCGCCGACGGCTTCGTCGCCCATGACGTGCGGCCGCTGGTCCGCCTCAACGTCCAGATCGTCGTCGAGCAGAACGGCCGCCGCGAGACCGGCTATCACGGCCTCGGCGGACGCTATCTCTACGACGACATGTTCGAACAGGCTACTTGGAACCGCGCCATCGACATGGCGCTCGCCCAGGCGCTGGTTAACCTCGAATCGGTCGCCGCGCCCGCCGGCGAGATGACGGTGGTGCTCGGCCCGGGCTGGCCGGGGGTGCTGCTGCACGAGGCGGTCGGGCACGGGCTCGAGGGCGATTTCAACCGCAAGGGCACGTCGGCTTTCTCGGGCCGGATCGGCGAGCGGGTGGCGGCGAGCGGAGTCACCGTGATCGACGACGGCTCGATCGGCGCCCGGCGCGGCTCGCTGACCATCGACGACGAGGGCACGCCGACCCAGCGCAACGTGCTGATCGAGGACGGCATCCTCAAGGGCTATATCCAGGACCGCCTGAACGCCCGGCTGATGGGCGTCGCGCCGACCGGCAACGGCCGCCGCGAGAATTTCAGCCACGCGCCGATGCCGCGCATGACCAACACCTTCATGCTCGGCGGCAATGACGACCCGCGCGAAATCCTCGCCCGCGCCAGGAACGGCATCTACGCGAAGAGCTTCGGCGGCGGCCAGGTCGACATCACCTCGGGCAAGTTCGTCTTCTCCTGCACCGAGGCCTACCGGATCGAGAACGGCAAATTGGGCGCGCCGATCAAGGGCGCGACCCTGATCGGCGACGGCCCGACCGTGCTGACCCGGGTGGCGGCGATCGGCGACGACATGGAATTCGACGAAGGCATCGGCGTCTGCGGCAAAGGCGGCCAGTCGATCCCCGCCGGCGTCGGCCAGCCGACCCTGCTGATCGAAGGGATCACGGTCGGCGGCACGGCGGCGTGAACCAGAAGCAGGTCCAGGCCGTCTTGGGCTTCTGGTTCGCCCATGGCTGGGACGATTGGTGGAAGGCCGATCCCGATTTCGACGCCGGGATCAAGAAGCGTTTTGAGCGGCTCTGGCGGGAGCAGCGCGACAATGTGCCGGAGCATTTTCTCGGCTCGGCCGACGAGGCGCTGGCCGCGATCATCCTGTTCGACCAGTTCCCGCGCAACATGTTCCGCGGCCATGCCGATCAGTTCGCGACCGATCCGCTGGCGCTTGCCGTCGCGAAGGGCGCGGTCGAGCGTGGCTATGATGACGGCATGACGCCGGAGCGCCGCGGCTTCCTCTACATGCCCTTCCAGCACAGCGAGGATCTGCGCGACCAGGTCCGGTCGCTGCTCCTGTTCACCGCGCTCGGCGACGCCGAACAGCTCGATTACGCGCGCAAGCATCACGACGTGATTCAGCGCTTCGGCCGCTTCCCCCACCGCAACGCCGTGCTCGGCCGCAAGCCGACCGCGATCGAGGCGGCGGCCGGCGAGGTGGTGCCCTGGTAATGGCGCTGCTGGAAATCGCCTCCTATCCCGATCGGATCGCCGCCGAGATCGCTTGCGGCCATCTCCAGTCCGAAGGCGTGCATGCCATCGTCTTCGATGCCGGCCTCTCCAGCCTCGGCCTGGGCGCGATGGCGCCGGCCCGGCTGATGGTCGACGAAGACGATTGCGACGTGGCCAGGCGGCTGCTCAGAGCAGCAGATGAGGGCGAAGCGCGCTGAGGTCGAAGCCCGCAGCCGCGGCCCGGGCGATGATCGCCTCTCCGTCGACGCCCCTGCGCGCCAAAGCGAGCGCCCACAAATAGGCCGAGCGGGTGCCCGACCGGCAGAAGAGCAGCAGCCTGCCCCCGCCCTCCTCCATGATCGCGCAGAGCGCGGCGACCTGCTCCGGAGCGATCCCGCCGGTGACCGGAATGTCGCGATAGCGCAGCCCTGCGGCGCGTGCCGCCGCCTCGATCTCGCCGGCGGCGGGCTGGCCGGGTTCCTCGCCGTCGGGGCGGTTGTTGACGATCGTCGTCACGCCCGCGGCGACCGCGGCGGCGATGTCGCCGGGCCGGATCTGCCCCGCGACCAATGTCGCCTCGTCGAGCGCGCGGAAGATCATGCCGGTTCCCAAGCGGCGATCACCTCGACGAAGGCTGCGCCATAGCGTTCGAGCTTGGCCGCGCCGACGCCGGAGACGCGCGACAGCGCATGGAGGGTGGTCGGCTTCAATTCCGCCATTTCGCGCAAGCTGCTGTCGTGGAAGATGACGTAGGGCGGCACGCCCGCCTCGGCGGCGAGCGCGCGCCGGCGGGTGCGCAACGCCTCGAACAGGGGATCGTGCGGATATTCGGCCGCCTTGCGGTCGCGGCGCCGAGTCCGCTTGGGCGGCAGCACGATCTCGACCTTCTCCTCCCCCTTCAGGATCGGCTTCGCGCCGGGACCGAAAGCGAGGCCGCCGAAATCGTCGGCGCGCATCGCATCGCGGGCGAGCAGGGCGCGGGCGACGGGCTTGACCAGCGCCAGCTCGTCGGCGTCGGCGATGCCGAAGACGCTGAGCCGATGATGGCCGAAATTATGGACCTTGTCGGTTTCGCGCCCGGCCAGGACGTCGGTCAGATGGCCGATGCCGAAGCGCATCTCGGTGCGGAAGGCGGCTGAGAGCAGCTTCTGCGCGGTCGTCGTCGCGTCGATCGCCTGGGGAGGATTCAGGCAATTGTCGCAATTGCCGCAGGCGGCTGGCGGGTCCTCGCCGAAATGGCGGAGCAGGATCGCGCGGCGGCAGCCCGCGGTCTCGACCAGGGTGGCCAGCGCGTTGAGGCGCTCGCGCTCGCCGGCGCGGCGGCTCTCTTCGACCTCGGTCTCGATCCGGCGCCGGGCGCGGGAGAAATCCTCGGCGCCCCAGAACAGCCAGGCCTCGGCCGGCTCGCCGTCGCGGCCGGCGCGGCCGGTCTCCTGATAATAGGCCTCGATCGATTTGGGCAGGCCGGCATGGGCGACGAAACGGACGTCGGGCTTGTCGATGCCCATGCCGAAGGCGATCGTCGCGACCATCGCCATCTCCTCGGACGTGACGAACGCCGCCTGGTTGCGTGCCCTGACCCGCGGCTCGAGCCCGGCATGATAAGGCAGCGCCGGCCGTCCCGTCTGGGCGAGCTGCTCGGCCAGCTTCTCCGCCTTATCGCGGCTCGGCACGTAGACGATGCCGGCGCCCGGCTGGTCGGCGAGCAGCGCCTTCAGCTGCGCCGCCACGCCGTCCCGCGGCCGGACATGGTAGCGGATGTTGGGCCGGTCGAAGCCGGCGACGATCAGCCCGTCTCCCGGGATGCCGAGCTGGACCAATATGTCCTCGCGCGTGCGCCGGTCGGCGGTCGCGGTCAGCGCCAGGCGCGGTACCTCGGGGAAGGCGTCGAGCAACGGCAGCAGCAGCCGGTAATCGGGCCTGAAGTCATGACCCCATTCCGAGACGCAATGCGCTTCGTCGATCGCGATCAGCGCCAACGGGATACGCGCGATGAGGTCGCGGAAACCTTGGCCCGTCGCCCGTTCGGGCGCGACGTAGAGCAGTTCGAGCTCGCCCCGCTTGAGCCTGTCCACCGTCTCGGCGCGATTGTTGTCGGCCGAGGTCAAAGCCGCCGCCCTCAGCCCGAACGCCTCGGCGGCGCGGATCTGATCGTGCATGAGCGCGATCAGCGGCGAGATGACCAGCACCGTGCCGTCGAGCGCGAGCGCCGGCACTTGGTAACAAAGCGACTTGCCCGCGCCGGTCGGCATCACCGCGAGCGTGCGCGCGCCGGCCATGACGCGGCCGATCACCTGCTCCTGGACGCCGCGGAAATCCTGGAAGCCGAACGTGTTGCGCAGGATATTGATGGGGGTGGTCATTGAAGCCCGTTTCGCGTCATCCCGGCGGAGGCCGGAATCTCTTCGTCTCTATTGAACAGAACAAAAAGAGATTCCAGCTTTCGCTGGAATGACGGAGATTATTCCGCCGCCTGCGCTTCCTCCGCCTCGCGCTCGCTCTGCTGGCGCGCCCACATGTCGGCGTAGAGGCCGTTCTTGCGCAGGAGCTGGGCATGGGTGCCGCGCTCGGCGACTCGGCCTTCGTCGAGAACGACGATCTGGTCGGCGTCGACCACGGTCGAAAGGCGATGGGCGATGACGATGCAGGTGCGGTGCGCGGCGGCGAAACGGAGCGTCTCGAGGATCGCCGCCTCGGTGCGGCTGTCGAGCGCGCTGGTCGCTTCGTCGAGGATCAGGATCGGCGGATCCTTGAGGAGCGTGCGGGCGATGGCGACGCGCTGTTTTTCGCCGCCCGACAGCTTGAGGCCGCGTTCGCCGACCATCGATTCGTAGCCCTTGGGCAGCTCGAGCACGAAATCGTGGATCGCGGCGCCTTTGGCGGCGGTCTCGATCTCGGCGCCGGTCGCGCCGTCGCGGCCATAGCCGATATTGTAGCCGATCGTGTCGTTGAACAGCACCGTGTCCTGGGGAACGATGCCGAGCGCGGCGCGCAGGCTCGCCTGGGTGACCCGGGCGATGTCGTGGCCGTCGATCGTGATCCGCCCCGAATTCGGCTCGTAGAAGCGGAAGAGCAGGCGGGACAGAGTGGATTTGCCCGCGCCCGACGGCCCGACGACGGCGGTCATCGTGCCCGGCTTCACCTCGAGATCGACGCCCTTGAGGATTTCGCGGCCCGGCTCGTAGGCGAAACGCACGTCCTCGAAGCGGACATGGCCGGCCGCGACGCTGAGATCGGGCGCGCCGGGCGCGTCCTCGATCTCGGCCGGCATGTCGATGACGTCGAACATCGCCTCCATGTCGATCAGGCCCTGGCGGATGGTGCGGTAGACCCAGCCGAGCATGTCGAGCGGCCGGAAGAGCTGCATCAGCAAAGTGTTGACCAGCACGACGTCGCCGGCGGTGAAGGCGCCGCGATTCCAGCCCCAGACCGTATAGGCCATCGCGCCGGCCATCATCAGGTTGGTGATCAGAGCCTGGCCGATATTGAGCCAGGCGAGCGAGGTCTCATTGCGGACGGCGGCGCGGGCATAGGCGCCCATCGTCTCGCCATAGCGGCGCGCCTCGCGCTCCTCGGCGGTAAAATATTTGACCGTCTCGTAGTTGAGCAGCGAATCGACGGCGCGGGCGATCGCCTGGTTGTCGACCTCGTTCATCTCGCGCTGCAGCTTGGCGCGCCATTCGGTGATTGCGCGGGTGAACCAGATATAGAGGACGACCATGACGAGCGTCGCCACGACCAGGCCCGGCCCGAACTTGACGCCGAAGATGATGCAGATCGCGGCCAGCTCGATGATCGTCGGGGCGATGTTGAAGAGCAGGAAATAGAGCATCATGTCGATGCTCTTCGTCCCGCGCTCGACGATCTTGGTGAGCGCGCCGGTGCGCCGCTCGAGGTGAAAGCGCAGCGACAGCCGGTGGATGTGGCGGAACACACTCTCTGCCAAGCGCCGGGCGGCGTCCTGCCCCACCTTCTCGAAAATGGCGTTGCGGGCGTTGTCGAACAGCACCCCGCCGAAGCGCGCCGCGGCGTAGGCGACGACCAGCGCGATGACGAGGCCGGCCGCCTCGTCCATGCCGGCCGACATGCGGTCGATGATCGCCTTGTAGGCGAAGGGCATGACCAAAGTGGCGCCCTTGGCGGCGAAGACCAGGACAATCGCGAAAATGACGCGCGCCTTCAGCCCCGGCGCGCCGGCCGGCCATAAATAGGGAAGGAATCGCCGCAGCGGGCCGAAGCCCGGATCGGCCTTCCCCGTCACCTCCGTCGCGTCGTCCGTCATCTTCGTCGCTAGATAGGCGAGCCGCCGCCCAATCCCAAGTAACGGACGCGGAACATTAGGAACCGGAGGCCAGCACGCGCATTGGGCCTCGCGAAGGAGCGGGACGTGGAACCTTTATTGTTCGTGATGGCGATCCTGGGCTGCGGCGAGAGCGACGCGGCGTGCCGCGAAGTGCGCATCGACCGGGCCCGCTATCGCAGCGAGGCCGCCTGCGTCGCCGCGACCGAACAGGCGCTGATGCGCCACGACGATCTCGTCTTCCCGACGGTCGTCGCCCAATGCCGTCCCGCCGGCGCGCGTCCTGCGTCCCTTCGCGGCAGCGAGGTTATGATGCCCGAGGCCCGCCCCCTGGCCCGCCCGCGCTACGCCTCGGCGCGCGTGCCTAGATCCTCTCGCTGATCATCAGGGTAAAGATCGGGCTGTAGAAGCGGTCGCGATCCTCGATGCCCGACGCATCGAGCAGCGCCCGGCGACCGGCACCGCGAACAACCGCCGGTTGGATCACTCTGTCCGCTACGCTCATGGCGACGCTCGGTCCGGCCATGGCTGCATCCTGCGATCATGCTTTTCATGCGCAAAGTCATGTTCAATCACTGTCCTGGCCGGCTAACAGGACAGGCGCCGCACACGAGGGCCTATAGCCGCTGCGACGATCGAAGCCGGAGGAGCGATCATGCCTGCTCATCAAGACGAGCCGACCGAACCGATCGGCGCATCCTCCGCGGCCGCGGGGAGAGAGGTCTCGCCGTTCCACCTCTACGCCCTCAGGGCGCTCTATTTCCTGATCGCCTTGTTCCTGCTCTCGACGATCGGGCCGCGCCTGATGGAGCCGCCGCCCACGCCGATGACCGGCGCCGCCCGCGCCTTGTTCACGGCGCTGGGGCTGCTCGCCGCGCTGGGCGTCAGATATCCTCTGCGGATGCTGCCGATCATGCTGTTCGAATTCGCCTGGAAGGTGCTCTGGATGGTCTTCATCGGCTTGCCGCTCTGGGCCGATGGCCAACTCGATGCGGATAATGCGGAGACGTTCAAGGCGGTCCTGGTGACCCTCGTCCTAGTCCCGATCGCGCTCCCTTGGCGCTACATCTGGGTGAATTATGTGAAGCGGCCGGGGGACCGCTGGCGGTGAGCGGCGACGGCCAGAGGGTCGCCGCTCAGAAGGACCCCTCCACCGCACTTTGTGCGATCCCCCGGCAAATGCCGGGGAGGAATTAGATCGTCCCGCTGATCGTCAGGGTGAAGACCGGGCCGTAAGGGCGGTCGCGGTCCTCGGTGAACAGCAGGTTGCTGTTGGTGGCGTTGCGCCGCCCGTCGAAAAAGCTGCGGCTGAAGCTTTCATTGGTGTCGAGCAGATTGTCGACGGTGGCGCGCACCGTCAGCCCCAGCACGTTCTTATGCTCGACGAACACACCCAGGCTGCCCGGCGTGTCGAGGAAGTGGAAGCGCTGGTCGAGCCGGAAGCCCGGGGACTGCCGATATTGGAAGACGGTCGCGCCATAAGCCCATTGCGTGCTCGGAATATCGTGCCTGAGCGTGATGTCGAGCTGACGCGTCATCGTCTCGTTGAACGGCCGCCTGAATCCGGTGAGCGGATCGGTGAGCCGGGTCCGCTGGAACTGCAGGTTCATGTCGAGCTTGGCGCCGCGCCAGCCGACCGGATCGAAGTTGAAGGTGCTCGTCCATTGCAGGCCCAGCAGGATGGCGGTGCCGTCGAGATTGCCGGGCGCCTGGCCGGTGGCGCCGATCGGGATGATATCGACCTGATCGGTGATCAGCCGTCCGTAGAGCCGCGCCGTCGCCGTGCCCCAGGCGCCGAGATTGCGCGTCGCCTGAATCTGCGCGTCCCAGCTTTGCGGCGGCACCAGGTTGGCGTTGCCGGCATTCTGGGTGCCGGCGCTGACATTGCCCGAGGCGACGAAATCGAAGAAGTTGAGCTGGCCGACGGCGCGTTCGATGCGCGCGCTGATGTCGAGCCCGGGCTCGGGTCGCCAGGCGAGGTTGAGGAAGCCTTTGGGGCGGTAGAAGGTGCGGGTGACGCCGCCGGCTCCTTCCTGGCTCAGCTCCGAATATTCACCGCCCAGCGAGGCCTGTAGGGTCAGGTTGGAGGAGAGCGCGCGGCCATAGGTCAGCATCGCTTCGGCCCGGCGCTCCTGAACCACCGCTTGGGCGTTGGGGAAGGGAACGGGCTGGAAATCGCCGTTCGTGTCGAGCGAGAACAGGCCGTTGGTCACGTCGAGCCGATTGATCGCGCCCTCGACGCTGACCTGCCAATCGTTGCGCCCGCCCCGCCAGCGATATTCGCCGCGCAGGATGGTCTCGGTCTCGTCGGCGGTCTGGGTGAAGCGGTCGCCCTGCAGCGGCCGGCCGTCGGCGAAGGCCTGCGTCAGAGTCTGCCGGTAGGGGCTATGCTCGAAGCGGCGGAGGCCAATCAGCTTCAGCCGGCCGCCGCCGAGGCCGAACTCATAATCGCCGCCGAACTCGTAATTATATTCCCGCTCGCGTTCGCGCAGGATGCGGACGCGGTCTGGCTGATTGGGCCCGGAGCGCAGCGAATCCTCGCCGAGGTCGAGGAGGAAAAAGCCGAAGGCGGCGTTGGCGTTGAGGATCGAGCCGTCGCCGAAGGCGCGCCGGATCGAGCCCGACAGGCGCGGCGCGTCCTCGTCGACGAACAGCACCTCGTCGCGGCGGTCGAGGATCTCGCCGAGCGGGGTCGTCACCAGCTCCGGCCCGGCATTGCCGTTGCGCCGGCTCTGGTTGCGCAGGCTCAAAGTATATTGAGTGCCGCCCAGCGAGCCGTTGATCGAAACTTCGCCGTCGAGCAGCCGCGCCGGCGTCCGCCGCGCCCGGATCTGCGGCCGCCAGACGTAATTGCCGGAAAGGCCGCGCGAGACGGTGATCACGTTCGCCACCTGACCGGTCAGGCCGGAAATGTTCAGCGTCGCGCCGTCGACGACCTCGATCCGCGCCACGTTGCTGGCGCTGATCCGGCCGAGCTCGGTGAAGATGTCGGTCGATTTGCCCGAGAAGCGCTCGCCGTTGATCAGCACGTTGCCGGTCGCCTGGCCGAGGCCGCGCCGCTCCGTGTCGGCCTCGTCGATGGCGAAGCCCGGCACGTTGTTCAGCATGTCGAGCGCGCTCCGCGGCGCGAAGCGGGCGAAGTCGGCGGGCGTGTAGGTGCGCGCGCCCTGGACGTTCGCGCTCTCGGTGGCGACCGGCGGCGGCGCGTCGCCCGTCGCCGGCGTTTCGGCGGGAGGAGCCGTCGTCGGCTCGGGATCCTGCCCGAGCGCCGGCGCGGCCGAGCCGAGCAGGACGAGCAGCAGCGCCTGGCGGCCGTGGCGGACCGCGTTCAACCGCGACATTGTTGGATACCCTCCCTTGGGCCGTCGTCCCCTACGGCGGTTGCGACCGGTACGCGCTACATTTGTAGCACTACAATTGGCCCGTCAAGCTGAACGCCAGCCTAACGGCGGGGCCCCGAGGGAACGGCTTTTCGATGAAGCGGTTTTTCGTTTCGACCAAGGCGAGGAAATGATCATGGCCGAAACCGAAACCGTCGAAATGATCCGCGAGGACGATCTCCCCGGCCACGAGAGCAAGCTCGAGCCCAAGCCGGACTGGGAACCCAGATATAAGGGCTCGGGCCGGCTGGCGGGCAAGGTCGCGCTGATCACGGGCGCCGACAGCGGCATCGGCCGGGCGGTCGCGGCGCTGTTCGCGCGCGAGGGCGCGGACGTCGCTATCCTTTACCTCTGCGAGCATGACGACGCGGCGAAGACGAAGGAGATCGTGGAGGGCGAGGGCCGCAAGGCTCTGACCATCGCGGGCGACCTCGGCGACAAGGACTTTTGCGACAAGGCGGTGAAGGAGGTCGTCGCGAAGCTCGGTGGGATCGACGTCCTCGTCAACAATGCCGGCGAGCAGCATGCCGACAAGGAGATCACCGACATCACCGAGGAGCAACTGAAGCGCACTTTCCAGACCAATATCTTCTCGATGTTCTTCCTTATCCAGGCGGCGCGCCCGCACCTCAAGAAAGGCGCGGCGATCATCAACTGCACCTCCGTGACCTCCTATCAGGGCTCGGAGGAGCTGCTGGACTACAGCGCGACCAAGGGCGCGATCACGTCCTTCACCCGTGCCCTCTCGGAGAATCTGGTCGGCGACGGCATCCGTGTGAACGCGGTCGCGCCGGGGCCGATCTGGACTCCGCTCAACCCCTGCGGCGGCGCCTCTCCGGAGAAGCTCAAGGAGTTCGGCAAGAACACGCCGATGGGCCGGCCCGGCCAGCCCAACGAGGTCGCGCCGTCGTTCCTGTTCCTCGCCTGCGAGGATGCGAGCTACATGACGGGTCAGGTCCTCCATCCCAATGGCGGGACGATCGTCGGCAGCTAGACCCTTCGCCGCGGGCCGCATATAGCACCAGGATCGGGACGGGGAGGCGGATATGCGCGCGATCGGGGGAATTATTGCCGGGCTGATCGTCGGCTTTCTCGTCGCGATCATGGTCGGCGTCGTCGTGTTCAGTGCCGTCGGCACCGCGCCGCCCAGCCCGGCCAGCGTCAATCTGTCCGATCCGCAGCGGGTCCTCGAGATTTTCGCGGAGCTCCCGGTGGGCGCCAAGATCGGGCTGATGCTGGCCTGGTTCGGCGCCGCGCTGGCCGGCGCGGCAATAGCCAAGCTGATCGCCCCCCGAAGCTGGGTCGCCTGGACGGTCACCGGCCTGATCGCGCTCTATGTCGTCGCCAACATCTTCGTCCTGCCGATGCCCGGTTGGATGCAGGCCGTGTCGGTGGCGGCGCCCCTGCTCGGCGGCCTGATCGCCAATCATCTCGTCGCCGACCGCCTCGATCCGGACATGGCGGCCGAGGATGCGGATGCGTGAACATCGCAGCTTCGCCGCCTTCTGGTCCCATTATCTGCGCGAGCACAGCCGGCCCAGGACGCGCGCCCTCCATTATGTCGGCACCAGCCTCGTCGTCCTGATCGCCATCGCCGCGCTCGCCACCGGCAGCTGGTGGTTGCTCGCGGCTTTGCCTGTCGCCGGCTACGGCTTCGCCTGGACGGCGCACGCGGCCGTCGAGCGCAACCGGCCCGCCACCTTCACCTACCCTTTGTGGTCGCTCGCCGCCGATTTTCGCATGTGGGGGCTGTGGCTGGCCGGGCGCCTGGACCCGGAGCTGGAGCGCGCCGGCGTCGCTGCGGGGCCGGACGCTCGAAATCGGGCATGACGTCCGAATTCGAACGCTAAAAGTTGGCGAAAGCCGCCGTTACTTGGCGCGCCGAATCGGCCGCATATTTTCCTCCCAGTAAAGAAACGGCGGTTTTCCGCCACTTTTTTCACTTGGCACGATGTCTGCAAAACTGCTGGCATGGCCGAGGGATGGTCCCGAAGCCAAGGTTCAGGAGACAGACAATGACGCTTTCGTTCAACATTCAGCAGCTGGCCTTCTCGGTCATCGGCGCCCTGGTTGCCAGCAGCCTGTTCATTTCCGCGGCGGTGGGCCCGGTTCCGGTCATCTGACCGGGCCGGTCCTCCGACCACCCCTTCAATCTCACCAATTCCAGGATCTCGACCATGTCCAGCTACGCCCTCGACAAGAGCAACGCCAAGGCGTTCGGCGTGTGCGCCGGCCTCGCCCGCAGCACCGGCTGGGATCCCCTCTTCGTCCGAGTGGGCGCGGTCGCCGCGACCCTGCTGCTGCTCGGCCCGGTCGCGATCGCCCTCTATCTCGTTACGGCCTTTGTCGCGGAGAGCCGCTAGCGTCACGCGATCGGCAGGAACAGGCCGAGGATCGCGACCGCCAGCGCCACCGCCGAGACGATCAAAGCGACCCGCGCCAGCTGCGCCGCCTGCGTCGCCGCCTTATCCCCGTCCTCGCTCATTTCGCCCGCCGCCCGCGCGCCCTGAGGCGCAGCGCTAGCATCGCCAGCTGAACCTCGTAGAGGAACAGGACCAGGCCGAGGATCAGGAACAGCATCGCAACGATGAACAGCAAGGCGATCGGCCGGGCGAAGGCGATCTCCGCCGGATCGGCCACGAACAGGATCGCGACCACGACGCAGACGAACAGCGCGCTCGCCGTGCAGCAGGCGATCGACAGATTGGCGACTCGCATGCGCCGCGCGAGCAGCTTCAGCTCCGCTTCGTGCCGGGGCTCGGCCGCGCCGGCGATCGTCGCGTCGATCTCGAGCTGACGCGAGCGGTCGACGACTCGGGCGAGGCGGTGCGCCATCACGTTGAGGAAGCCGCCGATGCCGGCGAGCAGGAAGACCGGCGCCACGGCAAGCTGGATCTGGTGAGCGATGGCGCTGACGGCGATGCTTTCGTCCATGGCCCGAGCTAAGACCTATGCGCGCCACAAGATCAATGGCCTGACAGCGCCACGGACACCCCCTATCAGAAAGCGATGACGCCGGAACGAGCGTTCGGGGAGGATGAAATGACCGAGGCGGGACGGCCGTTCTGGCGGACGCTTTATTTCCAGGTCCTGGTCGGGATCGCGCTCGGCGTGTTGATCGGCTGGCTGTTCCCCGATTTCGGCCGCGCGCTGAAGCCGCTCGGCGACGGCTTCATCAAGCTGGTCAAGATGATCATCGCGCCGATCATCTTTCTCACCGTCGTCACCGGCATTGCCGGCATGTCCGATCTGAAGGCGTTCGGCCGGGTGGGCGCCAAGGCGATGGCCTATTTCCTCACCTTCTCGACGCTGGCGCTGGCGATCGGGCTGGTCGTCGGCAATGTCGCGCGACCGGGGGCGGGGCTCAACGTCGATCCGGCGGCGCTCGATACGGGTGCGGTCTCGTCCTATGTCAGCCAGGCGCAGGAGCGGACGCTCACCGAGTTCTTCCTCCACATCATTCCGGACACCTTCGTCGGCGCCTTCACCTCCGGTGAAATCCTGCAAGTGCTGTTCGTCGCGATCCTGTTCGGCGTCGCGCTGGCCTTGATCGGCGAGCGCGGCGCGGGGCTGCTCGGCAGCCTCAGGACGCTGACCGCGATCGTCTTCCGAATCGTCCACATCCTGATGTACGCCGCCCCGATCGGCGCGTTCGGCGCGATGGCCTTCACGATCGGCCAATACGGCATCGGCACCCTCGCCAACCTCGCCGGGCTGATCGCCACTTTCTACGCCACCGCCCTCTTGTTCGTCGTCGTCGTGCTCGGGCTGGTGGCGCGGGCGGCGGGATTCTCGCTGCTCGGCCTCGTCCGCTACATCAAGGACGAGCTGCTGCTCGTGCTCGGCACCTCCTCGTCCGAAAGCGCGATGCCGCTGCTCATGGAGAAGCTGGAGCGCGCCGGCTGCCCCAAGCCGATCGTCGGCTTGGTGGTGCCGACCGGCTATTCGTTCAACCTCGACGGCACCAACATCTACATGTCGCTCGCCGCTTTGTTCATCGCCCAGGCGACCAACACCCCGCTGACCCTGGCCGATCAGCTGCTGCTGATGGCGGTGGCCATCCTGTCGTCGAAGGGCGCGGCGGGGGTGACCGGCTCGGGCTTCATCGTCCTCGCCGCCACCTTGTCGGTGGTGCCGTCGATCCCGGTCGCCGGCATGGCGCTGATCCTCGGCGTCGACCGCTTCATGAGCGAATGCCGCGCGCTGACCAATTTCATCGGCAACGCGGTGGCCACGATCGTCGTCGCGCGCTGGGAGCGCGCGGTCGATCCGGCTCAGCTCCGCGCCGCCTTCCGCGGCGAAGGGGGTGAACTGACCGAAAGCGAGAGCGACGCGCTCCAGATCGAGGGGCGGAGCGACGTGCCGGCCTAAGGACAAGTCTTGCTATTCCTGTCCGCCTCGGTGCTGAGCCGCGCGCTCGACGCTTAGCGCGCGCCCGCTGCCGTGCTAGGCGGTGGGCCATGGAATCGGACAGGCAAGCCTGCGAGCCCAGGCCGCCGGCAGCGGCCGCGGGCCCCGAGCGGTGATCGTCCAGCATCGCGGCTTCAGCGCCGCCCAGCTCGATCGCTTCCGCGCCGGCCAGCGCGCCTCCTATGCCGTGCTCGAAGAGGTGGCGGCGGGGCTCGAGCCGGGGATGACCGAGCGCGAGGCGGCGATCCGGATGACCCGCGCCTATCGCCGGCTCGGCGTGCGCAGCTGGTTCCATTTGCCGGTCGCCCTGTTCGGCGCGCGGACCGCTTTGCCGGGGCGCTGGCGACTCCGGGACTTCTGGCCGACCCGCAACCGCCTGAGGCAAGGCGACGCGATCATCCTCGACGCCTCGCCGATCTTCGAGGGCTATCTGGTCGATACCTCCTATTCGGCGCGGCTCGGCGACAATCCTGATCACCACCGGATGATGATGGACCTCGCTCGCTTCCGCGGAGCCATCGCGGCACGGGTGCGCGAGGGGGCGACGTTCCGGGACATCGCCGTCGAGACCGACGAGACGATCCGGGCAATGGGCTATCAGAACCGCCACCAGGCGCATCTGGAGGAGGTGCTCGGCCACCGCGCGGTCCGTATCCGTCGGCCACGCCCCGGATGGACCTACAAGAAGGGGTTCGACGTGCAGGCGCTGGGCTGGTTCGCGCTGCACACCGTCGCCGCGCGCAAGCGCCTGTGGCGCTTCTCGCCGAACTGGAACGCGAACGGCATGTCCGATCATGCGCCGTGGGAGGGTCTCTGGGCGGTCGAGCCGCATCTGGGCCGCGGCGCGGTCGGCGCCAAATGGGAGGAATTGCTGGTCATCCAGGACGGTGCGGTCTTTTGGCTCGACGACGACAACCCGCACATGCGCTATTGGGGCCGGCACTCCCCGAAACTGAATATCTAGTCGACGGCCTGGTCGCAGCCGGCGCGGGTCGGCTCGCGCCAGCAGCGGATCGCGTTGCCGATCGCGGCCGCGGAAGGCGCGGCGCCGACGAAGGCATATTCGAGGATCAGGCTGTCCGGGCCCTGCTCGGCATCGTCATAGACGACCGGGTCGGTGTTGCCTTCGGCGTTGCGGACCACGAGGCGGGTGAAGGGGGCGAGATGGGCGGCGCGGAGGGCGCCCGATCCGCACAGGCTCGAAGCGGCGGCGACAAAGTTCGTTCCCGTTTCCCGCGCCAGGGCGCCGGCATCGCGGCCCGCGGCGGCGAAGCTCTCGGCATCGGCCTCGGGCCGCAACGCCCCGCCGCAGCGCGCCGCCGAGGCCTGCGCGGCCAGAGCCGGCGGCGCGGCGGGCAGGGAGGCGCCGGCAAGCAGCAGGCCAACAAGGGCGATACGCATTCGCTTTCTCCGCGTGGCTGGGTCCTCGCCCAGACTAGCAGCGGCGGCGGCCGCGGCCAATGGCGGCTGGCGAGGCCGGGCGTTTGCGCCTATCGTCCCGGCGCAATCCGCATGGAGTCCCGACGATGCGTTTCCTCGCCCCGGTCCTTGGCTTGTCGCTCGCTTTGACCCCCACCGCCGCCGTCCCCGCTTTGCCGACCGGCGCCCGGGCGCCCGATTTCACCACCAGCGGCGCGCTCGCCGGCCGGCCGTTCCGCCTGCGCCTGCGCGAGCAGCTGCGGCACGGCCCGGTCGTGCTCTATTTCTACCCGCAGGCCTTCACCGGCGGCTGCACGATGGAGGCGCACGCCTTCTCGGAGGCGGCGTCCGACTTCCGCCGCGCCGGCGCCCGCGTGATCGGCATGTCGGCGGACGATTACGACACGCTGCGCCGTTTCTCGGTCGAAGGCTGCCGCAGCGCCTTCCCGGTCGCGACCGCGAGCCAGGCGACGATCCGCGCCTACGACGTGGCGCTCAACGACGGCACCCCGCGCTCGAACCGGACCTCCTATGTGATCGCGCCCGACGGCCGGATCATCTACGCCCATAGCGAGCTCGACTGGCGCAACCACGTCACCAACACGCTCGCCGCGGTGCGCGAATGGCGGGCGCGGCAGCGCCGCCGCTAGGTCGCGATGGGGGACGCGGTCAGGCTCCATCAAAGCTGGCTGGACCCGCTCGCCGCGGAGTTCGCCAGCCCGTACATGCAGGCGCTGAAATCCTTCCTCCTTGCCGAGAAGCAGGCGGGCAAGCGCGTCTTCCCCAAAGGCGGCGAGTGGTTCGCGGCGCTCGATCTGACGCCGCTCGACGAGGTCCGCGTCGTCATCCTCGGCCAGGATCCCTATCACGGCCTCGGTCAGGCGCACGGCCTATGCTTCTCGGTGCGGCCCGGCGTGCAGCCGCCGCCGAGCCTGGCCAACATCTACAAGGAGATCGAGGCCGATCTAGGCGTCCGCCCGCCCCGGCACGGCTTTCTCGAACATTGGGCGCGGCAGGGCGTGCTGCTCCTGAACAGCGTGCTGACCGTGGAGATGGGCCGCGCCGCCTCGCATCGCGAGCGCGGCTGGGAGCGCTTCACCGACGCTGTCATCCGCCTGGTCGCCGCCCGGCCCGATCCGGTGGTGTTCATGCTCTGGGGCAGCTACGCCCAGAAGAAGGCGGCATTTGTGAAGAACGTCGAGGCGGGCGGGCACCACCTCGTCCTCAAGGCGCCGCATCCCTCGCCGCTCTCGGCGCATAACGGCTTCTTCGGCTGCCGCCATTTCTCCAGGGCCAATGAGTTCCTGATCGCGCGCGGGCTGCCGCCGATCGATTGGGCGCTGCCGGACGCGTGAGCGCGCCGGGCCTGGAACGCTTCGTCGCGGCGCAGCGCGGCGTTTACCGCGACGTGCTCGATGAGCTCAGGCGCGGCCGCAAGACCAGCCACTGGATATGGTTCGTCTTCCCCCAGATCGCGGGCCTGGGGACGAGCCCGACCGCGCGCTTCTATGCGATCGCCTCGGCCGAGGAAGCGCGCGCCTACCTCGCGCATGAGCTGCTCGGTCCGCGGCTCAGGGACTGCGCCGAAGCCCTGCTCGCCCATAGCGGCCAAAGCGCGCAGGCGATCCTTGGTCCGGTCGACGCGATGAAGCTGCGCTCCTCGATGACCCTGTTCGAAGCCGTCGCCGACGATCCGGCGCCGTTCGCCGCCCTGCTCGACTGTTTTTTCGAAGGCGCGCGCGACGCGGCGACCCTGCGCGTGCTGAAGGATAGCGGTCCGACCTAGCGGCCGCTCTCCTCGGCGATGAAGGCGAGAAGCGCTTCTTCCAGCGGATCGCGCGCGCCGTCGGCAAGGATACGGGCCTGGAGCCAGCGGTCCTCGCCGGGCGTGACCGCGCGCGCCGCGGCGACGGCGCCGTCATGGTCGGTTTCGGGCTTCTTCGCGTCGTCAAGCAAGCTGCGCGCCGCCTCGACGGGATTGGCCGCGCGCATCCGCGCGAGGAAGCCGAGCACGCTGCTCCGATGGTCCCCCATGAACGCGTCGAGCCGCCGAGCTTCGGTGCTGTCGAGCGGCTGGTAGGAGGAATAGGCCATCAAATGATTGCCGACCGCCTGGACGAACAAGGTCTTCCAGCTCTCCGCATTGGCGGCGTGGCGGCAATTATCCTTCAGCCGCCAGAGCATTTCCGCCTCGTCCGCGCTGACGACCAGGGCGCCGTCGCCGCCGCCGGCGAAGATGATCCGGCGGAGCAGCTTCACTTCGGCCTCGTCGATGACGCCGGGCCCGTCGCCGCCCAGCACGGCGGCTTCGATCTGGCGCAGCGCCCAGGCCTTGAGCGGCGCCGGGCAGTTCAGCGCCTTTTCGAGCACCTTCACCACCAGCTCGAGCTCGGCCGCGTCGATGAGCAGGCCGTCGCGGTCGACCTGGCCGATCAGCCAGTCGGCCTTGGCGTCGTCGACATAGCCGTGCGGCGCCCTGCCGTTGACGACATAATCGGTCATCGCCTCGATGAAGAAAGCGGCCCATTCCGGCGCGAGATCGCGGGCCAGCCGGTTCAGTTCGAACACCGCGTCGGCTTCGGCGTCGGAGACGGCGCCGTCGGGCCACACCCAGCGGCGCACCGCCAGCACGTCGTCGGCCGAGATGCGGGCCCCGGCCTTCAGCGCGGCGGCGAAATCGGAGAAAGAGAAGGTCATGCGCGATTCACCCCAGATTGCGAGGGGAGCAGCTAGCGGCGAAGGGTTAAGACCCGCCTAAATGGTGGGCGAACTCGACCAAATCCCAGCGATTGCCGTAAAGATCCTCGAACACCGCGACCGTGCCATAATCCGCCTGCTTGGGGGCGCGGACGAAGGTGACGCCGCAGCCGCGCATCGCCTCATAATCGCGCCGGAAATCGTCGGTGGCGAGGAACAGGAAGACGCGCCCGCCCGCCTGGTTGCCGATGAAGGCGGCCTGAGCGGGTGTCGAGGCACGCGCGAGAAGGAGCGAGGTCCCGCCAAACGCTCCCGGCTCGCCGGGTGGCGCGACCAGCACCCAGCGCTTGTCCTGCTCCGGCTGGTACTGGTCGGCGACGAGGGTGAAGCCGAGCTTGCCGGTGAACCAGGCGATCGCCTCGTCATAATCGCGGACGATCAGGGCGATGTGGGCGAGCGACTGGTTCATGACCGTCTCCGATTCGATATGTGCGGGATTTCGCGCGCGAAAGCCGCTAAGGGGCGCCGGCAGGCAGCCATATAAGGATGAGGACCATGGCGAAGGGCCAGAAGAAATCGAACAAGGAAATCCGCAAGCCCAAAGCGGAAAAGCCCAAGAAGAACGCGTCCAACCCCTCGACCAAGGGGCTGATCAAGGACGCCGGCCGCTGAGGCCGGGCTGAGCGGGCCGCGCCCGCTCATCGCGGCCCGGCCCCGACATATGCGAAGGCCCGCGCGCCGGAAGCGAGGACGACCTCGATCCGGACCGGGTCGACCTCGTAGCGATCGGCGGCCGCGAGCTCGGCCGGCGTGATGCTGAAGAGGATGCCGTGGATGATGTCCGCCGGGTCGCGGGTCGGCCGGGCGATGGTGTGGACGGCGGCGCCGCTCACCGCGATCACCGCCGGATCGGTGACCGCGAGCGGCGCCAGGGCGAAGCCGGCCAGCGCGTCCGGCCGCCCCTCCAGCAACCGCCCGAAAGTGGCGCGCTGCACCTTCGGCAGCTGCAGCGTGCCGTAGGAAAAGAGCGAAACCGACGTCTCGGCAGCTTTGCTCATCGACTGACTCCCCTCAAGCGGGCGCCGGCGCGGGAAACGACAGCCCGTCCGATGCGTTTAGCCACTCCAGCGACGGGGCGTAGTTGGAGTGAGCATCATGAAGAAGACCCTCTTTGCGATCACCGCGGTGACGGCGCTGTGCGCGGCGATGCCGGCGGCGGCCCAATATCGCGACCGTTACCCGGCCCAATCCGGCGCCGATACCTGGTTCGAGGCGCGGATCGACGCGCTCGAGGCACGAATCGACGCGGGCGTGCGCAACCGCACGATCGACCGCCGCGAGGCGGGCAATCTGCGCCGCGAACTCGTCGGCGTCGACCTCTGGGAAGACCGTTTGAGCCGGGACGGCCTCAACCGGATCGAGCGCGACCAGCTGCAGCGGCGGCTGCGCCTGGTGCGCGACCGGATCCGCATCGCCGACGGCGGCAGCTACGACCGCTACGACCGCTGGGCCGATTTCGACGACGACGACCGCCGCTACGGGCGCGGCGGGCCCTATGAGGAGGCGACCGTCGTCTGCGAGCGCCGTGGCGGCCTGATCGAGCGGCTGATTGACGACCGCGACTGCTTCGTCGTCGGCGATCGGGTCGGCTTCGATCTCGATCCGGTGCCCTATCAGTACCGGCGCATGTACCGCGACCGCGACGGCAGCTATTTCCGTTCGGACGGCCGCAGCATTTACGAGATTGACGCCCGCACCAACACGGTCGTTCGCGTCCACCGGACGCGCGACTAGGCGCGACGCCGCTTCCGCGTGCCTTCGCCCCGGCCCTTGCGGGCCGGGCCGGCCGCTTGCCGCGCGCGGCCGACGGATCAGTTGTTGCCCTGGATGAGGTCGCCGAGCGGGCCGAGCAGCGAGCCCTCGCCGCGATTGCCGCCGCCGGCCGGCATCGCGGCGGCGAGCATGCGTCCGGCGAGGCGCGAGAAGGGCAGCGACTGGATCCAGACCTTGCCCGGCCCGGTGAGGCGGGCGAAGAACAGCCCCTCGCCGCCGAACAAGGCGCTTTTGACGCCGCCGGCGCCAATCAGGTCGAACTGGACGCTGGGCATGAAGGCGGCGATGCAGCCGGTGTCGACATGGAGCTCCTCGCCGGAGCGCAGCTCGCGCTCGATCACCGCGCCGCCCATCTGGACGAACACCCAGCCGTCGCCCTCGAGCTTCTGCATGATGAAGCCTTCGCCGCCGAACAGGCCGGTGAGGATGCGGCGCTGGAAGTGGATGCCGATCGACACGCCCTTGGCGGCGGCGAGGAAGCTGTCCTTTTGGCAGATCAGGGTGCCGCCGACCTCGGCGAGCCGGATCGGCAGGATCGCGCCCGGCACCGGCGCGCCGAAGGCGACCCGCGCCTTGCCCGCGCCTTTATGGGTGAAGACGGTGGTAAACAGCGATTCGCCGGTGACGAGGCGCTTGCCGGCGCCGAGCAGCTTGCCCATGAAGCCGCCCTCCTGGCCGGCGCCGCTGCCGAACACCGTGGTCATCTCGACCGACGCGTCCTTCCAGACCATCGCGCCCGCCTCGGCGACCGCGCTCTCGCCCGGATCGAGCTCGACCTCGACGAACTGCAGCTCCTGGCCCTTGATCTCATAATCGACGTCGTCGGCGACGCCGGCCTGGCGGGAATGGCTGCTCGGGGAACCCCAGGGGGAATCGGACATGGCTGACCTCGCTGCTTGGCCCGGCGGTTCTACTGCGCCCGCGCCCGGCGCGAAAGCGGCGCCGTCGCCGAGCCCATTCAGTTTGGCGCGGCCCGCGGCTAGGCTGGCGCGGATGATTCGCCCGCGCGCCTTGCTCCTCCTTCTCCTGCTCGCCGCAGCCGGCTGCGGCGACGCGCCGCAACCCGACGCGCCGCCGGCGCCCGCCAATGAAGCGGTCGCGGTCCCGGAGACGCCGCCACCGCCGCCCGCGCCCGCCCCGGTGCCGGATACGGCGCGGGTCCGGCTCGAGACGGAGCGCGGCCCGATCGTCGTCGAGCTGGATGGGCGGCGGGCGCCGGTCACCACCGCCAACTTCCTCGCTTATGTCGACCAGCGCCGGTTCGACGGCATTTATTTCTACCGCGCCGCGCGCACCCGCAACGCCGAACGCCGCGGCTTCATCCAGGGCGGCATCCAGCGCAGCGCCCGGCGCATGCTGCCGCGCATCGCGCACGAGCCGACCAGCGCGACCGGGCTCCGCCACCGCGACGGCGCGATCTCGATGGCGCGGCGCGAGCCGGGCACGGCGATGGGCGATTTCTTCATCACCGTCGGCGCGATGCCTTCGATGGACGCCGGGAGGGACGATCCCGGCTTCGCCGCCTTCGGCCGGGTGGTCGAGGGAATGGACACGGTGCGCCGCATCCTCGCAGCGGAGACCGTGGCCAATGCCGGGCGCGGGGCGATGAAGGGGCAGATGATCGCGGCGCCGGTGCGGATCGTAAGCGCAAGGCGGGTGGAGTAGGGACGGGCGAATGCTCGCGTCGCCGCGCCGGAAGCCGTCGGCCGCCTTCAATCCCGGTTGGCCAGCGCCTGCACGACGGCGCGGGCGATGGTGAAGCCGATGCCGATCATATCGAGCCCGCCGCCGCATTGCTGGTCGCGGATCGCCGGTGAGCAGCGGCCGGCGTCGGCCGCCATCGCGGTCAGCTGCTCCTCGCCGGCCCGCTCCGGCGTCCGCGTCGCGGCGAGCTCGGGCAACGGCGCGCGGTAGCGCTGGACAGGCTCGCGGCGGCCGCAGACCACGACCTCGTTCCCGGCGCCGGGCGGGCAGCTTTGCGCGACCAGCTCGCGAACCTGCGCCTGCTGCCGCGCCGCCGCCTCCGCCGGCCCCTGCGCGGCGGCGGCCGGCCAGGCCGCGGCGACCAGGAGCAAGGCAGGGCCGCGGCAGCGCATCTAATCTGGGCTCGCCGGCGCATGGGCGACGACGCCGACGATGCCGGTTACGCCGCCGCCGCCGAGGCCGAGCACGCTGAGGCCGCGCGTGCATTGCTGGTCGCGCACTGCCGCCGAGCAGCGGCCGGCGCCGGCGTCGATCTCGGCGAGTTGCTCGCCGCCCGCTTGCTCGCGCGTCGCGGCGGGCGCGGACAGCGGCGCGCGGTAGCGCTGGACGGGCTCGCGGCGGCCGCAGACCACAACCTCGTTCCCGGCGCCGGCCGGGCAGCTCTTCGCGACGACCGAGCGGGCCTGCGCCTGCTGCCGCGCCGCCGCGTCGGCGGCGGTCTGTCCCGCCGCCGCCATCGACGACGCGGCCGAAGCGAGCAGGGCAAGTGTCGAAACGGCCGTTCTCGACTTTGTCATGGGCCTTCTCTATCCGCCCCTGAACGCCCCCGTTCCCGAGAGAGGATGACAGGAAATATGGTCAAGGCAAGCCGCGTTCTCGATCGCGTCCTGGTGCTGGAGATGGTGCGGGTCACCGAGGCGGCGGCGGTCGCCGCCTCGAAGCTGATCGGCCGCGGCGACGAGAAGGCCGCCGACGCCGCCGCGGTCGAGGCGATGCGCGCCGCCCTCAACACGCTCGACATCGACGGCACCGTCGTCATCGGCGAGGGCGAGCGCGACGAGGCGCCGATGCTGTTCATCGGCGAGCGGGTCGGCGCCGCCCAGGGTTCGGGGCCGCGCATCGACATCGCGCTCGATCCGCTCGAGGGAACGACGATCACCGCCAAGGCCGGCGCCAACGCCATGGCGGTGCTCGCCATCGCCGAGCAGGGCAATCTCCTCAACGCGCCCGACGTCTACATGGACAAGCTGGCGATCGGGCCCGGCTATCCCGAGGGCGTGATCGATCTGGCGAAAAGCCCCTCCGACAATGTCCGCGCGGTCGCCGCGGCCAAGGGCGTCGCCCCCGACGAGCTCATCGTCTGCGTGCTCGACCGGCCCCGCCACGCCGCCCTCATCGCCGAGCTTCGCGGCTTGGGCTGCGGCATCCAGCTCATCCCCGACGGCGACGTCGCCGGCGTGATCGCGGTCACCGACCCCGACACCACGATCGACCTCTATATGGGCTCGGGTGGCGCGCCCGAGGGCGTGCTCGCCGCCGCGGCGTTGCGCTGCGTTGGCGGCCAGTTCCAGGGCAAATTGCTGTTCCGCAACGACGACGAGCGCGCCCGCGCCGCCAAATGGGGGGTCGAGGACCTCAATCGCATCTATCATCTCGAAGAGCTCGCCAAGGGCGACGTCATCTTCGCCGCCACCGGCGTCACCGGCGGCACCCTGCTCGACGGCGTCAAGCGCCGCAAGAACTGCATCACCACCGAAAGCGTGGTGATGCGCGCCTCGACCGGCACCGTCCGCTGGGTCAAGGGCGAGCACCGCCACGACCACGAGCCCGGCGGCTGAGCCCGGTTTTCCACAGCTAAGGCCGGCACGGGATTCACCTCGGCCCCGGCATCGCCTACAGCAGGCCGATGCTGATGACCATGAGCCTCGTCTGCGGCGTGTCGCGCTCGATCATGGGCCAGCCGTGGCGCTGGCGCGGCGGGGCGGCCGACGATCCCGGCTTCCAGCCCGACGACCTCATCGACCAGCTGCTCATGGCGCGCGGCGTCGCCCGCGAGGCGCTGGCCGAGCATCGCCAGCCGACCTTGCGCGGCTTCATGCCCGATCCGTCCGTGTTCCGCGACATGGACAAGGCGGCGACAAGGCTCGCCGACGCGGTCGAGCGCGGCGAGCCGGTCACCGTGTTCGGCGATTATGACGTCGACGGTGCCACCTCGGCCGCCCTGCTGATCCGCCTGCTGCGCCCGCTCGGCCTCGCCGCCGAGGCCTATATTCCCGACCGGCTGATGGAAGGCTACGGCCCCTCGGGCGAGGCCTTGGTGCGGATCGCCGAAGGCGGCGCGCGGCTGATCGTCACCGTCGATTGCGGCGCCCAGGCGTTCGAGGCGCTGGCCATGGCCAAGGCGGCCGGCGTCGACGTCATCGTCGTCGACCACCACAAATGCGCGAGCGCCCTTCCCGACGGCTTCGCGATCGTCAACCCGAACCGGCTCGACGAGAGCGACGAGGGCGCCGCCCACGGCCATCTCGCCGCGGTCGGCATGGCCTTCCTGCTCGGCGCGGCGTTGCTCAGGACGCTACGCGGCCGCGGCTGGTTCGCCGGCCGCGAGGAGCCGAAGCTGATCGAATTGCTCGATCTCGTCGCGCTCGGCACGGTGGCCGACGTCGCCCAGCTACGCGGCCTCAACCGCGCCTTGGTGACCCAGGGGCTGAAGGTCATGGCGGGGCGCCGCAATATCGGCCTCGCCGCGCTCGCCGACGCCGCCCGCCTCAGCCGTGCCCCCGAATGCCGCGATTTGGGCTTCGCGCTCGGCCCGCGGATCAACGCCGGCGGCCGGGTCGGCAAGTCCGATCTCGGCGTCCGGCTGCTCGTCACCGAGGACCCGGCCGAGGCAGAGGCGATCGCCGCCGAGCTCGACCGGCTGAACGAGGAGCGGCGCGCGATCGAGGCTGCGGTCTGCGAGGCCGCCGAGGCCTTGTGCGGCGCCCAGGGCAATCGGGCGGTGGCGGTGGTCGCCGCGCCCGGCTGGCATCCGGGCGTGATCGGCATCGTCGCCGGCCGGCTCAAGGAGAAGCTGCACCGCCCCGCCATCGTCATCGCGCTCGGCGAGGACGGCGTCGGCAAGGGATCGGGCCGCTCGATCTCCGGCGTCGATCTCGGCGCCGCGGTGCTGGCGGCGAAGGACAGCGGCCTTTTGATCGCCGGGGGCGGCCACGCCATGGCGGCCGGCCTCACCGTCGCCGCCGGCGGGATCGAGGCGCTGGGGGAGTTTCTTGAGGGGCGCCTCGCCGAGGATGTCGCCCGAAGCCGGGACGATCGGGCGCTGCTGGTGGACGCGTTGCTCGCGCCGGGCGGGATCGCGCCGGCCCTCTGCGACGCGCTCGATGCGGGCGGGCCCTACGGCGCCGGCTGGCCGGCGCCGCGGGTCGCCGCCGGGCCGGTCGCTATCGTCAAGGCGGACGTGGTCGGCAACGGCCACCTGCGCCTGATCGCGGCCGGCGACGACGGCCGCCGCTTCAAGGCGATCGCCTTCCGAATGGTGGACGGGCCGCTCGGCGAGGCGCTGCTCGCCGCGCCGCCGCACCGCCGGCTCTGGCTCGCCGGGCGGATGAAACGCGACGAGTATCAAGGCAATGTCTCGGCCGAGCTGCACCTCGAGGATGCCGCCTGGGCCGATGCTTGACCCTCGCCGCCCCAGCCCCTAATCCGCGCCTCGCCGCAGGGCCCCATCGTCTAGCGGTCTAGGACGTCGCCCTTTCACGGCGAAAACACGGGTTCGAGTCCCGTTGGGGTCACCAGCGCGATCAGCGTCGCCTGCCAAAAAACGCCTGATACAGGTTAGTTAGTCGGGTGCGGCGGGAACGCTGAGGGGATTGGCCGGTTCTATCGGCTTCAGTTCCGAGAAGAGAAAACCCTATGGCAACGCTGCTTAGCGCCGATCCTGCGCCACAATTGTCCGCGCCCGCGCTGGACCACCAGGTTCAGCGCGATCTCGCGCGCTGGAATCGCGACCGCTTGTCTCCCGCCTTTCCGACCCCCGCCTGGGAGCTTCATCTCGCCCGCGAGCATCAGATGCTGCGGCTCGAAGGACGCTTCATCGAAGCGCTGCGGGCGGAGGTTGCCGGCGAGGCGGCCGAAGCGCCCACCGACGCCGACCGGTTCGTCGCCTGGTTCGAGGCGCTGCAGGAGCAGGGCCCGGGCCAGGGCGACCCGCTCTTCCTTTGGCTCGCCGACGAGGCGGGGATCGAGGAGCTCAGCTGGTTCCTCGCCCAGGAGGCGGCCGGCGAGGCCGGCTTCGACGATCTCGTCGCCTTGACCCAGGTCAAGCTGCCGCCGCTCGCCAAGCTCGAGCTCGCCCGCAATTACTGGGACGAGATGGGCCGCGGCAACATCAAGGGCATGCACGGGCCGATGCTCGACGCGCTGGTCGAGCGGCTCGATCTCGATCCCGCCATCGACACCACGGTCGCGGAGAGCCTGGCGCTCGCCAACGCGATGACCGCGATGGCGACCGCGCGGCGCTATGCCTGGCATTCGGTCGGCGCGCTCGGCGCGATCGAGCTGACCGCGCCCGGCCGCGCCGCCTGCGTCGCCCGCGGCCTGCGCCGGCTCGGCTTCAGCGGCCGCGAGCGCCGCTATTTCGATCTCCACGCCGTGCTCGACGTCAAGCACAGCGCCGACTGGAACCGGGAAGCGCTGCGCCCGCTGGTGGCCGAGAATCCGCGTCGCGCCGTCGCCATCGCCGAGGGCGCGCTGATCCGCCTGAAATGCGGCGCGCGCTGCTTCGAGCGCTATCGCGCGGAGCTCTGGTAGATGCTGCTCGAATCGGCCGGCGCCCAAGCCGCCTACGCCGATGTCCAGGCCGACGCCCCGTCGGGCCTGCGCTGGGGCGTCGCGTCCGAGACCGGCCGGCTGACCGACGTCCTGGTCGCCGCGCCGGCCTACCTCGCCATGGTCCCCTGCAACGCGGTGACTCGCGACAGCCTGGCGCAAGGGCTTGCCTTTTCGCCGTTTGCTGCGGCTCGGCAGCATCGGGATCTCGTCCGCGCGCTGCGCGAGGCCGGGGTCGATTGCCACCTCGTCCCGCCCGCGCCGGACCTTCCCGATCTCACCTTCACCCGCGACGCCGTGCTGATGAGCCCCTGGGGCTTGATCGAGCTGCGCCCGCGCGCCGGCCATCGCCGCGCCGAGCCCAAGCTTGTCGGCGCCGCCTTGTCCGCGCTGGGCGTTCCCCGGCTGGGCCGGATCGAGGAGGGGGCGATCGAGGGCGGCGACGTCTGCCTGGTCCGCGACGGCATTTTGGTCATCGGCCGGTCCGGCGACCGGACCGACGCGGCCGGCGCCCGGGCGCTCGGCGCGCTGTTCGAGCAGCGCGGCTGGGAGGTGATCCACACCGCCTTCGATCCGCGCCACCTCCATCTCGATACGCTCTTCACCATGCTCTCCGCCGATTGCGCCCTGGCCTGCCCGGAGGCGCTGAGCGACGCCTTCCGGGCGCGGCTGGGCCGTCTCGGCATCGGCATCATCCCGGCGCTGCCGGAGGAAGTGGCCGCCCTCGGCGCCAACCTGCTCAGCCTAGGCGGCGGCCGGCTCCTCGCCCCCGCCTGCAACCGCCGGCTCAACCGGATTCTCGAGCGCAGCGGGTTCGACGTCGTCGCGGTCGACATCGGCCAGTTCACGCGCTGCGGCGGCGGCGTCCACTGCCTCACCTTGCCGCTCGCCCGCCGGCGGGATTTTGCCCGCGGATGACCGCCGAGGAGGCCGATGGCGCGCTGGCGGCGCTGCTCGATAGGCTGCGCGCGCTCGGCTACAGCTTCGTTCCGCCGACCCCCGAAACCCACCGGCGGGTCGTCGCTCGGCGGGCGCTGGCGGCGGACCTGCGCGACATATTCGGCTGGAGCCGCGCCTTCCGGCCGGAGGCGCTGCCGCCCGACCTGCTCGATCTGCTGCGCCGCGCCGACGCGCTGGAGACGGACGGCGCGCTGTGCCGGAGCCGCGTCCGCGTCGCCTCGATCGGCGATCGTCTCTTCCTCCATTCCGCTTACCCGACCGACGGCAGGGACTCGGTCTTCCTCGGCCCCGACAGCTACCGTTTCGTCGATTTCGTCCGGCGCGAGCTCGCGGCGGGGCCGCCGGTGCGGCGCCTGGTCGACGTCGGCGCCGGCGCCGGCGTCGGCGCGATCATGGCGGCGGCGCATGTCCCGGACGCGCGCCTGACGCTCACCGACATCAACCCGCTCGCGCTCCGCTTCGCCCGAATCAACGCCCGCCACGCCGGCCTGGAGGTCGAAACCTTGTCCTGCTCGGGTCTCGGCCAGGTGCTGGGGGCCTTCGATCTCGTCATCGCCAATCCCCCTTTCATCGTCGACGGCGCCGGCCGTTTCTATCGCGACGGCGGCGGCATGCGCGGCGCGCAGCTCTCGCTTTATTGGGCGTTGGCGGCGGCGCGGCGGATCGCGCCCGGCGGCCGCATCCTTCTCTATACCGGCAGCGCCATCGTCGACGGCGAGGATCGCCTGCGCTCGGCGCTGCAGGCCGGGCTCGCCACGCTCGGCTGCGCGCTTCGCTACGACGAGCTCGACCCCGACATTTTCGGCGAGCAGCTCGACCAGCCCGGCTACGAGGAGGTCGAGCGCATCGCCGCGGTCGGCGCGGTGATCGCCCGCGCCGTCTGAGCCGCGCCGGCCGGCCGCCTAGAGTCGCTTGGGCCTGAAAGACCGTCATTCCAGCGAAAGCTGGAATCCTTTCCTTGCAGTGCCAGGGAAAAGCGAGATTCCAGCTTGCGCTGGACCGACCCTATTCCTCCTTGCCGCTCCCTGGCTCGGCCAGGCCGCGGTGCATCTCCGCCGCGACGCCGCCGCCCAGCACCTTCGCCGAGGCGACCTGGACCTTGTTCATCAGGCCGTGGACGACGCTGCGCTTGCCGTCCTTCATCGCTTCCCAGCCGGTCCGCGCGACGTCGGCGGGATCGTCCTTGGCTTCTGACTGGCCGACCTTGGTGTCCATCATGTCGGCGCGCTCGAAAAATTCGGTGTCGGTCGCGCCTGGCTTGAGGCAGGTCACGGTGACTCCGGTCTCCTTCAATTCGTTGCCGAGCGCGTCGGCGAAGCTGTCGATGAACGCCTTGCTGCCGTTATAGACGGCCTGGAAGCTGCCGGCGATGTGGCCGGCGATCGACCGGTGATCAGGATCCGGCCCTGCTTGCGCGCCACCATCTCCCGCGCGACCTGCTGGATCAGGAGCAGCGTGCCGGTGACGTTGGTGTCGATCACGTGCCGCCATTCGCGCGGCTCCTGATCGAGGAAGGCGCGGCCCAGGCCATGGCCGGCATTGGCGACGAGGACGTCCACGAAGCGGCCGCCGGTCGCGTCGAGCAGCTGATCGACGCCCGCGGCGGTGGCGAGATCGGCCTCGACCGAGCGGACCTCGACGCCGAGCCCCTTGAGCGCCGCGGCCGCGTCGACGAGCGGCGTATCGGCCGCGACGAGCAGGTCATAGCCTTCGCTGGCGGCGAGCCGGGCGATCTCGAGGCCGATGCCGCTCGATGCGCCGGTGACGATGGCGAACTTAGGCTGGGTCATTTTCTTCTCCTGTTGTTCCCCGGCGAAAGCCGGGGTCCGGCTCCGGTCTTTGTCCAGGACTGGGCCCCGGCCTTCGGGGCCATCAAAGCACTACTTTGACGGGAGCCCTTCGCCGGGGCGCAAATGGCTCATGCCATTTGCGGCTTGAGGACGATCTTGGTGTAGTCGTTCTGCTCGTCGTGCCAGTGTTTGTAGAGGGCCGGGCCGTCCTCGAGGCTGGCGCGGTGCGAGATCAGGAAGGTGGTGTCGATCTCGTTTTCGGCGATCAGGTCGAGCAATATCCGGCTGTATTTCTGGACATGGGTCTGGCCGGTCTTGACGCTCAGCCCCTTCTCCATCAGCGCGCCGATCGGGAATTTGTCGGCCATGCCGCCATAGACGCCGGGGATGGAGAGCCGCCCGCCCTTGCGGCAGGAAAGGATCGCCTGGCGGAGCGCCGCCGGCCGGTCGGTGCCGAGGAAGGTATGCGCCTTCACCGTGTCGATCAGATTGTCGATGCCGAGGCCGTGGCTCTCCATGCCGACGCAATCGATGCAGGCGTCCGGCCCGATCCCGCCGGTCATCTCGAACAGCGCCTCGCGGATGTCGGTGTCGCGATAGTTGAGCACCTCGGCGCCGAGCTGCTTCGCCAGCGCGAGCCGCCGCGGATAATGGTCGATCGCGATCACCCGGTGGGCGCCCTGCAGCAGCGCCGATTGGACGGCGAACAGCCCGACCGGGCCGCAGCCCCAGATCGCGACCGTGTCGCCCTCCTCGATCTGCGCATTCTCGGCCGCCATCCAGCCGGTGGGAAGGATGTCGGAGAGGAACAGGACCTTGTCGTCCTCCATCCCGTCCGGGATGACGATCGGGCCGAAGTCGGAATAAGGCACGCGGACATATTCGGCCTGGCCGCCGGCATAGCCGCCGGTCAGATGCGCGTAGCCGAAGGCGGCGCCCATCGGATAGCCGTAGAGCGTTTCCGACATGTCCGACGTGGTCGCCGGATTGGCGTTGTCGCAGGCCGAATATTGCTCCTTGCCGCAGAAGAAGCAGCTGCCGCACGAGATGGTGAACGGCACGACCACGCGCTGGCCCTTGGCGAGCGTGCTCTTCGGCCCGGTCTCGACCACCTCGCCCATGAATTCGTGGCCGAGGATGTCGCCGGCCCGCATCGTCGGGATATAGCCGTCGTAGAGGTGGAGGTCGGAGCCGCAGATCGCGGTCGAGGTCACCTTGATGATCGCGTCCCTCGGATTGACGATCTCGGGATCGGGAACGGTGTCGACCTGGACCTTGTGCCGGCCCTGCCAGGTAAGTGCGCGCATTTCGGTCTCCTATGTCCTGTTCCCCGGCGCAGGCCGGGGTCCAGTAGAGGCTTCATTCTGGGCCCCGGCCTTCGCCGGGGAACGGAGGACGGGCCGGCTCACAGGGCTTGTTCGGTCGGGGATTCGGCGGCGCGGCCGGAGGGGCCGGCCGAGCTCGTCACCTCGCCGGTCTCGAGCAATTGCTTGAGCCTTCTGAGGTCGCGCCGAGTCTGCACATCGGGCTCGCGCTGGAACAGCTTGGCGATCCATTCGCCGATCGCGCCGCCCGGCGGATCGTAAGCGAAGGTCGCCCGCACGATCGTGCCGCGACCGGGCGCCGCGTCGAGGAATTCGACCCGGCCGGAGCTGGCGACGTCGGCGCCCTCGACCGATTGCCAGGCGATCAGCCGCCCGGGCTCGTCGTCGGTCACCACCGCGTCCCATTCGACCGTCCGGCCCGTCGGCGCCTTTACCACCCAATGCGAGCGCCGGTCGTCGATCATGTCGATCCGCTCGATATTCTCCATCACCGCGGCGAGGTTCGGCAGGTCGCGCCAGAAGGCGTAGATTTCGTCGCGCGGCCGGTTGATCGTCACCGTCCGGCCGACGCTCGCGGTCTCGTCGTCACGGCCGGCCGCTTCGGCCTCCCGGCCGCTGTCGCGCGCGGCGGTGGCCGGCGCGTCGTCGCGCGGCCTCAGTTCCTGCTCGGACGCCATCGTGATCTCCTCGGGTGTAGAAACCTGCCAAACCAGCGGCCGGCGAGGTGGGTTCCGGGCGGAATCACTGATCCAGGTTGGTCCGACGGCTTTCGGGGTCGAGCGGTAACCTGCCTTGCCTGCTTGATTTTTAGCTGTAGAGGTCGCAGCAGGCGCGGCCTGCGTCACCCTTGGGGAGTCGATGGCGGATCAGTCGCATTTCCAGTCGCACGTCATGGCACAGCGCTTCCAGCTGCTGGTCAATGCGGTCACCGACTACGCCCTCTACATGCTCGAGCCGGACGGCACGGTGGCGAGCTGGAACCCGGGCGCCCGCCGCTTCAAGGGCTATGAGGCCGACGAGATCATCGGCGACAATTTCGCCCGCTTCTTCACTCCGGAGGACCGCGCCGCCGGCCTCCCCCAAAAGGCGCTCGAGATCGCCGCCCGCGAGGGCCGCTTCGAGGCGGAAGGGATCCGCGTCCGCAAGGACGGCACCCATTTCTGGGCCAGCGCCGTCATCGACGCGATCCGCGACGAGGGCGGCGCATTGCTCGGCTTCGCCAAGATCACCCGCGACATCACTGACAAGCGCGACGCCGAGCAGGCGCTCTTCGCCAGCGAGCAGCGCTTCCGCCTGCTCGTCCAGGGGGTGCGCGACTATGCGATCTACATGCTCGATCCCGACGGCAATGTGTCGAACTGGAATGCGGGCGCCGAGGCGATCAAGGGCTATCGGGCGGACGAGATCGTCGGCCGCCATTTCTCGCTCTTCTACACGGGCGAGGACCGCGCCGCCGGCGAGCCCGCCCGCGCCCTCGAGACCGCGCTCGGCACGGGCAAATATGAGAAGCAGGCCTGGCGGCTGCGCAAGGACGGCACCCGCTTTTTCGCCCATGTCGTCATCGATCCGATCCGCGACGACGAGGGCCGTCATATCGGCTTCGCCAAGATCACACGCGACATCACCGAGCAGCGCAAGGCGCAGGAGGAGCTTGAGGAGGCGCGCGCCTCGCTCTTCCAGGCCCAGAAGCTTCAGGCGATCGGCGAATTGACCGGCGGCATCGCCCACGATTTCAACAACCTGATGACCGTGATCCGCGGCTCGGCCGAGCTGCTCCGCCGAGCCGACCTCAGCGAGCAGCGCCGCGCCCTCTATCTCGAAGCGATCATCGACACCGCCGACCGCGCCACCACCCTGACCGGCCACCTGCTCGCCTTCGGCCGCCGCCAGCCGCTCAAGCCCGAGTCGATCGACGTCAATCTGCGCCTCGACGCCTTCGCCGAGGTCGTGTCGCGAACGATCGGCAGCACGATCGGGGTGATGCTCGATCTCGGCGACGGGATCTGGCCGGTCGAGGTCGACACCGCCCAGCTCGAGACCGCGATGCTCAACGCCGCGATCAACGCCCGCGACGCCATGCCGCGGGGCGGCACTCTGCGCATCGCCACCGCCAACGTCCCCGGCGATCCCGACCTCGTCCGGATCAGTTTCGCCGATACCGGCGAGGGCATTCCCCCCGAGGTGCTGGAGCGGGTCTTCGATCCCTTCTTCACCACCAAGCCGGTCGGCAAGGGTACCGGCCTCGGTCTCAGCCAGATCCACGGCTTCGCCGCCCAGTCCGGCGGCCGCGCCGAGATCGAATCGGTCGAGGGCGAAGGGACCACGCTCCACCTCCTATTGCCTCGCGCCCGCTCCGAAGCGTCCGCGGCGCGGACGGCCGAGGCGGCGCCGCCCGGCGGCGGCGGCGCGATCGTCCTGCTCGTCGAGGATAACGACCAGGTCCGCGAGTTCGCCGCCAGCTTGCTCGCCGATCTCGACTATCGGGTCATCGCCGCGGCCTCCGCTGAAGAGGGGCTGGAGGCGCTTGAGCGCGAGCCGGTCGATCTGCTGTACACCGACGTCATGATGCCCGGCATCACCGGCATCGAGCTCGCCCGCCGCGCCCGCCAGCGCCACCCCCACCTCTCGGTGCTGCTCGCCAGCGGCTATAGCGAGGAGATCGCCAGCGGCGCCGCCCGCGCCTTCGAGACGCTGGCCAAGCCCTACGGCGCCCGGACCCTCGCCGCCGCCCTCGCCGCCGCGCGCGGGCGGGCCGAGGAGCCGCGCCCCGCCTGAGGGCCGGCGCCGCCTCGCCTCAGGTCGCGATCAGCCCGTGGGCGCGCAATGCGGCGAGCACGTCGTTGAGCCGCGCCATGGTCGACGCCGGGTCGGTGGCGTTGGCGATCGCCGCCTGGCGCGTGCCGACCACGTTGCTGCCGCCGATGAAAAGATTCTTGCCGGCGGGGAGGCGGAAACCCGTCGCATCGGCGGTGAACAGCTCCGCATAGCCGGCCTGGACGTTGCGGCCGATGATCGAGCCATAACCGTCGAGATAGATCGGCCCGTTCAGGCCGCGGAAGACCAGGTTGCCGGCGGTATCGAGCTCGAAGAGCCCTGTCTTGGGCGTGCCGTTGCGGTCCGAGGTGAATTCGATCCCGGCGATTTCGCCGCGGATGAGGTGCTTGGTATGGCCGAAGCCGAACATCTGGCAGTAGAGGGCTCCGGTGGCATGCTGGTTCTCGACCGTCGTGCGCACCGCCGCGCTCGCGTTCGCGACCCGCGACAAGGCATGGATCTCGCCCGTCACTACATTGGTCGCGACATGCCGGTCCATGTAGCTCTGGTTGACATGGCCGTCGCTGGCGATGGCGACGACGCCCGTATAGCCCAGGGAGGTCGCCTTCGCGGTGACCGAACGGACGATCGGCAGCCGCGAAAACTCGCAGTTGAAATTGTCGACATAGGGAAGGTCGAGATAGGTGCTTGCGGTGGCGTTGAGCTGCTTCAGGAACGGCGCATTGTTCTCGCTCTTGCGCAGCACGAGGTTGTTGTAATCGATCGTGCCCTGGGCCGGGTCGCGGAAGTCGGCGTTGAGGCGCGCGACGCCGAGCCCGTCATATGTAACGATTCGCGCCGCGCGGAACGAGCCCTCGCTGAAGAGGGCCCAATTCGCCTTGGTCTCGGCGATCGACCAGCTGATGCCGCGAAATTCCTCATTGGCGCCGGCGAGCGGGTTGCCGGAATCGTCCTGGGCGCGCGCGAATAGCGAAACGGGATGGAACTCGCCCCAGAACGGCCCGCCGTTGGATGAAAATTTGCTCTCCATGGCGACGCGCAACGCCGCCCGCTGCGGGTTGAGCGGCGGGCCGGGCTCGGTCAGGTTGATCCCGAGCGACGTCACCGTGTCCCAATAGTTTTCATGGCCCGGCGGCCCGTTGCTGAAGGTGCCGGTCGAAACGATCCAGCGGACCCGGACCGCGTCGTTGCCGCCGGCGCTGTTGGTCTGCGGCGTGACTAGGGGCGCGACGTCCTGAATGATGCTGCTGGGCATGGTGTTTGCTCCTCTTCCGACTGTGAATGTGCCGTAAAGCCGGCGCGGCCCGATGCCGCGGTCCGGCGCGATGGGGATGTTCCGGGCGAGGTCGGGACAGTGATAGGCGATGCGGCGAAGCGCCTCAAGCGGTCCGGCCGGACCGCCCTCGCGCTGGAAAAGAAGCCCTCCCGCAGCGGGCGGGCTGCTGGAGGGCTCCTGAATCGCCCCGGCGCGTCTCTTTCAATCGGCTACCGGTCCGGCCTGTGTCTCGGATAGCGAATGGCGGCGGCAATGTCAAGAACGAAAAAGGAACAGCGGCGCTACATCGTGGAGACAGAAAGGGAACGGAGTCGATGGCTTATCGACATGCGGAGCGTTAGAACATATGGCGAACTCATGCCTCAGCTCGACGTACAGCAAAAGCTCGCTATCCTCGCCGACGCCGCCAAGTACGACGCCTCCTGCGCTTCCTCCGGCACGAAGCAGCGCGACAGCCTCGGCGGCAAGGGAATCGGTTCCACCGAGGGCATGGGCATCTGCCATGCCTACGCCCCCGACGGGCGCTGCATCTCGCTCCTGAAAATCCTGCTCACCAACGCCTGCATCTTCGATTGCCATTATTGCATCAACCGCAAGAGCTCGAACGTGCGCCGGGCGCGGTTCACGACCGGCGAGGTGGTGCGGCTGACGCTCGCTTTCTACCGGCGCAATTATATCGAGGGGCTGTTCCTCTCCTCCGGCATCATCCGCTCGCCCGATTACACGATGGAGCGGATCGTCGAGGTCGCGCGATGCCTGCGCGAGGATCATGATTTCCGCGGCTACATCCATTTGAAGACCATTCCCGACGCGGACGCGGAGCTGGTGCGGCGGGCCGGCCTCTTCGCCGACCGGGTCTCGATCAACGTCGAGCTGCCGACCCGGGCCGGCCTCGCCCGGCTCGCGCCCGAGAAGGATTCGGGCCGGATCGAAGGGGCGATGAAGGACATGAAGGCGGCCATCGCCGACGGCCACGACGCCAGGCGCCGCTACAAGGCCGCGCCCGCTTATGCGCCGGCCGGCCAGTCGACCCAGATGATCGTCGGCGCCGACACCGCCAATGACAGCGCGATCGTCGCGCGCGCGGCGGGGCTCTACGACCGCTTCCGCCTGCGCCGCGTCTATTATTCGGCTTTTTCGCCGATCCCGGACGCCTCGGCGGTGCTGCCGCTGGTCCGCCCGCCCTTGCTGCGCGAGCACCGGCTCTACCAGGCCGATTGGATGCTGCGCTTCTACGGCTATTCGACCGCCGACCTGGCGGCATCGGCGGACGCCGCCGGCAACTTCCCGCTCGACATCGATCCCAAGCTCGCCTGGGCGCTCGCCCACCGCGCCTTCTTCCCGCTCGACGTCAACCGCGCCCCGCGCGAGGCGCTGCTCCGCGTCCCCGGCCTCGGCGTCCGCGCCGTCGAGCGTATCCTCGCTGCGCGGCACTTTCGCCAACATCGGCTCGCCGACATCGCCCGCCTCACTGTCTCGATCGCCAGGGTCCGCCCGTTCCTGATCGCCGCCGACTGGCGCCCCGTGACCCTCGCCGACAGCCTCGCGCCGGTGCCGCGCGCGACCCAGCTGGAGCTGTTCGCCGCTTGAGCCCGCGCGTCGCCACCCTCGCCGCCGAGGACGATTTCGACGGCTGGCGCTACGCCGCCTGCGCGCTCGCCCTCGCCGGCGTCGGGCCGGCGCAGGTGCTCTGGCAGGTCGGCGAGGCGCGGCAGGACCTGTTCGGCGGCGAGGGCGCGACGGGCGACGGCGAGGGCGCCGCCTTCGCCGTGCCGCGCCCGTTCGTCGAACTCGCCCGCACCGTGATCTGCCACGCCGATCCCGAGCGCTTCGCCTTGCTCTACGCCTTGCTGCTCCGTCTCCGGGCCCGGCCCGACGCGATGGCGGACGCCGCCGATCCGCTGCTCCGCCGGCTCGAGGGGCTGGCCAAGGCGGTGCGGCGCGACCTGCACAAGATGCGCGCCTTCCTCCGCTTCCGCGCGGTCGAGACCGGCGAGGGCGAACGGCTCGTCGCCTGGTTCGAACCTTCGCACCATATCGTCCGCGCCAATGCCGGCTTCTTCGTCCGCCGCTTCGCGAACATGACCTGGTCGATCCTCACACCCGAGCTTTCCCTCCACTGGGATGGCGAGACGCTGCGCGAAGGTCCGGGCGCATCGAGAGCCGATGCTCCGACTGCGGATCCGGTCGAGGAGGTCTGGAAGACCTATTACGCCTCGGTCTTCAACCCCGCCCGGCTGAAGGCCGGCGCGATGCTCAGGGAGATGCCGAAGAAATATTGGAAAAACATGCCCGAAACCGCGTTGGTCGGGGAACTGATCAAAGGCGCGCAGGCGCGGGAGAGCGAGATGGTGGCGCGGTCGGCCGCGGCAATCGGCGACAATGCGCAAAAGAGCTGGGCGGCGGTGCGCGCCGAGGCGAAGCATTGCACGCGCTGCGATCTCTACAAATGCGCTACACAGACCGTGTTCGGCGAAGGCCCGCTCGACGCCCGCCTCCTGTTCGTCGGCGAGCAGCCCGGCGACCAGGAGGATCTCGCCGGCCGCCCCTTTGTCGGCCCCGCCGGCCAGCTCTTCGACCGGGCGCTGGCCGACGCCGGCATCGACCGCGGCCGCACCTACGTCACCAACGCGGTCAAGCATTTCAAGTTCGAGCGGCGCGGCAAGCGCCGGATCCACGACAAGCCGAACGGCGGCGAGATCGCCGCCTGCCGCTGGTGGCTTCAGCAGGAGCTGGCGCTGATCCGGCCGCCGCTCACCGTCGCGCTGGGCGCGACCGCGGCGCGCGCTTTGTTCGGCAAGGCGGTCACCATCGCCAGCCTGCGTGGGCGCGGCCACCAGCTCGCCGAGGGCGGCGAGGCCTGGGTCACCGTCCACCCCAGCTTCCTGCTCCGCGTCCGGGACGACAAGGAGGCGGAATATGCCCGCTTCGTCGAAGACCTCGAGCGGATCGGCAGGCGGGCGAAGGAACTGGCCTAGGGTCCGTACTCAATACCCGCAATGGCGACCGCCCTTCGGCTGGCTGCTTGCAGCAGCCGCTCAGGGTAAACTGCGCCTTCGGCGCAGCGACGGGTGGCTTTTGGGCCAGAGCCGCGTCCCTCGTCGGTTGCGATGCGCCGCATCGCCCTCTCCTCGCTCCTTGCCCTGACCCAAAATCCGCTCCGTCACGACCGTTGCGGGTGTGGTGTACGGACACTAGCGGTCCAGGAACGCCATGACCGCCGCCAGATAGGCGTCGGTCTCGACCATCGCCGAAATGTGCCCGGCGTCGGCGAAGCGGTGCAGCGCCGCATCGGGATAGCGGGTCCGCAGCGCCTTCCGCGCGCCGGCGCCGATCAGCGGGTCGTTGTCGCTTTCGATGATCAGCACGGGAGGGCCGCGGGCGCCTGGCGCCTCGGCAATGCCGGGCAGCCCGAGGCTCTCGGCCATGCAGCGCTGCTGGGCGGCGAGCTTGGCGCGGAAGGCCGGCCGCGCGATGTCCCGCCCCAGCGTCGCCAGCTGCCGCTCAAGCAGCGCGGGGTCCGCTTTGCGCAAGGGCGCCAACGCCCCGCGCACGCGCTTCAGCAGCAGCGGCCGCATCAGCGCCGGCGGCAGGCGCTCCAGCATCCTGCTCCCCAGCCTGAGCCGCCAGCGATCGCCGGGCCGCAGGGTGAAGCTGTGCGACAGCACCATGCGGCGCACACGCCCGGGCCGGAGCCGGGCCAGGCATTGCGCGATCCAGCCGCCATAGGATTGGCCGAGCAGATCGAAGCGCGTGGCGCCGGCCTCATCGGCGGCGCGCAGGATTCGCGCCATCAGGCCCTCGAACCGGTCGTCCGGCCGATAGGCGATCGGAATCAGGCGGCGCTCGGCTCCGAGCCGCTCCGCCACCGCCCCGCTCCCTTCCAGCCCGTCGAGAGCGCCGGGCAGGAACACCAGCGGCACGCACGCCACCGGCGTTCAGCCGAGCCTGACCAGCATCTTGCCGGTATTGCCGCCCTCGAACAGGCCGAGGAAAGCGTCGGGCGCGGCTTCGATCCCGTCATGAACCGTCTCCCGCGAGGTCACCTTGCCGGCGGCGATCAGGCCGCCCATGTCGCGGTAGAATTCGGCCATCTCGCCCAGATAGTCGGTGTAGATGAAGCCCTGCATCCGGATCCGCGCCGCGATCAGGCGCATGATGTAGCGGAAGGCGTGGCTCGAGCCTTTGTTGTAATCCTCGATCATGCCGCAGATCGCGAAGCGCGCCTGCTGGCGGGCGCAGGCGAAGGCGGCGTCGAGATGGTCGCCGCCGACATTGTCGAAATAGACGTCGATCCCCTTCGGCGCGGCGTCCGTCAGCGCCTTGACGACCGGCCCGGCCTTATAGTCGATCGCCGCGTCGGCGCCGAGCGACAGCACCCATTCGCATTTCTCCGCGCCGCCGGCCGATCCGATCACCGTCATGCCCTTGGCCTTGGCGATCTGCACCACCGCCGATCCGACCGCGCCGGCGGCGGCCGAAACGAAGACGATGTCGCCTTGCTTCGCTGCGGCGACGCGGAGCAGCCCGAAATAAGCGGTGCCGCCGGTGAGGCCGAGATTGCCGAGCCACTGATGGTCCTCGACCGGCAGCGGCGGCACCTTGTTGAACGCCTCCGCCGGCCCGGCCGCCGCCTCGCGCCAGCCGAGCATGTGGAAGACGGTGTCGCCTTGCTTGAGGTTTGGCGAGCGGCTCTCGACCACTTTGCCGACCGCGCCGCCCTGCATCGGCTCGCCGAGCGCGAAGGGTGGGACGTAGGACTTCACGTCGTTCATCCGCCCGCGCATGTACGGGTCGACCGACAGCCACTTGTTCTCGACCCGGACCCAGCCGTCCTGAAGCTCGGGCAGCGGCGCCTCCCTGAGCGCGAAATCCTCCATCTTGGGCAGCCCCTGCGGGCGGGACATCAGGTGCCAGGCGCGGGTGGTGCTCATCTCTCGTCCTCCGTCCGCTTCGCTTTCGCGGCAATGGCAGGAGGAGTCAAAGGAAAGGCCCGGCCGGATCGTCTCCAGCCGGGCCTCGATCGGGGGCAGTCAAAGCGACTATCCCATTCTCATTTCTCGTCGGGATAGGTGCCGGCGAAGCTGCGGTTCAGCACGTGCGGGCCGGGCACGCCTTCATGCTCGCGCTCGAACAGGGCGCGGCTGCGATTGTCTTCCTGCCAGCGCCGCTTCGCTTCCTCGCCGTCAATGGTGAGCACCACCTTCTCGCCGACGCGCTCGATCCAGCCGCAGGGGATCGAGTGATGGACGCCGCCGGCCTCCGGGTCGCTCCTGGTGAGGATGATCCGCTCACCCTGGACCGTGTCGACCGTGCCGACATGGCTGCCGTCGGCGCCGATCACCTCCATATGCTCGCGGACATGGCCGATCGCCTGACGCTGCGCGCCGCGCTTCTCGCGCCAGGCGCCGAACTCGTGGTCGAAGCGCGACTGGGTCTCGCGCCGATATTCGTCATAGTCGCGGTCGAGCTCGGCGATCTGCCGGTTGCGCCATTGCGCGTATTGCGGGTCGCGGGCGATCATATATTCGCGCGCCAAGCCGCCGAAGCCGCTGCCATAAGCAGGTGCCGACGAGACGTCGGCACGGTTGAAGCGGGGGGCGCCGAAGCCGGCGTCGAAGCCCGGGCCGCCCGAGGTCAGGTCCGCGCCAGAGCCCTCCGATCCCGAATTGAGGTCGTCGCCCGGCCGCCAGGAGCGGTCGTCGATCGGTTGCGGCCGCGCCGTCTGATTGCCCCAGCCGCCGCCGAAGCCCTGGTCGCCGCGCCATTGGGTCGGACGGCCCCAGCCTTCGTCACCACGCTCGTCGTCGCGCCATCGCCCGCGGCCGTGCCTGCGCCCGCCGACTTGTTCGTCATAAGCCATGTCACTCTCCTTCTTAAAGCGCGCCTTTGCGCCGCAGAACGATAGAGCGCCGGGGCCGTTCCAGGGCCGGAGGCGGCCCGTGGCGGAGCTTCGATGGAGTGACGAAAAGGCTGGTGGAGCTGAGGGGAATCGAACCCCTGACCTCTGCAGTGCGATTGCAGCGCTCTCCCATCTGAGCTACAGCCCCGCGCCTTTCGGGGCGCCTCAGATAGCGACGGGGGCGACGCTATGCAATCCCGCCCGGAAACTTGCCAGCGAAGGACCGGATGTCCGATCTTCCCGAAGCCATTCCCGCCGCCACGCTCGTCCTGATGCGCGAGCGCGCCGGCGGTCCGCCCGAGCTGCTCGTCACCGAGCGGACCGGCCAGATGGCCTTCGCCGCGGGCGCGCTGGTATTCCCGGGCGGGCGAATCGACGCCGACGACCATCGCACCGCCGAGCTCACCGGCACCGACGCGGCGCGGGTCGCGGCGATCCGCGAGACGATCGAGGAAACCGGCCTGGCGGTCGGGCTGACGCCGGCGCCCGATGCAGCGACGATCCAGGCATTGCGCGATGCTATCGTCGACGAGGCGCCTTTCGCCCCCTTGCTCGCCGCCCGCGGCCTCGCGCTCGATCCGGACGCGCTGACCCCGTTCGCCCGCTGGTGCCCGAACTTCCGCGAGACGCGGCGGTTCGACACCTTGTTCTTCCTCGCCGCCGCGCCGGCGGGGGCGGCGGCGCCGAGCGTCAGCGCGCACGAAGCGGTCCGTGCCTTCTGGGCAAGCGCGGCGGAGATTCTCGCCGAGGTCGAAGCCGGCCGCGCCCATGTCATCTTCCCGACCCGGCGCAACCTCGAGCGGCTCGCTCGCTTCGGCTCGATCGCCGAGGCCCGCGCCGACGCCGCCCGCCATCCGGTCGACAAGATCACCCCCTGGGTCGAGGAGCGGGACGGCGCGCCGCACGTCTGCATCCCGGAAGGGATCGGTTATCCGGTCACTTCGGAGCCGCTGGAGACGGCGCGGCGGCGCTGAGCATGAGGCGGGTCCGGCGCCTCGTCACGGCCGCTTTGATCCTGCTCCCGATCGCCCTCGGCGCGCTGCTGCTCTACGGCCATGCCCGGCGCCACCCGGAGGACCTGCCCTGGACGGAGCTCGACCTCGGCCGGCCGGTCGGCGCGTTCACCGGGCGCAAGCTCGCCGGCCTGGCCGAAGACGGGGAGAAATGCGCGGCCCTGCTCGACCGGGCCGGGATTCGCTACACCCGCCTGCCGGCGCGGATTGGCGGCCCGCAATGCGGCTATCGCCACGCTGTGCGCTTCATAGCTGGCGGCGCGCGCACCATTGCCTACCGGCCCTCGGACCTCGGCGCCAATTGCGCCGTCGCCGCCGGCCTGGCTTTGTGGGAATGGCATGTCGTCCAGCCCGCCGCGCGCCGCCATTTCGGCCGCGAGGTGGCGGCGATCGACCATTTCGGAAGCTATAGCTGCCGCCGGCTCTACGGCCGCGACTCGGGCGCCTGGAGCGAGCATGCCGGCGCCAACGCGGTCGACATCGCCGGTTTCCGCCTCGCCGACGGGACTCGGATCAGCATCGCCGGCGACTGGCGCGACGAAGGCGCCAGGGGCCGCTTCCTGCGCGAGGTCCGCGACGGCGCCTGCGGCCTGTTCGCCACCGTTCTGTCGCCCGACTACAACGCCGCCCATCGCGACCATATCCACCTCGACCAGGCGGCGCGCGGAGGGTGGGGCTGGCGGGCGTGCCGGTGAAGCCGGCGCCCGGCATTGGAACCCGTCGCGGGCCTGAATGTTTTGCAGGTGCCGGACCGGTCTGCCGATTGAGAGAGACGCGCCGGGGCGATTCAGGAGCCCTCCAGCAGCCCCCTCCCCCGGGCTGTTGGAGGGCTTCTCCAAATCCGGGCTCGCGAGAAGGAGAGTTCCAATGCCCACCGACGCGGAGATCAAGGACAAATTCTGGAAGGCTCTGAAGAGCGACATGACCGTCATGCTCGGCCTCGCCGGGGCGCGCGACGGCCATACCCAGCCGATGACCGCTCAGATCGAGGATGACGAAGGCGGTCCGCTCTGGTTCTTCACCGCCAGCGACAACGGCATCATCGAGGCGCTGGGCCGCTCGCACCGCGCGATCGCAACCTTCGCCGACAAGGGCCACAGCCTGTTCGCCAGCATCTCGGGTGAGCTCAGCGTAGACACCGACCGCGCGGTGGTCGATCGGCTCTGGAATCCCTTCGTCGCCGCCTGGTTCGAGGGCAAGGACGATCCGAAGCTCGCCTTGCTTCGGCTCGACCCGGAAATCGCCAAGATCTGGCTCAACGCGACCACGATGGGCGCGGCGATCGAATGGCTGCTGCGCCGCGACCCGAAGGAAAGCTATCGGGAGAAGGTCGCGGAAGTCTCGCTGTGACCGACGAGGAGCGTGACCGGGCGCTGCGCGAGATGGCGCGGGTGCGCGGCTTCAGGCTGGTCAAGTCGCGGCGTCGCAAGCGCGGCGGCGACCGCGGCAAGTTCGGGCTCGCCGACGCCGCGACCGGGAAGGAGCTGCTCGGCTTCGGCGACAAGGGCTTCGAGGCGACGGCGGAGGATGTCGAGGCGTTTCTTCGCGACCAGGCGGGCGTGGCGTGGACCCGCTCGGTACGCGGCCGCAAGACCCCGGTCAAAACGTCACGGTCACCGTAATCGTGTCGCCGTAGGTGCCCGGCGCGACGAACTGGCCGGTGGGAATGCGTCCGTAGATCGTGCGGGAGAAGCGTCGGACCCCGGCATTCACGCGGCCGCCGGTCATCGTGACCGTCGCCGAGCCCTGCGAGCCGTCGCCCCACACAACGGTCCGGGCGATGGTCGTATAGAGGTTGTAGTCGAGGCGGTTGGTGCCGCTCGCCATTTCGCGGGTCGCCATCGAGCCATAGCTGCCCGCGTTCATCGAAACGACGGGAGATTGCACGCTCGGGTGGCAGGCGAGATCCACGGTGCCGGTGCTATCGTCGGGCGCCGGGAGCTGCGGGTCATAGGCGCCGAACGCGACGCCCGTCACGCTGATCGTGCAGGCGCGGGCGGGAGCGGGCATGAAAGCAACTGCCAGCGCGACGGCGGCGAGGGCGGCGGAGGGCCGGTAATCAGCGCGCCGCATAGCTGCCCCCTTGCCGGCAGACGAGGCCGTCGAGCCGTGGTTGCGGGTCGTCATTGTCTGGAACGATTGCGGTGAAGCTGCAGGCGCCGCCCTCCCAGGCGGCGTTGATCGCGACCCGGCCGGCGATATCGGGCAGATAGACCTCGCCCCCCGAGACGGCGACGGCCGGGAAGGCCGCGCCGTCCGCCCAGACTCGGGCCCCGGCGGGCAGCGCGCTGCCGTCCGCGAGCGCGACCCGCATCAGCACGCCGCGCTCGCGCCTGATGTCGAAATCGACGACCACGCCGGTGCGCGCGAACGGGCGAACCGCGACCATGGTCGCGGCGATCTGGGCGTCGATCGGCAGATCGTTCTCATCGATCCGGATCCGGTTGGTCTCGAACGGGCGCAGGCCCGGCACCATCAAATTGCCGCTCCGGCCGGTCACCCCGACCAGCCGGTCGTCGGCGTAAACGCGCACTCCCGGCCGGCCGGCGACCCGGACGGTGGCGAAGCTGCCCTGGATGTTGCGCGAGGCGAAGACGGTGCCGTTCATCGTGCCGATCGCGCCCGAGGCGGAGAGGCGGACGCCGGCGGCGCGGTTGGCATAGGCCACTTCGGCGACGACCGTCGCGACGGGGAAATTGTGGATATAGGCCGCCTCGCCGCCCCAATTCTCGCCGAAGCGCGCCGCGGCCCGGAAGCCGCCGCCGGGCTCTGACGGCGGGTCCTGCTGGAAGGTGGCGGCGCCGCGGACGCCGCGGCGATGCGCCTCGAGGCCGGCCGAGGCGCTGCGCCGGCCGCCCAGCGCGAAGGCGAGATTGACGCCCGCCACGGTGTGGCTGGCGCCGACGACGGCATGGCGGGCATAGGCCTGGAGCGACACCGCCCGGCCGAGACGGAAGGTGCCGAACAGGCCGGCCAGCGTCTCGTCCGCGCCGTCGCGGATGCCGCGATGGGTGAGGTTGAGGCCGAGCGAGCCGAACGGCAGCGAGGTGTCGGCGAAGGCCTGGGCCTGAAAGCGGGTCGCTCGGTCGCGGCTCGACATGCCGATGAAGGAATAATCGGCGCTGGCATGCTCGGCGCGGAAGCCGAACGAGAAGGCATGGGCGCGCCGCTCGGCGGCGACGGCGATGCGATAGCCGATGCCGCGCTCGCCATGGCTGATCGAGGCCGAGCCGCCGATCTGGGCGAGGTCGAAGACCAAGGCGGTCACCGCCACTCCGGCCATCCGGCGGCTTTCGCCGGCTTGGGCATGGGCCTCGACGGTGATTCGGTCGGTAAGGCCGTAGCGGTGGCTGGTCGATGCCATGAATTCACCGTAATGGTTACTTCGTAGACCGAAGCCTCGGCGTATGAAGCCGGCTTCGTAGGAGAAATCGTGAAGCCCGCGTCGCAGCAGGAGGTTGGACGCGTAATAGCTCTGTTCCGATACGGTTTCCCGGCCGAGCAGATCGCGGACCACGATGCGGACCGCGCCGCCGCCGGTCTGGACCGGTATGTCGGCGATCTCAAACGGCCCCGGCGCGACCGGGCGGCTGCCCTGGAGCGCGTTGTTGACGTAGATGTCGACGACCGAGGCGACCGCCGCGCTGCCGCCGGTGGCGACCAAAGGCATGGTGAGATAGCCGGGCTGGACCGAGAAGTTGCGCGCGAACTGGACTCCGCCGAAGCGGACCGGAACCGCGCCCGGCCCGGCCGACGAGATCGAATCGCCGATTCGCAGGCTGGTCATGCTGGCCGGCCGGTCGATCGTCCAGGCGGTTTCGAGGCGCGTCACCCGCTCCGGGCCGGATCCCGCTTCGGCGACGAAGGTGGCCGAGCCGACGCCGTGCGGCGTGAAGACGACGGCTTCGAAGGCGCCGCTGATCGCGGTCCGGCCGCGGCTATGCTCGACGAACAGGTCGTAGCCGAGAAAGGCGCCGGTCGACGGCGCGGTCATCGCCATTTCCTCGGCGGCGCCGAAGCTGGCGCGCTGGGCGTGGAAGGCCGAAGCGCCGGCGTCGATCGCGATCGACAGGGTCCGCTCGTCAAGCCGGACATTCAGGCCGGGGCCGCCGGCGAGAGGATAATAGAGGTCACGTTCGAACCGGAGCGGTTCGCCAACCGGCAGACGCATGCGCCAGCCGGCAAAGGCCGCCGCGGCCGCGTAGAGGCGGCCGTCGGCCGCCTTGAGGAACAGGACCGGCTCGGCCTCGGGCGAGCCGTTGAGCGTCACGCTGAGCAAAGCGGGCACCGGCGCGCCCGCGGCGGCGACCGTGGCCGCAGCGTCGACGTCGTTGGCGGAGGCCAGGCTGTGCGCCAGCAGCATCAGCAGGAAGAGGCAAAGCCTAATGATCGCTTTGAGCGGTGCGAGCGCCACTGTCCGGGGTCCGCATGATCTGCTGAAGCGCCGCTCGGTCCGCCACCGGGGTGGAGGCGTCAAGACGCCACTGGCGCGACGCGCCGGGGAGCACGGTGCCGAAGGCGATGGTGTCGCCGAAGGTGAAGCCGGTGGCCCGGGCGGCCTCTTCGTGGTCGAGCCGGACGTAGCCCGAACCGGGATTGGCCGCCTCGAGCAGCCAGCCGCCGTCGCTCTGCCGCGACGCCGACCAGCGCAGCTCGGCCGGCGCGCCGGGCAGGACATTCGCGTAGAGCGGCAGGTTCAGGCGCAGCGCCACTCGGATTCCGGTGGCGGTTCGCGCGGCTTCCGGCACCTCTTCGATGATGAGCCGGTAGGCCTGGTTGGCGCCGGCCGCATTACGCAGCCCGACACGAACCAATTGGGTTGCGCCCGGCGGGATGGTGAAGACAGGCGGCGACACGATCACCGCCGCCGTCTCCTCATAGACGTCGGCGCCGCCCGACTGCCGCCAGGCGAGCGGATAGGCGCGGATCGTCACCGCAGTCGCCTCCTCGTTGCGGACCGTGACCGAGCCGGTGCGGTGGTCGTCGTCGATCGCGACCAGCACCGGATTGACCTGGAGCGTGCCGGCGAAGGCCGGCGCGGCGGCGCAAAGCATGGCGCCCGCGGCAAGAAAATGGAGGGATTTGAAGCGCATCGTCGATCGAATCCTCATCAGTAGGTGACCGTCACGGTGACCGTGTCGACATAGGCGCCGGCCGGGACATTGGTCTGGCCGGAGCCGACTCGGCCGTAGACGGTGACGCTCTGGGCGCCGCCGGTGCCGGTGCCGGTGAGGTTGGCGGTGCCCGCCGTGCCATTGCCCCACACGGTGGTGCGGCCGGAATTCGTGTAGAGATTGTAGGCGAGCAGGTTGCCGCCCGACGTCATCCGGCGCGAGGCGAAGCTCGCGCCGCTGCCCGCGCCGACGCCGGCGGCGGCGGTCCAGGCGGTGCCGTTGGTGCAGGTCACCGAAAGGCCGCCGGTGCTGTCGACGTTCGATCCGCTCAGCGTGTTGACGTTGCCGAAGGCGAGCGCGCTCGTCGAAACGGTGCAGTTCGCCGTCACCGTCGCCGAGACGGTGAGCGTCGACGTCGCGGTCTGCGCCTGCGCGGCCGTGGCCGGCGCGATCATGCAGGCAAGCAGGGTCGCTGCGGGGACGAGGGTCCCCGCGAAACGCGGATCGAACATGGGCCAGTCCTTTCGCCGAGGGCGCCGTCCTTGCGGCCCGCCCCGCGTCACGACGCAGTGGGGCGGGCCGAGGACGAAAGGGCCGATGGGCGCGCCGGGGGAGGGCGCCCGCCGGCCCGCCGCCGTCAGTAGGTCACGGTCACCGACACCGTGTCGGCATAGCTGCCGGCCGGCGCCGAGATCTGGCCGGAGGGAACCCGGCCGTAGACGGTGACGGCCTGGGCCGAACCGCTGCCGGTGCCGGACAGCAACGCGGTGCTGCCGGTGCCGTCGCCCCAGACAGAGGTACGGCCGCTGTCGGTGTAGAGGCTGTAATCGAGCAGGTTCGAGCCCGACACCATCTTGCGCGATGCGAAGGTGGCGCCAGCGCCGCCGCCGAGGCCCGCCGAAGCGGACCAGCCGGTGCCGTTGGTGCAGGTGACGGAAATGCCGCCGGTGCCGTCGACGTTCGACCCGCTCAGCGTGTTGACGTTGCCGAAGGCAAGCGCGCTGGTCGAGACGGTGCAATTGGCGGTGACGGTGGCGTTGACGCCGAGCGACGAGGTCGCCGTCGCCGCGGTCGCGACCGCCGGCAAGGCGATCGCCGACACGGCGAGCAGTGCTCCGGCGGCGCGAGCCCCGGACAGATTGGTGATCAGCATTTCTGGTCCTTTTCCTTATTTCCCCGGAAGCGGGCGGGGCCGCGCTTCCTTCCCCATTGCGAACGGTTAACGAAACCTGCCGTCCGCGATGCGGTTAATGACGTAATCAGGTTAAGGACCATTTAAGCATGGCGGATTGCCCTCCGCGCGGAGGAAGGGCCGCCGAGGGCGGGTATTGTTGCCGGCCAGGCCGTGCTAAGGCGGATCGGACGCCGGGGTCCGTTGCCAACCCGCCCCGGATATGGGAGCGAGTTTTGACCTGCGGGCGACGCAGCATTGTCCATCTGATCGGCCTGTGGCTTTCGCTCGCGATGGTGCTCGGCCATGCGCTGAGCCCGGCCGGCGCGGCCGTCACCCGTACCAAGGGCTCGGCGTTCAGCGCCTCGACCTTCGATGTCTCGCTGGGCCCGAGCCGGGCCGGGCTCGCGGCGAAGATCAAGCGCGCGCAGGGCGTGGCGCCCGCGGACGAGGATGGGCCGGACCCCTTCCTCGCCGCCGCCCCGCCGCCTGCTCTCGCCGCGCTGGACCGGACCGCGCCCTCCGCCTTCGCCCGGGCCGCGGCGCTCGACGCCGCGCCCGGGCCGCGCCCGTTCGACGCCCGCGCGCCGCCGCGCGCCTGAATCTTCCCCCTGAACCGCCGCGCCCCGCGCGGCTCTTCCGACATGACGGCAACGCGCCTGCGCGGCGCGGGGCCTCGCTAGCCATGGATTCAGACGATGAACGCATATGAAGAGACCAAATCGAACCACACCCGCCCCGTCGACCGCAACCGGCTCGAACGAATCGAGGCCCTGCTGCAGCGCTATCCGGGATTGACCGACGGCGAGATCGAGGACGTGCTGCTCTTCCTCAGGAAGGGCCCGGCGCTCGAGATCGGGCTGCTGACCGGCAATGAGGCGCTACGGCCGCAGCTCGACCGCTTCCGCGCCGATCATCGCGGCGAGCTGTCGATCGGCGCCAGGGAGATCGCGGCGATCGCCGCGATCGTCGCCCTGCTGATCGTGGCCGTCGCCCTGCTCTGGGACTTCGGCGTCGGCAAATAGCGGGCCCGGGCGCGGACCCGGCCCCGCCGGTCCGCGCCGCCCCTGCCCTGAAAGGAGGGAGAATTGCCCCACCATACGCCGCTGATCGGCACCATCGTCGCCGGCCTCGTCATCGCCTTCGCGATGGGGGCGCTCGCCCATCGTCTGAAGCTTCCGCCGATCGCGGGCTATCTGCTCGCCGGCGTCATCGTCGGGCCGTTCACGCCCGGCTTCGTCGCCGATTCGGGGCTGGCCGCGGAATTGGCCGAGATCGGCGTGATCCTGCTCATGTTCGGGGTCGGGCTTCATTTCTCGTTGCGCGACCTCCTCTCGGTGAAGGCGATCGCCGTGCCCGGTGCGCTGGTCCAGATCGGCGCGGCGACGCTGATGGGCATGGCGCTCGCCTGGGCGATGGGGTGGCCGCCGGCCGCCGGCTTCGTGTTCGGCCTGTCGCTGTCGGTGGCGAGCACGGTGGTGCTGCTGCGCGCGCTGCAGGCGCGGGGCCTGATCGAGACCGAACGGGGGCGGATCGCGGTCGGCTGGCTGATCGTCGAGGATCTGGCGATGGTGCTGGCCCTGGTCCTGCTCCCGGCTTTGGCGGCGGCCGGGCAGGACGGCACCGCGCTGACCGGCTCGATCGCCGCGATCGTGCTGAAGGTCGCCGGCTTCGTCGCTTTGATGCTGCTGGTCGGGCGGCGGCTCATCCCGTGGCTGCTTCACTGGGTGGTCCATAGCGGGTCGCGCGAGCTGTTCCGGCTGGCGGTGCTCGCGATCGCGCTCGGCGTCGCCTTCGGGGCGGCGCTCGCCTTCGACGTCTCGTTCGCGCTCGGCGCCTTCTTCGCCGGTATGATCCTGGGCGAGACCCAGCTCAGCCGCCGCGCCGCCGAAGAGACTCTGCCGCTGCGCGACGCGTTCGCGGTCCTGTTCTTCGTCTCGGTCGGCATGCTGTTCGATCCCAACGTGGTGACCGAGCAGCCCGGCCCCTTGCTGGCGACGGTGGCGATCATCGTCTTCGGCAAGTCGGTCGCCGCCTATCTCATCGTCCGCGCCTTCGGCCATCCGGGCCAGACCGCTCTGGCTGTGTCGGTCAGCTTGGCGCAGATCGGCGAATTCTCCTTCATCCTGGCCGGGCTCGGCACCGGGCTCGGCATCCTGCCGACCGAGGCGCGCGACCTGATCCTGGCCGGCGCGATCCTCTCGATCCTCGTCAATCCCTTCCTGTTCCGCTTCGTCGCCGACCGGACGACGCGCGAGGCGGCGGACGAGGCGGATGCGCGGACGGCGGCGGCGAAAGCCGCGCAGGCGGGCAAAGGCCATGTCATCCTGGTCGGCTACGGCCGGGTCGGCAGCATGATCGCGGCGGGCCTGCGCGCGAAGGGGCGGGCGCTGATCGTCATCGAGGACCAGCCCGACGTCGCCCGCCGGGCCGGGGCGGACGGATTCGAGGTGGTGACCGGCAATGCGGCGGATGGGCGCGCCCTCGCTTCGGCCGGCATCGGCCGCGCCGCCAAGCTTCTGATCGCGATCCCGGAAGGGTTCGAAGGCGGCGCGATCGCCGAGCGGGCGCAGATGATCCGGCCCGATCTGCCGATCATCGCCCGCGCCCATTCCGATGCGGAAGTCGCGCATCTCGAGCGGCTGGGCGCGCGCAACGTGGTGATGGGAGAGCGGGAGACGGCGGCGAAGATGCTGCAGCTGACCCTGCGCGGAACGAAGGGAATGAGCGATGCCGCGGCAACCTGACGACCCGCCGGTCTATTTCCCGCTGCTGATCCTGACCGGGATGGTGCTGGCGGGCGTGCTGCTGGCGCTGATGTTCGCCTCCTGAGGCTTGCGCCGCGGCACGGGCGCGAAACAGGGGACAGTCCCTATTTTTCCGCCGGGGGCGGCGAAATAGGGGACTGTCCCCTATTCTCTAGGCCTCCGCCGGCTCCCTTTCGGCGGCCTCGATCGCGGCGATGTCGATCTTCTTCATCGTCATCATCGCGTCCATCGCCCGCTTGGCCGCGGCGCGGTCGGGGTTGCTCATCGCCTCGAGCAGCGCGCGGGGCGTGATCTGCCAGGAAAAGCCCCAGCGGTCCTTGCACCAGCCGCAGGCGCTCTCGGCGCCGCCATTGTCCACGATCGCGTTCCAATAACGGTCGGTCTCGTCCTGATCCTCGGTGACGACCATGAAGCTGACCGCCTCGTTGGGCTTAAAATTGGGCCCGCCGTTCAGGCCGACAAAGGACCGGCCGAGGATTGTAAACTCGACGGTGAGCTCATTGCCCTGCTCGCCGCCGGGATAGTCGGAGGCGGCATCGTTCGCCGCGCCGACATGGCTGTCGGGGAAGGTCGCGGCGTAGAAATCCGCCGCCTCGCGCGCCTTACCATGGTCGTACCACAAGCAGTTGGTTAGCTTGTTACCGGTCATCGTCTCTCTCCTCAATTTTCCCCACCCGAAACCAGACCGAACGACGCGCCCTGCGGATCGACGCCGATCAGCACGCGCTCTCCGGTGGGAACGTCCATTGGCCCGAACAGAACCTGTCCGCCGCCCGCTTTGGCCTTGTCAGCCGCGGCGTCGACGTCCGGCACGCGGATGTAATATTGCCAGATGGCCGGCGCTTGCGCAGACGCCTTCATCACCGCCCCGACGGTCTCGCCGCCATGGCTGATGAAGCTGTACTCGCCCATCTCCGGGCCCATATCCATGGCGCCGGCCTTCTCGTAGCCGAACTGCTCGCCGTAGAAGCTGAGCGCTGCCTCGCGGTCGCCGGTCATCAGCTCGTTCCAGCTGACATGGCCCAGGCCGTGGCGCTGATAAGCGGTGCTGTCGTCGTCGCTGGCGCCGCGCATCAGGTAGATCGGCACGCCCTGCGGATCCATGATCATCGCGATCCGGCCGACGCCGGGCGCGTCGAAGGCGTCCATCTGCACCTTCGCGCCCGCCGCCACCGCCTTCTCGACCGCCTGATCGACGTCGTCGACGCCGAGATAGCCGAGCCAGGTTGGCCGGGCGCCGCCGTCGCACATTTCCTGCGTGAGCGTGAGCACGCCGCCGGCAAAGCCGCCCGGCGCGCCGATCATGCGATATTCGACGTCGCCGGGAGGCGCCGGATCGCCGATGGTCCATCCCACGACATCGCCGTAGAAGCGCTTCGCCCCTTCCGGGTCGGTCGTCATCAGTTCGTACCAGATGAAGCTGCCGTGCGGATTGACCATCGTCTGTCTCCTCAAGCGGGGGTGGCGGAGGCCGCAGGGGGGGGCGGCCTCCGCCGAAGGCGTCAGGCGAGCTCGCGCTCCGCCGCTTGGGCCGACTGGGTGTCCAGGACCGGCGTGAAGCCGCCCCAGAACATGCGCATGCCGTCGAACGGCATATCCTCCTTTTTGGGCTGCATGTCCGTGTCCTTCATCATCTTCTCCCAGGCGGAGTCGCGCGTGGCCTTGTCCGGCCACTCGATCCACGAGAAGACGACATTCTCGCCCGGCTCGGCCTTTACCGCCTTCTTATAGTCGGTGACCGTGCCGTCGCGCAGGTCGTCGCCCCAGGCTTCGACCACGCGGACCGCGCCATAGTCCTTGAACTTGCCCGCCATCCTGGCGGCAAGGTCGTGATAGGCTTGGCGCTTGCTCTCGGGCACGGGAAGGACGAAGCCGTCGACATAGGTCGAGGCGCCGTCCGCCCGCTCGTCGACGAACGTATCGAAGCCGCTGAAGATCATCCGCTTGCCGTCGAACGGCATCTCCTCGCCCATGTCCTTCATCCGCGGATCGCTCATCATCTTCTCGTTGGCCGAGTCGCGGGTGGCGCGATCCGGATATTCGAACCAGGAGAAGACCACGGTCTCGTCCTCCTTCGCCTGAACGGCGCCGTAGAAATCGGTCACCTTGCCGCGCTGGACGTCGTCGCCCCAGGCTTCGACGTGCCGCCTGACGCCGAGATCCTGGAAGATCGGCGCCGCGTCTGCGGCATGCTTGCGATAGGCGTCCTTGTTCGCGGTCGGCACGGCCACCACAAATCCTTCAATATAAGTCATCGTCTCTCTCCTTCGTTTCCCTGTTCGGGGCTTCAATACACTTCCGGCTACGGGGTGGTGAACCGGGTCCGGTCCGTCCGGACGTGTCTCGGGACCGTCCCGCCGAAAGCGATCAGGCCGCGGATTGCTCGGCTTGGCCGCACATGGCGTCCCTGGCTGCCTCGCGCAGCTCGCCCTCGCTCATCGCCGTGTCGCTGAGCGGATGCGCGATCGACCAGCTATGGCCGAACGGATCCTTCACCTGGCCGTAGCGATCGCCCCAGAAGGCGTCGGCGACCGGCATGGTGAGCGTCGCGCCGGCCGCTACCGCGCGCTCCGCCGCCGCGTCGGCGTCGGGGACGTTGAGATGGAGCGTCACCGGCGTGCCGCCCAGCGACAAGGGCGAAAGCAGGCCCCAATCCTTGTTCTCGTCGACCAGCATCAGCATCGAGCCGTCGATGCTGATCGCCGCGTGCATCAGCTTGCCGTCCTCGCCCGGTATCCGGATCAATTCCTCGGCGCCGAACGCCCTCTTGTAGAATTCGATCGCGTCGGCGGCACCGGCGCAGACGATGTGCGGGGTGAGGCTCGGGGTGGCGTTGGTGATCTCGGCCATGGTCTTTCTCCTTGATCCTTGGGGTTGGTGGCGCGTCGCGGGCTGGCCTTCAGGCCGTCGCCGGTTCGGCCATCGCGGCGGTCGCGGCTTCCATGTCCATGTACATCGGCTCCCAGATATGGCCGTCCAGATCCTCGAAGCTGCGCGAATACATGAAGCCGTAATCCTGGGGCTCGCCCGGCTCCTTGCCGCCGGCGGCGAGCGCCTGGTTCGTGATCTCGTCGACGCCGTCGCGGCTGTCGGCCGAGATGCAGATCAACACCTCGCTGGTGGCGTGCGCGTCGGCGATCCGCTTCGAGGTGAACTGCGCGAACTTGTCGTGGGTCAGCAGCATCACGTGGATGGTCTCCGAAAAAACCATGCAGGCGGCGGTCTCGTCGGTGAATTGCGGATTGTTGACCGCGCCGATCGCCTCGTAAAACGCTTTGGCGGCGGGCAGGTCGGCGACCGGCAGGTTGAGGAAGATCATTTTCGGCATTGGTTCTTCTCCTGTGTGTCGAAAAGTTCAGCGCCCGTCGGCGTCGTAGTCCAGGCTCGGATACCAGTCCGTGCCGCGGCCTTCGGGAGTCCAGTCGAGGATGGTCCACAAGGGCGTCGGATCGGGCGCGAGGTGCGGATCGAAGCCGGGGTCGGCGGTCTCAGGTCCGCCCTCGGCGGCCCAGAACAGGCGGACCTTGCCGCCGTCGCGCCGCCAGACGGCGGGGAGAGCGCCTTCGTCCAGACCGTCCTTGCCCTCGGTCAGCACGCCGTAATCGCGGGGGAAATCGTCGCCGACCGTCTGATAGAATTTCAGGTTCTTCCAGCCGCGCTCGCGGGCGACGGTGAGCTGGCGGGCGACGGGCGAGCGGCCGATAATAGCGATCGCGAGGCGCTGCTCGATGTCGGGCGTCGGGATGTCGAGCGAGCCGACGAACGAGGTGCACATCGGGCAGGGCCGCTCGCGTTCGGGACCGAACATCCAGAAATAGGTGAACAGCGTGTCGTGCCGGCCGAACAGGTCGATCAGGCCGATCTCATGCCCCTGTTCGTCCAGGAAGCGGTAATTCCTGGCCTCGCCGCCCGGCGGCAGCGCGCGGCGCTGCGCGGCGACGCGCTGGATTTGGCGGCGGAGCTCGATCTCCGCGGCCAGCAGCGCGTTGCGGACGCGGCGATATTCCTCGCTCTCGTTCGGATAATGGGGGTCGTGGTTCCGCGCCAGCTCGGCGCCGGACTTCAGACCCTGGATGTCGCTCATCGAGAAAAATCCCTTCTCG
>Ga0190265_10000199_pt1 | contig 56148 bp, 63 predicted proteins | sample Popmic124T_FD_133135 | JGI IMG/M metagenome (GOLD analysis project Ga0190265, IMG submission 133135) | Populus adjacent soil microbial communities from riparian zone of Indian Creek, Utah, USA - 124 T | ecosystem: Environmental > Terrestrial > Soil > Riparian zone | place: USA: Utah | collected... | reverse complement strand
GCTGACGGTGTTCACCGGCGTCTCCGGCTCGGGCAAGAGCTCGCTGGTGTTCGGCACGATCGCCGCGGAGTCGCAGCGGCTGATCAACGAGACCTACAGCGCCTTCGTGCAGGGCTTCATGCCAACCCTGGCGCGGCCTGAGGTCGATGTGCTCGACGGGCTGACGACGGCGATCCTCGTCGACCAGGAGCGGATGGGTGTCGACCCCCGCTCCACGGTCGGCACCGCCACCGACGCCAACGCGATGCTGCGCATCCTCTTCAGCCGGCTCGGGAAGCCGCACATCGGCTCGCCGAGCGCGTATTCCTTCAACGTCGCCTCGGTTCGGGCGAGCGGTGGGATCACGATCGAACGCGGTGCCAAGACCAAGACCGAGAAGGCGACCTACAGCCGCACCGGCGGCATGTGCACGCGCTGCGAAGGCCGGGGCTCGGTCACCGACTTCGACCTCTCTGCGCTGTACGACGACAGCAAGTCGCTCAACGAGGGTGCGCTCACCATCCCCGGCTACAGCATGGATGGCTGGTACGGCCGCATCTTCCGCGGCTGCGGCTTCTTCGACCCGGGCAAGCCGATCCGCAAGCTCACCAAGAAAGAACTCCACGACCTGCTCCACAAGGAGCCGACCAAAATCAAGGTCGACGGAATCAACCTGACGTACGAAGGCTTGATCCCGAAGATCCAGAAATCGTTCCTGGCCAAGGACGTCGACGCGCTGCAGCCGCACATCCGCGCCTTCGTGGAGCAGGCGGTGACGTTCACCACCTGCCCCGACTGCGACGGCACCCGGCTCAGCGAGGCGGCCCGGTCGTCGAAGATCAAGGGGATCAACATCGCCGACGCCTGCGCGATGGAGATCAGAGACCTGGCCGAGTGGGTCGTCGGCGTCGACGAGCCGTCGGTGGCGCCGCTGCTCGCGGCGTTGCGGCACACCCTCGACTCGTTCGTGGAGATCGGGCTCGGCTACCTCTCGCTCGACCGCCCGTCGGGCACGCTCTCGGGCGGCGAGGCGCAGCGCACCAAGATGATCCGCCACCTCGGGTCGTCGCTCACCGACGTCACCTACGTCTTCGACGAGCCGACCATCGGGCTCCACCCGCACGACATCGCGCGGATGAACGGCCTACTGCTGCAGCTGCGGGACAAGGGCAACACGGTGCTGGTCGTCGAGCACAAGCCGGAGGTGATCACGATTGCCGACCACGTCGTCGACCTCGGCCCGCGCGCCGGTGCCGAGGGCGGCGAAGTGGTGTTTGAGGGCGCCGTCAAGGGGCTGCGGTCCAGTGGCACGCTCACCGGGCAGCACCTGGACGACCGCGCCTCCCTGAAGCCATCGGTGCGGACGCCGTCGGGGGTGCTGGAGGTTCGCGGCGCCGGCACCAACAACCTGCAGGACGTCGACGTCGACATCCCGCTCGGCGCACTGGTCGTGGTGACCGGCGTGGCCGGGTCGGGAAAGAGCTCGTTGATCCACGGCTCGGTGGCGGAGCGGGACGGAGTGGTGTCGGTCGACCAGACCGCGATCCGCGGCTCGCGACGGAGCAACCCGGCGACCTACACCAAGCTGCTCGACCCGATCCGCAAGGCGTTCGCGAAAGCAAACGGTGTGAAACCGAGCCTGTTCAGCGCCAACTCCGAGGGCGCCTGTCCCAACTGCAACGGCGTCGGCGTCACCTACACCGACCTGGCGATGATGGCCGGTGTCGCCTCCACCTGCGAGGAGTGCGAGGGGAAGCGGTTCCAGGCCGAGGTGCTCGAGTACGAGTTCGGCGGCAAGGACATCAGCGAGGTGCTGGCGATGTCGGTGACGGAGGCGGAGGAGTTCTTCGACGACGGCGAGGCGGGCGTCCCGGCGGCTCACAAGATCCTGCAGCGACTTGCCGACGTCGGGCTCGGCTACCTCGGCATCGGCCAGCCGCTCACCACGCTGTCCGGCGGCGAGCGGCAGCGGCTCAAGCTGGCCACCCACATGGGCGAGAGGGGTGGCGTCTACGTCCTCGACGAGCCGACCACGGGCCTCCACCTCGCCGACGTCGAGCAGCTGCTCGGCCTGCTCGACCGGCTCGTCGACTCCGGCAAGTCGGTCCTCGTCATCGAGCACCACCAGGCGGTCATGGCGCACGCCGACTGGATCATCGACCTAGGCCCCGGCGCCGGCCACGACGGCGGCCAGATTGTCTTCGAGGGCACACCCGCCGACCTCGTCGCCGGACGCGCGACGCTTACCGGCGAGCACCTCGCGGACTACGTCGGAGGTTGAGCGAAGGGGTCGCTAATTGGTCCGGATAGTCTCCTGGCGATGCCGATCAGTCCAACCGTCGAACGCATACTGGCTCGCCTGCGTTTGTTCCGCGAAGAAGCGGGACTATCTGCGCAAGAGCTTGAGGAGCGGCTGATTCTTGGTCCTGGCTGGATCCATCGCTTTGAGGCTGGAGAAGCAGTGCCCGCTCTTGATGTTCTCATCGCGATACTTCATGAGATTGGCCGAACTGCCGGCGAGCTTTTCACAGAAATCGAAGCCGATGCCTCTGCTGGATCCGTTGCACGGAGCCTCTTCGCGGAAAGCGTAGGCGAAGATCTTGTTCTTCAGTTCGACTACGCCGACCACGAGGCGTCGTACCGATTGAAAAGCGCGTCTTTGGAAGAGTTCGAGTCCGTACTTCGCGTGCTTCGAGATGGACTTGCAGGAGAGCAGCAGAAGAGTAACGCTGTGGTTGCTTCTTTTGAGCTAGCAGTCAGGCGCTGGCCACATGCCAACCCGTCTGATCTTTGGTGGTTTTTGATTTACCGCGCCTATCTCGACCCATTCAACCATCCAGCAGCTGAAGCACGTCGCAATTTTCACCAGAGCTGGGTACGTACCGGCGGTTGGGCACTAGAGCGAGTATTGGTGAGTCATTATGGACCCTTTCTGCGAAAACATGGGATCGAAATCTCCATTCCACTTGGCGACGAGAAGGAATTGCTGGTCGGTCAGCTGGATGTTCCGAGTCGTCTTGAGCCTGACAAGGTAGATGTCGTACTTAGTGCCACAGGGAAAGATGGACGTGCCGTATGTTTCGGAGTCGTCCATGTCAAGGCAAGCTTCGCTGAGCGACGCACCGATGATGTCGAGCTCAGCAAGGCTCTCATAGACGCGGGCTACTGCTCTCCCTTTTGGACGATGGACTGCAAGAGCACTCCAAGCGAGAACCCAGTGAATCGAGGGGAGCTTGGGCAGTTGCTGGGCGAGATGGCGGACTCGCGAAGCGCTAAGCGCAAGGATTTCGAGGTCGATGGATTCTTCTCGGCGTGCTTCTCATACAACAGCAGAACGAAGCCAACACCGCAGAATCAGGAGAACGTCACTGCACCGATTTACGTCTGCGATTTCCGAGATTCAAACGATGCGTTTGCGGCTTTTGTTCGCGCAGAATGGACCCGCTTTAAGATGCAAGCAGATTGATCCGAGACTCCGCCGCGTCTTCTAGGCGCTGGTTCGAGGCAATTACATGCTCAGGATCGATCTCAAAACCGATGTATGAGTATCCCAGATTGATTGCAGCAACCCCTGTCGTTCCTGACCCCGAGAAGGGATCGAGTACCACAGCGTCATCCTTACTTTGACCGGATGCTTCTATGCATCGCCGAGGCAGCTCCTCTGGAAAGCGTGAATAGTGTGCGAGTCCACGAACCTTCTCGTTAGGAAACTCCCAGACTGAACCGACGGGGGGGGAAACACGAAACGCATGCCGCTCCTCCTTGGCGAAGAGATAAATCGGCTCGTGCTGCCGATGCGGACGTCGGCATCGGCCCTCGGGCATAGGATTTTTCTTTCGCCAAATAACCTCACCGCGAAATAGATAACCTGCATCTGATAGTGCGACAACAAGGCGATATGGCAAAGCCAAAAGATTGCCGTACCGAAGCCATGGCTCCGAGGAATCAATAAACGCACGACGCTTTGCTCGTGGCTTCACATACGCTGAGTTTTTGGCATTGAGACCTTCTTGAGCAGGCCCGAGTGTGCTGTAGGCGCGGTCTGATTCGCGCCAGTTAACAGGAGTGTTATAAGAGTCACCGATGTTGATCCAAAGTAGGCCATCTTGCTTGAGCTTTGGAAGCAGATACTTGAAGATCTCAGCGAGAGCCGCCAGGTACGAACGCGGATCCTCCTCGTTCCCGTGTCCTTTTGATAGTCGCTGGCCCCAGTATGGGGGGCTAGTAATGGCTATGTCGATTGACTCGTCGGGAAGTTTGAGAATGAGTTCTCGGCAGTCGCCATGGGTAACCGCGTTGAGCGGGAAAGGTCCGACGGTTGCGTCCGAGGTCAAATGGGCGCCTCTCGTTAGGGGCGGCATCTCAGTATCTGTCGTTAGTCATAGGAGCCAGTTGAATCCAATCATTGAATGCGGACAGCTCGAGTAGCTCGAGCATGCTCTCGCCAGCCGAGACCGCGACGAGTTTCTCGCTTTTGCGGGACGCCATACGAGATCCATTCAAAGATCGCGGCGGCGGAACGCCAGCGCCGCCAGTGCCAGCACGGCGGTGGACCAGGCGACTGCCCAGAGCCAGATCGCGGCGCCGACGTTGCTGGCGCCGCCGAAGGGCCCGAGCTGCACGATCACGCCGGTCGCGCCGTCGATGTCCGAGGTCAGCGCGTGGAGGCCGTTCTGGTAGAGCGCCTCGAAGGGGACGATCCAGGAGATGATCGAACTCGCTGTCGTCAAGCTGTCGACGTCGAGCGCGTCGCCGATCTGGCCCAGCAGCCCGGCGGCGAGCCCGGTCGCGAAGACCATGAAGATCGCGATGCCGTTGGCGGTGGTCCCGAGCACGGTCGAGCCGAGCAGCGAGATCGCCACTACGGTGACGACACCAAGTGCCAGACCGGCGGCGGGGACGACGAGCGACCCCGGCGTGAAGTCGCCGGCGGCGTTGGTGATCAGCGCGGCGACGAGGAAGACGGTGACGACGTAGGGCGCGCAGACGGCGGAGGCGGCGAGCAGCCGTCCGATCAGCAGCGTCGTACGCCCGACAGGACGCACTACCAGCGGCTGCAGCAGGCCGCGCTCGGCGTCGCCGCGGACCGCGCCGAGCGTGAGGAAGACGGCCAGCACCACGCCGAGGAAGAGGGCGACGAACATCGCCAGGCCGAGCAGCGTCCCGCCCGCCAGCGCCCGCTCGTCGATCGGGATGAAGTCGCCGGCGCTCGTCTGCTCGAGCGAGTCGAAGGTCTCGAAGGCGGCCAGCGCGTAGAGGGCGAGGAAGGCCGCGGTCAGCAGCGCGACGACGAGCAGCACCCGGCGGCGGACCGCCTCCCGCAGCGCATGGCCGGCGATGGTGATCGCGTCGCTCACCCGTCGCGCCCCACCACGGCGGCTAGATAGGCGTCCTCGAGCGTGCCGCTCACCACGCGGACGCCGTAGACCTCGGTGCCGTCGGCCACCAGCTCGCGGACGATTCGCGGGACGTCCTCGCGGCGCGCGTCGGGCAGGACCTGCACGCCTTCGGATGTCTCGACTTCGACGCCACCGGTCGCGGTCAGGTCCTCCGGCCGTCCCTCGGTCACCACCCGGCCGCCGTCGATGATCACGACCCGGTCACAGACGAGCTCGATCTCGCTGAGCAGGTGTGAGTTCAGCAGCACGCCGACGCCCTGGTCGCGCAGCCCGACGAGCAGCTCGCGCACCGTGCGACGGCCGCCTGGGTCGAGCGCGCTCGTCGGCTCGTCGAGCAGCACCAGCCGCGGGTCGCCGATCAGCGCCTGGGCGATGCCCAGCCGCTGCTGCATGCCCTTGCTCATCGTCTCCACCCGGCGCCCGCCCTCGCTCGCGAGGCCGACTCGAGCCAGCAGCGCCTCGCGCTCCGCCGCCCCGCCGTCGGAGCGGGCCAGGCGCTGGTGCAGCGCGAGCACCTCCTCGGCGCGGGCCCAGCCGGGGAAGCGGAACAGCTCGGCGAGGTAGCCGGTGGAAGCTCGTGCCGCCCGGCTGCCGGCCGGTACGCCGGCGACGTGCGCCTCCCCGGCCGTCGGCCGGACCAGGCCGCAGGCGATCTTCACCAGCGTCGACTTACCCGCCCCGTTGGGGCCGAGTAGGCCGACCAGCTCTCCCGCCTCGACCTCGAGATCGACGGCGCCGAGCGCGGTCGTCCTGCCGTAGCGCTTCGAGAGGCCGCGGGCAGACAGGGCAGCAGTCATGCTCACAGTCTTGATCACTTATCTGCATGAGCGCTTTCCGGCCCTGGCCGAGACCCTTCCCCATCTCGCGCTGTCCGAGCGCCCGACGCCCGTCCGCGAGCTGGCCGGTCTAGGCGTCTGGGTGAAGGAAGACGGCAGCTTCGGCTCGGGCGGCTGGGGTGGTAACAAGGTGCGCAAGCTCGAGTGGCTGATCCCCGATGCCCGGCGCCGCGGCCGCCGCTCGATCCTCACCTTCGGTGGCCTCGGCACGAACTGGGGGCTGGCGACTGCGCTCTATGCCCGCGAACACGGCCTCGAGACCGCACTCGCGCTCGTCGACCAGCCGATCGACCTCCACGTCCGCGCCCAGCTCGCCCGGCTCGATGCCTCGGGTGCGCGCATCTATCGCACCCGCACGAAGGCGCGCACCGTGGCGATGTTGCCGTGGCTGCTCGCTCGCAACGCTCGCGGTGGCCGCCCGCCGTACCTGCTGCCGGCCGGTGGCTCCTCGCCGGTCGGAGCGCTCGGCTATGTCGAGGCGGCGCTGGAGATTGCCGCCCAGGTCGAGGACGGCTCGCTGCCCGAGCCGGCACATGTCGTCGTCCCGGTCGGCACCGGGGGTACCGCGGCCGGCCTGGCGCTCGGCCTCCAGCTCGCCGGCCTGCGCACCCGCGTGGTCGGGGTCGTGGTCAACGACCAGCTCCGCCTCGACGCCCCGGTGTTCGCCCGCCTCGCGCGGCGCACCGCCAAGCTGCTGGAGCGTCGTGGAGCACGCCTCGGCCGGCTCCAGCTCGAGCCGGACATGCTCGACCTGACCCGAGACCAGATCGGAGCGGGCTACGGCCATCCCACCGAGGCCGCCACGCACGCCGCCGCGCTCGCATCCGAGGAGCGGCTCTCGCTCGATCCTGTCTACACCGCGAAGGCGATGTCCGGCCTGTTGGCGCTACGCGCGGAGGGCCGCCTCGGTGACCCCGTGCTGTTCGTGCATACCGACGGGCCGCGTTAGAACGCGGCCCGTCGCCGAAGGGCAGGCGTAGCCTCTGGCGGAGGCGACCGAAGGAGGAGAGATGGACCAGCCGACAGCAGAGGAGGTCTTGAAGGAGCTCGAGCCACTGGTGGGGGAGTGGGTAATCGAGGCTGGACCTCCCGACGGAGAGCCGTGGCCAGGGGAGGGAAGGGTCAGTTTCGAGTGGCACGACTCGGGGGCGCACCTGATCCAGCGCTGGAGCGTGGACATGCCCGAGGCGCGGAACGGAGTCGCGGTGATCGGCTGTGATGCCGCGGCGGGGACCTACTTCCAGCTCTACTCCGACGACCGCGGCGTTTGTCGCGTCTACGAGATGAGCATCGGCGACGGCGAGTGGAAGCTGTGGCGCGACGGTGAGCCGTTCGCCCAACGCTTCACCGGGAAGATCGCCGCCGACGGACGGACGATCGAAGGCCGCTGGGAGCTGGCCGAGGACGGCGAGTTCCGCACCGACTTCGACATGACCTATCGCCGGGTTGGCTAGCGCGCACGGTCTCGCTGCGCCTTGAGGGTCGTGAAGCTCTCGTAGGACCCGGGCTAGGCAGCCGCAACCGATGCTGTCCGCAGCCGCTCCAGCGCCCCCTCCTGGGCCGCGGCGAGCGGCGTCACTCCCCTGCGATCGGCTGCCTCGAGGATTCGGCGCATCGTTGGGCCGATCCGGTCGACGAGGCGCAGGACAACGTCGTCGTCCAGATCGCGCAGCTCCGCGTAAACGTTGATCAGGCCGCCGGCGTTGGCGATGAAGTCGGGTGCGAAGAGGATTCCGCGCTCCGCCACCGCGCCCGCCAGCTGCTCGTCGGCGAGAACGTTGTTCGCGGCCCCACAGACGATCTGGCAGCGAAGCCGCGCCAGCGTGGCTGCATCGATCGCGCCGCCGAGGGCGCAGGGGGCGAGGACGTCGCAATCCGCCCCGATCGCCTCCTGCGGATCGACCCATGTCGCCCCGAGCGCCTCGGCGAGGGCTCTGCGCGCGGGGTCGATGTCGGAGATCGTGAGCTCCGCGCCAGCCTCGGCGAGCATTCGCGCCAGCCGGCCGCCGACGCTGCCGGCGCCGACCACGCAGATCCGGACGCCTGACACCGACGCATCGCCGAAGCGATGCTCGAGACAGGCGCCGATTGCCGCCAGCACCCCCCGCGCGGTCAGCGGGCCCGGGTCGCCGCGGCCGCCGCACTCCATCGGCAGGCCGACCACATGGGCGGTCCGCTCGGCGATCGTGACCATGTCGGCGGCGCCGGTGCCGACGTCCTCGGCGGTCACATAGCGCCCCGCGAGCGACTCGACCGCGTCGCCGAAGTCGAGCAGCATCCGCCGGCGCAGCTCGCCCAACGGCCGCTCGGGCGTCGGGGCGCAGATCACGCCCTTGCCGCCGCCGAGGTCGAGCCCGGCCGCGGCGGCCTTGTAGGTCATCGCCCGTGCCAGCCGCAGGGCGTCTTCCACGCCGTGCGCAGCGGAGTCGTAGTGCCACATCCGCGCCCCGCCGAGCGCCGGGCCGAGGGCGGTGGAGTGAACGGCGATCGCGATCATGGCGCCGCTGCGGGGCCCGGAGACGACTCGCAGGTCCTCATAGCGGGAGACCATCGCCGTCAGCTGTGCGTCAGAAGAGGCGCTCACGCCGACCCCCCTTCCTCCAGGCCGGTCCTCATCTCGGCAAGGAACCGGGCCGCCTCGGCGCCGTCGAGCGCCCGGTGGTCCCAGGACATGCAGAGATAGGACATCGGGCGGATCGCGATCGCCTCGTCTCCGTCGCGCTCGACGACGACCGCTCGCTTGACGATCGCCTCCAAATCGAGGATCGCCACCTGGGGCTGGTTGATGATCGGCGTCGCGAGCACCGCCCCGAACTGCCCCGGGTTGGTGATCGTGAACGTCCCGCCCTGGACCTCGTCTGGGTGCAGCCGCTTCTCGCGCGCGCGGGTCGCGAGGTCGCCGATCGCGGCCGCCAGGCCCTCGAGGCTCAGCCGCTCCGCCTGGCGGATCACCGGCACGATCAAGCCGTTCTCCAGCGCGACGGCAATGCCGAGGTTGACCTGGTCGTGGTAGACGATCTCCTCGCCGTCGAGCGAGGCGTTGAGGACCGGATGCCGCTCCAGAGCCGCGACCGCCTCTCTGGCGACGAAGGCGAGGTAGGTGAGGTTGACGCCGCGGCGAGCCATCGTCTCGCGCAGGTCCTGCCGTTGATCCGCGACGCGCGAGAAGTCGACCTCGACGATCGTCGTGCAGTGCGCCGAGTTGCGGCGACTGTCGAGCATGTGGCGCGCGATCTGCTCCCGCATCGGCGACATCCGCTCGCGCCGGGTGGGGCCGATCAGGTCCTCGGCCGAGGCGGCCGGCTGCGGCTCGCCCTGGTAGGGCGACTCGGTGTGCAGGGGCCGCTCTTCCCGCACCTCCGGCTCGCCGCGCTCCTTCTTTGCCGCACCGTTCTCGAGGAAGTGCATCAGGTCGACCTTGCGCACCCGCCCGCCAACGCCGGTGCCCTCGACCTGCTCCAGATCGATCCCATGCTCCTCGGCGACCCTGCGCACGACCGGCGAGTAGAACCGCGAGCGGTCGACCTCCGGCGGCTCTGCCCGATGCGCCTCAGGCGACTCCTCCGGGTGCGCCTCGCCGGGCGCCGCGGCCGTGTCGACCTCGGCGAGCGGCGTTCCCACAGAGACCGTCTCGCCGGGTTCGACCAGGATCCGCTCGAGGCGGCCGGAGGCCGGCGACGGGATCTCGACGTCGACCTTGTCGGTGCTGACGTCGCAGATCGTCTCGTCGGCCTCGACCCAGTCACCCGGGCGCTTGCGCCACTCGAGGATCGTCCCCTCGGCGACCGAGATCCCCATCTGCGGCATCGAGACCGCGACGATCGAGGCGTCAGTAGGCGAGGAGCTCACGGCACGCCTCCTTCATGTCCTCGAGCTGGGGGAGGACCGCGTGCTCGAGCGGCGGGCTGAACGGGATCGGAACGTCCGGCGTCGTCAGGCGGCGGACGGGGGCGTCGAGGTCCTCGAACGCCTCTTCGCCGATCAGCCCTGCCACCTCGGCGCCGGCCCCGCAGGCGCGGGTCGCCTCGTGGGCGATCAGCACCTTGCCGGTCTTGCGCGCGCTGGAGAGGATCGCCTCGCTGTCGAGCGGGCAGAGGGTGCGGAGATCGATGACCTCGATGTCCTCGTCGAGCTGCTCGGCCGCTTCGAGGGCGAGGTGGACGGAGGAGCCATAGGCGATCACGGTCATCTCCAAGCCCTCGCGGGCCACCCGTGCCTCGCCGATCGGCACCGTGTACTCACCCTCCGGGACCTCCCCTCGCACGTGCCGATAGAGCCCCTTGTGCTCGAGGAAGCAGACCGGGTTGGGGTCGCGGATCGCGCTTGCCAGCAGCCCCTTGGCGTCTCCCGCGGTGGCGGGGGTCAGCACCTTCAGCCCCGGTGCCTGGAGGAACCAGGCCTCGGGGTTCTGGGAGTGGAACGGGCCGCCGGAGAAGCCCCCTCCCGAGGGAAGCCGCACCACCATCGGGACCGCGACCCCCTGCCGGTAGTGCAGCTTCGCCGCGACGTTGACGAGCTGGTCGAAGCCGCAGGCGATGAAGTCTGCGAACTGCATCTCGCAGACGGGGCGCATTCCCTCGATCGCGGCTCCGGTCGCCGCGCCGACGATCGCGTTCTCGGCCAGCGGCGTGTCGAGCACGCGGTCGGCGCCGAACTCCTCGGCGAAGCCGTCGGTCACCTTGAAGGCGCCGCCGAAGGCGCCGATGTCCTCGCCGAGGCAGAACACCGACTCGTCGCGGCGCATCTCCGTCCGCAACGCGTCGGAGATCGCCTCGAGATACGTCATCTCGGCCATCACTCCGCCTCCCAGCGCGACCATGGCGCCTCGCCGTCGCCGAGCGGCTCCCAGCGCTCCGCGAACACGTCCTCGGTCGCGATCGCAGGCTCCGGCATCGGGGACGCGAGCGCCTTCTCGGCGCATTCCGCGACGTAGGAGCGAACCTGCTCGCGAATCTCGGCGACCTCGTCTTCGGCGAAGCCGAAGTCGGAGTGGAGGCGCGCCGCGTAACGCTCGATCGGGTCGCGCCTCTCCCACTCCTCGAGCATCCCGTCGGGGACATAGCTCATGTCGTCGTGGGCGCCGTGCCCGTGCATACGCATCGTCTGGCACTCGATCAGGGTCGGCCCCGCGCCCTCGCGAGCGCGCTCGACGGCGACCTCCGCCGCCTCGAACACCGCCTCGACGTCGTTGCCGTCGATGTTCGCTCCGGGGAAGCCGTAGCTGGCGGCGTGCTGGACCGGATCCACCGCGAACTCGAGCTCGTTGGGAGTCGAGTAGGCGAACTGGTTGTTCTCGAGGATGAAGACGACCGGCAGGCGGTGGATCCCGGCGAGGTTCATCGCCTCGTGCCACTGCCCGTTGGCGGTCGAGCCCTCGCCGAAAAACGTCATCGCCACGCGCGGCTCGCCCCGCATCTTGAAGGCGAGGGCCATCCCGTTGGCGACCTGCGCCATGTCGGGCAGCATCGAGACCATCCCGACGCAGCCGAGCTGCCGGTCGCCGAAGTGCATGTTGCCGTCCTTGCCGCCGGTCACTCCGCCTGCCCTGCCCATGTAGTTGGCCAGGTAGCGGTCGGGAGTCACGCCACGGACGAAATGCGCACCGAGGTCGCGGTGCAGGATGCACATCCGGTCGCGCGGGCCGAGCGCAAACGCCGCCCCGACGGCGATCGCCTCCTGCCCGCGGCCGTCGTAGAAGGAGCCGGGGACCTTGCCCTGCTTGTAGAGGGCCAAGCCTCGCTCCTCCGCGGCCCGCATCATCGTCATGTATCGGAGCAGCCGCGCGCGATCCTCTCGGGTCAGCAGCGCACGGTCGACTGGAGCGGTGGCATCGCTTACCGCGCTCGCGTCGCTGAGCGTCATGTCTCTTCGCCTCTCGGTTCTTGCCGGCTTCGGGATCGCCTCTACCGGCAGGTTTGCCGCGACTCCGGGATCGCCGGAGAGCGCGCCTATGGCGGGGGACCGAGGGATCTCCTCGCTCCCTATGTGTGCTTTGAATCTTACCCCCGTCAGCGGTTTGCTCAAACGCTTAGGGTGCGGCGACCGTGGCGGAGCAGGTTCCAGCAGTCAGCAACGTGCTCGCCACGATCGAAAACCACGATTGGCCGCGCCTGGAATGCCTGCTCGACCCCGACGTCCACTGGACCACAGCGGTGGAGGAGCACCTGCATGGTCCCGCGCAGGTGATCGCCTGCCTGTCAGCCGACCCGCCGCCGGCGCCGCCGGCTTATCACGAGGTGCGCGACGGGCTGATCACTCGCTGGATCGATATCCCGGGGTAACTCGGCAGGCAGGTGTGCCTCCCGGCAGCCGGTGCCGGTTGCCGGCGATCAGCCGGTAGCCCGCCGCCGCCAGCAGCGAGACCACCGGCAGCAGGATCGCGCGGCCGGCGATCCGCCAGGGCCATCCCGCCGTGACCAGCGATACGGCGATCGCCTCGTGCCCGGAGCGGACCGTGCCGTCGGACTCGATCCAGCGCACGGCCTCGGCCGCCTGGGCGGCGGTGATCCCGAGCTCCTCCAGGTCGGCCAGCTGCCAGGCGACGATCTCCGCTTCCGGGCCGATGCGCTCGAGCAGGCGCGCGCAGCTGCTGCAGAAGGCGCAGTCGCCGTCGAAGACGAGCACGGAGCGTCTCTCTGCGCGGCCGGCCACCTCAGCGCGGCGGGTTGCTGAGGTCAACCAGATCGGGGGGAGCGAGGATGAAGACCTCGCACATGAGATCGGGGCCCTGCTGATTGCCGCTCATGAAGCCGATCACCTCGCGCCCAGTCGCATCCTCCACCACCTGGGTGAATCGATCGCGCATGAGCTCTTGAAATTGCGTTCGCTGGTCGGTGACTGCTGCCCCTCGGCCGCCATCGAGCAAGGTCTGCTCAACGCGGGTGAAGCCGCCGCGGAGAATGCAAACCACGAGGTCGTCTTGAAAGTAGGACTTGGCTTGGGTGGGACCGTGCCCGTAGAACTCCTTCAGCAATCCGACCAAGCCGTCCGAAATCGCGGTGAGGACCTCACCATGCTTTGCTCGTGTTTCCATGTCGGGTTCGAGGGGACTTTTCACTTCGAGATTGGTACTTAGTTGACGCAGGCCCACCGTACGCTCGAACGCTTTATTGCTCTACCCCGTGCCTTGTGCACGAATCCGGCTCGAGTAAATGGCGGCTGGTTATAGGACCGCTGGAGTGGGTAAGACGCGATACCTGGAGGGCTTTCACGGAACTTGGGCGCATGCTCAGGGGTGGTGCATGACTTCCTCGTCCAATAAACGCCCGGTGGAGCGGGCACGTTCGCTCGCTTTCTCTGAGCACTTCCGAAGGAGAAGCAATGGAGGCTGGATCAGCACCCCGCAGGGACGCCGAGCACCAGGCGCGGCCCCTGGATCGCGTTCGGCGTCTCACGACTGAGACCAAGCAGGCGTTCAAGACCACTGAGTTCTGGGCGATGGTTGGAGTCATCGTCGCGATCCTGGTCAGCGCCGCGGCAATCAAGGGTGGAGATAGCGGTGGAACCGATGAGTTCATCGCTCGCAACGCGTGGCTCTACGTCAGCATCGTCGCTGCCGCCTACATCATCAGTCGCGGCCTGGCGAAGTCTGGGTCAACTGAGCCCTACGAAGAAGATCGAGACCGCGACTCTTAAGCCAACTGGAGGGCCGGTGGGGCCGTTCTCGTCCGCGAGGCCTCACCGGCGCCGGTCATGCAGCATCGCCCTCGAGTCGAAATCGGCCTCGATGTCGAAATCGCCGTCGTTCGCTCGTCGTAGTGGTAGAGGCGGGAATATCGGAGACGATCTCCCGCGAAGACGACCCGAAAGGACTGCGAGATGAGAGTGATGGCGATTGTCAAGGCGAGCGAGGACTCCGAGGCCGGCAAGATGCCGAGCGAGGAGATGCTCACCGAGATGGGCAAGTTCAACGAAGAGCTGGTCAAAGCCGGCGTGATGCTGGCCGGTGAGGGCCTGCACCCGAGCACGAAGGGCGCCCGGGTCAGGTTCGGCGCGGACGGCGAGCGCACCGTGGTCGACGGCCCCTTCGCCGAGACCAAGGAGCTGATCGCCGGCTACTGGCTGCTGCAGGTGGGCTCCTTCGAGGAGGCGGTGGAGTGGATCAAGCGCTGCCCCGACCCGCATGAAGAAGGGGGCGAAATCGAGATCCGCCAGGTCTTCGAGACCGAGGACTTCGGCGAGGAGATGACACCGAAGTTGCGCGAGCAGGAGGAGCGGCTGCGGGCCCAGACGGAGCAGAGCCAGTAGCGGCCCCGACGGCGCGGCGGGCAGGCAGAGCGTGAACGCAGAAGGTGCCCGCCGCGCGATCGACGCGGTCTGGAGGATCGAGTCGGCCCGGCTGATCGCCGGGCTGGCGCGCATCGCCGGCGACGTCGGCGTGGCGGAGGATCTGGCTCAGGACGCGCTTGTCACGGCGCTGGAGCAATGGCCGGCATCGGGTGTTCCCGACAACCCCGGCGCCTGGCTGATGACGACGGCGAAGAACCGGGGCATCGACCGCCTGCGGCACGGTGAGATGGTGGCCCGCAAGGAGGAGGAGCTGGGGCGCGAAGTCGAGCTGCGGGCGCGGCTCGCCGAGCCCTACCTCGCCGCCGCTGCCGACGACGAGATCGAAGACGACCTGCTCAGCCTGATCTTCACCGCCTGCCACCCGGTGCTCTCCACCGAGGGGCAGGTGGCGCTGACCCTGCGCCTGATCGGCTCGCTGAGCACGGCCGAGATCGCCCGCGCCTTCCTCGCCAAGGAGTCGACGGTGGCGCAACGGATCGTCCGCGCCAAGCGGACCCTGGCCGAGGCGCGGGTGCCGATCGAGGTACCGGGGGTCGCCGAGCGCGAGCAGCGCCTGGCCTCGGTGCTGGAGGTGATCTACGCGATCTACAACGAGGGCTACGCGGCGAGCACTGGATCCGGGCCGACCTCTGCGAGGAGGCGATGCGGCTGGGGCGGATCCTCGTCGGCCTGATGCCGCGCGAGCCGGAGGCGCTCGGCCTGGTGGCGCTGATGGAGCTGCAGGCGGCGCGCTTCCAGGCGCGGACGGGCGCCGCCGGCGAGGCGATCCCGCTGCTCGAGCAGGACCGCTCGCGCTGGGACTTCGTCCTGATCGGACGTGGCCTGCAGGGGCTGGAGCGGGCGGAAGCGCTGGGCCGACCGCTCGGCCCCTACGCGCTGCAGGCCGGGATCGCCGCCTGCCACGCCCGGGCCCGGGCGCCGGAGCAGACCGAGTGGGAGCGGATCGTCGCTTTCTACGACGGCCTCGCGGCGATCACCGGCTCGCCGGTGGTGCGGCTGAACCGCGCCGTCGCGGTGGGGATGGCGTTCGGCCCGGCGGCGGGCCTGGAGCTTCTCGACGATCTCACCGGAGAGCCGGCGCTGGGTGGCTACCACCTGCTGCCGGCCGCTCGCGGCGAGCTGCTCGAGCGGCTCGGCCGCACCGAAGAGGCGGCGGCGGAGTTCGCCCGCGCGGCGGCGATGAGCGGCAGCGCGCCCGAACGCGAGCTGCTGCAGGCGCGCGCCGAGGGCCGGCGCTAGCTGCCGCGCTCTTGCCCGGACGCAGGCGAGGAGCCAATACGCTCCACGGGATGGCCGACTACTCCGACCTGCGCGCGCTCTTCGTCAACTGCACGCTGAAGCGCAGCCCCGAGGTGTCGAACACGCAGGGCCTGATGGACCTCTCGATGGAGATCATGCGTCGCAACGGGGTCGAGGTCGAGTGCATCCGGGCGATCGACCACCAGATCGCCACCGGCGTCTGGCCGGACATGATCGAGCATGGCTGGGACGCCGACGAGTGGCCCGCGATCTTCGAGAAGGTGATGGCGGCCGACATCCTCGTGCTCGGGATGTCGATCTGGCTGGGGGAGAAGTCCTCGGTCGCGACGCAGGTTGTCGAGCGCCTCTACGGCAACTCGCACCTGCTGAACGACCGCGGCCAGTACGCCTACTACGGGAAGGTCGGCGGCTGCCTGGTAACCGGCAACGAGGACGGCGTCAAGCACTGCGCGATGAACGTGCTCTACTCGCTCCAGCACCTGGGCTACACGATTCCTCCCCAGGCCGACGCCGGCTGGATCGGCGAGGCCGGTCCCGGGCCGTCCTATCTCGACGAGGGCTCGGGCGGCCCGGAGAACGACTTCACCAACCGCAACACGACCTTCGCCGCCTGGAACATGCTCCACCTGGCGCGGATGCTCAAGGACTCCGGCGGCATCCCCGCGCACGGCAACCAGCGCACAGAGTGGGACGCCGGCTGCCGTTTCGACTTCCCCAACCCGGAGCACCGGGCATAGCTCGTTGGCCGCCCAGCTCAGGTACGTCGACCCGAATTGCCCGCGCGGCCGGCTCAGCCGCGCTTACGCCGCGCTTGCCAACACTCGTCTGGGACGGTTCATCTCCGTCCACGTCCTCTGGAAGCTCGATCCGCTTCTGATGCGGGCGACCCGGGGTCGCCTCGGCTCTGGCCTCACTCTCATCCCCACCGCCCTGCTCGAAACCCGGGGCGCGAGGAGCGGCGCGACGCGGCGCAACGTGGTGATCTACTTCCACGACGGCGACCGCGTCACGATCGTCGCCTCGAAACTGGGCTTTGCCAGGCACCCGGCCTGGTTCCACAACCTCCGTGCCCATCCCGACGTCACCTTCGGTGGCATCCCGATGCGGGCGACCGTGATCAGCGACGAGGCCGAGCGCGAGCGGCTCTGGCGGCTCGCCGATCGCCTCTTCGCGCCCTACGCGGCGTACCGGCGGGAAGCGGCGGAGGTGAACCGGACGATCCCGATCGTCCAGCTCGTCCCGCTGTCTTCTCAGTCGTAGGTCTGGATCATCCGGATGTTGAGCAGGAGCATGACCACGCCGAGCCCGGCGACGACGGCGAAGCCGGGGAGGATCGCTCCCCAGTCGAGGTCGGTGAGGATCAGCGAGCGCAGCGCCTCCATCAGGTAGGTGACGGGGTTCAGCGTCGCGGCGATCTCCATCGGCTTGGTCAGCATCTCGCGCGGGACGAAGTTGGGGGTTAGGAAGAGCAGCGGGAAGAAGATCAGCCCACCAGAGTTCGTCGCCGCGGCGCTGCGCGTCTTCAGCGCGATCAGCTGCATGAAGCCGGCGTAGACGACCCCCCAGAGGGCGCTCAGGGCGACGATCAGGAAGAAGCCCGGCACGCCGCTCGCGATCGTGATGCCGAACGGGAGGGCGATCAGGACGATCACCGAGGAGAGGACGGTGCCCTTCGCCGCCTCCGCGACGAGCCGGCCCAGGACCATCGAGGAGCGCGGGATCGGCATCGCCCGCAGCTTGTCGAAGTAGCCGCCCTCGATTTCCTCGACCAGGAAGAGGGCGGCCATCCCGAACGAGGCCGCGAGCAGCAGGGTGATCGGCAGCTGGAAGGCGCCGTATCCCTGGCCCTGGAGGAACTCGGTCGAGTCCGAGGGGAAGATCTCCGCCGCCTGGCCCGTGTTCACGACCAGGAAGAAGATCGGGATGAACATCGTCATCAGGAGCGCGTCCGGCTGCCGCACCATCTCGCGCAGCGAGCGCATCCCAAGCGCGATCGTGGAGCTCATGCTCCCACCTCCTGGACCTCGCCCGCGGCTCGGTCGCGGCTGCGCCCGGTGGCGTCGAGGAAGACGTCGTCGAGTGTGATCTCGGCCCCGTCGCGCCGCTCGCTCAGCTCGGCCTTGAGGTCGGCCGGCGTCCCTTCGCGCACGATCACGCCGTCGTCGATGATCGCGAGGCGGTCGCAGAGCTGGTCGGCCTCCTCGAGGTACTGCGTGGTCAGGAAGACCGTGGTGCCATGCGCGTTGATCCGGCGCACCTCCTCCCAGACCGTCAGCCGGCTGGCGGGGTCGAGGCCCGTGGTCGGCTCGTCGAGGAAGAGGACCTCGGGCTCGTGGACGAGCGCCGCTGCCAGGTCGAGCCGGCGCTGCATGCCGCCGGAGTAGCTTTTGGTGACGCGGTCCGCGGCGCCCTCGAGCTCGACCAGCTCCAGCAGCTCCTGCGCCCGCGCGGCGGCCTTGTCCTGGTCCAGGCCAAACAGCCGCCCGTGCAGGGTGAGTAGCTCGCGGCCGGTCTGGCGCGGATCGAGGCCAGCCTCCTGCAGCGCGACCCCGATGCGGTGCCTCACCGCGTCCGGGTCGCCGGACACGTCGATGCCGGCCACTTCGGCCCGGCCGCCGGTGATCGAGAGGAGCGTGGTGAGCATCCGCACCGTCGTCGACTTGCCGGCTCCGTTCGGGCCGAGGAAGCCGAAGACCTCGCCGGGCTGGATTTCCAGGTCGACGCCGCGAACGGCCTCGACCGTCTCCTCACCGCCGTCGAAGTGCTTCACCAGTCCTTCGGCTCGGACGGCTGGGTCTCTGTGGTCGGTCATCTCTGCTCCTGTTTCGGGGCGTTTGCCGGCTGACGGTCAATAGACCGCCAGGGGAAACCAAACTCATCGCTGCGCGGCGGACGAATCTAGCGAGAGCCGGCGGCGATAATCACCGCGTGTCCGGAGAGGAGTGGATGAACGCCGAGCGCGTCGATCGCTATCTGGCCAGGGCGGATGAGTTCCCGCGCCGCCTCGAGGGGGAGAGCGTGCTGCTCGAGCATGTGCCTCGGGACGTCCGGCGCGTGCTCGACCTCGGCACCGGAGACGGGCGCCTGCTCACCCTGCTCCAGGTGGACCGGCCCGAGATGACCGGCGTCGGACTCGACTTCTCCGAGGTGATGCTCGCGGCGGCGCGCGAGCGCTTCGCCGGGGACGAGCGCGTCGAGCTCGTCGAGCACGACCTGGCCAAGTCGCTCCCCGATCTCGACCGCTTCAACGCGGTCGTCTCCTCGATGGCCATCCACCACCTCCCGCACGAGCGCAAGCGCTCCCTCTGCGGCGAGGTCTTCGACCTGCTCGAGCCCGGCGGCGTCTTCGCCAACTTCGAGCACGTCGCCTCGCCGACCGAGCGCCTCCACCTCGCCTTCTTCGCGGCGATCGACGAGCCGATCGAGAATGAGGACCCCTCCGACCGCTGCCTCGACGTCGAGACGCAGCTCGGGTGGCTGCGCGAGCTCGGCTTCGACGACGTCGACTGCTACTGGAAGTGGCTCGAGATGGCGTTGCTGATCGGCGTCAAGCCGGCCGGGCCGGAACGCCGAGCACCCTGACTCCTGGCTCGACGTCCCGGGTTACCAGGGCGCCGGCTCCGACTAGCGCCCCGCGGCCGATCGTCACCCCCGGCAGCAGGATGGCGCTGGCGCCGATCCTCGCCTCGTCCTCGATCGTCGGCCCGCCCATCTCCTCCTCGACCCAGCCTTCCGCTCCGAGCGCGTTGTCGCTGGTCATCATCACTCCCGGGCCGATGAAAACGCCATTCCCGATCCGAGCCTTCGAGACGAGCAGGGTCGAGAACATGACCGACACGTCGTCGCCCACCTCGACGTCGCTACTGACCGAGACGGAGCGGCCGATGATGCAGCCCTTGCCGATACGGACGATCTCTCTGAGGGAGGCGTTGTCCCCGATCAAGGTGTCGGCGCCCACGTCCACGTCGTAGAAGACGACCGCGTTCGCGCCGATCGAGCACCCGGCGCCAATTCGCAGCACTTCGCGAAAGGTCGGTTTGCGACGGATCGCCCCGACCGCCCGCGGGCGCCGACCGAGGTAGGCGAAGGGCAGGACCTCGGTCCCGGCACCGATCTCGACGTTCTCGTCGACGACGACGTGCGGGTGGATCGTCACCTCGTCGCCGATGACCGCGCCTGGCCTGACGACCGAGAACTCGCCGACCTTAACGCCGGTCCCGACAGAGTCGGTCTCAACTACGGCGTTCGAGTGGATCGTGGACAGCGGACGCTCCTTCCCGGTCGGAGGCAGCGATCGTATAGCGGGTCCGTTTCGGCGGGCTTCGCCGTTGCTAGGGTCGGCGGCACCCGTGGGCCTTGAGGAATGCAAGCCGATCGAGTTGCCGGTCGTCGAGGACCCTCAGGGGAGCCTCGCCTTCGCCGAGGCTGAGAGGCACGTGCCCTTTTCCGTTGCCCGCGTCTTCTTCGTCTACGACGTTCCCGGCGGAGCGAACCGCGGGGGTCATTCCCACCTGACCCTGGAGCAGGCGGTGTTCTGCCTGGCCGGCCGCTTCGAAGCCGTGGTCGACGATGGATCGCAGCGCCGGACGTTCGTGCTGGAAGACCCGCACGTCGGGCTCTACCTGCCGCCGATGGTCTGGCATGACCTCGTCGGCTTCGCACCAGGCACGGCCTACCTGGCTCTCGCCTCGGCGCCCTACGACGAGAGCGACTACATTCGCGACCACGACGAGTTCCTCTCGGCGCTTCACGCCGCCAAGGCCGGCAGCTAGTCCGCGGTCGGGACCGAGCCCTCTTCCCACTCGCGGGCGGAGCGGCGTCGCGTCTCGTTCTTGTCGACGACGATCTCGTCGATCATCCCGAAGCGGACCCCGGCCCGGACCATCCGCCGGCACTTCGACCAGTCGCTTGGCTCCTCGTAGATCGCGTCGGAGAGCTCACCTTCGATGAAGCGCAGCCCGGCGAGGTAGAGGGCGGCTTGAGGGCCCCACTGCCCCAGGGCGGGCGGGAACCTGCCCAGCGTTATCGGGCCGCCTTCGACGAAGTTGACCTGCTGCAGCCCGTAACAGTGCTCCCAGCGGTTCTCCTTCGCGGCGACAAGCAGATCCGAGGTGTGGTTCGGCCGGATCGCGTCGTCGTCGCCGAGCGCAGCGATCCAGCGCCCACTGACCAGGCCGAGGGCGTCGTTGTGAGGCGGGACGCCGATCCCGTACCAGCGTCTCGACTGCTCCTCGGGGTAGGGCCCCCTGATCGTGCGGTTGATATAGGTGACGCGAGGGTCGCCGACTTCCGCGATCGCCTGCTCGGTCTCGGGCGGAGCGCAGTCGCCGGAGACGATCACCTCCAGGTTCGAGTAGTCCTGGCCCAGGATCGATGGCAGGGCGACGTCGCGCAGCGTCTCGTATGAGTCGTAGGTGGGGACGATGAAGCTGACCAGCGGCTCGGCTTCGGTGAACGCCAGCTCGTACTCCTCGCTCAGGCGCAGCTCCTTCAGCCGGCGCCTGTTCGCCGGCTCTTCGTCGTAGGCGTGGCGGCCGATCTCGGCCGCCCGTCTGGCATCGGTCTCGACCGAGTCGAGGCGCGCGTGAAGGTGCGCGATCTGGTCCTGGAGCGCGACGAGCCCCTGCTTGAGGTCGGAGATCGAGACTTTCTGCTCGTCGAGCTTCTCGTGCACGTCGGTGTGCAGCTTCGACCTCAACTGGCGAGCTGTGCGCCCTGCGAGGCCCGGGGATGAGTCCCGCTCAGACATCTGGCGGCAGATCCTACGCTGACGAGGGCATTGCCACCGCTGCGAGCACCGCCTCCGCCGCCAGCTCGCAGGCGGCGGGGTCGAGCTGGGGGTAGAGCGGCAGGCTGAGGGTCGACGCGGCGAGGCGTTCGGCGACCGGGAAGCTGCCCTCGGGCCACTCGTCGGCGTAGGGGGCGGAGCGGGAGGGGAGCACCGGGTAGTGGACGAGGGTCTCGATCCCACGCTCCGCGAGCGAACGGGCACAGGAGTCGCGGTCATCAAGGCCGATGACGAACAGGTGCCAGACCGGGTCCGCCCACTCGGGGGCGTCGGGGATCGCGATCGAGTCATGGCCTCGGAAGGCGTCGAGGTAGATCTCCGCGAGCGCGGCCCTGGACCGGTTCCAGGAGTCGAGGCGCGGCAGCATCGCTTTCAGCGCCGCGGCTTGGATCTCCCCGAGACGCGAGTTGACACCGGCCTCGACGATCTCGTACCGGTTCCTGGTGCCGTAGTTGCGCAGCAGCCTCACCCGATCGGCCAGCTCGTCGTCGTCGGTCGTCACGGCGCCGCCGTCGCCGATGCCACCGAGGTTCTTGGACGGGTAGAACGAGAAGGCGCCGGCCTCGCCGAGGCCGCCGACACGGCGGCCGCGATGCCTGGCGCCGTGGGCCTGGGCGGCATCCTCGACCACCGGCAACTCGTGGGCTGACGCGACCTCGCCGATCGCCTCCATCGCGGCCGGCTCGCCGCGGAGGTGAACGGGCACGATCGCCGCCGTCCGCTCGGTGATCGCGTCGCCGATCAGCTCGGGGTCGATGTTGTAGGTCGAATCGAGCGCGTCCACCCCGACCGGGCGGGCGCCGGTCCTGGTCACGGCGAGCCAGGTCGCGACCCAGGTGTAGGCCGGCACGATCACCTCGTCGCCGGGGCCGACCCCGGCCGCGCGCAGCGCCAGCTCGATCGCGCTGAGGCCGCTGGCGACGCCGACGCAGTGGCGCGTCCCGCAGTAGGCGGCAAACTCCCGCTCGAACTCCTCCAGCTCTTCGCCGAGCAGGTACCAGCCAGACTCGAGCACCCTGCCGACCGCCGCCTCCAGCTCCCCGTCGAGCTCGCGGTGCATCGCCTGCAGGTCGAGAAAGGGGACTCGGGCGGTCACGGCGACGTCGAGGCTACTGACCCCCTGATCCACCCCCGTGCTCGCTGTACGGGTACCACCATTCCTTGCGCTCGATCCGCGACTCCATGTGGACGTGCTTGGTCTCCTGGAAAGCCTCTAGGCCCTCGCGCCCCAGCTCGCGACCGAGGCCGGACTGCTTGAAGCCGCCGAAGGGGCCGGCGTCGTTGTCGGTCAGCGGGTCGTTGATCCAGACCGTGCCGGCGCGCAGCTCGCGCATGCAGCGCATCGCGCTCTCCAGGTCGCTGGTGTAGACGTTGGCGCCGAGGCCGAACTCGGTGCTGTTCGCCTGCGCGATCGCCTCGTCCAGCGATGCCACCGGCACGATCGGGGCGACCGGGCCGAAGGTCTCCTCGCGCAGCAGGGCGCTGTTGGGGGCGGCGCCGACGACGACGGCGGGGGAGAGGAAGTGCCCGCGCTCCATGCCGCCGCTGTCGCCGCCGACGAGCACCTCGGCTCCCGCCGCGCTCGCCGCCTCCAGTTGCGCGATCACCTTGGCGCGCTGGGGCTCGGAGACCATCGGGCCGATGTCGGTCCCGGCCTCGAACGGGTCGCCGAGGACGAGGCTGCGCGTGTGCTCGACGAAGGCGCTGACGTACTCGTCGAAGACCTCTTCGACCACGTAGAAGCGCTCGGCCGAGGTGCAGACTTGACCAGCGTTGAGGAATGCGGCCCAGGCGCCGCCGCGGGCGGCGACCTCCAGCTCGGAGGCGACGTCGGCGCAGACGATGAAGGCGTCCTTGCCGCCCATCTCCAGGTTCATCCGCGCCATCCGTCCGGTGCAGGCCGCGGCGACCTTCTTGCCGGTCGCGACCGAGCCGGTGAAGGCGACGCAGTCGACGCCCGGGTGGGAGGCGATCGCGGCGCCGACGTCGCCGCCGCCGGCGACGAGGTTGACCACGCCCGGCGGCAGGTGCTCAAAGACCGGCGCCAGCATCAGGGTCGAGAGCGGGGTCAGCTCGGACGGCTTGCAGACGACGCAGTTGCCGGCCGCCAGCGCCGGCGCCACCTTCCAGGCGAGGAGCAGCAGCGGGTAGTTCCAGGGGACGATGCAGCCGACGACCCCGAGTGGGTCCTTCAGCACCAGCGCCAGCTGCGTTGACTCGATCGGCGGGATCACGCGACCGGCGTGGTCGCGACCGATCTCGGCGTAGTAGTCGAAGGCGGCGGCGGTCCACTCCAGCTCGTCGCGGTTCTCCAGCAGCGGCTTGCCGCCCTCGGCGGTCATCGTCCGCGCCAGCTCCTCGGCACCCTCGCGCAGCCGTCGCGCGACCTCGTGCAGCAGCTCGCAGCGCTCCCCGGCGGTCGTGTGCGCCCACGCCGGCCAGGCCTCCCGCGCGGCGCTCACCGCCGCGTCGACCTGCTCTGGCGAGGCGGCGGGCGCCTCGGCGATCGTCTCGGTGGTGAACGGGTTCTCCACCGAGAGCGCCGCGCCGTCCCCGTTGACCCGTTCGCCTCCGATCAGCAGCGCAGTGGTGTGGTTGATCTCCGTCGGCATCAGAGGTGTGGTCAGGCTATCGCCGGGGAACAAGTGTGTTGTGGACGCCTTCGGACGAATAGTCTCCTGACGATGCCTCGCACTGGACGCAGCGTCTTGGCCGTATGGGTGGCTTGCCTCGCGCTCTGCGCCGCGCTGGCTAGTCCGGCTGCAGCTGCGCCGCCGAAGCTGCGGGGCATGCTCACCGGCATCGTCTCCTCGAACGTCGGGCCGCCGGGAATCTCCGTTCTGATCGACCGGGAACGGCGCCCGGGCGAGCGGCGGACGGACTTCTTCTACGCGGGCTTCGCCGACGTCGCCAGCGGCCGCGTGCCCGAGCGCAACGAACACGTGCGCATCGCCAGCGTCTCCAAGGGGTTCAGCGCCTACCTCGCGGTGCTGCTCGCCCGGGAGGGATCGCTCTCGCTGAGCGACACCCTCGGCTCGAGCATCCCCGGGGTTCTGCCCAACGCCGAAGGCGTGACGCTGCGTCAGCTGCTCCAGCACACCAGCGGCTTGCCCGAGTACATCCAGGCCCCCGAGTTCGGCGAGCAGCTCAACGCCGACCCCGCCGCCTACCTGGCGCCGCGGCAGCTGACGGACTTCGTCCGCGACGATCCGCTCGAGTTCGCCCCCGGCTCCGACTACCACTACTCCGACACCGACAACATCGCCGCGGGGCTGATGGAGGAGGAGGCCGCCGGCCGCTCCTACCCGAGCCTGCTTCGGGGTGAGATCTTCGGGCCGCTCCGGATGGGCGGCAGCAGCTTGCCGCGGACGGTCGCGATGCCCCGCCCGTTCATGCACGGCTACGACGTCGAGCCGGAAAAGAGGCCCGAGGACGTCAGCGAGCTGATCAACCCCGCCGGCGCCTGGGCCTCGGGCGGGATCGTCTCGACCCCGGCCGACCTGGCGCGCTTCGTCCCCGTCTACGTGCCGACGATCCTGCGCGCCTCGCGCCGCCTGAACGGTGCGTTCCGCCCCGGAACCTCCTCGCCTCCGGGCCCGGGCCGTAACTCCGCCGGGCTCGGCATCTTCCGCTACGACACCCGCTGCGGCGACGTCTACGGTCACACCGGGTCGTTCCCCGGCTATCGGCTCTTCGTCGCCGGGGACGCCGCCGGGCAGCGCTCGGTCGTCTTCGTCGTCAACGCCCAGATCGTCCCCGGACAGGGGTCCCAGCAGGTCGCCGGCGCGATCCGGCGCGCGCAGACCCAGGCGGTCTGCCGAGCGCTGCGTTGACGGCGTGACGGACTTCGACGTGGTTGTTGTGGGGGGGCGCTGCGCCGGCTCTCCCTTGGCAGTGATGCTCGCCCGCCGCGGCCTGCGCGTCTGCGTGGTGGACAAGTCCGAGTTCCCCAGCGAGACGCTCTCGACTCACGTGATCCAGCCTTCGGGCGTGGCGATCCTTGAGCGGTACGGGATGCTCGATGCGATCGTCGCCGCGGGTGCGGTGCTCCTTGACCGCTTCACGTTCGTCACCGACCACGCACGGATCGACACGGGGCTCGACGCGTATGAATTTGAGGCCCCGCCCCTGTCCATGCGCCGGGTGACGCTTGACCACTTGTTGGTGGAGGCGGCCGCTGCCGCCGGGGCCGAGGTGCGCACGGGCACCCGCGCGACCGGCCTGCTCTGGGATGGCGACCGCGTCGCCGGGGTGAAGACTGCGCGCGGGCCACTCCGCGCGCGCCTCGTCGTCGGCGCCGACGGGCGCAACTCGACGGTGGCGAGCCTCGTCGGCGCCGACGAGTACTACGTCGCGCCTCCGGGTCGGCTGTTCGCCTGGGCCTACTTCGAGGACGCGACCGAAACCGAGAAGCGGCTGCGCCTCGGGTCGCTGGGGGAGCTGGCATACGTCGCCTGTCCGACCGACGCCGGCCTCTACCTCGCCGCGGTATGCCCGCCGATGGAGGAAAAGGACGCCTTCCTCTCTGCGCGGGAGGACAACTTCAAGGCCGGCCTCGAGGCCTGGCCTGAGCTGTCCGAGCTGCTGGCCGACGCGAAGCGGGTCGGCCCGATCAGGGTGATGCCCTACTGGCGCGGCTACTTCCGGGAGGCGGTGGGACCGGGGTGGGCCTTGCTTGGCGATGCCGGCCACTTCAAGGACCCATCGCCGGCACAGGGCATGGCCGACGCCCTCCGCCATGCAGAGCGTCTCGCCGACGTCGTCGTCGCGGGCCTCGGCGGAGCGGCCGATCTCGACGAGGGGCTTCGCCGCTGGTGGCGGTGGCGGGACGAGGACGGCTACGAGATGCACTGGTTCGCCACCGACCTCGGCGAGCCGAGCTCTTTGCCGCTCGCGAACCAGGTCATCCGCGACCTCGCCGAGGACGACGAAGCCACCGAGGGCCTCCTGCGGGTGCTCAACCATGAGATCCTGCCCTCGAGCCTGTTCACGCCCCGCCGGATCGGCCGAGCTGCGGGACGCGTCGCCCGCCGGCGACCGCGCGAGGTCCCCGCGATGGTGAAGGAGGCCGCGACGGAAGTCCGCAAGCAGGGCGCCCGCGCCAGGCAGCGGCGGGCGCGGCAACGGCTTCCGCGCGTTTAGGGTGTGCCCGTGAGAGAGCGCCTGCTGCTGGTCCTCACGGTTGCCGGCTTCGTCATTCCGAATGTCTTCGTCGGCGCCTTCCTGGTCGACGAGGGCTTCGAGCTGGGCAGCTACTTCTCGCTCTGGACCGCAAGCATCCCGTCGACGCAGTTGCTGGTCGACCTCGTCATCGCTTCGCTTGTCTTCTTCGTCTGGGCTGCCGTGGAGGGGCCGCGGGCGGCGATCGAGCGCTGGTGGGTCTGCATCCCGGCCACGCTCCTGGTCGGCCTCTGCTTCGGCCTGCCCCTGTTTCTCTGGATGCGGGAGCGGGCGCTGAGCCAAGTTGCGCCTAGTCCCTTGTAGAGGGACTGGCCGGTTTGGTTCAATCGGATCACCAGAGAAAGGAGGTGGTCCTATTTTGAGTCACATGCTTCAGGGGACCCTGGAGGTGCAGGGCCGCTAGGCACCGCACTGTTTGGGCCGCCCGGCGGAATCCAACCCGGGCACCGGCGAGCAAAGGGAGGCCGCGCTTCGTCCCACGCGGTCGTCGTTCCCGCGTTCGTTCCAAGCACCTGACCAGGGCCGCCTTCGGGCGGCCCTGGTTCTTCTCCATCGCTCCGATCTGCGTAGCCTTCGGCTTCGTGAGACAAGCCCCGAACCAGGAGGTTGCGATGATCGGCAAGCTGGACTTCGTCGGAGTGCCCTCGCAGGACGCCGAGCGCTCGCGGGCGTTTTACGTGGAGACGCTGGGATTGCGGCCGGACGAGAACTCGCGGTTCGAGTTCTGGGTCGGGGAGACCTGCTTCGCGATCTGGGAGCCGAAGCGGTTCGGGATGGAGTTCGAGCCACAGCACAACGCCCATCCGGCGTTGCACGTGGACGACGTCGCCGCCGCCCGCGCCGAGCTGGAGGCGAAAGGAGTGGAGTTCATGGGGGAGACGATGGATACCGGCGTCTGCCACATGGCCTTCTTCCGTGATCCCGACGGCAACGACCTAATGCTGCACAGCCGCTACGCGCCGTACGAGAACGCCGGCTGATGGCGGGGCGGATCGTCGTCTTCGGCGCCACCGGCTACACCGGCCGGCCCCCGCATTAGAAAATTCTGGGTTCCTCTCTAGTCGAGTGCCCAGCGGATGATCGTGATCGGCGAAGGCGAGGAGGAGTCCGATCCCAAAGGCAACCAGCCAGGTGACCCGGATCAAGGCGATCCCGGCAAAGTCACCGCACCTGGCGATGGTCCCCCTGTCCAGGTTGGACCGCCGCCGGTCTCCGACGCCGCTGGCCCGCCGATATGCCCAGGCGCGAAAGCCGCGCGGGAGCGGGCGCTGCGCCGTCTCCGCTCAGAGGGCCCGAATCGCCGGCATGCCGCCGCTTTGCGCAAGGCGAAGCGGCGGCTTGCCCACTGCGTCGCACGTCACACTGGCTGACCAGCCAACCTGGCACAATCTCGTGTCATGGACGCCGCCTCCAACGGGGCCGCCGCCTCCAACGGAGCCGCGCCGTCGCCTCAGCACTTCGACGTACTGATCGTCGGCGCCGGCCTCTCTGGGATTGGCGCCGCCTGGCACCTCGAGGACAGGCGCCCCGGCACGAGCTACGCGGTCCTCGAGGCGCGTGAGGACCTCGGTGGCACCTGGGACCTCTTCCGCTACCCCGGTATCCGCTCCGACTCCGACATGCACACGCTCGGCTACCGGTTCCGCCCCTGGACGGACTCGAAGACGATCACCGACGGCGACTCGATCCTCGAGTACGTCCGCGACACCGCGCGCGAGGCCGGGATCGACCGCAAGATCCATTACCGCCACAAGGTCGTGCGGGCCGAGTGGTCGACGGCCGAGACGCGCTGGCTGGTCGAGGCCGAGCGCACGGATACGGGGGAGACGGTGCGCTTCAGCTGCGGGTTCCTCTGGATATGCAGCGGCTACTTCCGCTACGACGAGGGCTACACCCCGGAGTTCGAGGGCGTGGAGCGCTTCGCCGGCCGCGTCGTTCACCCCCAGCACTGGCCCGAGGACCTCGAGTACGAGGGCAAGCGGGTGGTGGTGATCGGCAGCGGCGCCACCGCCGTCACCCTGGTGCCGGCGATGGCCAGGGACGCGGAGCAGGTGACGATGCTGCAGCGCTCGCCCACCTACGTCGCCTCGTTGCCTGCGGTCGACCCCGTCGCCAAGCTGCTGCGCCGCATCCTCCCGCACCGCGCCGTCTACCCGATCGTGCGCTGGAAGAACGTCATGATCCAGACCCTCGTCTACCAGCTCAGCCGTCGCCGCCCGGACATGTTGAGGAAGTTCCTCCGCAAGGGGGTCGAACGGGCGCTGCCGGCCGGCTACGACATCGACACCCACTTCGAACCGCGCTACGACCCCTGGGACCAGCGTCTCTGCGCGGTCCCCAACGGCGACCTCTTCAGGGCGATCTCCCGCGGCGACGCCGAGGTCGTCACCGATCGCATCGAGACCTTCACCGAGCGCGGCCTGCAGCTCGAGTCGGGGCGGGAGCTCGAGGCCGACGTGATCGTCACTGCCACCGGTCTCAATCTGCTCTTCCTCGGCGGCGTCGAGGTCAGCGTCGACGGCGAGGCCGTCGACATCCCCTCGCGGATGACCTACAAGGGGATGATGCTCAGCGGGGTCCCCAACTCCGCTCTCACCGTCGGCTACACCAACGCTTCCTGGACGCTGAAGGCCGATCTCACCTCGGAGTACGTCTGCCGCCTGCTGGCGCACATGGACGCGCAGGGCTACGACAAATGCGTCGCCGAGGTGAACGACCCGACGGTTACCCCGGAACCCCTGCTCGACTTCACCTCCGGCTACGTCCTGCGCTCGATCGACCAGCTCCCCAGGTCGGGCTCGAAGGAACCCTGGAAGCTGCGCCAGAACTACGTCTTCGACCTGCGCACGATCAGGCGGGGGCCGATAGACGACGGCACCATGCGCTTCTCCCGGCCGTCCTCGGTCCGCTCGGCCGCCGAGCCGCTCGAGCCGGTCGCCTAGCCCCTTCTAGTCGGGAAGGATCGCGATCGCCCTGCCCGGGCCGCCGCTGGCGAAGGCGATCTTGACCGGGAGGAAGACGAAGGAGGCGCCGCGGGTGGGGAGCCGATCGAGGTCGGTCAGCATCTCGACGAAGAGCATCTCCCGCTTCAGCCCCTCCTCGTGGACCTCGATTCCCTCCTCGGCCGAACCCATGCTGGGGGCATCGATGCCGATCGTGGCGACGCCGCGCTCGTGCAGGAAGATCGCCACGGCCGCCTCCGGCGCCGGCCATGCCGGGCGGGACTGGAGCACCACCGGCTCGTGGACGAACGCCTTGCCGGCCTCGCCCGCGACGTAGTGCTTCGACCAGCCGGTCAGCAGCAGGACGACCTCGCCTGGCTGGAAGCGGCCGTGGTCCTCCTCCCAGGCTTCCAGGTGGGCGACGGTGATCGGCGGGCTCACGCCCGGTTCGGCCTGGCCATCGAGGTGGCGCAGATCGACCACCGCGGCCGGCCCGATCAGCTTCGAGAGGTCGAGCTTGTCGACTCCGGCTTCGCCCAGCGGGCCGGCGCCGGGCAGGCCCGAGCCCTCGGGCGGGACGAAGTGACTGGGCGCGTCGACGTGGGTGCCGGCGTGCTCGTCGACGATGATGAAGTGGGTGACGTAAGGGCCGAGCGAGCAGCAGCTCGCCCCGGTGGGGAGTTTCGCCTCCTCGTACCAGCTCCAGTTCTTGTGGGCGAACGGCATGTGGTCCGGCCAGGTCCCCGGCAGGTGCTCGGAGAGGGTCACCGAGAGGTCGACGATCCTGTCTGGCGCGGCGCTGATCGGCACGTTCGGAAGTGTACGGTCGGGGCGATGGCGAAGAAGAAAGGCGACAAGCTCGGAAGGTACGAGAGCAAGCGCGACTTCGATGCAACACCCGAGCCGGCGCCGCGCAAACGTCGTCCCCGCAAGGCGAAAGCGACGGCACTGCGCTTCGTCGTCCAGGAGCACAGCGCCCGCCGCCTGCACTGGGACCTGCGCCTGGAGCACGATGGCGTCGCCGCCTCCTGGGCGATCCCCAACGGCATTCCCGACGACCCGGAGGAGAACCGTAAGGCGATCCGCACCGAGGACCACCCGCTCGAGTACCTCGAGTTCGAGGGCGAGATCCCGGCCGGCGAGTACGGGGCGGGGACGATGCGGATCTGGGACCGCGGCACCTACGAGTGCGAGAAGTGGGAGGAGAAGAAAGTCATCGTGCGCTTCGCCGGCGAGCGGGTCAGTGGTCGCTACGCCCTCTTCCAGGCCGGCAGCGGTAAGGACTGGATGATCCACCGCATGGACCCGTCGGCGGAAGAGCGGGGCCCGTTCCCCGAGTCGGTGGTGCCGATGCTGGCCAAGCTCGCCGAGCTGCCGGCCGACGCCGACGAGGGCGGCTGGGCGGCCGAGGTGAAGCTGGACGGGGTGAGGGCGATCGCCTACTGCCGGCCCGGCCGGCTGACGCTGCAGAGCCGCAACCTCAACGACGTCACCAGGCAGTACCCGGAGGTGAAAGGGCTGACCCGCCAGCTCGGCTCCCTCGACGCGGTGCTCGACGGCGAGCTGGTCGCCTTCGACGAGAGCGGCCGACCGAGTTTCGGCCACCTCCAGCAGCGCATCCACCAGACCTCGGAGAGCGTCGTCAGGCGCCGGATGAAGAGCTACCCGGTCACCTACATGGTCTTCGACCTGCTCTACCTTGATGGCCACGACCTGATGGAGCAGCCCTACAGCCGGCGGCGAGAGCTGCTTGAGAAGCTCGAGCTCGAGGGGGAGAGTTGGCAGACGCCGCGTTACTCGACCGGACACGCGTCCGAGCTGCTCGCGGCGACCGCCGCGCAGGGCTTGGAGGGGCTGGTGCTGAAGCGGCTCGACAGCCACTACGTGCCCGGGGGACGCAGCGGCGCCTGGCTCAAGATCAAGAACTCGATGCGCCAGGAGCTGGTGATCGGCGGCTGGATGCCAGGAGAAGGCAGGCGCAAGGACCAGGTGGGATCGCTGCTGATGGGCTATTTCGACCCGGAGGCGGGGAAGGAGGGGTTCCGCTACGCGGGCAAGGTCGGGACGGGGTTCTCCGACGCGGACCTGCGCGAGCTGCTCGAGCGCCTGCAGCCGCTGGCGCGGGAGACGAGCCCCTTCGCCGGTCGCCAGCCGCCGAAAGCGAAGAGCGCCCGCTTCGTCGAGCCCGAGCTGGTCGCCGAGATCGAGTTCGCCGAGATGACCTCGGACGGCATGGTGCGCCACGGCTCCTTCAAGGGGCTGCGCGAGGACAAGCCGGCGAACGAGGTCCGGCTGGAGGAGGAGCTACCCGCCTGAGCGTTCGTCGAGCCGCTCGGCGAGGCGGTTCATCCCAAGCCCGCGGGCGGCCTCGGCGGCGCCCGCCCAATCGGTCTCGCGGTCAGGAGGGGGCTCGACCCCGGCGTCGCGCAGGGTCGCGATGTCCTTGAAGGCGAGCAGGTCGTCGCGGCCGTCGATCAGCGCCCCGCGCAGCGCCGGGCGGCGCTCGCGGATCGCGTTTTCGAGGATCGCCTCGAGCGAGCCGTGGCGGCGCAGCAGCTCGGCCGCGGTCTTCGGACCGACGCCCTTGGCGCCGGGCAGGCCGTCGGAGGGGTCGCCGCGCAGGGCGATGAAGTCGGGCACCTGCTCGGGGTCGACCCCGTAGCGCTCGCGCACCTCCGCCGGCCCCACTTCCTCTGAGCCTTTGGTCCCCGTCTTCACGTAGAGCACGGTGACCCGCTCGTCCGCGCACTGGTATATGTCGCGGTCGCCGGTCATCAGCAGGGCCCGGCCGCCCGCCTCGGCCTCGCGCCGCGCGTAGGTGCCGAGTAGGTCGTCGGCCTCGAGGTCGTCGCTGGTCGCCACCGTCCAGCCGAAGGCCTCGAAGAAATCGCGGCAGGCGGCGAACTGCGGCGAGAGGTCATCCGGCATCGCCGCCTCGCGCTCGGCATGGTAGGCGGGGTAGAGCTCGGTGCGGTAGGAGGCCGCGTCGGGGCCGAAGCAGAGGACGACCGCACGCGGCTCGTGCCTCTCGACCTCGCGCACGATCAGGTTGGCGGTCCCCAGCAGCGCGTTGACCGGCTTCCCGTCCGGCCCGACGATCGAGTCGGGCAGCGCGTAGAAGGCGCGGAACAGCATCGAGGGCGCGTCGACGGCGAGCAGCGGGCGCTTCATCGCTCTGAACCGTAGTGTCCCGGCGATGGAAGGGGATCGCCCGCGTATCGCTCCGGGAACGCGCCAGCAGATCGGCCTGGTCAACGCCGGGATCGCCCGGCTGGCGGGACTCGCCACCAAAGGCAAGCCGCCGCACATCTTCACCACCCTGGCCCGGCACCGCGGCCTCTTCCGGCGCTGGCTCTGGTTCGCCGGCGGCCTGATGCCGGGCGGCAAGCTGCCGCGCGCGGAGACCGAGCTGGTGATCCTGCGGGTCGCCCACAACACCGGCTGCGAGTACGAGTGGAGTCACCACGAGCGGCTCGGTCGTCGGGTGGGGCTCGGCGCCGAGGAGATCGCCCGGGTGCGCGACGGCGCCGCCGCGCCGGGCTGGCCGCCGCGGCGGGCGATGCTGCTCGACGCCGCCGACGAGCTGCACGCGAACGGCGTCATCGGCGACGAGTTGTGGCAGCGGTTGAGCGGGGAGCTGAGCGAGGTCGAGCTGATCGAGCTCTGCCTGCTGGTCGGCCACTACGAGATGCTCGCGATGACCCTCAACTCGCTGCGCGTCGAGCCCGACTTCCCAGCGGCGGCGAGCCCCTCGTGAAGGACCTGCGCGGCAAGCGCTGCCTGATCACGGGCGCCGCCAGCGGCATCGGCCGGGCGACGGCGCTGGCGGCGGCGGCGAAGGGCGCGGACCTCTACCTCACGGACATCCAGGGCAAGGCGCTGGAGAGCGTCGCGGCCGAGATCGGGCAGGCAGGCGGGACGGTCAGCTACCTCAGGGCCGCCGACATCTCCGACCACGCTGCGGTCGTCGCGATGGCGGAGGAGATCCACACTGCGCACGGCAGCATGGACGTGGCGATGAACATCGCCGGCGTCTCGACCTGGGGCCCGATCGAGCGCCTCGAACGCCATCACTGGCAGAAGATGATCGACGTCAACCTGATGGGGCCGGTCAGCGTCCTCGAATGCTTCGTGCCCCCGATGATCGAGGCCGGCTGCGGCGGCCACGTGGTCAACGTCTCCTCGGCCGCCGGGCTCTTCGGCCTGCCCTGGCACGCCGCTTACAGCGCCAGCAAGTTCGGCCTGCGCGGGGTCTCCGAGGTGTTGCGCTTCGACCTGCGCCGCCACGGCATCGGGGTCAGCCTGGTCTGCCCCGGGGCGGTGAAGACACCGTTGGTCGGGACCGTCGAGATCGTCGGCGTCGACCGCGAGGACCGGCGGATACGGAAGCTGGTCGAGCGCTTCGAGCGCCACGCCGTCAGCCCCGAGCGGGTCGCGGAGCGGATCCTCACCGGCATTGAGAAGAACCGCTACATGGTCTTCACCTCGGCCGACACCCGGATCGGCTACTGGGTCCAGCGCAAGTTCGCACCGCCATACGAGCTGACGATGCGCCTGGCCAACGACCGCCTCACCGCGGTCGCCGCGCCGCGCCACTAGGCCGAGCGTCTCAGCTCCCACCCCCGCCGCATCCGCCTCCTCCGCATCCGCCTCCATCAGCGGATCCGCCGTCGCTTCCTCCCGTGCCGCAGGCACCGGGCGCACCGGCGGCGCCCCCGGCGCCCGGCACGCCGCTTCGGGCGGCGCTCAGCTGCAGCCCGCTGACGCCAAGCGGCTCGGGAATCCCGAGCTGTTCGTCCAGGTCCCAGAGCACGGATTCGGCGTTTGCACCGGCGTCGGAGCGATCCCAAGCTCGAACTGTGTTGTAGAGCAGGTCGGCGCTCGGCGTCGCCATCGCCTCGTCTGGGGTGTGGTGGAGGTAGGCGCCGAAGGCGACGTCACAAAAAGTTATGTATGCGATCGAGTCGAGAAGGAACTCGTGCCATGCCTCGTCGACGACACGCGATGGCATGCCGAGCACCGCGCGACCGCGCCAGGCACAGCAGATGAACCACTCACGGAGCCCCCTCTCGGCCAGCTTCCAGCCGGGATCGTCGAGGTCGGGGTAGCGTCGCCGGACGCGACGCGAGATGTGGGACGGAAATTCATATTCCCTGGTGAACACCTCGGCCTTGCGGGCGGCGCGACGGCGGCCCAGCGGGAAGCGTCGGTGGGATACCTGAACTCTCGCCCGGGACATCGCGAAAAGGTAGCCCCTTTTCCCGGGCCATGGCCCGGGAAAGTGCAGCACCGGCGCCGACGGTGGCGGTCATCTAGGTTTGTGCGCGCGGATGAGCGGCAACGCACTTCACATCGAGGACCTGTTCAAGCGCTACCCGACGGGGGTCGAGGCGCTGCGGGGGGTATCGCTCGAGATCAAGCCGGGGGAGCTCTTCGCCCTGCTCGGTCCGAACGGAGCGGGCAAGTCGACCCTGATCCACTGCACGACGGGGCTGGCCCAGCCGACGGGAGGCAGGATCCAGGTCTTCGGCCACGACGCGATCGGGGGCGACTACAGCGAGGCGCGGCAGGCGGTCGGGCTGGCGCCGCAGGAGCTCAACCTCGACTGGTTCCTCACCGTCGAGGAGACGCTCGACTACCACGCTGGCTACTTCGGGATGCCGAAGCGCGAGCGGCGCGAGCGCACCGAGGAACTGCTGGAGGTCTTCTCGCTCACGGACAAGCGGAAGGAGCGCACCCGCACCCTCTCCGGCGGGATGAAGCGGCGGGCGATCCTCGCGCGGGCGATGATGCACCGCCCGCGCCTGCTGATCCTCGACGAGCCGACCGCCGGCGTCGACGTCGAGCTGCGGCTCGAGCTCTGGCACTACGTCCAGCGGATCAACCAGGAGGGGACGACGATCCTGCTCACCACGCACTACATCGAGGAGGCCGAGCAGCTCTGCGACCGGATCGCCTTCATCAACGAGGGCGAGGTCGTCGCCGAGGGAACCAGCGGCGAGCTGGCGAGTCGCTTCGGGGTGGCCAACCTCGAGGACGCCTACCTGGCCCTGGTCGGGCGCAAGGAGCTCTCCCGCTCCCACATCGAGGTGGTCACGTGAGCGCCACCGCGCGGATCCGGCTCTTCACCCTCTGGCGGCGCGAGGTCAACCGCTTCATGAAGATCAAGAAGCAGACGATCGGGGCGCCGCTGCTCGAAACCTTCCTCTACATCTCCGTCTTCGGCGCCGCGCTCGGCACCCGGATCGACGAGCTGCACGGGATCGACTACGTCGTCTTCGTCATCCCCGGCCTGATCATGATGGCCTGGTCGATCAACGCCTTCTCCAACAACTCCTCCTCGATCCTGCAGCAGAAGTTCCAGGGGGCGATCCAGGACCAGCTCTCCTCGCCGGCCTCGCCGCTGGAGCTGCTGCTCGCCTTCTCGCTCGGCGGCTTCATGCGCGGCCTCGTCGTTGCGGCGCTGACCTTCACTGCCGCCTCGTTCCTCGTCGACCTCCCGGTCGACCACGTCCTGGTCCTGATCCCGGCGCTCTTCCTGGTCGGCTTCTTCTTCTCGCAGCTGGGGGTCCTGATCGGCGTCCGCGCCGAACAGTTCGACGACGTCGCCTTCGCCCAGACCTTCATCCTGACCCCGCTGATCTTCCTTGGCGGTGTCTTCTACTCTGCCTCGCTGCTGCCGGAGCCCTACGAGACCCTGACCCACTTCAACCCGATCTACTACATGATCAACCTGGTCCGCTACGGCTTCCTCGGCTACACCGAAGCGAGCATCGCGCTCTCGCTGCTCGCCCTTACAGCGGCGACAGCTGCCCTGTTCGCGCTGAACCTTCGTCTCTTCTCTCGCGGCTATCGGCTGCGGGCCTGACCGCGAGCACGACCATGTCGTCGCGCAGGGCTCCGCCGCCGCGGACGATGGCGTCGGAGCGGAGACGCGCGGTCAGCTCGTCCAGCTCGAGGCTGGAGAGGGCGTGCGACATCTCGGCCAGGGCCTCCGGCTCGGCGTGGGTCGCGGGCGGTCCGGCCTCGAGCCAGCCGTCGGTGCAGAGCACCAGGGTGTCGCCATGGTCGAAGCTGGCTTCGTGCCGGGCCAGCCGCGCCTCGGGCAGGGCGCCCAGGATCGAGCCGCCGCCCAGCTGGGCCGGCCCCCCCCGTCCGACGTGGATCGCCGGCGGGTGGCCGGCGGCGGCAAGCACCGCCGTCCAGCCGCTCGCACCGGAGCGCATCCGGAGCAGCATCGCGGTCGCGAAGTCGTTGAGGCTGGTCCCCTCGAGCAGCAGTTCGTTGACGCGGGACAGCACTTCGGCGGGATCCTCGATCTCCCGCGTCAGCCCGCGCACAGCGTGGCGCACGGCGACGGAGACCCCGGCGGCGGCGCTGCCCTTGCCGGCGACGTCGCCGATCAGGATCCAGCAGCCGTCCTCGGTGGGGAGGACGTCGTAGAGGTCGCCGCCGACCTCGATTCCCTCGCCGGCGGCCTCGAAGACGACCGATATCTCCAGCCCGGGCACCTCGGCGGGGCGGGGCGGGCGGAGGCCGCGCTGCAGGTTGCGCGCCGTCTGGTCCCGCTCCTGGTAGAGGCGGGCGTTGTCCAGCGCGATAGCGGCGCGATCGGCGAGCTCACTGAGCAGTTCGAGGTCGGCGGCGTCGTAGCGAAGGTCGGTGCGGGCGTGGAGAAAGGAGAGTGCACCGAGCGTGCGCCCACGGGCCACTAGGGCGACGACTGCCGCCGAGTTGTAGCCGGTGTCGGTCATCAGGCGCCGGTGATCGTCGTTCTGGGCGACGTGGTCAACCACCGGTGGCGAGGTGAGATCGCGCCACACCATCGGGCGTCCCTCGCGAAGCACCTGGGCCACCGGGTGTTCTCCGTTCGGGTCCAGAGGAGCTTCCTTACGAATCTGCTCCAACCTCACGGCCACCTCGGGGTCGGCGGCCGCCACGACGCTGTCTCCGATCGAGCCATCCCAGCGCACGAAGTCCGCAACGCACACCGTCGCCAGCTCCGGCACGGCAGTGCCGACGATGGTCCGGGCCGTCTCGGTGAGGTCGAGGGACGCGTCGAGTCCCCTCGTCGCTGCCACGAGAAACTCCTGGGCCCTGCGGCGCCGCTTCTCGCCGGTGATGTCGCGGGCGATCACCGAGGCCCCGACGATCCCGAGGACCGGCTGCTCGATCGGCGAGACGGTCAGCGAGACGTCGATGCGGGCGCCGTCCTTGCGAATCCGTTCCGTCTCGTAGGTCTCGATCCGTTCCCCCCGCCGCACCCGGGCCAGGATCTCCTTCTCCTCGTCCTTGTGATCCATGGGGATCAGGAAGGAGATGTGCTGCCCGATCGCTTCCTCTCGGTTGTAGCCGTAGAGACGTTCGGCCGCCGGGTTCCAGGAGGTGACCACGCCCTCCAGGTCCTTGCTGAGGACGGCGTCCTGGCTGCCCCTGACCACCTCCGCCAGGTGGTGGCGGACCCGTTCGGTCTCGACCCGCTCACTGATCTCACGCAGAAAACCCGTGAACAGCGCCGGGTCCGAGCCACTGAGGGGGGTGACGGTCAGCTCGACCGGGACAATCGAGCCGTCGCTGCGCTTCGCGGGGAGCTCGAGCCGGCGGCCGATGATCGTCGCCTGCCCGGTCTCCAGGTAGCGCTGCAGGCTTTCGCGGTGGCGGTCCCTCAGCTCCTCGGGGATGATCAGCTCCGCCAGCTCCCGGCCAATGACGTCCTCGCGCCGGTAGCCGAAGAGACGCTCCGCTGCCTCGTTGAACTCGACCACGAGCCCGCGATGGTCCATGCCCACGATGCAATCGAGCGAGGACGCCAGCACCGCCGACTTGAATTGCTCGCCGGCCCGAATCGCCGTCTCGGCCCTGCGGCGTTCGATGAAGGCGCCCAGCTGGTCCGCGAACGTCGCGAGGAGGTCGATCAGGTCCTCGGAGGGAGAGTCGAAGGCGTCGCTGTGGAACTCGGCGACCGCCAGCACGCGCTCGGGCGGACCGAGCGGAACCGGAATCGCGAGCGCCGCTTGGAGACCGAGCTCGACCGCGGCGGGGCGGCGGGGGAAGTTTGGATCGCGCCTGACGTCGGCGAGCCAGACGACCTCGCCGGTCTCCCAGGCGCGGCCGGGAAGCCCGACGCCGCGCTCGAACGAAAGCTCGCGGCTGAGCTTCCAGAGCGGCTCGGCGTCCAGCTTCGGGACGCTCCACCCGGAGACGAAGCGCAGCGCCGGCGCGCCCTCGGTCACCTCCCAGATCGCACCAGCCTTCCAACGCAGCAGCTCGGCCACCGTGGCGAGAAAGCCGGAAGCGACCTGGTCCAGCGACTCGTGCTCCACGAGCTGCGCGGTCAGCGCACGCTGGCTTCGCAGGTAACGGCGAAGCTCCAGCTGCCCTGGTTCTTGCACGGCTAGAAAGCTACTTCAGCGACAGCGCAGATCCCGCGCACGCCTATCCGACGTTCTCGCTGATCCAGCTCAGGTAGCCGGCGCTGCCGGCGAGGACCGGGATCGCGAGGATCTCGGGCTCCTCCGAGCCGACGGTGGTCAGGATCTGGACGTACTCAGCGCTCAACCGGGGTCGGCGACGAGGACCTCGCCGTCGGCGTCGGGTGCGACCAGGATCGCGCCCTCACCGGTGGCGTAGGCCTCCTCGCCGTGGAAGGCGACGTCCATGCCGACCGCCTCGTCGTGCTCGCTTGCCCGCAGCGGCATCACCGCGCCGACGAGCCTCAGCAGCACGTAGGTGGCGATGAAGGCGTAGGCCGGGGTGACGACCGCGGCCAGCGCCTGCGACCAGAACTGGCCCGCGTCGCCATAGAAGAGGCCGTCGGCGATGCCGTTCCAATTCTCCTGGGCGAAGAGCCCGAGGAAGAGGATGCCGGTGAAGCCGGCGACGCCGTGGGCGGCGAGGACGTCGAGCGTCTCGTCGACGCGGGTCCGCGGTCGCCAGACGATCATCGCGTAGCAGGGCAGTGCGCCGACGAAGCCGAGCGCCATCGCCCAGCCCGGGCTGATGAAGCCACCGGCAGGCGTGATCAGCACGCAGCCGACGATGATCGCCGTGGCCGCGCCGATCGCCGTCACCTTGCGCCCCCGGATCAGATCGAGCACGAACCAGGTGAGCAGCGCGCAGGCCGGAGTGAGCAGAGTGTTGACGAAGGCGAGCACGCTGGAGTCGCCGGTGGAGAGGCCGCTGCCGCCGTTGAAGCCGAACCAGCCGAACCAGAGCAGGCCCGCGCCGAGCAGCACGTAGACCGCGTTGTGGGGGAGGAGCGCCTGACGCCCGTAGTCCTTGCGCGCCCCGACTACCAGAGCCGCGGCGAGCGCCGAGAAGCCGGAGCCCATCTCGACCGGGATGCCGCCGGCGAAGTCGAGCGCGCCCTCCGCGGCGAGCCAGCCGCCACCGAAGGCCCAGTGGGCAAGCACCGCGTAGACCAGCACCGACCAGAGGGCGGCGAAGACCATGAAGGCGCCGAACCGCATCCGCTCGACCACGGCGCCGGAGATCAGGGCCACGGTGATGATGCAGAAGGTCCCCTGGAAGGCCATGAAGACGAGGTGGGGGATCGTCCCTTCGCCACGCGGCTCGAAGCCGACGCCGCTGAGGCCGACGTGCCCGAGGCCGCCGATCAGCGAGCCTTCGCCGTCGAAGGCGAGCGAGTAGCCAAGCAGGGCCCAGGTGACGGCCGCGATCGCGACTGCGGCAACGCACATCATGAAGGTGTTGAGGGTGTTCTTGGCCCGCACCAGGCCGGCGTAGAAGAGCCCCAGCGCGATCGTCATCAAGAGGACGAGGGCCGTCGCGGCGAGCATCCAGGCGGTGTCGCCGGTGTCGATCGCACTGGCCTGGGCGAGGACGAGCGGCAGCTCCAGGACGCTCATCACTTCACCACCGGGGTGACTGCGGACTGGTCGGTCTCACCGGTGCGGATGCGGACCGCCTGCTCGAGCGGGACGACGAAGATCTTGCCGTCGCCCACCTCGCCGGTGCGGGCGCCCTCGCAGAGGGCGTCGACCGTGGGCTGCACGAAGGAGTCGGAGACGGCGACCTCGAAGCGGACCTTCTCTGAGAGCCCCATCTTCACCGTGGTACCGCGGTAGGTCTCGACCCGGTCGAGCTCACCGCCGTGTCCTTGGACACGACTCATCGACACCCCGCGCACTTCCGCCCGATAGAGCGCTTCCAGTACATCGTTCGCCTTCTCGGGGCGAACGATCCCGATTACAAGTTTCACAGTCGCATCTCCTCCCGTTGAGCGCGGAGGAGCCTAACATTCAGTCCAGCTGGTCAGCTTCCCCGTGTGTGGCGGGGTCCTCCTCGTCCTCGACGGCACCTGCCTGCTCCAGTGGATCGATCGGGGGATCTCCGTGGCTCGCCTGCCCCTCGAGCAGTTGCTCGGACTGCTCGAACCCCTCCGCCTCGCCGCCGCCGTGCTCTGCGGCGGCGCGCTCGGCCTCATCCATCTCCTCCATGCCGCTGCGGCCGCCGATCTTGCCAGCCTCGGCCGCCGCAGCGTCTTCTTCCTGGCGAATCAGCTCATCGTCGGGGTTGCGCGAGTCGGGGCTGGGAGTGGTGTCCATGTCGTCTCCTTTTCGGGGGTTCGCCCTCGGCTATACCCGGGTAGGGGGCGCTCGATGCCCGACGGCCCAGTGAGGATCACGCCCTACCGCAACGGGCCCTACCTGATTCGCGGGCCCTTCACCCTGGTCGACCAGGACGGCGCGGAGATCGAGGTCAGGCGACCGGTCGTGGCGCTCTGCCGCTGCGGTCGCTCGCAGATGCGCCCGTTCTGCGATGGGACCCACAAGTCGATCGGGTTTCGCTCCGCAAGCGGCGGCGAAGGCGATGCAGCGGCGTCGCCGAGCGGCTGAGCCGCCCCTCGCCGTAGCGGACGCCTCCGCGCAGGCGGGTGCCCAGCGCAAGCCAGGCGCAGATCGAACGCTCGGCGATCCAGGCCGGCGCCAGCAGTGAGGCGCTGGCCGGAAAGCGCTCAGCGCCGCCGGCTCGCCGGCGTCCTGCCTCGGCGACGGCGATCGAGGCAGCCGCGCCGGCGCCCAGCCACCGGCTGCGGCCGCCCAACAGCGCTCCCAGCGCCAGCGGCACGATCGCCAGGAAGGCGCCGATGCGAAGCGGCACGGCGAAGTCGTCATAGGCCTGGCGCACCCGCTGCGAGAGGAAGTGCCGCGTGCTTGGGGGTTTCCGCGCCACGTAGAGATCGAGGGGACTGACCACGACGCCGCCACCGGCTCGGATCGTCCGCATCAGCTCGAGGTTCTCGAAGAGCACGTCGCCGTCGTAGCCGCCGAGTGCCAAGAAGATCTCGCGGCGGACCGCCAGCGTGCCGGGGAAGTCGCCGACCGGAAAGGTGAGGTCGCCGGTGAAGACGCGGTTGAGCAGCGAGCGCGCCGTGTCCCAGCGGGCGTGCCAGGGCAGCTCGTCGAAGTGATTCTGGGGCCGCACCAGGTCTGCCTCGTCGAGCAGGGCGACGATGCGCCGCAGGGAGGCAGCGTCGTAACGGACGTCGTCGTCGGCGAGAACGACCCGTTCGTGCGAGCACTCGCGGATCCCGGTGACCACCCCGTTCACCTTGCCCATGCGGAAGCGAAGGTCCGGGTGCGGCCTGATGTGCCGCGCGATCCCCTGCAGTGCCGCTGCGTGCCGCTCGAAGAGCAGGGCGGGAGAGCCGTCGACGACGAGGATCTCGTCGATCTCGCCGCCGAGCGAGTCCAGGTAGCCCGAGAGCTCGGCGACCGGCCCCGGCTGCGACCAGCGCAGCGGCAGCACGTAACTGACTGGGGGCGGGATCAAAGCGGTCGGCGCAGGGAGGTCCCGCCGGCGTCCCATGCCGCCAGCAGGTGACGGGCGAAGCGGTCGTCGAGGTGAAGCAGCGCGCCGGCTCCGAAGAGAATGTCTTCGGCGAGCTCCGGCTCGAAGCGCGCCAGCCCCCCGGCGAGGTCATAGGCGGCGATGTTCTCGTGGACCGCGTCAGCCTCGACGTGCTCGTCATAGAAGTCGACGGCATCGCCGTCGAAGCCGAGCCGGCGCAGCGCGTTCGCGTAGCGGCGGTTGGGCTGGGAGGAGGTCATCTCGAACATCGCCAGGTGGCCGGCGATCGCGCCGCGGTGGTCGCGACGAAGGCCCAGGCCCGACATCAGGTTGACCGTGGCGAGCGTGACTCCCGGGACCCAGTCCAGATAGGCGTTCTCGCGGTCGTCGAGACCGAGCGCCCGCATCGTCTTGGCGAACAGCGCCGAGTGCATCCGCTCGGGACGGCCGCTGCCGTACTCGTCTCCCTGGATCTCGAGCAGGGCGGCCTTCGGGGGCCCGGCGAGGCGCGGGATCGCCCAGCTGTGAGGGTCGGCCTCCTTGAGCTGGTAGAGCGAGCGGTGGACGACGAACTCGCGGAACTGCCCGAGGTCGGCGTCGGACTCGATTCGCCGCGAAAGCGAGACGCCCTCGCTTTCGCGCTCGAGCTCGAAGAGGCGATCGCCGACGTCTTCTGGATCGACCTGCTCGCTCGGGACCTCGGCTTCGAGTGCCGCGAAGAAGGCTCGCTCCAGCTCCGCCCGGGCGCCGAGCAGGGCCGGACTCCACTCCCAGGCGGGGTCGACACCCGCGAAGGAGCGGTAGTGCAGCTCGTAGCAGGCGTAGAGCGCGAGCTGGAGGTCGTCGTCGAGGAGCGGATCGGCGACCTTCTCGACCAGCTGCCCGACATCGGCGCGGAGGTCGAGCTCGCCGGCGTCGGAAGCCGGGCGAAAGAGAAGATCGAACAACAGCTCGCCGATGGGTCCCGCGGCATCGGGCAGCGTTACGCCAGATGCGCTCGGCTCTCTCACCGCAGTGATCACGAGTCGTTGCTTCCCTGTAGCGGGAGCCGCGAAACGCCGGGGCCCGCCGAGCGCCCTCGGAATTACTCGCTGCGAAGCTCGGCCAACGCCTCGTCGCGGGCGGCGTATGTCCGCAGCGAACTCTCCAGGCCGGTGATTTCGAGGAGGCGCTGCACCTGGTCACCGAGGCCGCAGAGGGCAAAGCGGCACGTGTCGTCTCGGTCGAGGTCGGTGTTGAGCCGCTGCCAGGTCCTGACGATCAGCCCAATCCCGGTCGAGTCGATGAATTCACAGTTCGAGAGATCGAGGAGCAGTCCGTTTTCGACGCTTTCGAGCTGTTCCTCGAGCTGCGGCACCGTGTGCAGGTCAAGCTCTCCGGTAACGGCGAGGATGCGGACACCGTCCTGTTCCTCCTCGGCAACCTCGAATCGATTCGGGTTCAAAAGTCACCGGATGCTAGCGCAGGAAGCGCTACCCTCTTTTTAGTAAGGCATTCTTGGCTGCATCTCAGTGCTGGGGTTTCTAGGGGAAGGAGACAGGTGGTGGGCATCGTGATCGCGGCTCTGGCCGTCGCCTCCGCGACGCTTGCCTGCCTGTTGATCGCATCTCGCGTTCGCACCCGCCGGGTGATGCAGCGCTTCGAAGTGCTCGACGACATCGCTCGTGTCTCCGACGCGGCGAGCTCGCTGCCGGAAACGCTCACAGTGATCAGCGAGGTCCTCGTCCCGCAGATAGCCGATTTCTGCATGATCGACGTGCTCTCCGGAGGGGGTGCCCAGCGGGCCGGGGTTCGGGTCGGGCCCGGCGCTCCGCCGGGAGCCGAAAGCGGACTCGCCGAGCGCCAGCCATCGATACCCGAGTACATGCTGGACCAGGAATCGGGGAGGGCGCTGGCCCCTCGTTTCTTCGAAAGGCTGTCGGAGGAGGACCTGCGCCTGATCTCCCACGATGACGACGACTTCGAGTTTCTCCGCGGTCTCGGCGTTCGCTCGGCGATAACGGTGGCGCTGCGGGCGCGCGGCCGAGTCACCGGCACCCTGACCCTGGGGGTGGCTTGGTCGGGACGGCGCTACCGGCCCGACGACGCCAGCTTCGCCCGGGTCCTCTCGGGACGCGTGGCGCTGGCACTCGACAATGCCGGCCTCTTCTCCAACCTGGAGCGCGCCATGCAGGCTCGGGAAGAGATCGCCGAGACCCTGCAGCGCGGACTCCTGCCGCCGCCGTTGCCGCACATTCCGGGCTGGTCTGCGGCGGCGATGTACCGGCCCGCCGGCGCCGAGAACGAAGTGGGCGGCGACTTCTACGACGCCTTCCCGGTCAGGGGCGGCTGGATGCTGGTGATCGGCGACGTCACTGGCCGGGGCGCCCGCGCCGCGTCGATCACGGCGCAGGCCCGCTACACGCTGCGCACCGCCGCCGTCCTCACCGGCGATCCACTGGTCGCCCTCGCCACCCTCAACCGGGCCCTGCTCGCCCAGCACGACCCGGCGATGTGCAGCGTCGCTGCCTTCGCCCTCTCCGAAGACTCTCGCCGCCCGGTTCGGATGGCGGTTGCGGGGCACCTGCCGCCGCTGCTCGTCGACGGGGACGAGGTCACCGAGACGGCGACGCCGGGCCCCCTTCTCGGCGCCTTCGACGACGCCGACTGGACGCTGGAGCAGATTCCGATCGATCCCGGCCAGCAGGTGGTCGTCGTCACTGACGGGATCACCGAGGCCTCGGGGCCGAACGGTCGCTTCGGCGAGGAGCGGCTGCGGGCCGAGCTGGTCGGCGCCCCGAATCCGGCACTCGCCGTCCAGCGACTCGAGGGGGCGCTGCACTCGTTCACCGAGGGCGCGCTGGACGACGACGCGGCAATCCTGGCGGTCGCGCCGCGATGACCGAGACCTCGATGCAACTGGTCGAGCGCCTCTTCGACGCCTTCAACCGGCGCGACGCCGAGGCGATCGCGGAGCTCTGCCACCAGGAGATGGAATTCTTCGCGGTTACCGGGGAAGAAGTGGGGCGCGGCGAGCCCTACATGGGGCCTGACGGCTTGCACGAGTATCTGTCCGACGTGGCCAGGGTCTGGGAGGAGCTGCTGATCACCGTCAAGGAGGTCGAGTCGCAGGGCAACCGCTTGCTGGTGCGGGGGCGGGTATACCTGCGCAGCCGCGATCTCGGCATCCGCGACATGCCGATCGCCTGGATCTGGCAGGCACGTGACGGTCGCTTCATTCGGGGCGAGGCCTTCCCCGACCCCGAGCTGGCGGAGGCGCGTTTCGGCCGCGTCTCGGCCTGATCGCGCCGGCTACTCGACCAGCGGCAGCCGCTCGGAGAGGCCGGTCAGGTCGAGGACCCGGTTGACGGCCGCTGACCGGCTGGGCACGAAGCGGAGTCTGGCGCTGTCGCCGTTATGGCCGAGCGCGCCGACCAGCAGGGCGATCCCGGTCGAGTCGATGAACTCCAGCTCCGTCAGGTTCACGACTGTCTGCGTCGCCTCGTCGAGAGCCTCCTGGATTGCGGCCTCGGCGGTGCCGGCGTTGGCGAGATCGAGCTCGCCGCGCAAGGAGACGGTTCGGAGGTCCCCCTCCGTCGTCGTCTGTACGACCAAGGTGCCGTCGGTGATGTCGCGTTGTTCGGTCGGCATGTGGAGGCTCCCGTCTTGGGCGGAATCGACGACCCTTCACCATGCTAGCGAGCAAAGGTCAACTTGTGGAGGGCTTTGTTTCGACGGACCCGCTGCGGGTAGCGAAACGAATCGACGCGCAGATACGCTTCTTTGCCTTCCAAACCGCAGCCCTTCCTACGCGGGGCTGACGCCCGGAACTCGATTGGATACGCCCCTAGGACAATGAACGTGAACGGCGAACCGCATGGTCTCCACCTCAAGCTGCCCGCGAAGCCGGCCAACGTAGCGGTGGTTCGCCACGCGGTCGCCGGGCTCGCCGAGCAGCTGGGGATGAACGAACCGAGCATCGGCGACCTGAAGACCGTCGTCACCGAGGCCTGCATGAACGTCGTCGTCCACGCCTACGACGGCGGCACGGGACCACTCGAAGTCGAGGCGTTCCCAGAGGACGAGGGCCTAACCGTGTGCGTTCGTGACTCGGGAGGCGGCATTCGCCCCCGCCCGGACGTCGAGCGCCCGAGCCTGCGGATCGGGATGACGCTGATCGCGGCGCTCTCGCAGAGCTTCGAGATCGCCGGCGGTCTCGGCCGCGGCACCGAAGTGAGGATGCACCTGCCGTTGCGGGCCGGGCAGGAGGACGGCAAGGCCTCCCAGGAAGTGAGCGTCCCACCGGTCGAGGAGGCGACGGAGGTGACGATCGGTCGCCCCGACCTGGCGGCGCCGGTGCTCGAGCGCGTCGTCGGCGCCCTCGCCTCGCGCCACCCGATCAGCGTCGACCGGCTCAACGACGCGATGCTGCTCACCGATGCCGTCTCGGCGCGTGCTCCGCAGGCGTTTGGCAACGAACACCTACGCTTCGCGATCGCCGACGGGGAGGACGGCATCGACCTGCGAATCGGCCCGATGCCCGAGGGCGCCAGCCAGCGGCTGCTCGACGGGCTCGCTGTGCCGCAGGTCGGAGGCACGCTCGAGGCGCTTGCCGACGAGCTGCGTGTCGAGCGGGACGAGAACGGCGAGTACGTCGTCGTCCGCTTCGCCGCGATCCGCGGCTGAACGTCAGTCCTCTTCCTCGATCTGCTCTCGGATCCGCTGCAGCGTGCGGCGCAGGATGCGGGATACGTGCATCTGCGAGTGGCCGATCTGCTCGGCGATCTGCGACTGCGTCATGTCCTCGACGAAGCGCAGCCGCAGGACCAGGCGCTCGCGCTCGTCTAGGTGGGGAAGGGCGGCGTCCAGCGCGACCTTGCCCTCGACCAGCTCGTAGCCCTCGTCCTCGCTGCCAATCCACTCCGACGCCGGCGTCTCGTCCGGATCGTTGGCGTTGGCCGGCCGGTCCAGCGAGAGTGGCCGGCGATTGTGGTTCGCCTCGAGCACCTCGAGCACGTCGGTCTCCTCGAGCTCGAGCCGCTCCGCGATCTCGGCCACCGAGGGGGAGCGCTGCAGCTCCTCGGTCAGCTCGCCGATCGCTTTGCTGACGTCCGCCATCCGGTCGTGGAGGCCACGCGGCACCCGCACCGTCCAGACCCGGTCGCGGAAATGGCGCTTCAGCTCACCGAGGATGGTCGGCGAGGCGAACGCGGTGAAGGGGATGCCGCGGTCGGGGTCGAAGCGGTCGATCGCGTTGACGAGGCCGAGGCTGGCGACCTGGAGCAGGTCGTCGAAGGACTCATTGGCGGTTCGGTAGCGGCGTGTGAGGCTGCGAGCGAAGGGCAGGTAGCGGCTGACCAGCTCCTCTCGCGTGGCAGGATCGCGCCGCTCGACGTAGCGGGCCCAGAGCTTCGCCTCGCTCGCCAGTTGCTCCTGGGGGCCGGGCGCGTGCTGGGAGTGTTCTTCGTCTTGGTCTGCGGCCATGGTCGAGTCTCTATCCCCGCACCGTAGCGCCGGCTCCTCCGTCGCCGGTTACCCGTGGGGGGCGAGCTCAAACCGTTCCAACGGGCGATTCAACGACCCAAGCCCGGGTAGGGGAGCCGCACACCGGAAACCCTCAAGCGGAGGAGCAAAGCCGCGATGGAGACGACCAGCCCGAGCAAGGGCATTTTCGACGGAGCCAACAGCGAGGCGCGCGACCGCGTCATCGAGTTGCTGACGAAGTCCTACTGGATGGAGATCGAGACGGTGATGAGCTACCTCGCCGCCTCGGTCAATCTCGACGGCGTGCGTGCGCAGGAGATCAAGGAGTCGCTGACCGAGGACATCGAGGAGGAGCTCGGGCATGCGCGGCGCTTTGCCGAGCGGATCAAGGAGCTCTACGGCGTGGTTCCGGGCTCCGAGGCCTTCTCCGCCGAGCAGGGATTCCTGCAGCCTCCGGAGGAGCAGACCGACATCGTCCACGTGATCCGCGGCGTGATCAAGGCGGAGACGGGAGCGATCGAGCACTACACCCGGATCGTCGAGGAGACCGACCAAATCGACCCGGTTACCCAGGACATGGTGATCGCGATCCTTCGCGACGAGCAGTCCCACCGCCGCCTCTTCGAGGGGTTCCTGCGCGAGTACGAGGTCGAGGGTCTTTCCGACAACTCACCCCGCTTCCAAGGAAGCTCAACCAACTGATTAAGGAGGACGGCATGGCAGCGCAAGAGGCCGGTGAGGTCACCGGCACCAAGGACAAGGACTACAACGTCATCTGGTTCGTCGAGCAGTGCCTGAGCAACGTGCTGCGGCTAGAGACCTATATCCAGGACGCCGAGCGTGCCAGCGACAACGACCTGGCCGACTTCTTCCGGCGCGCCCAGGAGGCCAGCCGGAAGGGTGCCGAGCAGGGCAAGGAGCTGCTGCGCGCCCGCCTGTAGCGGAAGCGGCCGGGCCTCAGGAGGGGCCCCGGCCAAGGTAAGCGGTAGCTCCAGCCGGAGCAGCCAACGTGGACCGGGTACACGGTCAGCCGTGACGGCGGATCAATGGCTGGAACGCCTGCCACCAGCCGTCATCGAGGGCGGCATTGGCCCGCTCGAGCGGGAATCCGTTCTCGTCGTGCAGTTCGTAGCTGACCACACTCGGATTACGCTTGGTGTCGACCGCGAGAACCTCCGCGATCAGCAGGTATGGCGGGCAGCTGAGCCAGATCTCGCCTGGTTTGGGCTGGGTCCGGGTCCGGGGGGTGGCCATGTGCGCGTGATTACCCCAGCCGCAGGGGAGCGAAACCCGCGAGCAGCTCGACCACGGCGGTGAGGCGATATCGCTTGGCCGAGACGGCTACCAGGTGTCGACGAAGCGGTGCCCGCCGGCCGGCGGGGGGTGCCGCGACGCCGCGCTCAGCGTCGCGGCGATCGCCGCACGGGTCTCGGCCGGGTCGATCACGTCGTCGAGCTCGAACAGGGCAGCCGCGTTCAGCGCTTTCGCGTTCTCTTCGGCGGCGGCGGTCAGGTCGCGGACGCGTTGCGCGCGCTTCTCCTCGTCGGCGATCTCCTCCAGCTCCTTGCGCAGCGCCAGCTTTACCGCGCCCTCCAGCCCCATCGGGCCGAGGTGGGCGGTCGGCCAGGCGACGGTCAGCAGCGGCTCGTGCAGGCTGCCGCCCACCATTGCCTGGGCGCCGAGCCCGTAGCCGCGGCGCAGGATCACCGCGATCAGCGGGACACGGAGGGCCGCGCCGGCGACCAGCAGCCGCGAGGAGTGCCGGACCAGACCGGTCGCCTCGGCCTCGGGGCCGACCATCATCCCCGGCGTATCGACCAGCGAGACGACCGGCAGCCCGAAGGCGTCGCAGAGCTGCAGGAAGCGCGCCGCCTTGCCAGCGCCGTTGCTGGTGATCGCGCCGGCCATGTGCCGGGTGTCATTGGCGATCAGGCCGAGCGGGCGTCCCTCGATCCGGGCCAGGGCGGTGACCATCTCCGGTGCGAAGCGCTCGCGCAGGAAGGTGACCGATCCCTCGTCGGCGAGCGTCTCGACGATCGGCTGGACCGCGTAGGCCCGTCGCCGACGTTCCGGCACCAGCTCGCGGAGGCGGTCCTGATCGGGTTCGGGGCCGGGCGGCGTCGCTCCTTGGAAGTAGGACAAGAGGCTCCGGGTGAGCGCCGTGGCCTCCCTCTCGTCGGCGGCGACGAGGTCGACGACGCCGTTGCCGGCCTGCACCTCGATCGGCCCGATCTCGTCGGCGTCGACCTTGCCGAGGCCGCCGCCCTCGATCATCGCCGGGCCCCCCATGCCGAGCGAGACGTTCTCGGTCGCCACGATCAGGTCCGCGCAGCCGGCGATCGTCGCGTTGCCCGCGAAGCAGCGCCCGGAGACGACGGCGATCCGCGGCACCAGGCCGGAGAGGCGGGCCCAGAGGGCGAAGGCGCGGGTGTCGAGCGCGGAGACGACCGGGTAGTCGGTGTCCCCCGGCCGGCCGCCGCCGCCCTCGGCGAAGAAGACGGTCGGCAGCCTCATCCGCTCGATCAGCTCGAAGAGCCGGTCCTTCTTGCGGTGGCCGACGGCGCCCTGCGTCCCGGCGAGGACGGTGTAGTCGTAGGAGAGCACCGCGCAGGCGGCGCGCTCGCCGAAGAGGTCGCCGTTGACGCGAGCGGTGCCGGCGACGAGGCCGTCGGCGGGCGTGCGGGCGATCAGGTCCTCCACCTCGCGGCGGCCGCGCTGCGCGGCGATCGCGAAGCGGCCGTACTCGACGAGGGATCCGGGGTCGACGAGGTCGGCGATGTTCTCGCGCGCCGTCCGCCCACCGGCGGCATGGCGTCGCTCGATCGCGTCTGGACGCGCCTCGTCCTCGGTCAGGCCGCGCCGCCGCAGCAGCTCCGCTAGGTCCTCGCCCCCGTTCGTCTCCTCGCCGTCGGGCACGAGCGGCATGTTCCCAGCTTGATACCTCGCCGGCTCTCGATAAGGTTTTGCGCAAGTTTCGTCCAAGTGCGCTGTGGATACCGGCGCCGAAAGGAGAGCAAGTTGAAGCAGCGTATTTCTCGTGCCTCGTCGATCCGGGCTGCGGCCCTAGTTGCGATGGGAGCACTCCTCGCAGTCGCCGCGTTCGGCTCGACCGCCTCTGCTGCCACGATCGCGATGAAGGGCCCCAAAGGCGGCATCCGCTTCGAGGGCCCCAAAACGATCGTCGCCGGCGAAGAGCTGAAAGTGGTCAACCAGAGCAACCCCAAACAGATCGGTCCGCACACCTTCTCGCTGGTCACCCAGGCCTCGCTGCCGAAGACCCAGAAAGCGCGCCGCTCCTGCTTCGCCCCAGGCCACATCTGCCGGGCGATAGCGCTCTGGCACGGGGTCAAAGGCAACGGGCCCGTGAAAGTGAACCCCGTCGAGGTGGGTGCCGCCGGTTGGGACACGCTTGGCAGCAAGAGCACCGAGGGCGACTCCTGGTTCACGGGCAACAAAGCCGGGACCTCGTTCGCCCAGCCGGTGACCGCCGACACCTCGGCCGGCCCGACCAGGCTCTACTTCCTCTGCGCGATCCACCCCGAAATGCAGGGGTCGATCAACGTCCTGCCCGGCGGCTAGCGACGGCTGGTCCGCCTTCACCTTCGCCGCGCCTGGGGCGCCGAGCCTTCCTCGGCGTCCTGGGCGGCGGTGCGCTGGCCTCGCTGCTGCCACTGAAGCTGCGCCCCGGCGCGCCGCTTCTCTTCGAGCAGCCGGCGCGGGCGCTTGCCGCGGTCCCGTTCCGCGCCAGGCTGCCGATCCCGCGTGAGCTGACCGGCGCCGAGCTGAACATCCCGATCCGCGAGGCGGAGGTCCAGGTCCTTCCGGGTGAGAAGACGAGGATGTGGACCTACGGGGGGAGTTTTCCCGGCCCCACGATCAGGCGTTCGGCCGGCCAGCGCACCAGGGTCACCTTCCACCACGAGCTGCCGGCCAAGGCCGGGGAGCTGAGCGTCCACCTGCACGGCGGCCACAACCGCTCCCAGTTCGACGGCCAGCCCGGCGGGCTGACGAAGTCGCAGCCGGTCTCGTTCTACTGCGACATCCCGCAGGGGCTCTCGCGGCGGCAGTCCGGCAACGACCTGCTGATGCGCCCCGGCGAGCGGATGACCTACGTGTACGACCTGATCGAGGACGGGCGGCCCGAACGCGCCGCCTTCCACTGGTACCACGACCACCGCCTCGATCGCACCGCGCAGAACGTGTGGCGAGGGCTGGCCGGGATGTGGATCGTCGACGACGAGCTCGACCGGAGCCTGCCGCTGCCGGAGGGGGAGCGCGACCTGCCGCTGATGATCGTCGACCGCTCCTTCGATCGCGACAACCAGCTCACCGACCCATTCACCAATCGCTTGCCGCCCAACGACGGCGTCGCCGGCGAGGGTGTGCTCGTCAACGGCGCCTACCTCCCCCACCACAAGGTCAACGCCCAGCGCCACCGCCTCCGAGTCCTCAACGCCTCCCACTTCCGCTCCTTCGACCTCTACCTCTCCAACGGAGCACCGCTGGTGCAGATCGGCAGCGACAGCGGGCTGATGCCGAGGCCGGTGCGGCGGCGCCACGTCCTGCTCGGTCCCGGCGAGCGGGCTGAGCTAATCGTCGACTTCGGTCCCGCGGCGGGGCGATCGGTCGAGCTGCGCAGCGGCCCCGACGGCAGCCGCAGGCGCCCACCCGGCGCCCGTCCCTACGCCGGCGCGCTGATGCAGTTCCGGGTCGACTCCAGGCTTCCCGACCGGACCCGCATCCCCCGCCGCCTCCGTCCGCTGCCGGGGTGGGCGACCCGGGCATCGCTCAAACCCGATCGCACCTGGACGATCGAGATCGGCGGGCTCTTCAGGCCCAGCTGGACGATCAACGGCAGGACCTTCAACCCCGCCCGTTCCGACGCCCACCCAGCGCTGGGCACCACCGAGACCTGGGAGATCGTCAATCGCACCGGGGTCGCCCACACGATGCACATGCACCACACCGACTGGTACCTGCTTGCCCGCGACGGCAAGCCGCCGCCACCGTGGGAAGACTGCCTCAAGGAGACCTTCCTCGTCCTGCCGCGCGAAAGGATCCTCGTCGCTGGTCACTTCTCCGACTACACCGGCAGGTTCCCGATCCACTGCCACATGCTCGACCACGAGGATCACGGCCTGATGTCGCAGTTCGAGGTCGTGCGGCCGGGTTAGGAGGGACTCCTAGCGCAGGCAGCTGCGTTCCAAGTCGAGCCCGGCGCCGCCGTTGCAGCGGTCGAGCCCGGCGCCGCCGCGGAGCCGGTCCGCCCCCTGGCCGCCCCTGAGCACGTCGCGGCCAGGGTTGCCCGCCAGCAGGTCGGGCCCGCCGCGGCCGAGGAGTCGGTCTGCGCCCGGGCCGCCGAAGGCCCGGTCGGAGGCCGAGCCCGCTGCGACCCGGTCGTTGCCGGCACCGGCGCAGATCAGGTCGCGACCGGAGAGCCCGACGATCACGTCACCGCTGCCGAGCCCGGCGATCACGTCGGGCCCTTCGCTGCCGGTGAGGCGGTCGGCGTCCGGCGTGCCGGTGATGGTCGAGGGAACCCCGCGGCAGCTCGAGGAGCGCGGCTCGGTGACCGTGGTCGTCGCCTCGGCGCGGTCGTTCGCCTCGAGCGGATCGATCTCGACGCTGTCGACCGAGACGCTGTTGATCAGCATTCCCGCCTTGCTGGGGCGGACCTGGATCGTCACGTCGACCGGATTGGCTGGATCGGGAGCCAGGTCGCCGATCCGGCAGGTGACTTTTCTGCCCCGCCGCTCACAGGTGCCGCTCTCGGGCGAGGCCGAGATCAGGTCGGTGCGGTTCGGAAGCCGGTCGGTGACGACGACGTCCGTGGCTTTCTGGGGGCCGAGATTCGTCACCTGAATCGCGTAGGTCAGCGTCTCCCCGACCTCGACCGGATCGGGGCTGTCGGTCTTAGTCACAGCCAGGTCGGCGATATCGCCAGGCGCGGGCTGGGCGGCCGGGGTGAAGAGCAGGGCGGCAGCGAACGCCGCCAGCGCCAGCAGCGTGGTGGGGCCGAGCGTGCGTGTCTTCGAGGCCATTCGCGTCTCCTTCCAGCCTGGCTGTTCGCATGCTTCCCGCTTCCGCCGTCGCAAAACCCGCTGGGGCTAACTGGCTGATGAGCCAATAGATCGCCGAGGACGTCCTGATGAGACCGAAGTCCTTCCCGTGGGCGACCCAACCGGGCCTCGATGCTCACCTGAGCTCCACTTGCCCTCGCGGGTGGTGGTGAGGCTCGAGCAGGTCTGACGGTGGACGCAAGACCGACGACTCGGAGTCCCCTCGGAACGCATCGATGGCTGCTTCGAAGGAGCGTCGAGAGAATTCCGGCCACATCTCTTTACTAAGCACGCAAAAAGCATGTGCCATTTGCCAGAGCAAAAAATTTGAAAGCCTCTGCTCGGCCCCGGTGCGGATCAGAAGCTCAATATCATGCATGTCAGGCGCATACAAAAGCGCCTTGAAATCCTCCTCCGTTGATCCAGTAAATTGCCGCGCAGCTTGGAGAATCTCCTGCCGTCCGCCATAGTTAATCGGCACGCAGAACGTAAGCAGCTCGTTCGCCTCAGTCATTTGTTCAGCCCATATCATCCTCTCGACGAGAGTCGCCGGCATCGGCGGATTGCGATCTCCGATAAAGCGCAGCCTAATTCCATCTCGATGGAGTTCGGGCGTAACAAAGCTTATGTACTCCGCGAGTAGCTCCATCAGGTCTCGCACCTCCTCAATGGGGCGCATCCAATTCTCGGTTGAGAAGGCGAATATCGTCAGCTCCCGAATCCCGAACTCGGCTGCGTCACGCAGCCGTGCCCTGACGTTCTCCGCTCCAGCGCGGTGCCCCATGCCAACCGGCAGCTTCCTCCTTTGAGCCCAACGCCCGTTGCCGTCGGCGATGATGGCCACGTACTTTGGCGTGCCACCGCTAGTCATGGCGAAGAACTCGCATTGCGGCGAGGATTGGGTATACCGCCGGGCCAAGAGCCTTCAGCGTGCGAATTCGTATCGGATCGGCGTAGTCACTCTTCGCTGCTGCAGAACTCAAGTAAAGACCGCCGACACCCATGAGAATCGCTGTGTGTTGCGTCCTGTGACGTAGGTCAGAAACAGCGACCTTGCCTCGATTCGCAATAAAGGCGAATCGCTCGGCCGTCATCTCATTGCTCGGGTAGTAGTTGAGATAGTTGTGTTCCCCCGAGCTAGCATCCTGCTCCCTGTCGATCAGGTCATCGAGCAATACTGTCAGTGCGCTAATCGAGGGGAAATAAGCATCATCAATGAGATCTGCCTCTTCGGTATTTGTCTTCTGACTTGCAGCTGCAGCGATCAGTGCGTGGATCGCTACCGAAGAGCTAGCACCGGCTGCCAACTCCCACCAGAAATATTCTTCGCGACTATGTAGTCCTACAGCCCACGACTCCAGCTGCTGTCTTCTGCCCTCGGAGCTAATCGCGGCGTGCGTATAGCTTTGTCCTTCCCCGCACCGACGCGCCGCGCGCCGCGCCGCCACTAACACTGCCTTGCTGGAGGGCAGCGCGGTGATCTCGCGCTGGCAGGCGGCGATCAGGGCTTTGAGGTAGCCGCCGTCCTGACTTTGAGGGTGTAGCCGATACCAATTCGAGTACTCTGCTTCGGGCGTCACTGCCTCTAGGAGAGCGTCGTGCAGCGCCAGGCCATCCGCCAGCGGATCCTTGCCTGGTTGCTCGCTAAGCGTGTCCAGGTAGTCGATCGCCATCTGAATGGCGGTCATGGCGCGCAGCGCGGACGCCCTCTGCGAACGCGGGGCCAAGATCGCAAAGACCGCAGTGGCCTCGACATTGCCGCCCTTCTCCCGTAGCGCTGATAGAGCTCCCTCTCGGAGAACCGGGTCGGGAATCCTCAGAGCCCATTGCTCCCAGCGCCTCAGCTCAATGCGCACCTGCGGTAGCACTGCACGCCTGTAGACGGCAAGTGCCGATAGCACCGCAAGGCCGTTTCTCAGTTGGCCTATAGAGGTAACACACACAACGGCGCCCTGACAGAGCTGACGGTGCTCCCAGAGCGCAGCGTTTCGGGCTCGCTTGGTAGGTAGGACATGGTCGACGCACCCCTACTCATTGGGTCGCCAGCTCGAACGCTTCCTCTGCTCCAAGGAACGGGGCCAAGGTCACGTAGACCACCGGCGGCACTATCTCGGCTAGCCGCTCCGGACCCCGTTGCCT
>Ga0190265_10000198_pt1 | contig 56410 bp, 31 predicted proteins | sample Popmic124T_FD_133135 | JGI IMG/M metagenome (GOLD analysis project Ga0190265, IMG submission 133135) | Populus adjacent soil microbial communities from riparian zone of Indian Creek, Utah, USA - 124 T | ecosystem: Environmental > Terrestrial > Soil > Riparian zone | place: USA: Utah | collected... | reverse complement strand
TTGAACCAGCTCGCGGGAGCCTTGCGGGACCGCCGCCTCGGCGAGGCGGGAGATAATCTTTTCGAAGCTCTGCGCCTCTACCGGGAGGCGGTGGAGAATGCCCCCGAGGACGTCATGCCGGGGCTCCACCGGTCTCTTCAAGGCAATCTGGGCAGGCTTCTCTTCTATCTCATGGATTGGCAGCGCAGCGCGGAAGCCTTGCAGGCGGCCCTGCGCGCCGGCGAGCGGCTCTACCAGGCGAGCGCGACTCCGGAAGGAAAGCTGGCGGAGCTGCGAGAGGTCCTGGAGTACCCTCCCCGGATCGCCTACTGCCTGGCCAAACTCGGCCAGCCCGCCGAGGCGCTCGAAGCTCTGGAAGGCAACCGGGCCCGCCTGCTCGCCGAGACGCTAGACCTGGGAGAGACCGAAATCCAAAAGGCATCGGAAACGGACCGGCTCGCTTTCGAGGCCGCCCGCCAATCCATCTCCCGGTTGGAAACCGAGGTGCGCGCCCTGGAGCCGGACAGCTCCGAGGCTTTCGTGGCGATCTCCGGAAAGCTCCGCGAAGCGCAGAAAAGCCTGGCGTCCGTCGTGGAGAAAATCCGTTCCTACGTGCCGGACTTCCTGCCCACCGGCCTGGATCTCCCCGCTCTCGCCGCCCTCACCCGGAGGACCGGTCATCCCCTGGTCTTCCTCGCCTCCTCACCGCATGGCAGCCTGGCCCTGATCGTCGCTCCAGGCAACGCCGAGCCCGAAACTCTCTGGCTCGACGAAATATCCTCCTTCGACCTGCGCGGCCTCCTCTTCGGCAGCGAGGGAGAGCCCGGCTACGTTGCAGAGATCAACTCGAAAGATCCCGACCCCGAGATCACCATCCGCCGCATCAAGAACGCCCTCGGCCGGCTGCAGTCAGCCGTGGAAGGTAAACTGATCGCTCCTCTCGCCGAAGCGCTCACAGCCCGTGGATTCCGGGAGATCACCCTGGTCCCCTGCGGCACGCTCGGCCTCCTGCCTCTTCCCGCCCTGCTCAGCGACAGCCTCGCGGTGACGCTCATCCCCTCGGCCCGGGCGTGGAAATCCGCTTTCGAGGCCGCCTCAGAACGTGCGACCCGGGAGCCCCGGCTTCTCTCCGTCGACAATCCCGAGGGGAACCTGCCGTTCTCCACCCTCGAAGCCGACGCCATAGAGCCCCTCTTCGCGACCGCCCTGCAACGGCGCCTCTCCGGAAAAGCAGCGACGAGATCGGAAGTGATCGCCGCGGCGCCCGCGGTGACACACTTCCACTTCGGAAGTCACGGAGCCTACGAGACGCTTCGCCCTCTCGAATCCATCTTAAAGCTCGGAGGCTCCGAGCCCTTGAAGGTGAGGGATCTGCTGGACGGCACCCTCGACCTTTCCGCCTCGAAGCTTGTAGTCCTCTCCGCCTGCGAAACCGGAATCTTCGACGTCCGCACCGCTCCAGACGAGATCCTGGGCTTTCCCGCCAGCTTCCTCCAAGCGGGCGCGCCGGCCGTGATCAGCACCCTGTGGAGAGTGTCGGACATCTCGACATCCCTACTTTTGGGGCGCTTCTACACCTTCCACTTGAGAGAAGGTCTTTCCATGGCGGAAGCCCTCCGCCGCGCCCGTCTCTGGCTCCGGGACGCCACCGTCGCCGAGCTGGGCCTGGCCGAGCTGTACCAGGGTATCCATCGGAGGACCCGGAAGAACGCGCATGCCTTCGCTGCAGTCAAATATCAGAAAACGCCGGAGGAAAAGCCCTTCACCGATCCCTACTACTGGGCTCCGTTCGTTCTCCATGGGGCGGGAGGGTCTGCCCCATCTCTATAGCGGCGAGATACCGGGAGAAAACTGAGAGCTTTCCGCGGCCAGACCGCGATACAGGTCGACCGCCTCCCCTGCCAGAAGGATTGCCTCCTGTTGCCGTCCCGCAGCCTCCAGGTGGTTTGAGAGGTTGTGGAGGCTGCGGGCCAGCTCTGACAGAAAAACACCCGGCAAGCCATCGGCCAACTGGCGCCAGATACCAACCGCCTCCTCGGTCCCTCGGACGGCTTCCTCAGGCAAGCCGAGCTCGCTCAGCAGCACACCGAGGTTTTCCAGGCTGCGAGCCAGATCGACCTGGTAGACATCCGGCCGGGACTTCGCCAGCTCCCGCTGGATCGCGATGGCCTCTCGCAAGTCCAATAAACCTTCTTGTTTCTGGCCGATCTCGCTACGAATGGTTCCGTAGTTCCCCAGGGTCAATGCCAGGTCAGGCCGAAACATCTCGCCCCGTTGCTCGACGAGTCGCCGATAGATCGCGACCGCTTCAGCCGATTGCTCCGCGGCAACCTGCATCTGGCCCAGGCTGTAAAGGATGCTGCCGAAGTTGAGCAGGCCGGAAGCCAGACTGGAGGCATGAACTTCCGGATGCTCAGCCGCGAGTCGCCGGCGCAGCAAAATGCACTCTTCAATGGGAGCGAGCGCGTCCGCAAAGCGACCCATCTTTTGGAGCCTCAACGCCAGACTCTCCAGGCTCGCGGCAAGCTCTGGAAAGAGAGCAGCATCGGGTTCTCGGGAAGCTGAGTCCTTGAACAGGGACACAGCCTCTTCCGAAGCTTGCAGGGCTTCTTTCCGGAGTCCGACGGCATCGCGTCGGACCGCAAGGCTCCGCAAGGCAATTGCCAACTCGCCCCTGAACGGCCTGGGATCCTCCCGGCTCAGTTGGCGATAGAGGAAAACCGCCTTCTCTGTGATCCGGAGCGCCTCTTGGCGACTGCCGAGATCCCCGAGGAGAGAGCCTAGATTGAGCTGTGCCATCGCCATCCGATGAAGGAACGGCGATTCACGGTCTAGAAAGAAAGAATTAAAAATATCGTAGGCTTCCCGGAGAGCTGCCGCGGCGGAATCAATCCGTCCAGCATCGTGCAGGTGCCGCCCGAGGTTGTTGAGACGTTCGCCAAGCAGGGGTAAAAACGAGTCGGGACGGCTTTCGGCGAGATCTCGGGCCATGCTGACCGCTTCCTCCGCCGCGGCAAGGGCCTCGTCCCATCGTCCGAGGTCTGCGAGGCGCGAGCTCAGGTGGTGCAGAGTCAGCCCGACCTCGTCGCGAAACATACCGGGCTCCTCTTGGTCCAGACGCCTGTAAAGATCCAAGGCTCGTCGCTCTGCCTCGAGCGCTTCCTCCCGGCGCCCCACTTCAGAGAGCCCGTCAGCCAGAGTGTCAAGAGTACTGGCAAGCTCAGGGAGATATCTTTCCGGCCTCTCATCGGCCAGTTGCGAGTAGAACCTAATGGCCTTTTGTGCGTAGCACAAGGCCTCCTCATAGCGCCCCAGGTCACCGAGACGCAGAGCCAACACGTGATGACTCCTGGCGATTTCATGGCGATGGACATCCGGACCCATTTGAGTCAGGCTTTCAACCAAGCCTGACGTGTCCCGGGCAATCCGGAGCGCCTCCTGTCTGCTCCCCAGGCTGTTGAGCCGTCCGCTCAGGTTGAACGCAAGCCTCACAATTTCTCGGAGCTGGCCGGCGTCGGGGCTGATCCAAGTGGCCAGCCGATGTTGAAGCATGCGCTTCGTGACAGTCAGGGCAAGCTCCCGAAGAGCCGTTGACCGCTGGAATACGGGCAGATCGCAATGCGCTTCAACGGCGTCCAGCAACTCGAGATCACCGCCTTCAGCCAGAAGATCCGCCAAGATCCGGCCGATGGGATCTCCAGTCTCCCAAGCGACCTCTACGGCGACCTCTGCCAATCCTAGACGTTGGTCTCGAAGAGCTTGCCTGAGCCAGGTCGCCTGATCCGGCTTTCGCGCCGCCAACCGGTTCAGGACAGTCAGGGTATGCTTCGGTTTCAAAATCCCTTTCATTCTTGGGATACGGCCATTTTTTCAGCGCCTGCGCGCCTTCCTCCGATACATCGCCTCGTGGAACGCCTTTCCCTCGCGGACCAGCTCGATCTCGCCCGCGGCCACCATCCGGCGCAACACGTCCGAGGCGGCGCGCGGGCCGACGGGGTTGCGCAGGCGGCTTGCGAAGCGGCGATTGGTCTCCTCCGCCACAGCGGCCGGGCCGAAAGGCTCTCCAAGGTCCGGGCTCTCGATGACGAGCTGCATCAGCCGGCTCGCCATGAGCCGCCCGGGAGGCGGAAGCTCCTCCGCGACCGCGACGGCCGGGACGGGCTCCGCCGGGACCGGTTGTGCGAGATCCACGACCGTCGCGGCAGCAGTGCGGAAAGCCTCCAGGCCCTGGAGAACCTTCTCCGATTCGGCCGCATGGACCGCCCGCTGCTCTCGATGGTAGACCTCCTGCTGCGTATGCCAGGCTTCCTTTCACGGTGGAAAATCGCGCGCTGCTCCAGATTGGCCAACACGGTTTCGATGGACAGCTTCGAGCTCATTCCTATCTCTCCGCGACGAACGCGAGGTTGCGGCAGGCCGCTGGACTCCGCCGCAGAGCTGCGGCGGCGGCGACCTTACTGCCCAGGTTGCGGTGAACGGTGTACAGAGAAGGATACCATGCGGACGCGCCGCAAACCTCCCCGAACGTTGCAGTGCGCCTCGCGAAGCCGTGGTGGAACCCTGAAGGTTGCCGCCGAGAGGGCGACATTGCGGTAGCTACCGGTAACTTGCGGTAGACAAGGCCATATTGCGGCACATACGGCCACGTTGCGGTGGGCAGCGGGACGTCGCGGTGACTCCTCATTATCCCCTGCAACCTCGGCCTACGTTGCGGTGCGTCCCGCCGAACTTGCGCTGCATTGCCATAAGTCGCGGCAGACAAGCGGAAGTTGCGGTAGGCGAGGAGGAGTCGCGGCAATTTACACTCATTAACCGCAACGCGCGGGCTATGTTGCGGCGGATACAGGTCGGTTGCGGCTAAGAAGGAGATATTGCGGTGAACCTTCCGGACCTGCCGCAACGCGCGACTTATCTCGCGGTGGACAAGGAGACGTTGCGGTGGATAGCGGGAGCGCAAGGCTCAAGAGACCTCGAAGAGGCCTCACAAGCTCCGGGACAGCCTCCCAAGACAGCAGCGCAAGCACAGCCGGTATAGCTTCTTGCGACCGGTGCGAGCGACAGCCTCCCGAGAGAGTCTCCCGTCATACTCTCTGCTAAGCTGCTCTTTTACATGCGCCATACGAAAGAATCGCCCAGGAACGGGGTTTCGCCGAAAACCTTGGCAGGAGTCTGGGCGACGCGCCCGGTATGGGGACAAACCGCTTGTTCCAAGAGATCGAAAACCTGAACCGGGAATCGGAAGACGCTCGGCAAGTCATTCCCGGCCCCTTCGGTCTCTCGGCTCCGCGCGAAGCCTTGACCCGTTTGACCCGCCTTGCCCAACGGACCCAAGAGGGCAGGAAGCTCCTCGAAGGCGCGCTCGCCGGCCGCTCCGAGCTCCTTGCCGTAGCGGCTCTGGACGTCGCCGTCGAGACCGAGGGGCCGATCGGGAAGCTGTTTGCGCGTGAGCTGGAAACCTCCGGCAGCCAGGATCTCGCCGTGCGGGTGATGATGCTCGGCAACACCGATGCCTACCGGCACTCGGTCCCCTTGCTCGAGGTGGCCCTGGCAGCCTCCCGCAGAGTGTTCGACACGCTGCAGAGGGTGGAGGGTGCAGCGGACCGGCATCTCGCCTTCGTGGGCCGTGGCCTCGGAGCACGGCTCGGAGATCTGGGCCGCTGGGAGGAGGCGCTCCCCGTCACTCGCGAGGCGGTCCGGCGATACCGACGCCTCGCCCGCGAGGACCCGGCAGAGTATCAGGGGGAGCTCGCCCTGGCGCTCCGCAACTTGGCCACCATCCTGGCCCAGGTCGGGCGGAGCAAGGAGGCGCTTCGGGCCGTAGAGGAGAGCACGGCCATCACACGGCGACTGGCCCTCGAGGATCCCGAGGAATACGACACCGACCTCGCCGAGAGCCTCCACAACCTGGGGGCTGCCTTCTGGGAGCTCGGCCGCAGTCAGGAAGCTGTGACCGCGACCCGGGAAGCCGTCGAGATCTTCCGGCGGCTCGCCGTCGATCATCAGATCAGGGAGTTGGCTTCGCTCGCGGCCAGCCAGCAGAACCTCGCCGCCTACCTGATCCAAAGCGGCTCCCTGGAAGAGGCCCTGGCGGTCGCCCAGAAGACGGTCGACCTCAATCGGCAGCTCGCCGAGGCTCGTACGGACGTCTTCCAACCCGACCTCGCCATGAGTCTCGGCAATCTGAGGTCCATCCTGAGCCGGCTGGACCGGCACCGGGAGGCTGTGGAGGCCGCGCGCGCGGCGGTCGGCCTCTATCGGCAGCTCACGGCCGAGCACGGCGACTCCTTCCATCCCGAGTTGGCTCGTACCCTCGACGAGCTTGCAGCCGGGCTGCGAGAGACGGGCTCCTTGCGCGAGGCGCTCACGGTCTGCCGGGAGGCGGTGGAGCTCTATGAACCCCTCGCCGCCCGCCGCGGCACGTTCCGGCAGCACCTCGCCCGCAGCCTGCACAACCTCGGCACGAGCCTTGCCCGGTCGGGCCTGCGGCAGGAAGCTCTCGCGGCAAGCCGGAAGGCCGTGGCACTCCAGCGCCAGCTCGCGGCGGAAGACCCCGCGCTCTTCCGGCCGATCCTCGCTCGCGACCTCCAGCGACTCGGGTCGCGCTTGCGGGATGTGGGCCGGCCCGAGGAGGCTCTGGCCGCTTTCAGTGAGTCCGCCGAGCTGGCACGCCGCCTCGCCCGGCGGGAACCGGACATCCATCGCTCTCTGCTGGCGAGCGGCCTCTCTGCCCTCGGCAACGGCCTTGCCGAGCTCGGACGAGCCCCCGAGGCCCTGCGGGCCACGCAGGAATCCTTGACACTCTACCGCTCCCTGCCGGACGAGGCGCACGGCCCGCACACTGCGCGGCTCGGCAGCACCCTGCACATCCTCGGAACGATCCTCTTTCAAATGGGGAGATGGGACGAGGCCCTCACGGCCATCGAGGAAGCCGTGAACCGGCGTCGAGAGCTCAGCCGCGACTGGGGACTCAACTCGCAAGGCGCGCTCGCGGCGAGCCTGGTCACCCTGGGTGCCGTTCGAGGCGAGCTGGGCTCGCATCGGGAGGCCGTCGCCGCCTCGAACGAGGCGGTCCTCCTCTACCGCCGGCTCTCCCGCAGGCAACCGAAGCGTTGGCGGGGCGAGCTCGCGCTGGCTCTTCATAGCCTGTCGGTGAGCCTGCGGGCCGCAGGCCACGTCGACGAGGCGCTCACGGCCATCCGCGAAGCTGTCGTCCTCCGCCGCCGGGTCCCTCGTGCTTCTCCGGGGAAGCACGCGCTCGCCGAGAGCCTCGACCTTCTCGCCACGGTGCTCCACGAGGCGCATCAGCCCGACGAGGGGCTCGCCATCGCCCGCGACGCTGCCGCTCTGCAGGCTCGGCTCTTTCGGAAGAACGCTCAGGCCTTTCGGCCCGGCCTCGCGGCCAGCCTCCACACGCTCGGCCTGCTCCTTGCCGAGACCGGAGAGCTGGACGAAGCGCTGGAGGCCATACAGGTGGCCGTGGCCCTGCGCCGCAGGCTGGTCCGACAGCGGCCGGAAGCCTTCCGCAAAGACCTCGTTCTGAGCCTGAACAATCTCACGGTGACCCTCCGCGACCTCGGTTCCTGCAAGGAGGCCCTCCGCACCGCCCGCAACGCTCTGAAACATGCCCGCCGGCTCGCATGCGAAAGACCGGCCGTGGCACGGCCGATCCTCGCTCTCAGCCTCCAGAGCCTCGGGGCCGCTCTCTATGACGACGCCCAGGCGGCCGCCGCACGGGAAGCGACCGGAGAATCCCTCGCGCATTATCGGGAGCTCGACGGCGAGACCGCTGGGGCCTTCCGCGCCGACTTGGCCTTCAGTCTCGCGAACCTGGGATCAATACTCTGGGCGGAAGGCCGGCAGACGGAGGGGCTGGCGCACGTCCAGGAAGCGCTCGCTCTCTACCGCGAGCTCGACCGGGAGAGCCCCGCAGGGTTTGCGTTCGACCTGGCCTTTTCCCTCCACCGTGTCGCCGGCATGCTCGGAGCCCTCGGGTCGTCCGACGAGGCTGCCGCGGCCGCCGAAGAGGCGGTGCGCAGACTGACGCCGTGCTTCCTCGAACGCCCCACGGCTCTCGGCCACTGGATGTTCGAGATTGGAAAGCGCTACGTGCACGCGATGCGGGCCGCCGGCCGCGAGCCGGACCGGGACCTGCTGGGTTCGATCGCCGCTGCGCTCCAGGGAGAGCGGCCGATCTGAGACGCGGGTGGCCGCACCTCCTCTGCTATGCTATTCCTTCAAACACGCCATTCGAGAGGGCCACCGATGTCTAAAGTTTCACTGGAAACTTCTGCTGAGCCCAGGTCTCGGACCCTAGACCTGGAGATCTTCATCCGCCTCGAAGGGTCCGGCGCGCTCAGCTTCGAGGTCCATGCCCCCGATCCCGACGCGGGGATCAACCCCGCTCCGATGCGCACCGAGCCACTTCCGGTGGCCCCGGAGAAGTACCTCCGCTACCTGTTCAAGGATATTGAGAACCTGCCCCTGGACACCGACGAGGCCCGCGAAATCGCCGAGCAGAGGCTCGCGTCCAAAGGGCTGATCATCTGGAAGCTCTTCCCTCGCGAGCTCCAAGAGCTCCTCTGGAAACGCCGCCGCCAAGCTCTCTCTCTGTTGATTCAGTCGGACGAGCCGTACATCCCTTGGGAGATTGCCAAGCTCCAGGGCCAGGACCGGAACGGCACGACTGTCGTAGGGAGGTTCCTCTGTGAGGCTTTCGCCGTCACCCAGTGGGTGCGGGGCAAGCTTCATCAAACCCGGTTGCCACTACGGAATCTGGCGCTGGTGGTTCCGGAAACCTCCCAACTCAAGGGAGCCGCCATTGAGAAAGAGGAGATCCAGGATCTGGCTAAGCGCCATGGGCGCCGGGTCACTGAAATCAAACCCACCACCTTTTCGATGGTCCGGCAGGCCATGATCTCTGGCACCTACGACGGATGGCACTTCGCAGGCCACGGCGCCGCGGTCGGGGACGATGCCAACCGCTGGGCCATCGAGCTGGATAGTCTATCCCATTTCTCCCCAGAAGACCTGCTCGGGGAAGCGGAGAAGCTCGGTCTCGCCAACCCTTTCGTCTTCCTCAACGGTTGCACTACGGGCAAGAGCGGCTTTACCCTGACGGGTCCTGGAGGCTGGTCTCGCAGCTTTCTCGATGCAAAGGCCGGAGCCTTCATCGGCACCTATTGGGAGATCGCGGACAGCAAGTCCCGGGAGATGGCGAGAGCTGTTTACGAGGGGCTCTTCAAGGGAAAGACCATCGGCGAGGCCGTCCGCCAGGCGCGGCTTCAGCTTCACAAGAAGTACAAGGGAGATCCCACCTGGCTGGCCTACACCGTCTTCGCCCATCCCCTGGCCTCCTGCACAGGAGTCCCCAAGGAAACGGCTCGCGACGAGCCGGCGGACCGCAAGCCGTCGCAACTCACTGTGCCGGTCCTCCCCTGGCGCCAAGGCATCGACTCGCCAGGTGCCCTGCTCCGCGCCCAGTACGGTGTCGTCCCTTTCCACCGCCGGGACAAAGAGCTCGGCGATCTCCAGGAGTGGTGCCGTGATCCCTCTCCGGTCAAAGTCCGCCTCTACACCGGCCCCGGCGGCATGGGCAAGACCCGGCTGGCCCTCGAAGCGGCCCTCAAAATGAAGGACGAAGGCTGGTGGACCGGCTTCGTCACCAACGACGCCATCAAATTCCCCGAAAAAACCTGGAAGTCGCTCAACCGTCCCGAAGGCAAGCTCCTCCTGATCGTCGACTATGCGGAAACCAACCGTCCCTTCCTGATCCCCGTGCTGCGCGAGATGTATGGTCTCAAGCGAGGCCCTGTCCGGCTCATCCTGCTCGCCCGGGCGGCTCTCGACTGGTGGGAACAGCTCAAGGGCGAGCGCGACGGCGTCGGCGAGCTCGTCAGCGGGCCAGCGACTTCCCGATACTCACTCCAGCCGCTGGCCGACTCGGTCGATGCCCGCGCCTACTCGTACGGCATCGCAGCAAACGCCTTTTCCGAGTGCCTCCAGACTCCCCCGGCCGAGGCGCCCGACGACCTGAAGGCCGACTATTTCCAGAGAGTCCTGCTCCTCCACATGAAGGCGTTGGTCGACATGGAGGGGAAAGAGAAGGCCAAGGGTGAGGACCACATCCTCGACCGCATCCTGGATCGGGAGAGGAAGTTCTGGGAAACGCGCACCGCCGACCATGGAATCCCTCGCGACGTCGCCACCGGCATCGGCCGCGCCATGGCCGTCATCACCCTGGGAGGCGGCGTTCAAGGGGAAACGGAAGCTCGCGAAGCCATCCGTGGACTCAAATTCTTCGCAGACCAGCCAGCGTCCGTGCTGACCGCGGTCGCCCGGCTGCTCCACGAGTGCTACCCGGGAGAGCTCTGGATCGAGCCCCTCCAGCCCGACCTGCTCGGCGAGCACCTGGCCCAGCGTGAGCTCGAACAGGGGGCGGATGAATTGTTCGATCTGGTGCTGGGGCCGCGGACCGCGGTGTAGCGAAAGAACGGCTGCCGATCCGCCAGCTTTGAGGGGACAGGAATGAAAAGTCAAGCGAAACCGACTGGATTGATGCCGAAGCAACTCACGATCCCGGACCGTCCCTGGCGGAAGGACATCGACTCACCGGGCGCACTGCTTCGCGCTCAGTATTGTGTAGTTCCCTTCCACGGTCGTGAAAAGGAGCTCGGCGATCTCCAGGACTGGTGCCGTGATCCCTCTCCGGTCAAGGTTCGCCTCTACACCGGCCCCGGAGGCATGGGCAAGACCCGGCTGGCTCTCGAAGCGGCCCGCAAGATGAAAGAAGAAGGCTGGTGGTCCGGCTTCGTCACCAACGAGGCGATCCAATCTCCCGAGCCGACCTGGAAAGCGCTGGCCCGTCCCAAAGGGAAGCTCCTCCTGATCGTCGACTATGCGGAGACCCACCGCCCGTTCCTGATCCCCATATTGCGCGAGATGGCTCGCCTCAAGCGCGGGCCTGTCCGCGTCATCCTGCTCGCCCGGGAGGCTTTCGAGTGGTGGGAGCAGCTCAAGAGCGAGAGCGACGGCGTCGGCGAGCTCCTCAGCGGGCCGAAGACTTCCCGCGACTCGCTCTGGCCTCTGGCCGACTCGGTCGAAGCCCGGGCCGCCTCGTACGACATCGCGGCGCGGGCGTTTTCCGAGCGCCTCTTGACTCCCCCGGCGGAGGCGCCCGACGATCTGAACGCCGACTACTTCCAAATAGCCCTGCTCCTCCACATGAAGGCGTTGGTCGACATGGAAGGGGAAGAGAAGGCCAGTGAAGAAAACCATATCCTCGACCGCGTCCTGGACCGAGAGAGGAGTTTCTGGGCAACGCGGACCGCCGACCACGGCATCCCTCGCCACGTCGCCACCGGCATCGGCCGCGCCATGGCCGCCATCACCCTGGGTGGAGGTGTTCAAGGGGAGGAAGAGGCGGTCGAAACCCTCCGTAGGCTCCAGTTTTTCGCAGACCAGCCAGCGTCCGTGCTGACCGCCGTCGCCCGGCTCCTCCACGAGTGTTATCCAGGAGAGCGCTGGATCGAGCCCCTCGAGCCCGACCTCCTGGGCGAGCACTTGGCCCAGCGCGAGCTTGAGAAGGGAGCGGATGAACTGTTGGATTTGGTGCTGGGGCCGCGGAGTGGGGGGTGACGACGGAACAGTTGCCTCGCCCACCGGCATAGTAAATCTTACTGCTGCCTTTGAGGGAACATGAATGAGTGGTAAAGCGAGACAAACTGGATCGATGCCGGCGCAGCTCACGATTCCGGTGCGTCCCTGGCGCAAGGGCATTGACTCTCCGGGGGCCCTGCTCCGTGCGCAGTACGGCGTCGTCCCTTTCCATCGTCGGGACAAAGAACTCGGCGATCTCCTGGACTGGTGCCGTGATCCCTACCCGGTCAGGGTCCGCCTCTACACCGGCCCCGGCGGTATGGGCAAAACCAGGCTGGCTCTCGAAGCGGCCCGGACAATGCGGGAAGAAGGTTGGTGGGCCGGCTTCGTCACCAACGAGGCGCTCGTGTCTCCCGAGAAGACCTGGAAGGCGCTCAACCGCCCCGAAGGCAAGCTCCTCCTGATCGTCGACTATGCAGAGACCAACCGTCCTTTCCTGATCCCCGTGCTGCGCGAGATGTATCGTCTCGAACGCGGTCCTGTCCGGCTCATCCTGCTCGCCCGGGCCGCTCTCGATTGGTGGGAGCAACTCAAGGGCGAGCGGGACGGTGTGGGTGAGCTACTGAGTGGCCCTGCCACCTCGCGGTACTCGCTCCAGCCGCTGGTCGACTTGGTCGATGCGAGGGCCGCGTCCTACACCATCGCGGCACAGGCGTTTTCCGAGCGCCTACAGATTCCTTCAGCGGAGGTGCCCGATGATCTGAAGGCCGATTATTTCCAGAGAGTCCTGCTCCTCCATATGAAGGCGTTAATCGACATAGAAGGGGAGGGGAAGGCCAAAGGAGAGGACGGCATACTGGATCAGATTCTGATGCGCGAAAGAAAGTTTTGGGAGACGCGGGCATGCGACCGCGGACTGTCTCCCGAAATCGTTTTTGGCATCGGACGTGCCATGGCTGTTATTACACTTGTTGGAGGCGTACCCGGGGAAAAGGAAGCTGTCGAGGTCCTGCACAGGCTTCGATTCTTTGAGGACCAACCCGAGAACATCCTCGTGGCGGTTGCCCATTTGCTGCATGAATGCTATCCGGGTAAACACTGGATCCAGCCTCTTCAACCCGATCTGTTAGGCGAGCATCTGATACAACGCGAGCTTGAGCAGGGAGCGGACGAGTTACTGGATCTCGTGTTCGACTCACGCAGCAGAACGTGACCAAGCGAGGAAGTGTTCTAGACTTCATCCTGAAGGCTCGCTAGCAGAGGGCGTAAGAGATCTTCATCAGGAGCTCGGCCAAGCTCCTGGAGGCATTCACGATAGTTCTGGACCATTGTCTTCATCCATGGCAGGAAAGCTGCGCGACGGCGCAAAAGGAATGGGCCCAGGATCCTAATTGCTTCCTCGAAACACGGAAGAGATTCTCCCGTCCTTCCATCATCACCAAGTTGGAGTCCCAGGTTATTGAGGCTTCTTGCCAAGTCAGGGAGAAAAGCTGCGGGGCTCTGTTCCGCCAGTTTCCGGTAGATCTCGACGGCCTCCCTGGAAATCTCAAGAGCCTCCTCAATCTGTCCTCCGTCCCTCAGTCGATTTCCCAAGTTCATTGCAGCTTTGGCTAGATCGGGAAGGAACACTTCCGGCCTGGGCTCAACGAGTTGTCGGTAGAGATCCAGCGCCTCCCGTGAGATGCGCAAAGCTTCCTCAGGGCGCTCGGCTTCAGCGAGTCTGTTGCCCAAATTGACAAGGCAGCCGGCAAGATGTGAAAGAAATACTTCCGGTCTTTGTTGGGCAAGCCGCCTGAAGAGCAACTCCGATTGCCGCACAAGGTCGAGAGCCTCTTCTACTCGGCCTATATCGCTGAGAACATTGCTCAAGCTGGAGGAAGATTGCGCCAGCTTAATCCGGCAGCCTCTGGGCGAGCAGTCGGTAAAGATCATTCGACTCCCGCATGGCGTTTAGTGCCTTGTCGTGCTGGCCAAGATCGCTGAGTACAGTCCCTAAGCTTTCGAGGCCTCCGGCGAGGCCTGGAAGGAATGCGTAAGGTCTGGTTTCTGCCAACCTTCTCCAGATCCCCACTGCCTCATCGATAGATTCTAGAGCTTCCTCTTGACGTCCAACGCCAGCCAGAAGTGCGCCCAGATTGTTGAGACTGGCCGCGAGGTCCGGAAGAAATATATCAGGCCTGGTTTCTACCAATTCTCGTCGGATTTTGACAGCCTCAAGCGCCGCTTGAATAGCCTCCTCGTTCAGGCCAAGTGCCTTGAGATGAGCGCAAAGGTTGTTGAGGCTGGTGGCAACATCTGGAAGAAAGTTAGCGGCCCCCCCGGCAACAAGTCCCCTACGGATCAAGAGTGCCTCTTTGGATGTCCGAAGGGCTTCCTGATAGTGGCCGAGCTCACCTAGCCTGTTAGCTTGATTGTCAACGCAAGCCGCAAGCCTGGATTGAGAATCTCGCACGAGTTGCCAGTGCACCTGCAAGGCTTCACTTGTACTCTGGAGTGCCTCCTCCCGCTGCCCGAGCTCACTCAGAAAGGTACCTGTGTTGTTCAGGCTCGCAGCAAGGTAAGGTAAGAATTCCTTCGGGTTCCGCAGGGAGAGCTGCCGAGAGGCATCCACGGCTTCCCTCGTGATCTGCAGCGCCTCTTCATCTTGTCCTAGACCATGTAGGCATTGGCCGAGGTTTATCGAAAGGCGCGTTAGCTCAACGCGTTGCTCCACCGTCGGCCGGGTCCAACGAGCTTTTAAGATATCCAATACACGTGATGTAGAAACCCGTTCTACCTCACGAAGAGGAATAGAGCGAGAGTACCGCTCCTCACCACATAAGAGCATAACTCTCGCCAGAAGGATAAAGCTCTCCTCCTCTAAAAACTCCGCAAATATGAGGCCTATAGGGTCTCCGGTTTCCACTGCCACGTCCAAGACAGCCGAAAAGAGTTCCTCGCCACGGGGTTTCAATACAGCAGTTAGCCACCTTGCAGCCTCCGGCCTTCTCTGAGCAAGCCTAGTCAATTGCGTCAATGCCGTCAGTGCCTGGAACGGATAATCTTCTTTTCCAGTCCTCGTTGTGAGGAGAAGGTCCTTCCAGAGGAAGACATCCTGAGTCCATCTCTCTATTACTAACTGCTCACCCAAAAGATCTGGTTTGAGGGGCTCCAAGAATCTGGCTTTTTCTTCCCCTGTACTCCCGCATAAATCTCCCAGGAGCTCCAGAAGAGACCCTTTAAGCTCTGACGCGAGGCGGAGTGGCGCCAGAACATGGTAGAGGCTTCTCTCCGCTTGCTGCTTTTCGGAAGCTCCTCCCAAAAAGGTGAGTACTGCTATGGCCGGTTCGATGGCATTCTCAACCTGGCTTCTTTGGCTATCATCGAGCCCGAGCTCACCGATATAGGAGCTCCAGTAGCCGCGTTCGCGATTCAGCGTACGTGTCAATGCATCGGAGGCATTCTTGACTTTCTCACCCTCCAAGGCAGCAAGAGCAGCCATATGAAGATAAAGAGCCCTCTCGAAATCCTCCTCAGAAAGATCAGGAACGACAAGGTCACGAGGGACCTTCCGACCAAGCTTGGACGCAAAAGTTCTGGCTGCCAATTGAAAAGCAAGCGGGCGATCTCCAGGATCCGGCACCAATGGTCCAAGCTGCATTGGTGAGTGTGCGGCCGAAAGCAGGTCTCTAAACTAATGGGCTGCTCTGTCTTACGCTGCAAAGAGCTCCATAAGTTTCGAGCCTGGCGGGCAAGAAGCACGATACGGATCTTGGGTCCACCTTCGGGTGCGCGACCAACTTGCGATATTAGGGCCTCGACTAACTCCATGCGCGTTTCGGCGTAATCCACCACAACCATCCGTGGCGCGATCCCTTCGAGAAGTGGATCTAGATCGGATTTAGTCCTGTTCGAACGGAGAAACCCGGCGTGCCACCCCTTATCGTCGCGAAGGCGCCGGCACCATTCGATAAGAAGTCGCGTTTTGCCGGTCCCGCCTTCTCCAGTAAGGAGAAGAACATTTCGTTTTCGTTCGCCAAAAGAAAATGAGGCAAGCAACTCCAGTTCTTCCCGCCGACCAGCCTCATCAAAGGGAATGACTCGGTAATCTGCAGTGAGGATCTTGCTGGGAGGGGCATTCGGTGGCAACTCTGCCATTTTGTCATCAAGCAGGCGCCAGATTACCCTTGACTCGCCACTATCGGCGTGAGTCGGGACTGCGGGGAGACGGAAGAACCGGCGAACCAAGTCAGGATACTTGCGAACGAGCTGGTCGAGTTCGGTACGCGCCCAGAAGCGGCAGACCATCGCACCGGCGCGCTTCTGAGCCCGCTCTCGAGTCTCGGCACTAACATCGGAGGTAACCAGAAAAACATACTCTACCGGCCGATCCTTCGCAGGCAGAGTCAGAACCTTATCTACTTCCCTTTCAGCTTGGGCTGGATAAAATGATCGGACCCGCTTGCACTGAAAGGCGATCCGACATCCCGCGCGGATAGCTACGATATCGCGCCCCTGCTCGCGACCGGCGGCACCGAGATCCTGGACATCTTCGTAAACCTCTTTCTGGAGGAAGCCTACGAAAAGTGTATTGAATTGCCGTGCTGATAGCTGTTCAAATGGAAGCTCATGCTCAGTTCCTGTACGTAGAGGGCGGGAAGGCATAGGGTGGCATTGATCCTGTCGACCCGGGAAGTATAAACTGTCCTTGCGTCGTTGGCAATCCGTCGGATTGTCTTGCCTGACCTAACGGGTGAGCACCTACCTTGAGCATAGAGGTCTTCCTCGCGATGGTTACCTCGACACTTCCCATCCCCTCCATCGCCCGGGAATCAATCTTCCCCGAACACTCCCAAGCCCACGCCTTGACCCTCACGACCCGCCTGGCCCAACGGCGAGCCGAGGGAAAAGCCCTTCTGGCGACGATGCTGAGTGGGCGGCTCGGCGATCTCATCGATGTGGCCCTGGAGGTGGCTGTGGAGACGGGGGAGCCGCTCGGTGAGGTTCTGACACAGTGCTTCGACAAGGAGGGCTCCGATGAGCTTGCCGAATGGCTCGCCCTCAAGCTGGTCGAAGATCCTTACCGCAGCGTCTGGCCGCTCCACGAGATCGCCCTGATTGCAACTCGCCGGTTTCTGGATCTGTTCCGAGCACGCTATGCATCACCCAGTCCTGGGGGGCGCGGGATTCTTGCCGCGCTGACACACAATCTTGCATGGCGCCTCGTCGTACTGGGACGTGCGGCTGAAGCGCTGCCCTTTCTCCAGGAGGCCCTCACGCTGTACCGGGATCTCGGCCCGGAGAAACAATCCGCCCGGCTCCAGTGCCTTGGAACCTTCAGCGAGGCGCTGACCCGACTCGGTCGTCTCTCCGAAGCTTTGGCTCTGGCCGAAGAAGCGGTCGCTGTGAGCAAAGTCGAGAGGAGCACGGCGGATCACGAACGAACCGCAAACGCGCACCTCACATTGGCGGGACATCTGATCAATCTCTGTGGCTGCCTGTCGGACGTCGACCGCCACAGCGACGCGCTCACCATGATCGAAGAGGCCGTGGCCCTCTACCGGCGCCACCGCCTGGATGCGGAGGGTCAAACCCAGGCCTTCGCCCGCGCCCTGCTATGTCAAGGCAACGAGCTCCACCTTCTGGGCCGCTACGAGGAGGCCACGGAAAGCCTCGAAGAAGCGATCACCCTCTCCCGCGACCTGGAGACCGAGCGCACGACCGCTTTCGAGCCCGATCTCGCCCTGGCGCTGGCGGACCTGTCCGTGCTCTATGAACAGATCGGCCGCCTCGAAGACGCGAGACAGGCGCTGCACGAAGCGATCGATCGCTTCCGCCGCTTGGAGGATCGGTACGCCGAGAGCTTTCGGCCCTCCCTGGCATGGAGCCTGAGCCTGCTGAGCCCGGCGGGCCGGCACGAGACCGCAAGCGTGGAGGCCCGGAGGGAGGCCGTGGAACACTATCGCCGGCTGGCTGCCGTGCAGCCGGCGGTCTACGAGCCTCCTCTCGGCAAGAGCCTCTTCGACCTGAGCGAATCCCTCCTCGCCGCGGGAGAGTTGCGGGCGGCCCTCCAGGCGAGCAACGACGCCGTCGTCCGGCTGCGACGAGTCTCTTCCAACCGTCGCGATCTGGCGTGGAGCCTGCTCCTGCGTGGACGCGTCCGTGGCGCGTTGGGACACCGCCGGAAAGCCCTCGCTGATTGTCGAGAAGCCGTGGCCCTCTTCCGGCAGCGCTCCGCCCGGCAGACCGCCTTCTACAGCGTGGATCTTGCCGTGGCCCTGCACGTGCTCAGCGTTCATCTCCATTACCTCGGACACTTCGAGCAGGCTATCGAGGCGACCCGAGAGGCTTTGGAGATCTATCAAAGGTTGGCAGCCTCCGCTCCGCAGGTCTTCAGTGAAGACCTCGCCTCTTGCTTCAACAGCCTGAGCCACCACCTTTACGAAGCCGGCGGGTTGGAAGAATCGGTTGCGGCGACTCGCAAGAGCATAAAACTCTATCGAAAGCTAGTTCCCCAGGTTCCTCGAGCGATCTTCGGCCTCGCCGCGAGCCTGAGCAATCTGGCCCCGCGCCTCAGTGAGCTCGGCCACCCGGCGAAAGCCTTGAAGCCGGCCGCGGAGGCCGTCGATCTGTACCGCCGGGAGGAAAACAATCCGGAGGGGCTTGCGACAGCCCTCCATGCCCTCGGCGCCATCCTCCTCGATCTGAAGAGGCCCGCGGAAGCCCTGCCCCACCTCGAAGAAGCGGTCGCCATGAGAAATCGTCTCGCCGCGAACCAGCCGAAGATTCACGACGTCGACCTCGCCTGTAGCCTGGTCTCCTTGGGGAAGTGCTTCAGCGACCAGGAGAGATACCGGGAGGCGCTCACGAAGACCCGGCACGGCGTCCGCCTCTTGCGCCGAGCCGTGAAATGGGGAGAGAATTTCCTTCGTCCGCGCCTGGCCGCGACCTTGAGCAACCAGGCTCATCAGCTCCGAGAGTTGGGAGAGCCGCAAGCCGCACTGGCGGCAGCGGAGGAGGCGGTGCAGCTTCTGAAGCCCTACGTGCTCAAAAATCTAGAGTACTACAGGCATTGGATCACGGCGGCCATGGGCAACTATCTCGGAGCCGCCGAGGAGGCGGGAGTGGAACCGGATCTGGGGAAGATGGCGGAGGTCATTGCGGCGTTCGCGAGGGAGAACGGATGAGCGGCAAGAAGTACGATGTCTTCTTGAGCCACCACAGCGCCGACAAGCCGGCTGTCCAGCATATTGCCAACAAGCTACGTCGGGAGGGAATCATTCCGTTTCTTGATGTGTGGAGTCTTATTCCCGGTGATCCCTGGCAAGATGCGCTAGAAAATGCCTTGGCGGAAAGTGAAGTCTGCGCAGTCTTCTTGGGTCCCAATGGCTACGGCCCCTGGGCACGTATAGAGATGAGGACAGCCGTCGACCTGCGGGGTAAAAGGCCTTATGCACCGAGTGTTCGCTGTGCTCCTTCCCGGAACGTCGATTGAGCCGGAGAGCCTTGAAGTATTTCTGAAGCAATACGTCTGGGTCGATTTTCGCTCAGGTCTAGAAAATTATGATACCTTCGGCTCCCTCCTCCGTGGTATTCGTGGAGAACAACCAGATCTGTCACTGTTGAGTACTGAGGAAACCTTTAGCAGCATGGCGGCCGAGCCCCCCTATCGGGGCTTCGAGGTCTTCAGAACTCGAGACGCTGACCTCTTCTTTGGCCGGAAAGCGCTTACAGATTACCTGATCGAGCGTCTTCGCGAGGACCGCTTTCTCGTTCTCGTTGGTCCGTCTGGAAGCGGTAAATCCTCTTTGGTCTACGCCGGCCTGCTTCCCGCCCTTAAGAAAGGAGCCCTTCCCGGCAGCGCATCTTGGAGGACCGTACCGGTCAGACCGGGCAGCGAGCCGCTCATGGATCTCGCCGGCCGTATTTCAGAATTCTTCGTGAGTCCTCAACAGTCCTTCGGAGACTGGCAGAAAGCCCTCGCAACAGCGATGTGCGAAGACAATAAAGCCTTGGGTGACAAATTTCAAAAGCTCGCCCCTGAACACTTTCTTGTCATCGTCGATCAGTGTGAGGCTATCGTCAACTTGGGGTCGTCTGATCCAGAGCGTCGGGCCTTTTTTGCCAATTTGATCAACGCCTCAAGCCTTTCGGCATCTAATGTCACCGTGGTTCTCGTCCTCCGCGCCGACTTCTATTCGCACCTGGATACGTTTCCCGAACTAGCTTTTCGGGTCGGAGCCCACCAAGTGTATGTAACCTCGCTTCAGGAAGACGACCTCCGGCAAGCAATCAATCGCCCTGCTGAACAGGCTGGATTACGCTTCCAGGAAGGATTGGTCGAACGAATATTGGCAGAGATGCGCGGGTATAGAGAAGCCATGCCTCTTTTGCAGGAAGCCCTCCGTGAGCTGTGGAATAGGCGCGAGGGCTCAACTTTGACCTTTGCCGCGTACTACTCCATCGGGGAAGTCAAGGGGGCTATTGCGAGCTCCGCCGAAGCAGTTTTTGCAAAGCTCTCGCCACCACAACAGGAGACAGCTCGCCGCATTCTCGTGGAGTTAGTCCAACAAGGAGAGGACACTCCGGACACGCGGCGACGTATGCTTCGGAGCGAATTTCTCACCCACCCCAATAGCGCCGAGGAAACCGATCTAGTCATTGAGCTCCTGATCCAACACCGCCTCCTCACCGGCGACGTCGATTCTTCTACACGAGAAAGGACTGTCGAGCTAGCTCATGATGCGCTTTTTAAGGAGTGGCCTAAGTTGCGCGACTGGCTTGAACAGTACCGCAGCCCTCGCTTAGCTCGCAAGAATCTGCAAGATCGAGTAATCGTCTGGGAGCGCCACCATCGAAACAAAGGAAGTTTAGTCGAAGGCTCCGAGTTGGAGGAGTACGAGATGTTAAGACGTGACCATCCTGACTGGCTTAGTATCGCCCAGAGGGAGTATCTGGAAGCATGCACCCGCAACCAACGGCGCGATAGTCAGGGTCCGGATCTGATCTACTTTAATGGACTCAATCCCCTTGGAAAGTACTTGACTCAGCCGATTCCCTTGAGGCAGGTAGTCAAGAGGTTGCTCGCCGAGGGATGGCAAGCTCCCCCTGATTGGATCCTGCGTTGAGCACAGGAGTACAAGGTCAATGGCTCCTATTTTAGATATACGTCGTCCATGGGATCTTGCGCAGACCGGCTGGGCGGTCATCTTTGCTCCTGACGTCGACCCACGAGCGAAAGCGGCTCTCCACGAGCTTTTGGAGTTCCGCCGCCAAGCGGCTACCCACGAGCGCAGCCATTATTACAGAGAACTCACCTACCACGGAGAGACTACCTACAATTTTTTAAAAAAAATGGCGGCCAACCCGGGATGGCGGCCGACCCGGAATTCTTTCCTTATTACGTCCTCCTCGTTGGAAGTGCTGATACGCTGCCATACAAATTTCAGACGGAGCTCGACGTCAACTATGCGGTGGGCCGGATCTATTTTGACAACTGGAGGAATTACGCCGCGTATGCTGAGAGCGTGATGCGAGCAGAAGAGCGATCGCTAGTTCGGTCAAGAGAAGTCGTATTCTTCGCTACCGAGCATCCTTACGATCCCTCTACGCAGAGGCTTACAGAGGATTTGGTCCGACCGCTGGCTCGATTAGTCCTCGAGCCGGGGATGCCCTGGCAGATCCGCGAGATCCTTGGGGAGGAGGCGCGGAAAGAAAGGCTTCGGAATTTGTTGGGAGGCTCCGAGACGCCGGCTTTCCTATTTGCTGCCTGCCATGGTGTAGGTTTCGATCCGGAAGACGAGCGCCAAGAGGCGAGCCAGGGAGCTCTAGTCTGCCAAGACTGGCCGGGTCCACATGATGAAGAAAGGGTACATGAGGATCAATGGTTCGCCGCCTGTGATGTGCCGGAGGACGCTTCTTTACACGGTCTCGTGACGTTCTTGCATGCTAGCTATAGCGTAGGTACTCCCCGGCGTGAAAACTTCGATCAGATATCTATTAGCAATGCTCGCCAGATCGCACGCCGAGCTTTAGTCTCGAAGCTTCCCCAGCGGTTGCTGTCTCACCCAGCAGGCGGTGCGCTAGCCGTGATCGGCCACGTCGATCGTTCCTTGGCATCGAGCTACTCGGACTCTCCAAAAGGTGAGGGGCTTAATGCTTTCATGTATGGGATTCGCCGCCTTCTGCAGGGTCATACTGTCGGCTGGGCTATGGAGTACCTCAACCAGTCGTACGCTTCCCTGGCTGCGATGCTCGGAGATCTGCAGAAGCATTATCGCGAGGAGGTGGACAACGAGCTGTTCGCCCACCTCTGGCTCGTCCGTAATGAAGCCCGCAACCTTATGGTTTTCGGAGACCCTGCCGTGCGCCTGCCCGGGGTCGGCGAGCCGCGATAATTCCGGACGTGGCTACCATGTTCGCCACCCCTGAAAAATCCACCCTCACCTGCCTGACCCGCCTGGCCCGACGCAACCACCAGGCGGGCCGCTGGATGATCGCAGCGTCCCTACGCGAGCGCCTGGAAATCCTCTCCGAGCCCGCCTTGGAGGTCACCCTCGAAACCGGAGATCCCCTCGGGCAAATCCTGGCAGAAGAACTGGAGCACCACGGCAGCGACGAGCTTGCCGCGCGACTGACGGAGCTCTGCCGGAGCGAGCCGTATGTCGATTCCCTGCCGCTTCGAGAGGTGGCTCTCGTGGCGGCCCAGAAGCACCTGGACGCTCTTCGCGCGCAGTGGCCGGAGCCGGATGACGAGCAACAATTCGCGCTGGCGGCTGTCTGGAACAATCTGGGGGTCCGGCTTCGGCGGGCCGGGCGGCACGAGGAGGCGGTCCAGGCGTTTCAACAGGCATCCGCCCTTTTCCGTGGGCTCGTCCTGCGGCATGCTCCTTCTTTCCTTCCCGGTCTGACGGCGAGCCTCGACAATCTGGGCAGCGAGCTCATAGACCTCGGCCGGCCGGAAGAGGCCCTCCATCCATTGCACGAATCCATCGAGATCCTTCGGAAGCTTGCCGGCGTGTGGCCCGATACCGTGCTTCCGGACCTCGCCAGGAGCCTGCAGAACCTGGGAGTAGCCCTCACCGCGCTCGGGTACCACGACGAGGCTCTGGCGACCGCGCAGGAGGTCCTGAGAGTCCGGCGCCGCCTGGTCGCCAGCAGCCGGGATGCCGAAACGCTCTCGGGCCTCGGTGACGCTTTGAACAACTTGGCGCTCCGGCTGCGGGCCAAGGGTAACCGTGAGGGGGCGCTCTCGGTCATGTCAGAAGCTTTGGAGGTCTTCCAGGATCTGGCGGAAGCTCGTTCCGATGTCTTTCTCCTTCACAGCGCACGGACTCATCTGAACCTGGGAACCTTGCTGGCCGAGCTTGGCCGAACCGAAGAGGCGCTGAGCCGCGCCCACGAGTCCACCCGGACTTTTCACCAACTCGCCGAGATCCGGCCAGAGGCTTTCCTTCCCGAGTTGGCCGCGAGCCTGGGCAATCTCGGGAACAAGCTGGTTGCCGTGGGACACTGCCTGGAGGCTCTGGAGGTGGCGCGGGAGGCGGTGGCGATCACGTGCCGGCTGGCCGAGAGCGATCCTGTAGCACATGCTCCCCGGCTCGCTCATGCCCTGATCAACCTCGGTCTTCGCCTCCGCGATCTCGGCCGATCCGGAGAAGCTCTCGCGGCCACCGAGGAAGCCGTGACGATCTATCGCAAATTCGCCGGGGACCGGCCCGACACCTACCGCGAAGACCTCGCGATGGGGCTCACGAATCTCGGATCGCAACTCCGAGACATCGGTCGCCGGGAGGATGCTCTGGCGGCGACGACGGAAGCCGTGAACCTGTATAGTGAGTTGGCCAGTCGTCGGCGCGCCGCCTTTTTGCCGGTGCTCGGCACCGCCCTCGATCATCTCGGCACGCGGCTCCATGAGCTCGGCCGGAGCGAGGAGAGCCTCGAACCCTCTCAGCAATCGGCGGCGATCTTCCGCGAGCTTGCGGCGCTTTTGCCACAAGCTTTCCTAGGCGATCTCGCCATGAGCCTCGGCAATCTGGGCATTCGTCTGAGCAGCGCCGGCAGGAGCGAAGAGGCTCTCGCCACCGCCCAGGAATCGATCGAGATCAAGCGCCGTCTGGCTCCAGCCCCCGCAAAATAGGGGCGAACAACCCTCGGTTGACGTCAACTCTTTCGGCTTTGCAAGGCATCGAGAATTGCGGAGAGAAGGGGCGTATCCGGCTCCTTTCCGGCTTTCTCCATGAGATCGAGATAGCTCATGGCTATGGGGGCCATCCATGCAATCCAACCGGCCGGGAGGCCGAGAAAGAAAGGGGCCACGATTCGCAGGGCCTCCTCAGCTACGGATAAGGCTTCTCCAGGTTCTCCAAGATCGAGAAGGATTTGTCCCAGGTTGCTCAGACTCCCGGCGAGGTCTGGTATATAACCCTCGGGCGACGTTCGGGCGAGGCTGCGATAGATTCCGACCGCCTCCTTGGTCACGCATAAGGCGTCTTCACTTCTCTGTAGGTCAAAAAGCCTGCCTCCCAGGTTGGCGAGAGCCAGAGCAAGATGAGGAAGAATCGTTTCGGGCCGACTTTGGGTAAGATCGCGATAGATTCTCACAGCCTCTTCGAGATGAACCAGGGCGTCTTCCAGTCGCCCCGACTCTCCAAAGTTGAGGCCCTGGTTCACCAGGCTTCTCGCCAGGGCAGGCAGGTAGATGTCTGGCCGGAAATGAACGAGCTCCCGTAGGAGGTCCACGGCTTCTCCGGTTACATGCAGAGAATCCTCCAAGCGACTGGCTTCACTGAGGCGGATCCCCAAGCCGTTCAATGAGCTTGCGAGACTGGCGAGAAAAGTCGCTGGCTGGCTTCGGGCCAGTTGCTTTCGGAGCTCGATAGACTCCTCCAGGACAACCAGCGCCTCACCAAGCCTCCCCAAGTCTCCCAGGCTGGCACCGAGGTTATGAAGGCTCATGGCCAGATCGGCCAATATCTCGGCGGGCCTGATTTCTGAGAGGCCACGGTATAGACCGACCGTCTCTTGGAAAGTCGAGCAGGCTTCCTCCTTCCGCCCCAAAGCGGCAAGCCTGATGCCGAGGTTATTGAGGCTGTCAGCCAAGCCTGGGAGGTGGCCTTCGGGGTTCTTGCCAGCGAGCCCCCTCTCGATTTTGACAGCCTCTTCAGCTCTCGAGAGGGCCTCCTCCAATCGGCCAGCAGCTCCGAGCCTTACACCCAAATTGCTTGCCAAACGAGCGTATTCTTGGAGCTGCTTCTCATTCAGACGATCCGGCGAACCGAAACGAGCCAGCAGCTTTTCCGTCGCGACAAGAGAGACCTGCTGCAGAAAGAGGGAATTCTTATATCTTGGATCGTCGCAGAGCACCTGGAAACGGATCAGAGATCCGTAGGAGTCCTCATTATGAAGCTCCTCTAACAGAGCTATTGCCATGGGAGCTCCTGTCTCGATTGCGACTTCGAAGGATGTCTCGAGCAGCAGAATCAGTCTCCTGCGCAGCGCATCCCGAAGCAAACCCGAGGTCCGTGGATTGCGGTCAGCAAGACGTGTCAGGATCGTTAGCGCGGAGTAGGCTCGTCCTCCGTCTTCCGACATGGCTTCGTGACTGTGCATAGAACCTCACAGGTTCTCGGTCATGCGGGAGAGCAACCCACGCCGGACGGTCGCTTGATCGCGAAAGGTCTCGGGGTCAGCCACGGTCAGTTGCTCGTATAGCCGGCTCATCAGTGCCTGTTCCAAGAGCTTACACTTGCTCTCGGAAGGTCGCTGTGTCAAGCGAGTCAGCACGGTCAGGTCGTGATAGCGGGCCTCTTCTGGGATCACTACATCTCCTCTCCAACCTCAGCACACTCTGCCCATAGACTACGATCTATCGTCCGGCCTGAGCCCTTCGCCGCGGCCTCGTAGTCCTGCCTCAGGCTTGTCATCAATGGATCGTACCCCTGGGAGTTCCGTATCCAGAAGGGTGTCAGGTGACGCAGGGCTTCCTCGGCCGCCTCGAAGGCTTCCTCGTGGCGGCCGAGAGCGCTCAAGAACTCGCTACGGTTCGTCAAGCTCATGGCGAGGTCGGCCAGAAACGCATCCGAGCGAGGGGCAGCCAACTCTCGGTAGATGGCAATCGCCTCATCCATCATTTCCAAAGCCTCCCCGAACCGTCCCAGGTCGTTCAGGTCGGCGCCCAGATTGTTGACGCTCATGGCGAGATCTGCGCGGTACGGGCTTTCTGGATTAGAGGCCACTTTCCGGTAAAGCCGAAGGGATCGGCGGCTGGCTTTCAGGGCCTCCTCGTGGCGCCCCAGGGCACTGAGCCGTAAACCAAGATTGGTGAGACTTTGCGCCAGGTCCGCTGTGAACACGCCGGGCCTCGCTTTGGCCAAACGCTGCCGTAATCGGATGGCTTCACGCGTGACGACAAGGGCTTCCTTGTGGCTACCCAGTCCCTCGAGGTGGTTTGCAAGATTGTTCAGACTCATCGCCAAGCTGGGCACGAAAGCATCCGGATAGGTCTTCGCCAGTTGGCGGTAGTGGTCTACCGCCTCACGCGTGACGTTGACGGCTTCCTGCCAACGGCCTATCGCCCTGAAGACCTCGCCTTGATTATTGAGGGACCGGGCCAGAGCCGGCAGGAAAGCCTTAGGCCGTTCCGCTACCAGCCTGCGATGCTCGTCGACAGTCCGCTGCATCGCGTCGAGGGATTCTTCCCACAGGCCGAGATCGAGCAGCAGGTTGCCCAAGTTTAATTGACTGCGGCTCAGATCGTGGAGGAAGACGTCAGGTCTGCTCGCGGTCAACCGGTCTCGCAAAGCAACCGTCTCCCGAAGCGCTTCCTCCGACTCTCGCGGACGCCCCAGGTCTCTCAAAGTCCCACCCAGGCCATGCAGGCTACGAGCGAGGTCGGGGAGGAACGTATCGGGCCGATCCGCCGCAAGCTCACGATAGAGGCTCACAGCCTCCTCATTCGCCGCGAGGGACTCCCGATACCGGGCCAGGTCGCTCAAGCGATTTCCCAGATTGGTCAGGCTCATCGCCAAGTCCGGCAAGAAGGAGCCATCTTCCACAGCCAGGTGGCGGTAGACCTCGACGGCTTCAGTTGAAGCTTCCAGGGCCTGCTCCAGGGAGCCCAGCTCGCTCTGGTGGTTGCTGAGATTGTTCAGGCAGGCAGCCAAGGCTGGCCGGTAGGAACCGGGATGGCGAAAGGCCAGGTCCCGGAGAATCTGCAGCGCCTCCTGAATTGCCGCAACCGCCTCTTCACGGTAACCCAGACGTCCAAGGTCAAGCCCCAGGTTGTTGAGGCTCTCCGCCAGATCGGGAACCGATCCAGGCCGGCTGGCCGCGAGATCCCGGCGCATGGCTACGGTGTGCTGGCTCGCTTGCAGGGCTTCTTCCCAACGCCCAAGATCGCCAAGGCGGCTTGCCAGACGGTTGGTCAGATGCGCCAGCTCGACAAGCTCGTCCGATGAGCTGTTGGGTCCCTGCGCAGACTTCCTTTCCCAGCACTTCTGCGTCGCCGTGAAGGCGAGCTCGGTCAGCGGCAAGGAATCCCGATTCTCGTCCCGCTCGCAGAGCTCCATCAGTTTCTCAGCCAACCTCTGGGAGCCCTCTTGCTGCAGCCGGGTTGCGAGCACCTTGCCGACCGGATCCCCCGTCTCGACCGCCACATCCAGCGCCGCCCCCGCAAGCTCCTCCAGCCGGCCCTCGAAGAATTGCGCGAGCCATTTCGTCTGATCGGGCTTTCGGGAGGCCAGCCGGGTGAGGATTGTCAGAGCCGCTTTGGCGTCCATGTCTTGTCTGCCGATCGCTCTTTGCTACTCTTCTCCAGAATTTATCAGACCTATGCTCTCAGAAGACCCCAGAGCCCTACTCAGCGACCAAGAGGAACCCGACGAGCTGACCCGCCTGCTACGGGAGCTCGCCCTTCCCGGCATGAAGAGGAACCCGCTCCGGCGGATCGAGATCTGCCGCCGGGCTCTGGCGCTCGTCCCCCAGGAGCGGTGGGCTGCCCGGCTCGAGCTCCGGAGGGAATTGGGGGACGCGCTCCTCTGGGACCGCTCGGCCAGCCGCCCCGAGAGCCTGGAGGAAGCGATCCCTTTGCTCCGGGAGGTTCTCGAGGAATACCTTCCGGCGGCTTCTCCGTCCGAATGTGTCCATCTCCTGGAGAGCCTGGCTAATGGCCTCCGCAACCGTCTCCGCGGCCCCCGGGCGGAGAACCTGGAGGAGGCCGTCGAGTGCTACCGGCAAGCTCTCACCCTCCTCGATCGCGAGGACGATCCCGAGACCTGGGCCCGGCTTCAAGGGAGTCTCGGCATGGCCTACAGCGAAAGGATCCGCGGCGACCGGTCCGAGAACCTGGAGCTCGCCCGTGCCGCGTACGAACAGGCCCTGCAGGTCTTCACCCGTGACCCTTTACCGATCGAATGGGCTGTCACCGCACACAACCTGGCCAACGTCCTTCGGGACCTGCTGATCGGAAGCCGCGAGGAAAACCTGGAAGAGGCCATCCGTCTCTACGAGGAATCTCTGGAGGTCCGGACCCGCGAAGCCGATGCCGTGCAGTGGGCCATGACGCTGCACAACCTGGCCATCGCCTACAGGCGCCGGATCCGCGGCTCCCCCGAGGCCAACGTCGATCGGGCTATCTCCTTGAGCCTGCAGGCCCTCGAGGTCCGGACTCGCGAGAGCGCTCCCTTGCGCTGGGGACAGACCCTGTGCACCCTTGGAAACGCCTGGGCCGAGCGGCCCCAAGGAGATCCCGCCACCAACCTCCGCAAAGCTCGGGAAGCTTACGAGAACGCTATCGAAGCACTGACTCCGGAATCGACTCCGTTCGAAGCGGCGACGATCCTGCGCAATCTCGGAAAAATCCGCGGCCTTCTCCACGTTGTTCATGGGGAGGGCACGGTCGAGGAAGCTGTCGCCGCCTGCAAGGCAGCGCTGGAGATCCACCGCGTCGACACCAATCCCCGGGAACACCGCGAGGCCGCCGACATCCTGGGAATGATCCATTTCAGCAAGCTTCAATGGAGCGATGCCGTCGAAGCGTTCTCTTCCGCTTGGAAAGCGAGCGAGATCCTGTACCAGGCCGGCCCTACACCGGATTCTCGAAGCGCCGAGCTCCGGGAAGGCCGTGACCGCGGAGCCCGGACCGCCTACTCCCTCGCCCGCATAGGCCGGCTCGCGGACGCCGTAGAGGTTCTCGAGCGGAGCCGGGTCCGGGCCCTCGGCGAAGCTCTGGCCCGCGACGAGGCCCTCCTGGACGATGCCCGCGATGAACACCGGAAAGCCTTTCAGGAGGCGCGCGAGGAGATCCGCGCCCTGGAGGCGGAGGCCCGTGGCGCAGGATTGGGCTCCGACCGGAGCTTCCTCACCATCTCCGGCGAGCTTCGCGCCGCCCGAAACCGGCTGAACGACCTGGTGCAGGTCATTCGCAGCGACGTGCCGGACTTCTTCCAGGAAGGGCTTCGGTTCGATGGGATCTGCCAAGTAGCCACCACCATGGGCTGCCCTCTGATCCAGCTTCTGACGGTCCCCTGGGGCAGCCTGGCCCTCCTGGTACCACCGGGCGCCGCGACTTTATCCGACGTGCTTCCCCTCTGGCTCGATGAATTCACCGAAACGGTCCTGGAGCATTTGTTGTTCCTGCGGCCTCATCCCTTGTTTCCTCAAGAGGAACGGAGTCAGGAGACTTCGAAGAAGGCCATTGAGGACGCCTGGCCCTTCTTGTACAAGCTGCTTCTGGATCCTCTGGCCACACTGTTGGAATCTCATGGCTTCGACCGGGCCGTTCTGCTTCCGATGGGCCGTTTGAGCCTCCTCCCGCTCCACGCCGTGGTCGGGGACCGCGTCCTGCTCACGACCGCGCCTTCGGCCCGCCTTCTTCAGGCCTCCATCTCGCGATCCCGGGCGCGGCGGAAGCTGCTCCCGGTATTCCTGGGTATCAGCGCGAGCGCTCCTCCAGCTCCCCTTCCTTTGGCCTCCCGAGAGGTCGAAGCCGCCGCGGGCCACTTCCCACGGGGGCGAAATCGGACACTCCTGAACAAGGAGGCAACGCATAGCACTGTTTTCTCGGCAATCGCCGGGGCCACCCACCTCCATTTCGCCTGTCATGGAACGTTCGACAAACACGATCCGCTCCGTTCGGCCCTCCACCTCGCCGCGGGAGATCAGCTCAGCCTGAGAGATTTGTTGGATGACAGGATGGACCTGTCGGCGGCGCGGCTCGCCGTGCTCTCCGCGTGCAGCTCCGGTCTCAGCGATTATCTCGATCTTCCCGATGAGGCCCTCGGCTTTCCGGCGGTCCTCTTGCAAGCCGGTATTCCCGCCGTGATGGGTACCCTTTGGCCGGTGGCCGACTTATCGAGCGCAATCCTCATAGGACGCTTTTATGAGATCCACCTGAAGGAAAGACAGCCGGCCGGCGATGCCTTGTGGTTGGCTCAGCGTTGGTTGAGTCAGGCCACGGCCTTGGATCTCGGCCTGGCCGAACGCGCCGAAGAGCTCCTCGCCAGGGCACGGACTCCGACCGAACGGGCCGCCGCCTATCAGATGCTACGGCGCTCGCGTGCGCATCCCGACCTCCGGCCCTACGCTCATCCCTATTACTGGGCTGGATACTTCCTTACGGGAGATCCTGGTGGGGCGCACTCGCACAATGCGGAGGCCCACCCATGACCTGGCTCCGGACCAGTACCGGCGGACCTGGCGCAACCTGGGCGACCTCTGGTTCGCAGCCCGCCGTGGGGGAAGGCGCAGACCGCTTATCGCGCAGCCCTGCAAGCCACCGAAATCCTGTTCCAGAGCGGCGCCACGCCTGCTTCGCGCGACGCCGAGCTGCGTGAGAGGCTCGACCTGCCCATCCGCGCCGCGTACGGTCTCGCTCGCCAGGGACGCGCTGCGGAGGCGCTGGCGGTCCTCGAACAGGGGCGGACGCGCACCCTCGCCGAGACCCTCGACCGCCGCGAGGCCGCTCTCGAACGTCTCCCGCCGGCCAGCCGCCGGGCGAGATCGAAGCCGAGCGGATCGCCGAAAGCCTCGGCCACGCCCGTCTCCTGCGCGACGCCGAAGCCACCCACGATGCCGTGGTGCGCGCTCTCCCCGGAATCACCCACCTCCACTTTGCCTGTCACGGCTCCTTCGACGGCGGCGCCCCTCTCGACTCGTCCTTGGATCTCGCCGGTCCGGCCCCGCTCACCCTGCGGGACCTCCTGGACGGCGATCTGGATCTTTCGAGCGCACGCCTCGCCGTGCTCTCCGCCTGCGATTCGGGACGGATCGAAAACCGTTATCTTCCGGATGAGGCCCTGGGCTTTCCCGCGGGCTTTCTCCAAGCCGGCATCCCATCGGTTGTGAGCGGTCTCTGGGAAGTGGACGACCTGGCGGCAACCTTCCTCCTGACCGATTTCTATACTGCCCAGGTTCGAGATGGCTGTCGTTCCGCGACGCCCTCTTGGCGGCGCAGAAGCGCCTGCGCACCGCCACCAACCGCGAGTTCGGCTTGGCGGACCACTGCCGGGAGCTTCTCAACCGGCCGCTGCCGCCCCACCTCCGCAGCCCCCTCTATCACCGCCAGCGCCGGGCCGAGGCTTATCCGGAGGAAGTGCCGTTCCGGCATCCGTTCTATTGGGCGTCGTTTGTGATGGCGGGGGTGGGATAGAATCTCTGGGCTTTCGGGAGAGAGATCTGATGACAAAGCCCACCGTTTTTCTCAGCTACTGCCACCAGGACGAGGTCTGGAAGGATCGTATCTCTGGCCAACTGCAGGTCCTAGGAGATCTGCTGGAGGTGTGGGACGACCGGAAGATTGGACTTGGTGAGGACTGGTTCCCAAGGCTTCAAGAAGCCATCGACCAAGCCGAAGTTGCAATCCTAATAATTTCGGCGGCTTTTCTCAATTCTCCCTTCATCAAGAGAGAAGAGGTACCCCGTCTCTTGAGACTCCGACAGACGAACGGGTTGACGGTCATTCCAGTCATCGCAAGCCCCTGTGTCTGGGAGGCTGTGCCCTGGCTGGCAGCCATCCAATGCTATCCTAAGGACGGCCGCCCCCTCTCCAAAGTAAGAAAAGCCCAGGCTGACGAAGATTTGACAGGCTTGGCTCGGAAGGTTAAAGAGCTACTGGACGAATCTCTCGAGTACCTTGAGGCGAACGTTGAAAATCGAAGCATCGAAGCGAAATCAGAGGATCGGCGTAGGATGATTCTTAGGACCGGCGGAGGGCCGATCTTGGAAATTGCTCAGCCCTGGGACTTGGCGCAGACCGGTTGGAGTGTGGTGTTTGCCCCGAATCTCGATCCGAGGGTGCGCCCTGCTCTCGAAGCCCTCTTGGCGCATCGGCGCGAGCAGGCCACCCGTAATGGCAACGACTTTTTTTATCGGGAATGCAGCTACCGAGGGGAGTCTACAGGGGAGTTCTTGAAACGTTATGGCGCCAAGCCCGGGATGATGGCTGACCCGAACTACTTCCCATATTACATCCTCCTCGTCGGAGATCCCGAGTCACTTCCTTACGAGCTTCAATCCGAACTCGACGTAGGCTACGCAGTGGGACGGATCTGTTTCGACCGCGTCGATGATTATGCCGCCTACGCGCGCAGTGTGGTTCGCGCCGAAAATAGGGTACTGGCTCGATCGAAGGAAATTGTTTTCTTCGGAACCCAGCACGAGAATGACCCGGCTTCACAGCAGACAGCTCAGGATCTCGTCCACAAACTGGCAGTGTCGATCAGCGAGCAAGGGGGGCCTTGGACGGTCCGAGAGGTTCTTGGCGCGCACGCACGGAAGGAGGAGCTTCGCTCTCTTCTGGAAGGTCGCGAGACGCCGGCCTTCCTGTTTACCGCCTGCCATGGATTAGGCCTCGATGAGGGAGACGATCGCCAAGAGGACGCTCAGGGTGCCCTGGTTTGCCAGGATTGGCCAGGGCCAGACGACGAGGAAGGCGTCGACCAAGGCCAATGGTTCGCCGCCAGTGACGTGCCGGAGGAAGCTTCTTTACACGGCTTAATAGCATTTCTCTACTCTTGCTTCAGCATAGGCACTCCCCGAAGCGACAGCTATGACCAGACCGGTCTCGGGGCGCGGTCGATCGCACCACGCGCCTTGATCTCTCGGCTGCCTCAGAGGCTGCTGTCTCTCCAGAACGGGGGCGCGCTGGCTGTAATTGGCCACGTCGACCGCTCGTGGACATCAAGCTTCTTGGGCTCTTCCAAAGGAGAAGGGATCGGCACTATTCTGAACGTGCTTCGGCGCCTACTGAACGGTCATACCGTAGGTTGGGCTATGGAGTATCTCAATCAATCCCACGCGGCGTTGGCAAGCATGCAAGCAAGACTGGAGCAAGACTGGCGCAACAGGAAGGAGGTGGATAGGGAGCTGTTTGCCGATCTCGATTTGGCTCGAAACGACGCCCGTAATTTCATGGTTTTTGGAGACCCCGCCGTGCGCCTTCCTGGAGTAGGCGAGCCGCCGTGAGCGACGGTCTCTTGAAATAGCACACTCAGGATGGCCGCGATCACTCTTGGAGGAGCGTAGAAGGAGAGAAAGAGGCCATGGAGGTGCTGCTGGATCGAACCTTTGACCTGTGGGCGTAGCGTTCTTTCGGCCCGAAGGGTCGCGAGAATCCAGCCCAGGGCTGAGGCCGTAGGCCGATGCCCTGGGTCAACAGGGCTCACAGCCCTGCGGCCTGAAGGGCCGCGAGAACTTGGTCGGAACGAGCCGACTCCGGCTCAAGAAAGATCTCTGGCGCCCCTTCAGGCCGCGTTGACGCTTTGCGTTTTCTACCCAGGGCATCGGCCTTCGGCCTCAGCCCTGGGCTAAATTCTCGCGACTCTTCGGGCCGCAAAAACCAGGCCGGCAGGGATGCCGGCGCTCCCAGGGACGCTACGCCAACATGGCAATTCTATCTTGACAGCGTTCTAGCTCCTGATCTCTATGGCGACACCCTTCGGTCCCGGCGGGACCTACAGCTTACTGACTCAGCTCACGCGGCTGGCCGGCAGGAATCCTCATGCGGCTCAATGGCTCGAAGCAGCCTTGGATCGGCAGCTCGAGGAACTGGCGGAGACCGCTTTGGAAGTGGCGATTGAATCCGGAGATCCGATTGGAAATGTCCTGGCTGAAAAACTTCACAGGTCCGCGCCTCTCCAATTGGCTGAACGGCTGATGGATCGCTGTGATGAGCCGGACTATCAGAACTCGATTCCTTTGCAAGAGGTGGCTCTCGCGGCGACTCGTAAGGTCCTGGACGCCCATCGCGCCGATTGGTCTGCCTCCACAGATCCGGCGCAGCAGGCTCTCTGGATGCATGGGATTGGCAATTTGGGCTTCCGTCTCAACCTCCTCGGCAGGTGGGACGAGGCCCTGGCAGCGGTCATGGAAGCCACGGAACTGTGCCGAGGATTGTTCGCAGCACAACCCGCAACGTTTCACTCCGACATTGCCTTGAACCATCTCAATCTCGGCAGGATCCTCTATGAGCTGGGCCGCTGGGAGGACGCTCTCGCCGCGGCTTTGCAAGCCGCCGAGCACTATCGCCAGCTCGCGGCGACCCAACCGGAGCCGTTTCTTGCCGATCTGGCATTGAGCCTCAACAACCTGGGAGCTGTCTTTGCAGTCTTGGACCGGCGAGAACAGGCATTGGAAACGACACAACGAGCCGTCGAGATCTACCAACAGCTCGCCAGGATACGCCCCGGTGAGTTTCGATATGAAGTCGCCATGGGCCTCAACAATCTGAGTGCCCGCTACAGCTCTCTGGGCCGGATCGAGGAGGCCTGCGAGGCGGCGACCGGGGCTGTCGACAGTCTCCGCGAGTTGGCGGCCTTACGCCCGGACACGTTTCTCCCCGAGTTGGCCAAGAGTCTCCATAATCTGGGCATCCGGTACGGTGAGATAGGGCGCCGCGAGGAGGCTCTTGCAGCCAGCCAGGAAGCCGTTGTCCATTGGCGCAAACTGGTGGCAACGCGCCCGGGTGCGGACCTTTTTTTGATCCTCACCGGCCTCAATATGCTGGGCAACCGCCTCGGGGATCTCGGTGCCAGGAAGGAGGCTCTCCAAGCGACTCAGGAATCCGTAGACTCTCTTCGCCATCTGGCAGCAGCACGCCCCGAGATCTTCCTCCCCGATCTGGCCCTGGGGCTCAATAATGCAGGAAACCGTCTCAGCGAATTGGGACGACGCGAGGAAGCTCTGCAGACAGCCTACGAAGCCGCAGAATGTTTCCGCAAGCTCGCGGCCGATCGCCCCGAAGCCTTCCTTCCGGATTTCGCCCTCGGCCTTCACAACCTCGGCATGCGGCTGGCTGAGGTGGGCCGCCGGGAAGAGGCTGCGCAGACCACTCGGGCCGCGATCCATCTGCGCCGCCGGTTGGCGGCGGAATCCCCGGACGCCTTTCTTCCGGATCTCGCCATGAGCCTCAACAATCTTGGCAATCAGTTGCGGCATCTCGGCCGTTGGGAGGAAGCGCTTCAGGTCATGCAAGAAGCGGTTGAGTTGCGCCGCCGTCTCGCCGCCGATCACCCGGAAGCCTACACCCCCGACCTTGCCGTCAGCTTGAACAACCTGGGCAGCTTGTTGCAGGATCTCGATCGTTGCGAGGATGCTCTGGTTGCCACCCGACAGGCGGTTGAACAACTCCGCCAGCTCGCAGGGTCTCAACCCAAATCCTTTCGCCCGGACCTTGCTCTGTGCTTGATCAATCTCGGTGTCCAGCTCCAGGGCGTAGGCTTCGAAGAGGACGCCCTTCAGGCCACACAGGAGGCTGTCGATCTCCTCCGCCAACTCGCTATGGACCATCCCGAAACTTTTCATCCGAACCTGGCGCTTGCTCTCAACAACCTGGGTGACGATCTCAATGCGGCCGGGAAATACGAGCAAGCTGTCGCAGCCATGCAGGAAGCGGTCGATCTCCGCCGTCGTCTGGCGAGCGGCTACCCCGCGGTCTTCCTCCCGGACCTTGCCGTCAGCCTCAACAATCTCGGTGTCTACCTCAGCCAAGAGGGGCGCCTGGAGGAAAGTCTGCAAGCCACTTCCGAAGCCCTGTCGATCTTCCAGAGGTTCCAGGCATCCGGCATCAAGGGTTTCCATCTGGATTTCGCGAAGTGCCTCAGCAACTGGGGGCGAGGGCTTGCTGAAGCCGGCCTGCTCGAAGAGGCAATCGCGGCAACCCGGCAAGCGGTAGAGCAGCTCCGGCAGCTCGCCATCTCCAATGGGGACATGATCGGTCCCGATCTGGCATCGGCACTCTTGAGCCTGGGGCTCCAACTGAGAGACGCGGGCCGAGGTGAGGAGGCGTTACAGGCCACTCATGAAGCTGTAAACCATTATCGCCGTCTTACTTCCCGCCGTCCGCTCGTCTTCAAGTCCAATCTGGCGGGAAGCCTCAACAATCTGGGAATACAGCTCGGTGAGGCCGGCCTCCGGCACGAGGCGCTGGACATGACCCACCAGGCCGTGGCTCTCTACAGCGAGCTGGCAGCCACGCCCGGTGACCGCTACCTTCAGGAACTGGCCACCAGTCTCAACAACCTCGCAGGGGACTACGAAGCGATCGGCCAGCCAGAGTCAGCGCTCAACGTGGCCACGGAAGCAATCCAGCTCCTCATTCCTGCCTTCTTGAGCGACCCTGATTCGCTTTTCGATTGGATGAGGATCCTTCTGCACAACTACCGGAGATTTGCCACGGCTCTGGGCAGAGAACCGGACCCGGGCCTGTTGGACCAGGTTCTTCCGATCCTCGAAGGGGAGGTGGGACCCTGAACCGGGAAGGCTCCTTGCTAAGAGTTTTCTTCCATGCGGTCGAGCACTGATGAGATTCCTTCCAGGAGGCCCGGGTCTGGTTCGGCCTGAAGTACCATACAGGCTTCGAGATACTGGCGCATCATCTTCTCCACCCAGCCACAGAATCGATCTGGGTATCGGGCAAAGTGGGGAGTGAGGATCTGAATCGCCTCGGAGACCATACGCACGGCATCGGCGTGACGATGCAACTCCGCCAAGCGCAGAGCATAATTTCCGAGACTTCCGGCAAGCCGAGGCTCATGGAGCTCTGGAGCTTTTGCGGCCAGAGCCCTTCTCAGGGCAAGGGCCTCTTCGATGAAAGAGAGGCTTTCCTGAGGAGATGCCACTTGACTCAGATTTCTGCTCAAGGTGTCGAGCGCCTCAGCCAAGACGTCTCTGGATTGCGGGTTCTCTTCACTCAGAGAGCGCAGGATCGCGACGGCTTCTTGGCTGTGATCCAGGGCTTCTTTCCACCGCCCGACAATTCCGAGCAGTTGGCTTGCATTCGTCAGCGCTGCCGCAAGAGCGGCTGCAAAGGCTCCTCTTTGCCGGTTGGCCAATCGACGATACAGTAAAACGGCCTGCTCGGAAACAGGAAGCGCTTCCGCGAGGGGCTTGGCTCTTATCAAGAGGGGGCCCAGGTTCGTAAGGCACATCGCATAATCCGGCAAGAAGCTATCAGGAAGATCGTCCGCAAGCTCACGGAAAATCCTCTCGGACTCCTGAAGGGCGGCAAGGGCCTTGTGGATCTGCCCGGTCTCGTGATACCTCATGGCGAGGGTAGTGAGGCTTCCCGCCAGCTCCGGGAGACAAGGTGAAGAACGCTCAAAAGCCAATCGCCGGTAGTGCTCGACCGCCCCTTTTGCCGTCTTCATCGCCTCTTCAAGCCGGCCGATCCCGGCCAACCGACTGCTGAGGTTGTTGAGGCACATGGCAACCTCAGACAAAAAGCGGCCCGGATTGTCTTCCTCCAATGTAGAAAAACTTTCCAGTGCCACCTCCATGACAAGAACTGCGTCTTCTCGACGATCCACCGACGATAATGAGTAGCTGAGGTTGTTCAAAGCTGTTGCCAGCTTCTCCAGTAGCTCGCCAGACGGATGCTTCTTAGCCAGTCGGACTTGGCCCAGGAGCGTGATCAGAAGGAGCTTCAGGGCTTCGTCGTACCGGCCGACATCGTTGAGTCGAACCCCAAGATTGACCGAGACGGCAGAAACTTCGCTGGCCAGAGAGCCGCTCAAAGGAGAGAACTCTTGGATCAGGGAGTCGAGGAATTTCGAGGTGGCGACCAGAGCAACATCCCGCAAGGCAACAGAGAACTGGAACCGGGGTCCGTCGCAGAGTTTGGCAAGCTTGCCGTAAAGCTGCCGGTCCCCCTCCTCTTCAAGTCGCCGGACCAATGCCTTCACAACTTCCCCTTCAGTCTCAACCGCCACTTCCAGAGCGGCCATGGCGAGGCTCTCCATCCGGTGCTCAAGAGCCAGGGAAAGCCATTCGCCAGCCTTCCCGTATCGCTGGGACAGTCGAGTGAGGGTGGTGAACAGGTGATAGGGACCATCCGGTCCGAAAGCGGTGCTCATACGCGTATCCGGCGGCATGGCGGAGCTGGGATCTCCAGTTCTATTCAAGAACTATGCGACCGGTTGAAGATCGTCAGGGCGTACTTGATATCTGACAAGGTGCACCTACGGCTGCGCCGGTCCCAGCACCAGGTTCAACAACTCGTCCGCCCCCCGCTCCATCTCCCTCTGAACCAGGTGCTCGCCGAGCAAGTCGGGAAGGATCTTCTCGATCCAGTGATCATCACTCGGGTAGCACTCGTGGAGAAGGTGAGCTACTGCGAACAGGACGTCGCCCTTATGGCCTTTAAACGCATGGAGCTGGCGTAAGACTTCGACGGCTTCGGTTTCGCCGTTGACTCCACCTCCCAAGGTGATGGCCGCCATGGCGCGGCTGATCCCCGGAATCAGACTCTCCTCCAGCTTTTTGTCCACGACGGCACGCCGCTTCCAATAACGCCACTCGTGGCGCAGCATCTCATCCAGGATGCCATCCTCTCCCTTCACGGGTACACCGTCGACAGTGGCAAGAGCGAGCATGTGCAGAAGCAAGACCCGTTCGTAGGTGGGATCGCCGAGATCCTCCGGCGATTCACTCGCGGCCGTAAGGCTCAATCTCCGGGCGAACGCCTGCACAGCGAGATGGTAGGACTCAGCTCGCTCCTGCAGAGTGAAGGCCAGCGGTCGGAGAGAGTGGCGCGAGGTCGCCGGCCCGGAGAGGAGCTCGCCCACTCCTTGGTCTTCTGACTTGAGCAACTCCCACCAGCCGAGGGCGGCGCGGGCGAGGAGGATGAGGCGGATCGGTCCCGCATCGGTGGTGTACAGGCGGCGGAGCAGGGGGATGAGCAGGTCGCGGCGCGTCTCGGCATAGTCGACGACCGCCAGCACCTTTCCGCCCGGCCGGGAGATTGCCTTCCAGGCTTCCTCGGGAGAGCGCACGTCTTCCGGTTCGAGGAAGCCCGCCCGCCACCCCTCTTTACGAAGAGCCTTGGCGATCTCGAGCGCCAGACGGGTCTTCCCCATTCCGCCAGGGCCGGTGTAGAGGCGAACACGCACGGGAGGACCGTCGGCGCACCAAGTGGCCAGATCGCCCTCTTCCTGCTTCCTGCCATGGAAGGGCACGATTCCGTATTCGGCACGGAGCAGCGCGCCCGGCGGCGAGATTTCTTGGCGCCATTGGCGCTCCGGAATCCGCAGGGGAGAAAGGGGCTCCCGTTTCGTTGGCTTGCCTGTCGCTGTGGAGCAGACGGTCCCCGGATGCGCGTAAACCGTGTAGGCCAGCCAAGCTGGATCCCCCGGAAACTCCTCGCGCACCTTCAGCCGCGCCAACCGTACCGCCTCGGCGAACGGCTCACCGCTGAGGAAATTTTGATAAAACGCCTTGGCGAAGGCGCGGGCTTTCTTGTCGCGCACCGGCCAGAGGGTGCCGATGAATGCTCCGGCTCCCGCGGCGAGGCTCTGATGGGCCCAGCCTCCGAGTCCGCTGAGAGAGAAGCCGGCGCGGCCTGTGTCACAGCCGTTGAGGAAGATGAGCGGATGGTGGCGGCTGAGATTGGCCTTCGCGGTTGCCAAGCTACCTGGGGTTATAGAGTCTTCATCATTCAGCCAGAATTGCGCAGAATCCGGATCTTGCCGTCCGGCCGAGCCGTGCCCGCTGAAGTGCCAGCCGTCATAATCTCCGCCGGTCAGGGCGTTCATGACTTCCGAGAGCGTGGGGGCGACCGAAATCACCCGTTCCGATCCCATCAGCTCGATCAGATCCTCCTTCTCTCCCCGGGAGCTTGGCAGGTCCGAGTCCGTGGAATGAACGAATGCAATCCTCTGAAGAGGCAGATCGAAAACTGTTTGGGGAAAGCTCCGCAGCCACCGGGTCATCCCGAAGGCTTCGCAGAGAAATGGGCCCTCCTCGCCCCCTTCTCCTTGAAGTTTCATGAGCTCCCAGGGGATGTAGGGCTCGTCGGAGAGAAATTGCACGGTCTGCATCTGCCCCCGCTGAGACCAGAGCAGCTCTCGCACCTCCCTGGGAAGTTGTTGGAAGAGCGTCACTCCCATGACGGCGAGTTGATGCCAGGCGTTCTCCTGGCTTCGCTCTCCCTTCTCTGCCAGGTCGTCGGAGAGGTGGCCTGCTCGCCGGCCCCACTCGTCCTGAGCCAGGGCCTTGGGATCGCTTTCCAGGGAAAGACACCCGTGCTCCTTGCTCTGGAGTCCCAGGAGATCTGAGCGGACCTCGAAAACCAGCTTCTTGGGATCTGCCCGGCGGATCAGGATCTGGAGGTCGGGAGGTCCCGGGCGGGAGAGGTCGCGTTCACTCATGGCAGATTGGAGGAGTTAAGTTTACCAGACTCTTCAGTTCGTGCTACCCTTTTCCTCATCCTGGACGGCTCAGACTTGACCGCCACCGAACCGCTCGCCCGGCTTGCCGAGATGTTGAGCGCTCCGGTTGCACCTCCGGAGCCGGAGGAGCAAGCCCAGATCTATCGCCAGGCTTTGCAACAGGTTTCCCGCACCGAGAATCTCAAGCTCTGGGCTGCTCTCCAGATCTCTCTGGCCCAGGCTCTTCTGGAGGACCGCTCCCGTTCCCGCGCGGAGAGCCTGGAGCAGGCGATCGAGAGTCTCGAAGGCGCGGCTCAGGCTTTCCTCGAAACAGGTTTGTCGATCCCCTGGGCGGAAGCCTGCACCGTGGAGGCCTGCGCCTCCATGGACCGCATCCGCGGCTCTCGGCGGGAGAACGTCGAGGCTGCGATCAGGCTCTGCCGGAAGGCTTTCAAAATCCAGACCCGCCGCTCGCGGCCGGCCTCATGGGTGGAGGTTGCCGAATGCCTGGCGTCTGCCCTCTCCGCCCGGCATCCCAGGAAGCTTTATCTGGAGAAGAGCGTCGCCTTGTACCGCCGGGTGCTACACGTCAGGCAGCAGGAGACGGACGACCTTCTCGGGTGGGCGAACACCGCCACGAATCTCGCCAAGACTCTGGCGGAACGGATCCAGGGCGACCGCGCGCAGGACCTCGAGGAGGCGATCGAGCTTCTCCGCGCGGACGAGCGAATCCTCGTCGAGGAGAAGCCCGACTCTCCGCGCTGGGCGACGGTTCAAATCAACCTGGCCGTGATGTATCAGGAACGTTTGCGGAAAGATCCTACGGCCAATCAAGAGAAAGCGATCAGGATCCTCATCGCCCTTCTGGCGCGGACGCCTCACGTCCAGCCGATCGACCGGGCCCGCGCGCTGCATCTCCTCGGCGCTCTCCATGCCGAGCGGACTCGCGACCTTCGCGCCCGGAACCTGAAGCAGGCGATCGAGTACTATCGCGAAGCTCTGGGCGTCCATACGCTGGAAGACCTGCCCCAGAAATGGGTGGAGACCACTCAGAACCTCGCTACCGTCTATTTACAACTACCTGGAGAACGCGAACAGAACGTCGAGCGGGCGATCGCTCTGTACCGCCAGGTCCTCGATCAGGTTGATCCGGAGGAGACGCCGGAGGATTGGGCCTTGGCGGCCAGCAACCTGGCGACCGCTTCCATGGACCGCCTCCCCGGTGATCCGAAACAGAACCTTCAGGAAGCGGTCACCCTCTACCGGCAGGTGCTCGAGGTTCGCCGTCACGATGCGGATCCCCGGGGCCGGGCGTTGACCCAGGTCAACCTGGGCAATGCCTTTGCCCGCCTGGATTATTTGGGTGAGAATTATCTTGGCGAGGATCATCATGGCGAACCTGAATCTTTCGCCTCTGCCCTGGACGCCTATCAACAAGCGCTGGAAGCCCACCCGCTTTCGTCGCTTCCCGCCGAGCACCGGCGGACCCAGGGGAATATCGCGGACCTGTTTTTCGGACGGCAACGCTGGGAGGAGGCGCTGGAAGCCTACCGCGCCGCCCTCGCGGCCGGCGAAGCCGTTTATCAGAGTGCCGCGACTCCCGAGGCCCGGCGCGCCATGCTGCGGGCGAACCTGGACTTCTCGACCCGGGCTGCCACCTGTCTGGTCCGGCTTGGCCGGCCCGCGGAGGCCGTGGCGCTTCTGGAAGGGGGCCGCACCCGCAGCTTGAACGAGGCGCTGGGCCGCACCGAGGCCTTGCTCCAGCGGTTGCCGGACTCCATTCGCACCGCTTTTCTCGCAACGCGGGAACGTATCGCCTCCCTCGAAGCGCAGAGCCGCCGGCTGAGCCCCGACGAACGCGAGGAATTCCTGCGGATCACCGAGGAATTGAGCCGCCAACGCGCGAAACTTGCGGAGATCGTCGAGGAGGCCCGGCGAATAGACCCTGACTTCCTGGCGGACGGCACGACCTCCGCCGCGGTTCTCTCACTGGTCTCGCAGCTCGGCACTCCCCTGATCTATCTGTTCACCACCCTGCATGGCAGCGTGGGACTGCTGGTACGCCCCGCCGGCTCCCAGGCTGGCGAGGGGCGGATTGAAAGCTTTTCTCTGGATGACTTCCGGCAGGAGCACCTGCGCGCAATCCTCGACGGCGCCGAGGCAGGGCCTTCCTATCTGAGCCTCATCGCCCATGGAGACTCCGATTCCCTTCAGGGGGTCCTGGACCGCGTGGGCCCGATTCTCCGGGAACGTCTTCTCTCCCCGCTGGCCGGGCAGCTCGCGCAGCGGGGTGTCTCGCGCGCCTGCCTCGTTTCTTGTGGCTCTCTCGGACTGTTGCCGCTGACGGCATTGGCGCCCGAGGGCCTCTTGCTCCACCTCAGCCCTTCGGCCCGGGCTCTGGACACCGCGCGGCTCAACCGGGACCGCCGAGGGGACACGCCGACTCGGTTGTTGGCCGTGGGCAATCCCGTGTCGAGATCCCGGCCGCTCGCCTTCGCCGCTCTCGAAGCCCGGGAAATCTCCGGTTTCTTTCCCCAGGACCGGCAGCAGGTCCTCCTGGGATCTCAGGCGACTCTCACCGGGGTTCGCGAAGGAATGACAGGAGCCACCCACCTCCATCTCTCCTGTCACGGCCGGTTCCTGCTCGACGAGCCTCTGGACTCCTCCCTCGAGCTCTCGGGCGGTGAATCCCTGTGCTTGAAGGATCTTTTCGATCCCCGGCTCGACCTGACGTCGATGCGCTTGGTGGTCCTCTCCGCCTGCCAGACCGGGATGACCGATCAGGAATTGCCGGACGAAGCCTTGGGCTTTCCCGCCGTGTTCCTGCAAGCCGGCGTGCCGGCCACCGTGAGCACTCTGTGGCCGGTGCCGGACGGCCCGACCGCGTTCCTCCTCATCCGGTTCTACCAGTACCATCTCGTCGATCAAATGGCACCGGCGATGGCCCTTTCCCAGGCTCAGCGTTGGCTGCGGACCGCAACCGTCCGCGAGCTGCAATTGGTCGAGCGTTGTGAACGCATCCTGAAGGAGACGAGAGGCACACCCCCGCAGAGCGCGTACCTGTGGCAGCGGCGGTATCGCCAGCAGCCGGATGCCATTCCGTTCGCGCATCCTTATTTCTGGGCGGGGTTCGTGGTGACGGGGTTGTGATCCGTGGCCGGCCCTGAAAACCTCCGTCCCGCTGTTCTCGATTCTCTGCTCGAGGAACTCGAGCACCCCGGAACCGCAGAGGTCATCCCACGCCGCATCGCCATCTGCCGGCGGGTCTTGCGCCTTCTGCCTCCTGAGCCTCCCACGATTCGCCGGGCCGAAGTCCTGGATCTATTGGGCGACTTGCTGGCTACCGTAGCCGGCCGGAGCGGGCGCCGGCTGGACGAGGTCCTCGGCGTCTACGAACAGGCAGCCGCCGCTCTGGAATCCGTCGGGCTTGCCCACGATCGTGCCCGGGCCCTCGTCAAAATCGCCCGTCTCTGTTTGACCCGTTCCGATGGGTTTGTGGCAGGCCGGGTCCAGCGGGCGGCCTCTGCTTGCAAGACAGCCCTTGCCCTGCTGACTCCCGAGGTGGATTTCGAAGCCTGGGCCGCGGCTTCCGTCAACTTGGCGATCGCGTACAAATTGCGAACGGGAGAAGACAGAGCGGCAGGACAGGAAAAAGCTCTCGCTCTTCTCCTCCGCCTTCAGAAGATTCTTTCTGGAGATCTTCTAGGAACGGTCCTCAACAATCTGGCGAGTCTCTATCTGGAGAGGCTTCAGGGAGACCGAGAGGACAACCTGGAGCAGGCGATCCGTTCGCGTGGGCACAGACCGTTCGTAATCTGGCTCTCGCCTGGGCCGAACGGTTCCGTGGCGACCGTGCGGAGAATCTCGAAACCGCCCTGTCTTTTTTCCACGCCACCCTCGAGGTGAATACCCGTGAGGCAGCTCGCTGGGACTGGGCGAGCACCATGGACTCCCTCGGCACCGCATTCGCCAACCGGATCCGCGGCAACCGCGTGGAAAACCTTGAGGCAGCCATCGCCTGCCACGAGCAGGCTCTGACGGTGTGTCGGCGCCGTATCGCACCGGATGCCTGGATCAACAGCCAGATCAACCGGGCTCTCGCCTATCTGCAGCGGCTGGCGGGGAATCGCGCGGCCAACGTGGAGCGTTCCCTCCGGATCTCCCGTCAGGTCCTGACCGAGTTGCAGCGGGAGCAAAGGTCCTTCGATTGGGCGTTGGCGGTCAGCAATCTCGGCCAAGCCCTCCAGGAGCGTCTTCTGGGCAACCGGTCCGAGAACGTCGAAGAAGCCATCCGTCAATTGCAGTCTGCTCTGGAAATCCTGCACCGGGACGCCTTTCCAAAGGAACGGGCGCGCGCGCTCAATCACCTTGGGAATGCATACGCGGACAGGATCCTCGGCGACCGTGCGGAAAACCTGGAGAGAGCCATCACTCTGTATGAGGAGGCGCTGGAGATCCGGCAACGGGACGCCATGCCTTGGGAATGGGCAGAGACGGCGCACAACCTGGCGATGTCTCATTTCCAACGACGCCGGGAGGGCCGAAGGGAAGAGATCGAAATCGCCCTCTCCCTGACCGAAGCTTGTCTCAACGTATACACTCGGGAGGCGGCGCCGCAGCTCTGGGCAGCAACGCTCAACAGCCGCGGATCGTGCTACCTGGAACGCCCCGCTGGTATCCGAGAGGAGAACGTGGAGAGGGCGATCATGGACCTTGAACAATCTCTCTCCGTCCGTTCCCGCGATGTCGATCCTTTCGCCTGGGCCTATACTCAAAGCCATCTCGGCAAGGCCTACTGGCTCCGGGTCTTCGGAGATCGCGAAGACAATCTAAAGCGGGCGATCGATTTCTTTTCCCAGGCACTAGAGGTACGGACCCGCCGCAGGGCTCCCGTGGCCTGGGCGGAAACCCAGAACAATCTGGGGCTGACCTGGACCGCACGGCGGCAGGAAGATCTGCGGGAAAGCCGGAGGCAGGCCGCGCGAGCCTATCGCCGGGCCCTTACCGTGCACACCCTCGAAGTCATGCCGGACGAGCACCGGCGCACCTGCCGCAATCTGGGGAATCTCCTTTTTGAGGCGGGACGCTGGCGCGACGCCACCGTGGCCTATGCGGGTGCACTCTCCGCCGGAGACCTCCTCTATGCCGAAGGAACCACGCCCCAGGCACGGAGCTCCGAGCTCTGGCAACGTCAGGACGTCCCACTCCTGGCCGCTTTTGCCATGGCGAAGCGAGGGCGGTACGCTGATGCCGTACGGACCCTGGAGGCAAGCCGGGCGCGGGAAGTCCGCGAGCGTCTGGAGCGCGACGCGGCCGTCCTCCGCCGGGCTCCCGAGCTGGCGCGGAACGAGCTTGTCGAATTGCGCCGACGGATCGCCCATCTGGAAGCCGCAAGCCGCGGACCCGCCGGTGTCTCTGCTCGCGAGTACCTCGACCTTTCCGCAGAGCTCCGGAAGGCGCGGTCCTCCCTCTTGGAAAAACTGCGTCAAGTCGTACCGGATTTCGTTCCGAAGGATTCGGACACCCTGCCCGCGGGCCTGCCGAATCCCACCGTCTACCTGCTCACGACCGCTCACGGCACACTCGCGCTGGTCGTGCACCCTGGAGCTGATGGGGATCAGGGAATCGACGCCTTGTTTCTGAACGGCCTGCGCGAGGACGGGCTCACCTCGATCCTCCAGGGGGGATCCGGCCGGACCTCCCTCCTCGCCGCGATCCTGGAAGAAAAGGAGGATTCCCTGGTGCTCGTCGTGGCGAGCTTTTGGGAAGAGATCCGCTCGGCCGTGATCCTGCCGTTGGTCCGGCATCTGCGAGGTCTTGGCCATGAACAGGCACTGCTGGTGCCCTGTGGCCCGCTCGGGCTGCTCCCTCTACCGGCGATGGCCGTGGACGAAATGGCTTTCTCCTATGCCCCGTCGGGCCGGATCGCGTTGGAGCTCTCAGCGCACCGCCGGCCTGCCGGTCCACCGGTGCTTGCAGCGGTGGGCGATCCTCCGTCCAGGGCGGCCTCTCTTCCTCTGGCTGCCCTGGAGGCCGAAATGAGCGCCGAGCACTTTCCCGTCAACTCTCGGCGGCTGCTCCTGGGCCGAGATGCGGATCGTTCAGCCGTCCTCTCTGCCCTGCCTGGGGCGACCCATCTCCATTTCGCCTGCCATGGCCTCTTCGATCTCGCCAAGCCTCTGGATTCCGCGCTCCTGCTCGCCGGTCAAGACCGTCTGACCGTCCGCGATCTACTGGACAGTGGCCTCGATCTATCCGCCGCGCGGCTCGCCGTCCTCTCCGCCTGCCAGACGGCGATGAGCGATCAAGAGGTTCCGGACGAGATCCTGGGTTTTCCGGCGGCCTTCCTGCAAGCCAGAGTGCCGGCGGTGCTCGGAACCCTTTGGCGAGTGGGCGATCTGGCGACCACCCTGCTACTGGCCGATTTCTACCGGCGGCATCTCGGAAACGGCGAAGCCCCCGTGCAGGCCCTCCGTGGCGCTCAGACCTGGCTGCGGGACGGGACCCTGCGGGATCTCGGGCTGGTGGAGCTTCTGGAGCGCGCTTACGAGAGGTCCGGAGGACGCGAACCGAGGCTCCGCAAGGCGCTCTTCGTTTATAGCAAGAGACTGAGGGAAAGCCGGCCCTTCGCGGCTCCTCATCATTGGGCGGGGTTTGTGGTGTGGGGGTTCTCAAATCTTGTAAAGCACTCCACAGTGTGGCAGAAGTCCGCGAACTCTGGTGCCTCACCCGGCTCGGTCGAAAAATCATAACCCGTACAGAACAAAAGGCGCCCAGTACTGCGGATGGATGAAGGGGATGGAATCCGGCCTCTTTTGGTAGTGGCGGGCGGCTACATAGGCTTGGGCATCTCTTCCTCCTGATGCTTCATAGAGGTTTGTATAGATATCTGCGAGTCCGAGAACCTCTGCCGTCTGGCTGCGGAGCCAGCGCTGAGCACGCGCCAAGGCCTTGGCCGGCTTGCAGCCTTCGGTGAGGTACTCATGATAGAAACGATTTGCCAGTAACATGGTCGCCACATCGGCCACTGGCCAGAGCGTACCGATCACTCCAGGGACTCCGGCCTGGACAAAGCCAGCCGGCAGTCCCACGGCCTCATCGGGCAGGCGCCGAAAATCAGAGAGCGCGGTCTGGCACGCTGAGAGGAAGGCAAGCCGGGCGTGACCCGGCCGCGCTTCTTCGTAGAGTAGATCGTGAAGCGTCAACGCCTCGTTGCCGGCCAACTCCAATCGGGAGGTCAGAGGAGTTTCCGGATCGAACAGACCGTGGCAGGCGAAGTGGAGATGGGTCGCCTCGGCCAACAAGGGTAGCAGCGCCTGCCGGTTAGCCCCGACGCCGCTGAGCAGATGGTGCGCATCGGCCGGAAAGAGGGACGTGATCCGTTCCAACTCCTGTCTCGCGGTCCGCAAGGGCTGCCGGCGAGAAGAATCGCCCACCCCGACCAAGAGAGGTTCCGCCCGGCGAAGATCTAGTTCCCGCTTGGCCCCGGTAAGGGCAGTCGCTGTAAAAGAAAATGAGACATCGAATTCATCTATGAAATGGTCTTCCCCTTTCCTAACCTGTACTGCCGAAAGAGGGAGAATTGCCAAGCGACCCACAGGGATCAGGACGACATGCTCCACCTTCAACCTGCGCAGCCGGTCAGCCACCGGAGCAAGCAAGCCCCTTCCCACTCCCTGTAGCACCCTCGGCAGAACTCTCTCCAACCGTTCACGGTCGAACAAAGCCTGAAGATAGCCGCCCTTCTCCACCTCAACCAGAAGCCGCTGTAGGGAACTATGGCAGAAGCTGAGCCAGACCTCCTCGATGGTTCCCGGGGTGAGGATCAGAGCAATGGACCCAAGCCGCGTGGTTGCGAGATACACCACGGCTCCCCGTTCACCCAGAACCTCGACTGCGGTTTCGACATCTGCAAAGGACGGTGCCCTGAAAAGATCCTCGAACCCCTCGACCCGACGGATAGCTCCCACCAACTCGTCCATGTCGGAGCGTGCGGCACGGGCCTGGATGGGCGGGGCCGCCCCCGCTCCCCCCTCTGCGGACTCCAAGCGCAGGAGAGCCTCAGCGGCTTGCCGGTACCGCTCGTAAGGCCCGGGCTCCCTGGAGGCGAGAGCTGCGAGCCGCGCTCGGTCGTGGCCCAAAGCCTCGTTCAGCAGCCGGACGCGAATCTGCTCCAACGCAAGGACGGCCCCTTCGAGGTCGCCGGTCCGCGCCAAGGCGAAGGCCGCATTCGCTGCGAGCTCCGGCGCCTGCCCCAGCCAGGCTTCCTTGCCACGGCGGGTGGGCTGGACCGCAAAGAGGCGGTCGCTGACCTGCCTGGCATAGCCATAGGCCTCCACAGCCTCTGCCCAGGACCGTCTCTCGAACGAAAATTCTCCCCACCGCAATGCATGGAGAAGAGTTGCTTCCCGCGCTCCGTCCAGATCTACGGACACCGCTTGGCGGAACAGGCCGCCAGTCCTCTGAAGCAAATCTTCACTCGGCTTGGTTCTGTAAAGCTCGCGCAGGCCATAGGCCAGATTAAGAGTATAGATGTGAAGCCACGGAGAATCCGCGGGCAAACGCTCCAATGCTTCCTCAGCACACCTCACGGAGGCGCGCAGATCCTTGAGATTACCAGTTAGATCATATCGAGCGGACAGACCGAGACTCAGGCCGTGTAGGATCACAGTAGCTTCGGTGGTTCCAGGTTCGAGACGACTCCGTGCACGTTGCCAGAGCCCAATGGCCTCGTCGAGGTCGACTCGCTGACCGACCGTGTCGCGGAGCCTCTCCTGGCTGTGTCGCGTCAATCCATGAGCCAAGTTTCCCAAGAACAGGTTCAGATCCGACGAATCCGGAGGCACCTCGGTCAGAACCAGACGCCAGAGCCGAATAGCCTCATCGAGATCCGCCACAGCGCCGAACCGTTCAAAGCGGCCACGCAGGCCCGAGGCGAGATTATTGATCACGAGTAATCGCGACGGTGCACCAGTCGGCAGCTCCGCCACGGCCTGCCGCCAAGCCTCCAGAGCCTCGTCCAGATCAGCGAGAGATCCGGTACGAGCAAAGCGATAGCTGAGAGCAGTCCCCAAGCCGTTGAAGCATCCGGCGCGGGCAATCGGACGGGCCGGCGCCCGCGCCTGCGCCTGCCGAACCAGGGCGATGCTCTCCTCCAGGTCCTGTAGGCGTCCTTCGGCACGATAGCGCTCGCGAAGCCCCAAGCTCAGATTGAGCAAAAAGGTCCATTGGTTGGGCGACTCCGGCGCGGTCGCCGCTGAGGCTTGTTTCCAGAGATCGAGAGCTCGCTCCCGGTCTGTTCGCTCACCACGCAGAAAGAAACGTCTGTCGATGGCTGCGGCCATATTGTTGAGTAGCATGGGCCAGTCCTGATAACCTGGCCCCACAAAGGTGGTCGACCGCTCTAGAGCAGCGATTCCTGCATCCAGATCAGCTTCGGCGCCAAGCAATTCGTGGCGGTTCGCCAGAGCCGAGCCGAGATCGCTATACAGTTTGGCGAGTTGGGCCATGCTCGCGTCTCCCGGATCCCGGGTAGCCTTCTCCAGCAGGTCGATAGCCTCGGCAAGGAGGTCAACGACCCCATTAATTTGATGATTTTCCAGAAGGAGGCTCCCGGCCAAGCCGAGGAGCCGGCCCCGGTCCGGCGCTCCTTCGGGAGTTACCGCCACCAACCGCCGCAAGAGCTCGGTCGCCCGCTGCAGATCCCACGCGTCGCCCATGCGGGCGTGACGGATATATAGCGCGAGGGCCAGATTGTACGTCCACTCGCGTTGCTCGCCGGCGGAGAGGTCCTCCAACACGACTCGCTCCAAGACGCGAATCGCACCATCGAGGTGGACGAGATCGAAGGTCCGGTGGTAACGCGCGAGAAGATGTTCGGCTTCGCGTTGATCAGAACTGGATTTCTCGCTCTTCAGCGCAGAGAGAAGCGCCGACAACTCGGACTGGTCCCGAGCCCCTCCCGTGCCTCCCTCTTTGCTCATATTACCCGCGCCAGCGGGTCGGCAAAGAGCGTATAGGCGAGCCAAGCCGAGTTGCCTGGCAACTCAGTGCGGACGGTGAGCCGCGCCTGTCGCACTGCTTCACCGATCGGCTTCTTATCCACGAGTAGTTCCTGGTAGAAAGTGCGCGCAAAAATCTCGGCACCTCGGTCGCTTACCTCCCAAAGGGTTCCCAGGAAGGCCGCAGCCCCTGCGTCCAAAAGCTTCGGTGCCCATCCCCCTAGGTCGGTCAGAGATAAACTGTTGCGCCCCGTCTGACAGGCGTTCAGGAAAACCAGTGGCCAGGTACGCCCCAGGTTAGCCACTTTTCCACTCAGGTCCTCTGGGGTCAATACCTCCTGCTCGTCGAGGCTGATTCGTGAAAGGTTGGGGTCAGTGTCCCGATACGTTGCATGGCCAGCGAAATGGAAGCCATCGAATGTGCCGGAGCTGAAGGCGCGCAGAACCTGCAGGTATCGGCAGGGGATCGACTCAATCTGCAGATCCTCCTTCTTAATTCCTAGGGTCTGGCGACACTCCTCCTCTGCATTGGCCAAACCCGAGCTTGCTGGTGCAATGACTCCAAGCCGACGCAGCCGCAACGCAGGCTTTCGCCTGACACCGAGAAGCCAGCGTGCCATGGGAAATTCTTCACAGAAAAATCCAGACTCGACGGTCTGTCCCTCCTCGTGGCCCACCAATCGGCACAGTTCCCAAGGAATCCACGGCTCTTCTGATTCGATGCGCAAGGAACCGATACGCTTACGTAAGGACCAGAGAATTCCTTGCAGGTCCGGAGGAAAGATACTCTGGAAAAGCGCTGCCCCCTTCCGTTGCAGCCGTTCCTCCGCCACCTGCCGAGCCTCTTCGTCTTCATCATCGAGCTTTTCCACGTCTCCAAAAAAGCTAGCGGAATACTGAGAAGGACCGAGCTTCAACAGGATCGGCCCAAACTCCGTCACCTGAAAGGAGGACTCGGCCGACCAGAGACGGATAAGCAACTGTGGAACGTGGCGATCGCCGATCTCACGTATGTGTAGCGTGAGGTCAGGCTCGGAGATGCCTCCAGCATAGAGCTCCCGCTCGTAGCGAACCGACTGGGGCTTGCTGACCGGATTCCGGGTAATGGTAGGGGCCACGACGAGGCGTCCCAGACAGGCTTCCCGATGGAAGACCCACACCTCGATACGCGCCTCGCCAACCGTCACGGCACGTAGACGGAACTGCACCGGCAGGGTTTCAGGCTCTTCCGAGACCAGGAGGCGCGCCTCAGGAGGCCCTTCCAACTCGAAGCCGCGTCGTGGCTGAACGTAGACGTCGAGGGCCGCACCGATGGCGAGGTTCAGAGGTAGGCCGCTATCGCCCACCAACTCGGGCGTAGCGAGAGAAAGGAAGAGCGAGACGGTTCGGCCCACTTCGACTTCCCGCTCCATTTTAGCAGTAAGCAGACGAGGGGCGAGCTCCGGCTCCAGCCCTTCGGGTCCATGGCCACGCTGAATATCGGGCACGTCAAGGTCCACATCGAAAAATCCGATCAACTCGCCCTCATCGAGGACGACGCAACGGTCGGGAGCATCATCAGCGCGGGTACTGGCATCGAGAGCAGGCACGGGAGAAACTCCTGCGGCAGCGAGGGTATCCCTGACGGTGGCATCGCCCGCAGCGGTGAAGAGATCCAGGGCCTCGAACGCGGACAGCAGGTGATAAACCGCATGGCCGGTCTCAACGCTCCGCACGATAACCCGGGAGGGGTCGAGAGCGCCGATCAGCTCACGCCCTTGCCGGGCAGACCTGTCCCCGGGAACGAGAGCGAACTGGTAACTCACCACGTCTGCAAGCTGGAGCGATACCGGAGTCCGAGGCTCCTGGGGAAGCACATTTATTCCGTCAGGGCTCATCGCGGCTCTCCAACTCCGGGCAAGCGCACGGCGGGGTCACCGAAAACGGTGTAGTTGCGGGCGTCGTTGCGTAGACGCCAGATTTCCGAAAACAAAACCCCATCAATCTCTTTTTCCCGTCGTTGCCAGGATTCCCAGAGGTTCCCCTGTTGTGACGCGAGAGAGGCATACAGCAGGTTGAGGTCCTCGAGAGCCCATCCCACGGTGTGACCTTCCAAAAGACGCTTGAGGGCATTGAGAAAAGGTGCTCGTCCTTCTCCTTTCTCAGATCCGGCGAAGCCCGCCGTCCAGGCGCGATCTACATGGCCCACGACGGCCAATGCTCCGCCAGCAGGGTGGGACAGCAGACTCTGAGGCAACCGCGAGGCAAATGCCTTGGGAGCAATCCGCTCTGGCATAGCTATGGTGTCTTGGCTGAAGTTGTCCCGTGCCGGCGTACCTACGCCATAGCAGGCGACGAAAAAGGCTATCAGCCCTTGGAGAGAAGCGTCTTTGGCCAAGTCTGCGGCAGCGAACCATTGGTCCTCGTCAACTCCTTCCTCGTCGTCCGGACCGGGCCAGTCCTGACAAACCAACGCGCCCTGGGTTTTACGCTGACGCTCGTCCTCTTCAGAAAGTCCAAGCCCGTGGCAAGCGGCGAACAACAGGGCCGGCGTTTCAGGGCCACCCAGGAATTGACGGAGCCGCTCCTTGTGCGCTTCAGGGCCGAGGGCCCTGCGCACCTCCCAGCCGCTCCCTGGTTCCACCACTGAATTGGAGAGTGGCATGACCAGTTCCCGCAGCATGTCCTGCGTGGGAGGATCGTTCTCGTGGGCGGTGCCGAAGAAACCGACGTGCCGGGGCCGAACCGGTCGTTTCGTTTCGGCCCGTACGACGCTGCGGGCGTACGCAGCATATTCCTCAGGCCGATCGAAGCAGATCCGCCCCACAGCGTAACCGACGTCGAGCTCTTGCTGAAACGAGTAGGGGAGACTCTCGGGATCTCCAACGAGAAGGACGTAGTACGGAAAGAAGTCCGGATCGCCTCGCTGCCCCCCCCTCACGTCAGGGCGGTTTAGAAAAGTGAACGTCTCTTCCCCCGCACGGTAGTTCACCGTTCGAAAATGATGGCTAGGAGCTCCATCGCGGGTCGCCTGGCTTTGGCGGAGAGCCAGCAGATCGTCCAGGGCGGCCTTGACGCGTCGATCGAGCCCGGGTGCGAAGACGACAGCCCAACCCGTCTCCGCCAAGTCCCACTTCTTCTTGGCATCCAGAATGGGCCGGCGCTTGGGGTCTCCTTTAGGGCGTGGGCGAACCCCGTCCAATATCCATTCTGGGGGCATGTTTAATCCTGTTTCCCGGACTCGCTCGATCAACTCACCGGTGGTGATTGGCGGTGTGACATACCGCCCATTGGGTTTGACACCATTGAAGAACAATTGCTTCCTCATTCCCCCTCCTGTCATGGAAGAAAATGCCCCGCGGCTAGCGACCTCATCCAACACCGGATGAAGCTCGGCCGCAATTTCTGCGGACGGCTTCCCTGCGAGTCCCCGAGCGACAAGCCGCTTCCGTTGTGATCCAGGCAGAACTGCGCCGCCTCCAGAAGGTACGACCGAAAACCTGGGCTCAAACGGACACGAGAGCGATCAGTGATCGTAGTCAAATCAAAAACATACGGACCGAGCATAGAGAACCTCACCAGCCTTCGGATTCCCACCTGGCCTGATTCTGGTGGCCTGCTCTAGTCCACCTCCGGCGGTTTCGGCTTCGGCCGGGGCGGCTTAACCTTCGGCGGCGGCAAGCCTCCACTGGTAGCACGGTTGGAGGTGACCATCCCCCCTGTAGCGTCAGCCTCGATGCCGCCACCCGGCTTCCGCTCATAGTCTCCCAGGAAGATGAAACCTGCCCAGAGCGCAGGGTCGCTCCAGCGGGGGTCCTGCAGCATGGATTTCTGGGCTTCCTGGAGAGCTTCCGGAGGTCGCTTTCCTTCGTAGAGTTGCCGATAGAAGCGGATCATCAACTCGGCCGTGGCCTGGTCCTCCACTTTCCACAGGCTCACCACGAGTTGAGGCACGCCAATGGACATGAACCCCCGGGTGATCCCAAGGAGCCCTTCTCCTCGCAAGTCCTTCCCGATCCCGGTCTGGCACGCGCTCAGCACCACCAGGTCGGCATCCAGATCCAGGCTGTATATGTCGTGCAAGCGCAGGAAACCATCGGTCCGCAGTGTCCCGTCGAGGTTCAACTGAGAGAGGACAAGCCCGGAAAGCTCCGGCTGCCGGTCGTTGAACAGGCCGTGAGTGGCAAAGTGAAGGATGGGAGCATGCCGCCATCGATCATCTCTGAGCACTTCGCGGTTGGCCGCGAAATCGAAGACCGGCAGCACCTCGCCCGGGCGCCAAAGCCCCTGAATTGCCTTGGCCTCTTGCCGCGAGAAGGGGAGGGGCTTCAGGTCAGTGATCTCCAGATCGCGTAGCGAACGAGTCAGGGCCCCTCGGGCCCGTTCCCCCTTGGGCTGTACAAGCGTGCCTCTTTGGCGTACCCGTGGATCAGACGCGTCGAATACCGGATCTGCCAAGACTGCGATCAGAGGCCCCGATCCACGGAACGGTCCGGTCCGCCGTTCCCGCCGCAGGGTCGCCCCTACCGAGGCCGAGGGAAGATAGATGATCGGATGCCCTTCCATCAAAAGAGGTTGCCGCCCTCCCACCGGTTCTGCAGCGGGATCGGGAAGAGCCGCAAAGGGAACAGTTTGCAGGGCGCCGTCCGCAACGATCAACAGCCGCCTATACTTGGTTAGATCGGCTGCCACTGGTTTCAAGACGAGTGTAGCCAGATCGTCCACCGCCGTCTGGCGCAAGCTGGACCCTGGCCGAAGCCGCTCGGATAAGACTTCGTGGGCGAGCCGCGCTGCGGTCTCGATCCGTTCACGGCCAGGGAGCGGATAGGAGGCGAGAGTCGAGCGCGTAACTTTCCAGAGAAGGCTTCGCTCTTCACCCAGTGAATAGACCAGCAGCAGAGTATTGGTATCGAGCAGGCTCTTCTGGATCTCGGCCAAGGAGAGCGTTTCAGTGCTCTCAACTCTCGCAAGATGGGGGCTTGCCTGCCGCATTCGGGTGCGCACTCGATCGAGGCGGGCGAGAAGCTCATCGCTCTCTTCGGACTGCTTGGCTTGCTCCAGAAGCTGTCGGATCTCTCGATCCTCTTGAAGAAGAGCAGGGTCCACGTTCTGACGGACCTCAGCTCGGACCTCCGCCAAGGCATCCAGCAGACTGCGCGCTCGGCGTCTTTCATCCGCCTCGAAAGCCCGGGCCTTAAATCCCTGATCTGGATGGAGCTGATCCAATGCCATGAGAATTTCAACGTAAAGCTCCCAGTAATGCTGCCGAGTCGCAAAATAAAATGCCCGCAGGTTAAGGCTCACCGTCTCATCGCGCTGGCGCTCTGCGAGGGCGAGGCTTGCCTCGATCTCACGGAGCGACCTCTCCGGGTTGGCTAGCCCTAAAAATGCCTGAGCGATTACATAATGCGCAAAAGAAAGCCCGGGACGATTGTTGAGCTTCTCAAAGCGGGCCAACGCTTCTTGCCCGAGCTGGAGTGCCCGCGGTGTATCTCCCCGATCGAGAGCGACACGGCCCAGGTTTGCGGTAGCCATGGCCTCACCGTGCGGGTCGCCGACAGCCTGGAAAAAAGCCAGGGCTTCAGAGAAACGGGCCTGAGCACCTTCCGAATCCTCTGACTTCAGAAGGACCAGACCCAGAGAGTTGAGCGTTATGGCCTGGTTGCGGCGATCACCAAGCTCGCGGAAGAGAGCGAGAGCCCTTTCGATCCGCTTCTTGGACTCGGCAAGCCGCCCTTCCCGGAGGTCGATCTCTCCCAGATGCTTGAGGGCTTCGGCGGAATGATTGTTATCGCCAAGCTCATTGGCAATACGAAAAGCGTTCTCGAAGCGATCGCGAGCCTCGATTCTCTTGCCGTGCTCCAGATATAGATCTCCGAAGCTGAGCAGAGTAAAGACTTCTCTCCTACGATCTCCGAGCCGGCGTAATATGGTCAGGACTTGATTATAGGTATCGACCGCCTGCTCTAAGTGACCTTCCAAATTGTGGAGGGTAGCAAGATTGTGGAGGGCCTCAGCCTCTCCTTCCGGATTGGCGCTGGCGCGGAACAAGCGCACTGCCTCTTCGAACGGCGACTGAGCCTCCTCGTAGCGATCCAGTTTTTCAAATAACAGCCAGCCGGATCGATTGAGAGCCCGGGCTTGCCACCCCGGATCGTCAGCCTGCCGATACAACTCTGCGGCCTGCGCACATAGGTTGGCTGCCTCCTCCCATCGATCGAGGCGCTCCTTCACCCG
>Ga0190265_10000197_pt1 | contig 56639 bp, 48 predicted proteins | sample Popmic124T_FD_133135 | JGI IMG/M metagenome (GOLD analysis project Ga0190265, IMG submission 133135) | Populus adjacent soil microbial communities from riparian zone of Indian Creek, Utah, USA - 124 T | ecosystem: Environmental > Terrestrial > Soil > Riparian zone | place: USA: Utah | collected... | reverse complement strand
TATCGGCCTGATGAAGGCGGTCGATAAGTTCGAATATCGCCGCGGCTACAAATTCTCGACCTACGCGACCTGGTGGATCCGCCAGGCGATCACCCGCTCGATCGCCGACCAGGCCCGCACGATCCGGATCCCGGTCCACATGATCGAGACGATCAACAAGCTGGTCCGCACGTCGCGGCAGATCCTCCACGAGATCGGCCGCGAGCCGACCCCGGAGGAACTGGCCGAGCGGCTCTCGATGCCGCTCGAGAAGGTCCGCAAGGTGATGAAGATCGCCAAGGAGCCGATCTCGCTCGAGACGCCGATCGGCGACGAGGAGGATTCGCACCTCGGCGACTTCATCGAGGACAAGAACGCGGTGATCCCGGTGGATGCGGCGATCCAGAGCAACCTCAAGGAGACGGTGACCCGGGTCCTCGCCAGCCTGACGCCGCGCGAGGAGCGCGTACTGCGCATGCGGTTCGGCATCGGGATGAACACCGATCATACGCTCGAGGAGGTCGGGCAGCAATTCTCGGTGACTAGGGAGCGGATCCGGCAGATCGAGGCGAAGGCGCTTCGGAAGCTCAAGCATCCGAGCCGGTCGCGGAAGATGCGGTCGTTTTTGGATCAATAGAGCGTGGAATTCCACGGCCGGCAGCGTTAGGCTGAGACCATGACCAAGGTCGACCTCAAGTTGGAACTGCCCGATAGCCTCGCGCGAGAGGCCGATGCGGCGGGGCTTCTCTCATCGCGCGCGGTTGCCCGGCTGTTGCGCGAGGAGATGCGGCGCGCGGCTTTTCGGCGGATAGCCGAGGGTGCGGAGCGCGTGCGCGAGGCAGGCCTCCGACCGCTCTCCTTGGCCGAGATACAGCGCGAGGTGGACAAGGTCCGCAAGGGCAAATGAAGCGCAGGCCACGGTTGGTCCTCGACACCAACGTGGTCGTTTCGGCGCTGCTGTGGGGCGGCAAACCGCTCGAGCTGCTGGCGTTTGCCGAACAAGGCGATGCCCGCCTCCATGCCAGCCCGCCCCTGATCGACGAATTGGCGTCGACGCTTGCTAAACCGAAGCTGGCCCGAGTTCTTGCGGCCAGCGGGCGCTCGACGGCGGAGCACGTCGCAGACTATCGCCGGCTGGTGACGCTGATCCGACCTGCCTTGCCGGAAGGGGCATGGTCTCGCGACCCGGACGACGACCGAGTCATCGCGTGCGCACTCGCGGCACAGGCCGATTTTCTCGTTACTGGCGACGAAGACCTGCTCAGCCTGGAAAGAATCGAGGCTCTTGGGATCGTATCGCCTGCCGACCTTTTGCGCGCGCTCGCGGGATCGGGATGAATACCGATCACACGCTGGAGGAGGTGGGGCAGCAATTCTCGGTGACGAGGGAGCGGATCAGGCAGATCGAGGCGAAGGCGCTGCGGAAGCTGAAGCATCCGAGCCGGTCGCGGCAGATGCGGAGCTTTTTGGATCAGTGAGGCCCAGGCAGGCTGAACACTGGGGGCTAATTGGACATCCAAACCTCTAGATTGCGGGGGCCGACAATGTCCGCGCGCGTGGCGCGGAGCGGTCTGGAAGCGATCCCCGCGGCGCTGATCGCTCCGGCAAGTCGAGCGGCCGCCTCCTGATTGTTTCCGCCGTAACGCACTTCGTTGTAACCTGCGGCGCTAGTGATGCGCTCGCCGCTTGGGCCTTGCACATTCCAGCCGTTCTCTCGCAGCGCTTGATTGAGACTGACGATTTGATCCCTGGTGAGGCTTCCAGCAAACTGAATATAAACGCGTTCCGCATAGTCGACCCGTTGCGCTGGCACCTCAACCTGCTCGGATTGCGGGATCGGAGCTTGGTCGGGCTCAATTTCTCGGCGGGTCTCTTCTTGAGCTGCCCGTGATTCGGCCGCCCCGCCAAGCAAGATTTCGTTCAGTGCGGAATAGTTGCCTTGCTGCAGCGCCTCGGTCGCTTGATTAAGTTTTGCCGTCTGCTGCTCTTGCAGTGCCAAACGTTCCGTAATCGCTTGCCGCTCGGCGAGTTTCGCCGCCGAGTACGTGTTCCATACCGAATAACCCAACCCGCCTGCGGTTATGGCGATCGCCCAAAGAACGAGCAGCGGGATCGGATCGCCAAAATCGAACGGCAGCGCCCAGAAGCTCCGCTTGGCGGCCCTTTCAGCGACCCGCTGCTGGCGCGACCGATCGACCGGGACTCTTGATCGCACGGCGATGGGCTCGATCCACGACCAATTCTGCTTGCGAAACTCCTGGCGCGCGACGTCCTTGCCAAGGTCGACCAGCAATTGGCAGACCTCGGGGGAGAATCGATCAAGGTCCGTTCGGACAAGCCGCAGCGTCTGCTGAACCGTGTCTGCGATCGAGCCATTCGCGACTGGCGTGCTCAGTCGCACGTCGATAGCTCCCGCCGCGATCGCCTTAGTGAAGGTTTGCTCGGCGAGGCTACCGACGCGGCGCATGAGAATGTCGCTCGCCCGTACGTTGCGCGACAATGGCCCCGCGTAGGTCTTCGCCGCATCGGCGCGGAAGGGACTGCCGGCGTTACTTATTACGATAGTCTTCGGGGTGTTCCTGTGGCGTTTCCTTCTCGCCATAAGCTTTTCGATACCGACATTGTCGAAGACGCCGCCGTCGGACAGGAGGACGGGATGTAGAAACTCGTCGTCGCGCGGTCTCGCCAGCAACTTGTCATCAAACATCAGCGCTGGGAACATTGGCGGGAAAGCGCTGGACGCGGCGACCGCTCGACCAACACTCAAATGACCGGAAGGGGTTTGGACCAGGGCTTTGCCGTCACGCTCCATTTCGAAGCGATCATCGGAGAAGGAACATAGGTCGCCGGTCCGAAAGTTGGTCGCCAAGATATTTAGCGAAGGGCGACCCTTTGACCCCCCGAAAACCTCAAGCTTCGCGCGTTTGTAGAGCCGGTCGTATTCTCGCATCAGCCAGAAGGATCGCCCCGACACGTATCGCTCTGCAAACAGGTTTCGGAGTCGCAGGGGCAGGAAAGTCAGGGCAGACCGACGCAGCACGCGGTCGCGGATGTTGCGCTGTGCGAATGCCAGGATCTGATCTTCGACCCGGTCGAACGCCTCCTCGTCATCACTGGTATAGTCTTGCCAGTTGAGAACCATATGCGCGGCTAGGATGCTACCCCCCGAAACGGAATAGATTTCGGAGACTCTCGATAAGGCGGATGACCCGTTAATCTCGGTCGAGCGCAGCGCCCGAATGACTCCGAAATGGAACAACGTTGCCCGCAAGCCTCCACCTGATAGACAGAGGGCAATCCTGTCCTTATCCAAATTGACGCTCCCCACTCGTCGATGCCGAAAGACTATACTGTTTGCGGGTAGGGTCACCCGATATTTTTGGGTGCCTGGGTCACCCGCCGCAGGGGGCACGGGCGACACAAAGGTGTGTGTCCTCATTCAGTGCCCCGAACAGGGGAAAGGCACAACGTTATGGTATCCGATGATCCTGCTGCTGGCTGGACCCCGCTGAGACACGCCGGCATGCCTCGGCGAGTTCGTGACCAATTTCAATCAGAGTTCCCAATAGGTTCCGAGATCCGAGACTGGCTCATCAAGGAATTTGAAAGTCAATGTTCCATCACCTTTGAGCCTCTCTCCTGGGCTGATGATGAATTGCGAACCTTTCGAAAGTGGTGGTGCTTTCAGCTGGAAAACGGCTCCGTTAGCATGCGGAGGTATCCGAGATTAGAGCATCTGCTTCACGCCTCATTGTCTGCAAAGGCGTCGGCCCTGGCTCAGCGACATTGCCACATCTGTTCTGGAATGCTGTCGCACGAGTTACAATTCCCCGTTGCTGTGTTGCCGATCAGACTCGCTCCCGAGTCTCGTCAAGCGCTGAACAAAATAGACTGGGCGGCATTTCAGCGAGCGGTTGCGACTTGGTGGAAAGGAAAGACGCTCGATCTAGGTTTATCTAAACATGTCTGCATTGCCGTGACCTATGTCCTCACCACCGATAGAAAACGCCGCGATCTTGATAATATGACAAAGGCGATCATGGATGCATTTTCCCGAGCCGTCGGTTTCGACGACAAAGATATCCATCACTTGGACGTGCTCAAGCTCATCGGACAAGTTCCGGAGGAGTATATGTTCATCAGGACGGCTCCGTCCCATCTGCAGGACTGTTCCACCGTGATGGTTCCCAGCTTCGAGGTCAATTGGGCGGGACAGGAAAAGCTCAATCTTGCGGACTACCGGACGTAGCGCTCCTGTGGAACAAAGCGGGATCACGGCGGACACAAAGGTGTGTGTCCCCATTCAGTGCCAAAGGTGTGTGTCCCCATTCAGAGGCAAGGCGGGCCGCCACGAGACCATTGTCCCGTGACGTCGGACGGGTTCGCTCGGCTGAGGCCGAGCGCCCCGCCGGCCGGGCCTTCGCGTCTCTTCGCCTAAACTCCCGTTTGCTGCGCAAACGCTCCTTTAGGCTCGGCGCTATGGCCTCACGCCGCCTTCTTCCGGGTCGGCCGGATCAGCACCTCGGCCGGAATCCCCAGCCGGTCGTGCAGGCGCCGGATCATGGCGATCGAGAGGCCGCGCTTGCGGTTGAGGATTTCGGCGATGCGGGTGCGGGTGCCGATGATCTCTTCCAGGTCCCTGCGGGTCAGACCCTGCTGCTCCATGCGGAACTTGATCGCCTCGATGGGATCGGGCGGGTCGATCGGATGGTGGGCGGCTTCATAGGCGTCGATCAACGTGGCGAGCACGTCGAGCCGGTCGCCGCGCGCGGTGCCGCCGGGCGCGCCCCACAGCTCGGCGACCTCGGCGAGCGCCGCCTCGTAATCCGCCTCGCCGCGGATCGGCTTCACCTCATTGCCCATGCTCGACCTCCTTCACGTCGATCCGGTCATAATCCTTGTGGGTTCCGATCCACTTGATCCAGAGAATGGCCTTCTCGAAATCCACGGCGACGACGAGACGATAGTCGTTGCCCCCTTCGACTGTCCGCCTGCGGCGGCCGCTCAGGACAGGCTTGATGTTGAAGACGATCCTGTCCGCGCTGACGATGCTCGCCGTCGCGTAGAGCCCCCTGACATCGGCCGTGCTCGTCCACGCCGCCTTGCTCACCTCGGCGAACCATGCGTCGAGCGCCGCCTTCAACGCCGGCTGGTCCTTATGGCCGGCCCGCGTCGCGACGAATTCGCGCAGCGTGCGCCGGGCGATGATCCGCATGGGGCCACTTATCATGCGCCCAATTTGGGCACAAGGCCGCAGTATGGACGGCGTAAACTTGACATTGCCGCAGCTATGTAGCAACATATCTACATGCCGCGCACGATCAGCAGCCGCGAGTTCAACCAGGATGCCGCCGGGGCCAAGCGGGCGGCGCAAGCGGGGCCGGTGTTCATCACCGACCGGGGGCGGCCGGCGCATGTGCTGATGACGGTCGAGGAGTATCGGCGGCTGGCCGGGCCTCGCCTTAACCTCGCCGAGTTGCTTGCCGGGGCGCCGGAGGTCGAGGAATTCGACCCGTCCAGAATGAGCAACAGAATCTTCAAGCCGGCCGATTTCGATCCCGATTGATGCTGCTGCTCGACACCAACGTCATTTCCGAGTTGCGCAAGACGGCGAATGTTCGTGCCGATCCCGCCGTCGCCGCCTGGGCGGCGCGGCAGGACCCGGAAAGCACATTCCTTTCGGCCGTCACCCTCTTCGAGATCGAACATGGCATCTTGCGAATGGAGCGCCGTGACGAGGCGCAGGGCGCGGCCCTTCGGCGATGGTTCGAGGACCAGGTTCTGCCCGGCTTCGATGGAAGGGTCCTGCCGTTCGACATTGCGGTCGCCCGGCGCTGCGCCGCGCTTCACGTTCCCGATCCGAAGCCCGAGCGCGACGCGATGATCGCCGCCACCGCGCTCGTGCACGGATTGACGCTCGCGACCCGGAACGTGGCGGATTTCCGGGACATGGGGGTCAAGCTCGTCGATCCCTGGGCCAAGACGGCGGCCTGAAGGGGACGGTCACTGAGTCCCTCCCCCCTTTCACCTGCGCCGTTGGGAGCCGCCCCGACTGAAACAATTGTCACAATTTCCCTCGCGCCGCGGCATCGAACCGACACGCGCTTCGCCCAGGGTCCGTGGCCGACGCAGCCCGCTCCGGGCGCACCAGACAGGAAAGCGAAACCACATGCAGATCGACGAAGACAAGCTCAATGCCCTGCTCGGCCTGATGGTGGGCGAGCTGGGCGCCGCCCAGAACGCGGCCCTCGTCATCGTCGGCGACGAGCTCGGCCTCTATGCCGCTCTGGCCGAGCATGGACCCTCGACATCGGCCGAGCTCGCCGCCGCGACCGGCACGCATGAGCGCTATGTGCGCGAATGGCTCTCGGCGCAGGCGGCGTCGGGCTTCGTCGGCTACGATCCCGACGGCGCCCGCTTCGCCCTTTCGCCCGAGCAGGCGGCGGTGCTCGCCGACGAGGACAGCGTCGTCAACATGGTCGGCGGCTTCCAGGCGCTGCGCGCGACCTTTGCCGATCAGGCGCGGCTGATCGACGCGTTCCGCTCCGGCGAGGGCGTGTCGTGGACCGAGCGCTGCAACTGCCTGTTCTGCGGCACCGACCGCTTCTTCCGGCCCGGCTACAAGGCGAATTTGATTTCGGCCTGGCTGCCCGCGCTCGACGGCGTGGTCGGGAAGCTCGAGCGCGGCGCCAGCGTCGCCGATATCGGCTGCGGCCACGGCTCGTCGACGATGATCATGGCCGAGGCCTTCCCCAATTCGGAGTTCACCGGCTTCGACTTCCACGACGCGTCGGTGCGCGAGGCGCGCGCGCATGCCCGCGGCATCGCCAATGTCCGCTTCGAGACCGCCCGGGCGCAGGATTTCCCGGGCCGCGGCTTCGATCTGATCACCCTGTTCGACGCGCTGCACGACATGGGCGATCCGATCGGCGCCGTTCGCCATATCGAAGCGGCGCTCGCGCCCGGCGGCACGGTGATGCTGGTCGAGCCGCAGGCGGGCGATTCGCTCGAGGACAATCTCCATCCCGTCGGCCGGATCTTCTACGCGGCCTCGACCAATTTCTGCGTGCCGGCGTCGCTCGGCCAGGAGGTCGGCGCGGCGCTCGGCGCCCAGGCCGGCCAGAAGCGGCTCGAAAAGGTGCTGCGCGAAGGCGGCCTGGCCAACGTCCGCCGCGCCGCGGAAACGCCGTTCAACATGGTCCTCGAAGCGTCGCGATAGAAAGCCCCGTTCCGGCAGCGCGCCTCTTGAATTCTTCGCCTTTACTCGCCAAATAACGCCCAGCCCGCGCCCCTCTCACCGTGGCGCTACCCACCATCAAGATCGAACCATGCCCGCTCCGCTCACCTGCCCGTCCGATTTCACGGACCACGCGCCGATCAAGACCAACCGCCAGCTCGCCGAGAAATATGGCGTCGGCGAGAAGACCGTCACGCGCTGGCGCAAGGAGACCGGCTGCACCGCCGCGATCCGGCCGTTCGCGAGCGCCGCTCTGCCCAAGCAGCTCGTCCCGTCGATCAGCCCGGGGCTCGCCAGCGAGGCCGCGCAGCACCTGCGCAAGACCCACCGGCCGGTCTATCACCGGATCATCGAGGGGCGCGAATATCGCGGCCAATATGTCGTCGGAACCCAGGTGCTGAGCGAGGCCGAGGTGATCGCGCTCGCCGAGGCGAAGGGCTTCGCCGCCTGGAGCCCCTTGTTCGACCTCGCCGACTGAAGCCCGAGCGCCCGCGTCCAAGACGGGATTGCGCAGCAATCGCGGCTTAGGCGCGGACCAGCGCCGGGCCGGCCGGCGGGGCGGCGGACCTAAAGTCCGCCGAGCCCGTCCGACGTCACGGCACAATGGTGCCGTGGCGGCCTCTCTCTCCTCTCTCAGAGAGGGAGGACAGGGGCCGTCTCGGGACCATTGTCCCGTGACGTCAGTCGTGTCCGGCTGCGCCGGCACGCTGGCCGGCCTGCGCGCTCTCTTCGCGCAGTGGGACGATTGCGGTGCAATCGCCGCACTGCGCTCGGGCGCTTCGGCGTAAACCTCCTCTTTACGCCGTGGGGTGTATGCCGGCCGCTACCGCGGGTTCGCTCGCGCCCGGAGGATGGAATGGCTTCACTCTCGGTCGATACGGCAGGCGGCGTCCGCACCGGCGCGCTCCTCATCGCCTGCGTCGCCGAACATGGCAGCGCGACCCATGCCTATTTCGGCAGCGACGCGCTCAAGGCCGGGCCCGACGCGACCCGCAACCTCGCCGACGCGATCCATTTCCTGTGCGCTCTGCACGGCCGCCATCCCGGCATCGTCGATCATGCCGCGGGCCGAACCGTCGAGCCCGGCGCTCGCGCCTGGCTGGTCGCGGCGGTCGAGGCGATGGCCGCCGAACGGCAGCATCTCACCCGCCTCTCGGTCGCCGCCGGGCCGGCGCCGAGCACGCCGGGCGGCGCCGGCAGCGAAACCGCGATCCTCGCCCAGCGCAGCGCGCTCGCCACCCTCGCCCAATCGGACCGCAGAGGCTGCGCGCTCGGCGCGGCGCTCGCCTTCGCCGCCGACTGGCACGCGATCCGCAACGTCCTCGACGGCGCCGGCCGGAAGCTCGGGCTCGAGCTGCCGCCGAGCCGGCTCGGCGACCCCGACGCGCTTCGCGAGGTCGCCGACGAAGCCGGCCAGACCGCCGAGCGCGCCTTGCTCTTCGGCGCCCAGCAGCTCGCCCTCCAGCACCGAGCGCTCTGGGACCTGCTCGAGGCGCGGCACCAGGCGCGAGGGGAATATTGAGCGAAGCCGCAGCCGAGCAGCGCGAACAGCGCAGCGAACACTGACGGCGCCCGCCGGCCGACAGGTCCGCGAAGCGGAACCTGATCGACGTCACGGCATAGTGGTGCCTTGACGATTTCCATATCTGGTCATGCTGTGCAGCGTCAGGCCCCCTCAGCTGTTCGTCACGGCACAACGTAGAAGACACAGAAAAAATCCGCCGAAGACTCTGGCTAAGCTGCGAGGAGCGCCTCGATGCGCTCCAGCTCCCGCGAAAATTCGAAGCACATCTGCTCGGCCTCGTCGTCCGGAAGCCAGCTGGCCATTTGAGGAAACACCACCTGATGATACAGATGCGTCCGGCGGTCCCAAGGCGCCGCGTGGCGTGCTTCGCGTGCGATGCGCAATACTTCGAGCAGCTCCGCGCGCACCTCATCCGGGTTTACGCTCTCATCGCGAGGCGCTTCAGGGAAAAGGTCGGGCTGTCGGGACATCGGGTACCTCGGTTCTACAGCACCCTGTGTTGCCGCCGGACGAAGCGCAACCGTGGCAAAGCAAGGATTGCGGGGATAAGTTCGATTGGCGGGGTCAAAAGCGGGCGATGGTTGAGGGCGGCTGGCGATCTTCGTCGCTCGGAACGGGCAATTCCGAAGCCGGAATCAAGGGGCCGTCGCAAATCCGATTCAGCAGGCCTTCCAAATCCGCCTGCCGATCAAGGGTCAGGGTCAGGACGCGAATCAGGTCCAGCAGTTCGTCATTCCAGTCGTCATGCCATTCGGCCGGGCGGATCTTATCGAGGCCGCTGGATGACGAGGCTGCCCGGCCCGGCGGTTTGGCTGTGCGATAGCCAAGCCACTTGGAAAGAACGTTCATCCCACTAATCGAGTAGGCCCACGCGTCCGGCCTCACTCCGCCCACCTGTCCGTCGCCGACCGTCAGGACGCCGGTATCGGGATCATAGCTCACTTCCGACATGTCGCGCGGGATTCTCGTGACGGCCCGATTCCACCCGATCCCCTCGACGAGCGGAACCTCCGGCCCTCGGCCTGCATCTTCGTCTCGAAAGCGCTCGGCGTAGGTGTGAAGCCAGATAAGCTCACGTCCGGCCTCGACTGCTTCTCGCCAAAGACTGTGGTCGGCAGTAAGCGGCACATGCAGACCCGCCGTTTGTAGCTCCACGGCGAAGCGCTCCTGATAGGCGGAGGTGCTAAGCAGCGCATAGCAATAGGCAGCCACATTCTCGACAGTCGGCGGCGGTGTACCGTCGCGACGGCCGTATCTTTCGCCAAGCAGCCGACCAAGGCCCTGGGTCATATTCGGTTGGATCGCCGCCGCATCGCGAAACAGCGGAATGATGTCTTTGCCGCCTCGGCCATTGAATACGTGCTTGTCGGGAACCGCTGTTGAGGCGGTTAGAGCTGGTCCGGCCGAGATCTGTGCCGTGAAGGTCGAAGCAAGGAAAATCTGTCGATTGGACCTTGCGTTCCAGAGTGAAGGGCTGTCGGTCTTCGCCAGCCGCGGATCGTCTAAAGTCCACTGGCGATCAAAGCTCCGATAAGCATACCGCGCGACTGGCTGTGGCTCGGCACCCTCGTCCAGCGTCGCCAGCGGCGGTAAGCGGCCGACGCGGGTCGTGATATTACGTCCGGTCGTCGCGGTTGCGAACAATGTCGGCCTTTCATCCGACGATGACGAGACCAGCCTCCGCCAACGCGCTTTCAGGAGTTCCTGAGAAGGGGCGACGGGCCAAGTCCGGTTGAACATGCATCCCGGCTGCTGCCAGGGGAAAAGGTCCGTGATCAGCGGCATCTCTTCCCAATATGCCTCGCCCGTCGCCGGCACGAAGCTGGCAAGCCAGCCATCCGGTGCCGCCGCCCAATCGCCGGAAAAGGGGTTTGCCGATCCGGCGATGGCCCGCATCGCCGTCAGCTTGTCCTCGGTCGTGCCGCGCACACGGCGATATTGGATTTGGGCGGGTGTGTCGCGGCGAGTGACGCGGTCCCGGACCATGGTAACGATGGCGACTGGTGTTCCGATCGCGAAAACATTTTCTTCCGGGTTGGCGCCGTAATTGTCGCCTCCGAGATCGATCACCCAGGCCTCGTCGCAAATCTGCCGCACGAGCTGCCGCAGCCCGACAAAACCCGGTCCGTGCAACCAGCTGCTGGCAGTAATAAAGGAGACGATACCGGGGCCATCGCCGTGAGCCTCGAACGCCTTCCAGATCGCCCAGCGCCAGAAATAGACGTAAAGATTGTATAGGCTGGCATGGTGGCTGAAGATCGTATGCTGCCTAGCCACATCCAGAATATCGTCGAACAGGCTCTGGGTTTCATCCGCACGGCCGGGCACGGCGCCGTCGATTACCCATCCACCCGATCCGCGCCCGCGAATGTCGCGCGCCACGCGGCGATATGGCGGATTTCCGATAACGACGGTCACTCGCTGATCGAGCTTAACCGTGCGCGCGCGCTCCTGCTCGGCCGCCAGCACTTCGGCGTCGCCAAATAGTTCGGCGGCGCTAGGCTCGTCCAGCGGCGATTCCAGTGTATCGGTCAGGATCACGCGCGCCTCTCCGACGCGCTCGCCGGAAAGGCGGCGCAAGCGCTGGGTCAGCCGCAAGTGCGCCACGGAATAAGGGCCGGGCAAGAGCTCGAAAGCGAAGAGGTTGCGTCCCAGATTGACTGCCGCCTGCTCCTCGCCGGCGTCTCCTCTCCGGGCCAGCGCCCGCTCAACCGCTTTGTCAATAACGGCCAGAGGGAAGGTCCCTGTTCCGGCCGCGGGATCGAGCGTCACAACCGCGAAATCAGCGAAGCCGAGGGACCGACCAAGTCGATTCACCAGAAGGTGCCCGGTCATCGCCGTCATCGCGCCCACGATGTCCACCGGCGTGAAATAGACGCCCGCTTGCCGCCGTTCGTCGGGATCGTAGATCTCCAGAAAGTCTTCGTAGAAATAGAGCCACGGATCACCCCGCCGGTCGGCACTGGCACCGATGCGGTCCGGCTCGATGGCGCTCACCAGGGTTTCGAGAGCGCCCAGCTCGACCTCGACTGCGTCGAGCAGGTCCCGCTTGTCGACGAGGGGCGCGAATGCCGCAGCAAGAACCGGGCTGAACGGGCGAATGGCGGCCCGGGCCTCGGCGACCGTTAAGTGATCGTCATGGTCGGTATCCGGGCCTAGGTCGGCGAGCGCGGCAAGCACCATGCCGTAGGCGATCACTTGCGAAATGCCGTCCGCGAAATCTTTGTCGGTCGCGATTGGGGAGACGTGGCGTCGCCACGCCGCCAACGAGCCCTTCGCGGCATCGGCCGCGACGCCCTCTTGGTCCAGCAGCCAGAGCAGCCGGTCGCGAAGATCGGCCGTGCGATGGGCAAGCCGCCGCGAAAGGTCGGTGACGCGCGTGACGGGCCTTGGCCGAAGCTCCAGAAACCGGCGCAGCAAGGCAACCAGCCCATCGCTGGACCAGGAATCCGGGTTTTCGAATGGGAGATTTGCCGTGGCCCCGACAACGCTGCCGTTTTGATACAGCTGCGCCTCCAAGCCGTTGCACACGATGAGAACCTCGGCCTCGTCCTTCATCTTCTCCCATTGCTGGGCGTTGCGGCCTCGCCACTGCGTGGCATCGACGGGCACGCTGGGCGCTTTGAGCTCGACAAACCCCTTCTGGTAGCGGTGAGTCCGAACAACGTGAATCGCGGCGAAATCAGGTCTGGTGCGATCCAGGCGCGTCTCGCGAATAAGCTGAAGTTGGCCCAGCCCGCCGGCTTCCGCGATGCCAACGAACAGGTTGGACACGGGAACGGTCAGTTGCGCTTCGGCTTCCGCGTCCACGGCTGCAAGAGAAGCGGCGCTTGCAGCTTCCGAATAGGCCCTGGCAAGTTCCAACGTTTCCGGCATTCTCACTTCCGCGCACAACCCGGCCACCGTGCAGTCTTGCGAGGTCTCACGCAAGCATCACTGCGTAGTGTTGCTTCGATCCAGCACGCCACCCCTAAGCTTGCGCCCTCTCCCGTCCACACCTATGGCCGCCACGATGCGCTTCGAAGGCACCCAATCCTATGTCGCCACCGACGACCTCAAGGTCGCGGTCAACGCCGCGGTCACGCTGCGGCGGCCGCTGCTGGTCAAGGGCGAGCCCGGGACCGGCAAGACCATCCTCGCCCACGAGATCGCCGAGGCGATCGGCGCGCCCTTGATCGAATGGCACGTCAAATCGACCACCAAGGCGCATCAGGGCCTCTACGAATATGACGCGGTGGCGCGGCTGCGCGACGGGCAGCTCGGCGATCCGCGGGTCCACGACATTTCCAACTATATCCGCAAGGGCAAATTGTGGGAGGCGTTCACCTCGCCGGTCCTGCCCGTCCTGCTAATCGACGAGATCGACAAGGCCGACATCGAATTCCCCAACGACCTCCTCCAGGAATTGGACCGGATGGAGTTCCACGTCTACGAGACCAAGGAGACGATCCGCGCCGTCGAGCGGCCGATCGTCGTCATCACCTCGAACAACGAGAAGGAGCTGCCCGACGCGTTTTTGCGCCGCTGCTTCTTCCATTATATCAAATTCCCCGACCGCGAGACGATGCAGGCGATCATCGACGTCCACTTCCCGGGCATCCAGAAGATCCTGGTTTCGAAGGCGATGGACATCTTCTACCAGGTCCGCGACGTCCCCGGCCTCAAGAAGAAGCCGAGCACCAGCGAGCTGATCGACTGGCTGAAGCTGCTGCTCCACGAGGACATGCCCTTGGAAGTGCTGCAATCGAAGGACCCGGCCAGGGCGATCCCGCCGCTGCACGGCGCGCTCTTGAAGAACGAGCAGGACGTGATGCTGTTCGAGCGGCTCGCCTTCATCAGCCGGCGGGGTCAGTAGCGCCTCATGCCCGGCCCGGCCTTCCGGCTATTCGCCGCGATCGCGCTGGCGCTGAGCGCCGCGGCGCCGGGCCTGGCCCAGGCGCCCGCGGCGCCGGCAGCCGAAGGCGACCGCTGGATTCATCAGCGCAGCGGCGCGTCGCTGCCGCGCAGCCTCGGCGGGCAGACGATCACCGAGAGCCGCGACCTCGGCAATCCGTATAACAGCGTCGCGGTCTATTCCGGCCCCGGCAGCGCGGTGGAATCGACGACGATCTATATCTTCCGCACCGCAATCCCCGACGCGCGCCTCTGGTTCGACCGGGCCTTGCCCAGCGTGGCACGCAATATTCCGCTCGCCATCTTCGAGGCCGGACCCGCAGAGCAATTTGCGGCGTTCGCCGCCCCCGCCCCGAACGGGCTCTACCGCATCTACACGACCAGCCAGCAAGGCCCGTTCCGCTCGACCGCGATCGCGGTCGCCCAGGCCGGGGAGTGGATCGTGAAGATCCGCCTGTCGTCGGCGACGCTCGACCGTGCCGCAATGGCGGCCAGGATCGTCGCGCTGACCGACGCCATCCGCTTTCCCGCCGCAACGGTCCGCGCCGCGCTCTCCGCGCCGATCGCCGATTGCGCCCGGCCCGCGGCCGACGGAACGGGCCGGCCGATCGCCCTCGATGAAGAGGTGATGGCGCTCGGCCTCGGCGGCGGGCTGATCTTGCAGCAGCGCGCGCGCCAGCCTTTGGGAAGCAACGAGGCCGGCTGGTGCCGCGATCCTGCCGTGGCGGCCGAGGCCGGAACGCTGCTCCGGCACGGCGAGGGGCATTGGTGGATCGCGCTGATCGGCGATGCGGGCATCGCCATTTCCGCGCTCGCGGGGCCGGCGGTGGGCCTGCCGGAGGACAGGCATGCGATCGTCTATGCGATCAGCCCCGCATTCCTGCGCGGCACCGCGGCGTTCGACGCCATGCCTTCGACGATCGCGGCCTTGCAGGCCGGGGCGCCCACGCTCGCCGGCCGGTCGGAAGGCCTTTTCGAGATCCAGATCGGGCCCGGCAGCGAGCCGCAGCGTTAGCGCAGGCCCTCGTCGCGATAGGCGAGCTCGAAATTGCCCCAGCGGCGGCCGCAGACGTAGAGCGGCACGAAGACGTTCTTGACCGGCAGATAGCGGCCCTGGCCCAATTCCATGCCGTAGGTGGCGAGCATCGCCTCCTTGTCGCTGGCGATCGCGCGCCGCGTGATGTCGTCGATGAAGTTGCGGCGGTTGCGGCAATATTCGGCGTTCCACTCGGGATCGGCGCTCTGCGGCTGCGAGCGGGCCGAGATGTGGGTCGGCAGATAGCCGTTGATGTCGGTGATCGCGGTCGCGATCGCCCGCGGCTCCTCGGCCATCAGCCGGTCGAGAACCGGGCGGACATGGGCGTCGGCGAAGTCGCAGAAGCGGGTCTCGTACTGGATCGGGTTGGTGCCCGGCATCGGCACGTAATCGGTGTCGAACACCGCTTCGAGCTCGATATCGCCGCGGGCGATGCCGGCTTCGAGGATCGCGTTGATCTCTCGCGCGGCCTTCTGGGCGAACTCGATGAACGGGGTGTCGTCGATCCTGACGCCCGACGAAGCGAGCCGGTCGAGCATCTCGTTGGAGAGCAGTTCGAGCTTGGTCAGCTTGTCGTGGGTCTCCTTGAGCTGGCCGCCATTGGCGCGGGCGTCGGCGGCGAAGCTGGAGAGGCCGCTCTTCACGCTGTCGACGCTCAACTGGATATGGCTGGTCGACTGGGCGATGCCGTCGGTCTGGCGGTCGACCAGAGCGACGATGTCGGCGACGTCGCGGACGGTCTCGTTGATCTTCGAGAAGGACCCTTGCGCGACCCGGCTCTTCTCGACGCCGGCCTTGATCTCGGACGTGACCGCCTCGGCCTCGCGCGTCAAAAGGCCGATCGTGCCGGCGATCTGGCTGGTCGCGGTTCGGGTGTCGTGGGCGAGCTTCTTGACCTCGGCGGCGACGACCGCGAACGAGCGGCCCGCCTCGCCGGCGCGCGCCGCCTCTATCGTAGCGTTGAGGGCGAGCATGTTGGTCTTGCCGGCGATCGTCTCGATCACGCTCGAGCATTTCTGGACCTCGCTCATCGCCTCGGCGAAGCCGGCCATTCGGTCGCCCAACTGGACGACGAGGTCGGTGAGGCCGGAGAAGATGGCGATCGTGTCCTCGATCGCGCCGCGGCCCTGATCGAGTTTGCCGCGCGCCTGCTCGGCGAGGACCCGCGCCTCGTCGGTGGCGTCGGAGACCTGGGCCTGGTCGGCGAGCAGGCGGGTGGTGACCGCTTCGAGCGAATCGAGCATGCGCAGATTGGCGGAGATTCGCTCGTTGACTCCGGCGACATAGCCGGCGACGTCGCTGCACTCGATCGCCAGCGAGCCGCAATTGCGCGCCACCTGGTTGATCGCCTCGCCGTCGGTCCGCTCGCTCGCGCTGGTCGCCACCTTCTGCCTCTCGGTTTTTCTTGTCGCCGCAACGGCTAAGGCCAATTGGTTGAAAGGACGTTAACCACGGCGGGCGCGAACGCGCTCGTCGTGCCCCGGCGAAGGCCGGGGTCCAGTTACCGGCGCCGATCTGGGCCCCGGCCTTCGCCGGGGAACGGTCCCGCGGTGGCGCCGCTTCCTCCTTGCCTGCGCCGGGGTGACGATGAGCGCTGGACGCAGTACAGCCTCCTTCGTCATGTTCTTCTCCTTCGTCGACGAATTGCGCGCCGCGGGCATCCCCGCTTCGATGAAGGAGCATCTAACGCTGCTGGAGGCGCTCGACGCCGACATTATCGGCGCCAGCCCGGAGGAGTTCTATTTCCTCGCCCGCGCCACCTTCGTGAAGGACGAGGGGCTGCTCGACCGGTTCGACCAGGTGTTCGGCAAGGTCTTCAAGGGGCTCGAGACGATATACGGCACCGAGGCGGTGCCGCTGCCCGAGGAATGGCTGAAGAGGGTCGCCGAGCTCTATCTGACGCCCGAGCAGATGGCCGAGATCAGATCGCTGGGATCGTGGGACGAGATCATGGCGGCGCTGAAGCAGCGGCTCGAAGAGCAGCAGGGGCGCCACCAGGGCGGCAGCAAGTGGATCGGCACCGGCGGCACCTCGCCGTTCGGCAATTCGGGCTACAATCCGGAAGGGGTCAGGATCGGCGGTGAGGGCCGGCAGGGGCGAGCGCTCAAGGTCTGGGACAAGCGCGAGTTCAGGAACCTCGACAACAAGGTCGAATTGGGCACGCGCAACATCAAGGTGGCGCTGAGAAGGCTGCGCCGCTTCGCGCGCGAGGGCGCGGCCGAGGAGCTCGACCTCGACGAGACGATCGACGGCACCGCGCGCAAGGGCTGGCTCGACATAAGGATGCGGCCCGAGCGGCACAATGCGGTGAAATTGCTGCTCTTCCTCGACGTCGGCGGATCAATGGACCCGCATATCAGGCTGACCGAAGAGCTGTTCTCGGCGGCGACGTCCGAGTTCAAGAATCTCGAATTCTTCTACTTCCACAATTGCCCCTATGAGGCGGTGTGGAAGGACAATCGGCGCCGCTTCAACGAGCGCACGCCGACCTGGGACGTGCTCCACAAATACGGCCACGACTACAAGCTGGTCTTCGTCGGCGACGCCTCGATGAGCCCGTATGAAGTCACCCATCCGGGCGGCTCGGTCGAGCATTATAACGAGGAAGCGGGCGCGGCCTGGCTCAAGCGGATGACGACGACCTATCCCGCCGCGGTGTGGCTCAATCCGGTGCCGGAGCAATATTGGAACTATACCAGCTCGATCCAGGTGGTTCGGACGCTGATGCGGGAGCGGATGTATGCGCTGACGCTGGAGGGGCTGGACGAGGCGATGCGGACGTTGAGCCGGAAGAGCTGAAGCCCGCGGCGTCACATGGCGCCACGGGACGGTTCACCTGCGTTACGTAACTAGCAAGGTACGGCTCAGCGCAAAGGCTCGCCAAGCAGAGCGTGGGTTCTGAAACTGTAAGGACTCAACGGTAGATTGGCTCCCGCCTTCGGCTGGTACAGCGCCAGACCCTCGCTGGTCTCAATCAAGTGGATATGCCAGTAGGCGCCACCTTCGCGCACGGATTGGTGAAGGTGGGGCAGGATGGCTCGGATTATGTCGCGCGGGATTCCAAATGCTTCGTTCAGGTCCATGCAACCCAAGACAAAGAAAGACCGTTCGGCGCCGCCGAGAAACTCATCCCACTGGGGATGATATGCGTACCAGTATGGATCCTGGTTCTTGCCGGCGTAGCGCTTGGAGATGGAGCATACGGCACGCACGTCCCGGGTCGCATTCCAATATTGGGCCCGGGTCTTCTGGAGCAGATGTGTGCTTTCGCGTGCCGACAGTGCAGCAATGATGGAGAGGCGCTTCGTCTGCAGAATGGCGCTGTCGGTGAACTGATATCCCGACTTCGCAGGCGCCTCCTCGACCACGGGGGTTCCGGCGCCAGCCTGATCCGAAGGAGGCGGCTCAGCATCCACCGCCTCCGGTTGAACCTCCACGTCCGTTGCCGCCGTGAAAACCACATCTACCATACGGTCGAGTCGAGTGTACTCGGTAGGCGCGAATAGACTCCTGATCTTGATGCCGGTCTCGGCGTCATTGGCATTTTCCTTCACTTGAAGAAGCTTAAGAAGCGCCTCGACGCTAATCAGGCGGATGTCCCATGCGTGCCGGGAACCCCGGATTTGTGCCTCGAGCTCGCCGGTGTCCTCGCGGCCGACAACTATAACAATCGATGATGTCTGGCCAAGTTCGCCTCCTGCGGTCAACTTTTGGCGGTATCGGGCGATCGTGTCTAACGACATACGGTAAGCGTCGGTGGTTTTCACCTCGACCACCAGATCATTTCCCTCAGGCGAGCGCCATAAACCATCATATCCGATTGCGTTTGGCGTCCCTTGATATCGCCCATTCGTCACGTCGTAATCGAGGCGCCGGCCGATCTCATTCACCAGGTCCTGCAATACCATCCCGCTCGGTGTGAAGCTGCTGGAGAGACAGTGCTCGATGTACTGCGCTAGCTTGTGCGTAGGTATCTGCGAAAGATAGGTTCTAAGCTCGTCCGAGCAGACCGAGCCGTCCCGCAGCTTACCGTTACCTGCTGTGCCTACGATCTGCTCGATTGAAAGCTGGCTCACGGCGTCGGGATTGGAATCCCAAAGGGAAAGAAGTGGCATTTCCCGGCATTTAATAAGCCTTGCACGCTATGTCACGGTGGCAACATGCCGGGAATGCGCCTGGGTCGCGCTCTTCAGTAGAGTAGATAGGCCCGGCGCTCCTCCGCCCAGGCCTGCTCGCCCGGCGGCCATCGCGCCCGGGTCCCCCGGCGCACCTGGCGATTGTCGACCCACTCCCCCGCCAAAGGCGAGTCTATAATCATGTCGGTGGCGAGCTGCCCAACCCAGGTCCGAATCAAAATCCGCTGATCAGCATGTCGAGGGCGTTGAGGATGTCGATGTCGCGATCGCGGAGCGACGCGACCTTTTCGCCCAGTTCGGAGACCGGGACCGCGGCGGCGAATTGGGTCATCATGACATAGGATTCGCCTTCCAGCTCGAACACCGGATTCAGCCTCGCTGCCGGCTTCGGAGCGTCCTCGAGCGGCAATAACGGAACCACGAAGCGCGTGTTGAGCCGGCTCAGCAGGTCCGCCTGGCAATCGAGCAGATAGCCCGCGCCGGCCCGGCGCCGAAAGACGTCGAACTTCGCCATCAGAATCGACGAAGGTCCGCCAGCGGGAGGCCTTCTGTCTCCGCATAGGCGTTGGAAGAGTCCAGCGCCTGTCTGTTGTCCGCGAGCCAAGATTCGCGGCGAATCCGGGCGATCTCAGCCTCCAAGCCCCCTTCGCAGGCCCGCGAGATATTGATCCCCAGCTCCTTCGCGTCGGCCAAAATCCGGGCGTTCAAGGATATATTGGCCGCGCGCCGCGCCGGCCTCGCCTCAGCGGCCGACCTTCGGTTCAGGGGCATCGATATCTCCATAACTTATGCGCATTGGATATGCCCGAAAATACTGGCAGTCAAGGATATCGCGCCTTCAATAGCGCAAATATCCCCGCCGCTCCTCCTCCCACGCGCGCTCGTCGTGGATGGTCAGCGCATCCAGCTCTCTCGGTCCGGCCTCCGCATCGTCGACCCATTCGCGCAGCGCCGGACCGCCGTTGATGACGTCGATGGCGAGCTTGCCCACCTCATATTCGTAGGGGAAATCGCGCCAGAGGTCGTAATCGGGATGGAGGCGGCGGATCGCCTTGAAGGCGAGCGCCTGGAGGCGCCAGGGCCTGAAGGCGGCGTGGTCGTAGAAGCGGCCTTCGGCGTGGATGTGGACGCCGCTGCAGAGCTTGCCGGCATGCTTGTGGAAGGTCGGCTCGAATGAGATTTCGCGGAGCGCGCAGCCCGCCAGCCAGTGCGGCGCCAAGGCGCGCATTTCGGCGATGAGGGCGCGGGCGTCGAGATCGGGGGCGCCGAACAGCTCGAGCGGACGGGTGGTGCCCCTGCCCTCGCTCAGTGTCGTGCCTTCGAGCATCACCGTGCCGGCATAAGCGCGGGCCATGTTGAGATTGGCGGCGTTGGGGCTGGGGTTGATCCAGATTCGCTCCGGCGGCCAGCCGTAGCCGGGGGCTTCGCCGGGCCGCCAGCCGTCCATCTCGATGACTCGATAATCGACGTCGAGCTTGAAGCGATCGACGAACCAGTGGCCGAGCTCGCCGAGCGTCAAACCGTGGCGCATCGGCAGCGGGCCGGCGCCGACGAAGCTCTCCCAGCCCGGGCGCAAAATCAGGCCCTCGACCGGGCGGCCGGCGGGATTGGGGCGATCGAGCACCCAGACCGATTTGCCGTGCGCCGCCGCGGCTTCGAGCACGTAGAGAAGCGTCGTGATGAAGGTGTAGATGCGGCAGCCGAGGTCCTGGAGATCGACGAGCAGGACGTCGAACGTGCCCATCGCCTGGCCGGTCGGCCGGCGCACCTCGCCGTAGAGGCTGAACACCGGGATGTTGTGCACCGGATCGGTGAAATCCGGCGATTCGATCATATTGTCCTGCTTGTCGCCCCTGAGGCCGTGCTGCGGACCGAAGGCGGCGGTGAGGTTGACGCCGCAGGCGGCGAGCGCGTCGAGGCTGTGGACGAGGTCCGCGGTCACCGCGGCGGGATGGGCGAGCAGCGCGACGCGCCTGCCTTCGAGCGGCGCGCGCAAAGCGGGGTCGGCGAGGAGGCGGTCGATGCCGAATTTCATGGCCGCACCGCTGCCGGGAGTTCGAGCGCAAAGCAATCGGGATGATGAAAATCGGGGTCGCCGGGCGGATGATTCAGCGCCCAGTAGGATTTGGTGCCGTCGGTTTCCTCGATAATTGCTGTCAGCCCCACCCGGCAGCCGAGCGCCAAGAATTCTGAAATGTCCGCGCTCACGCGAACACCATTCTCGACGGGTTCAATGGCCGGCAATTCCATCGGCAAGTCCGTCCCTCCTGAACGATAACTCTCGAAGCGATACGCCGCCCACTGGGTCGAGGGCGAGAAATTGAATTCCAAATAGCCTTGGTTATGCGGCTTGACGAAGAGCTCGAAGCATGTGGTTCTCCAAAGACCATCCGTTCGAAGCGGAGCAGCTGGGGGCGGGATCAATGGCACTTCACCAAAGATTGAGTAGATCAGAAGCGATCGTCCGGGAGCAAACGCTGCCGAAACCTGGACGCCCGAGATCGCCACGGGGGGATGATGCGGATGAGGTTTGAGTTCAGCCGACACCCACCCTCCGTTCGGGCTGATGGTCAGGTCGCCAAGCCCCCGGCTTGGCTGCAAATGTCCGGGGGACATTTGCACCTGACCATTGTCCAAGCCCTGCCCTTTGTCCTGGCGGTTCCGGGATGATCGGCGCAAGGCATCCCAATCGCCGCGGATCAAAGCCATCTTCTTGGCGCGGGACCAGCCTTTGAGCTTTCTCTCTGCTGCCAGCGCCTCATAGCGGGTCGGAAATTCGTCACTCCAAACCAGCTTCGCCGGCCAGTGGTCACGTACAAATCCTTTGACGTCGCCAGAGGCATGCTGGGCCATTCGATGTTCAAGATCGTCGGTGTGGCCGGTATAGAAGTAGCCGCCCTTGCAATGGAGCATGTAGGCCCAAAAGGTCATTCGTTGATGGTTAAGGGGTAAGGCAGGGCTTCGACAAGCTCAGCCCGAACGGGTTTGTGTTGCTTGGCTTTAATGCTAACCGCCGCGAGCGATGACCAGCTACCAATCCGACCTCCTCCGCTCGCTCTCGTCGCGCGGCTATATCCACCAGGTCACCGATCCTGAGGGGCTCGACGCGCTCGCCCGGGCGCAGGTCATCCCGGGCTATATCGGCTTCGACGCGACCGCGCCGTCGCTCCATGTCGGCAGCCTCGTCCAGATCATGATGCTGAGAAGGCTCCAGCAGGCCGGGCACAAGCCGATCGTGCTGATGGGCGGCGGCACCACCAAGATCGGCGACCCCTCCGGCAAGGACGAGAGCCGCATATTGCTCAGCCACGAGCGGATCGGCGAGAATATCGCCTCGATCCGCCGCGTCTTCGAGCGCTTCCTGACCTTCGGCCCGAACGGTGAGGAGGGCGCGCCCACGGACGCGATCATGGTAGACAATGCCGATTGGCTCGACGCGCTCGACTATATCCCCTTCCTGCGCGACATCGGCCCGCATTTCACGATCAACCGGATGCTCGCCTTCGACAGCGTCAGGCTTCGGCTCGACCGCGAGCAGCCCCTCACCTTCCTCGAATTCAACTATATGATCCTCCAGGCCTACGATTTCCTCGAACTGTCGCGGCGCGCCCATTGCCGGCTGCAGATGGGCGGGTCGGACCAGTGGGGCAATATCGTCAACGGCATCGAGCTGGCGCGGCGGATCGAGGGGATTCAGCTCCACGGCGTGACCACGCCTTTGATCACCACCGCCGACGGCGGCAAGATGGGCAAGACCGCGCAGGGCGCGGTCTGGCTCAACGCCGATTTGCTTTCGCCTTACGATTACTGGCAGTTCTGGCGCAACGCTCAGGACGGCGACGTCGGCCGGTTCCTGCGCCTGTTCACCGACATTCCGCTCGATGAGATCGCGCGGCTGGAAGCGCTCGAAGGCGCCGAGATCAACGACGCCAAGAAGGCGCTCGCCGCCGCCGCGACGGCGATGCTCCATGGCGAGGAAGCCGCCGCGAGGGCGGCCGAGACGGCGCGCCGGACCTTCGAGGAAGGCGCGGCCGGGGAAGCGCTGCCGACGCTGAAGGTGGCGGGCGAGATCGGGCTGGTCCACGCTTTGATCGGCCTGGGTCTTTGCGCATCGAAGAACGAGGCGCGGCGGCTGATCGCCCAGGGCGGCGCGCGGGTGGATGGCGAGGTCGCCGGCGAGGATAAGCCGATCGCGGTGACCGGAGACGTGCGAGTCTCGGCCGGCAAGAAGAAGCACGGGCTGCTCACGCCATAACGTCACCCCAGCGCAGGCTGGGGTCCATGCTGAGTTCGAATGGACCCCAGCCTTCGCTGGGGTGACGAGGGGGATCAGCGAGGTGACGAGGGCTTTAGCCGCCGCGCAACAGCCCGACCGCCGCGTCGCGCTCCATCAAATAGAGGAGGATGCGGGCCGCTTTGCCCCGCTCACCCTCGAGGCCGCCGTCGCGGTCGACCAGCAGCCTCGCATCGTCCATCGCCATCGGCGCCAGCGCGGAAATCTGCTCGGGGGCCGCGAGGCGGAACTGGGCCTCGCCCGACTGGCGGGTGCCGAGGATCTCGCCGGCGCCGCGCAGCCGCAGATCCTCTTCGGCGATGCGGAAGCCGTCATTGGTCTCGCGCATCAGGGTGAGGCGGGCGCGGGCGGTCTCGCTGAGCGCCGGCCCGCGCAGCAGCAGGCAGATGCTGTGCTGGTCGCCGCGCCCCACCCTGCCCCTGAGCTGGTGCAATTGGGCGAGGCCGAAGCGGTCGGCATGCTCGACGATCATCAGCGAGGCGTTGGCGACGTCGACGCCGACCTCGATCACCGTCGTCGCCACCAGCACGCCGATCCGGCCGGCCGCGAACGCCGCCATCACCGCGTCCTTTTCGGGGCCCTTCATGCGGCCGTGGACGACTCCGACCCCGTCGCCGAAGCGCAGGGCGAGCGTCCGCGCGCGCTCCTCGGCGGCGGCGAGATCGGAGGTCTCGCTTTCCTCGACCAAAGGGCAGACCCAATAAGCCTGGCGCCCGGCGGCGAGATGGCGGCCGAGGCCGTCGACCACCTCGGGCAAACGCTCCTCGCTGACCACCCGCGTTTCGACCGGCTGGCGGCCCGGCGGCATTTCGTCGAGGCGGCTGACGTCCATCTCGCCATAATGGGTGAGCGTCAGGGTGCGCGGGATCGGAGTCGCGGTCATCACGAGGAGGTGCGGCGGGCGCTCCGCCTTGCTCGCCAGCATCATCCGCTGCGCGACGCCGAAGCGGTGCTGCTCGTCGACAACGGCGAGGCCGAGCCTCTTATAGGCGACATGCTGCTGGAAGATGGCGTGGGTGCCGACCAGGATGTGGATCGAACCGTCGGCGAGGCCCATCAGGCAGGATTCCCGCGCCCGCCCCTTCTCGCGGCCGGTGAGGATGGCGACGGTGACCGGCAGGCCGGCGAGCTGCCGCGACAGCGTCTCGCAATGCTGGCGGGCGAGGATCTCGGTCGGCGCGAGCAGGGCCGCCTGGGCGCCGGCCTCGACGGCGGTGAGCATCGCCATCAAAGCGACCAGGGTCTTGCCCGAGCCGACGTCGCCCTGGAGCAGGCGGAGCATCGGCACGTCCTGCTGGAGGTCGCCCTCGATCTCGGCGACGGCGCCGCGTTGGGCCGACGTCGGGGTGTAGGGCAGCTTGAGCTTGTCGCGCAGGCTGCCGTCGCCCTTGAGCGGAACGCCCCTGCGCCTGCGCGACGACGCCCGGACCAGCATCAAAGCGAGCTGGTTGGCGAACACCTCGTCATAAGCGAGCCGCTCGCGCGCCTGGGTCGCGGCGGGATCGCGATGGGCGGTTTCCAGCGCGTCCGCCCAGTCGGGCCAGCCTTGCTGCGCCTTGAGACTCGGCTCGATCCATTCGGCGAGCGCCGGGGCCCTTGCCAGCGCCTGGCCGGCGAGATCGGCGAGGCGGTGGTTGGTCAGCCCTTCGGAGAGCGGATAGACCGGCTCGCGCTCGGGGATCAGAGAGGCCTCGTCGGGATGGAGCACGTAATCCGGATGGACGATCTGCAGCTCCTGGCCGTAGCGGTCGAGCCGGCCCGAGACGAGGCGCGGCTCACCGAGCGGAAGCTGCTTCTTGCCCCAGCCCGGATTGTTGAAATAGGTGAGCGTGACGTAATTGCCGGCCCCATCCTCGGCGAAGATGCGGAACGGCCCGCGGCCGCCGCTCTGGCGGTAATCGCGCGAGGTCAGGATCACCGTGACGGTGCGGCCGACATCGGCCTCGTCGAGCGCCGCGACGGGCTTGCGGTCGATCCAGCTCACCGGCAGATGGAACAGGATGTCGACGACCCGGTTCAGCGCCAGCCGGTGCAGCGGCCTGGCGAGCGCCGGGCCGATGCCCTTCAGCACCTCCACTTCGGCGAACAGGGGGTTGAGAATGTCTGGGCGCATGGCGTTGTCGTTTGTCTGCCCCAGATCGTCATTCCAGCGAAAGCTGGAATCTCATTTGCCCGTGAAGAAGGGAGATTCCAGCTTTCGCTGGAATGACGGATAAGAGGTGCCTACATCCCTATCCCGTTCCTCGCCGACTGGCCCGCAAGAGCCCGCCGGCCAATCCCGCATGGAGCCGATGGACAAGGACGCCCGCCTGAAACGCCTGCGCTTTCGCGCCTGGCATCGCGGCATCCGCGAGGCCGACATGCTGGTCGGCGGCTATTTCGACCGCTGGCATGCGGCGTGGAGCGCGGCCGAGGCCGACTGGTTCGAGGCGTTGCTCGAGGAGCAGGACATCGACATCATCGCCTGGGCGATGGGAACCGCCGCCGTTCCGATGCGCTGGCAGGGGCTGATGATGACCCGCCTGCGGACCACCGATTACATCAAGCATCCGGAATAAGTGAGCGACTTCCAGAAGATCCTGACGGCCGCCAAGCCGATCACGCTCGCCGGCGTGCCCGGCGGGTTCATGCCCTGGCTCGCCGCAGATCTGGCGCGCGCCGCCGGCCAGAAAGCGGGCGGCGCGCGCGCCGTGTTCGTCGCGCCGGACGAGGCGGCGATGCGGGCGATCGCCGATGCCGCCCATTATTTCGCGCCCGAGCTGGAGCTGCACACCTTCCCGGCCTGGGACTGCCTGCCCTACGACCGCAGCTCGCCGTCGCTGCGCTCGACGTCCGAGCGGCTGGCGACGCTGCACGCGTTGCAGCGGCCGTCGGCCAAGCCGCAGCTGCTCGTCACGACCGTGAACGCGGCAACCCAACGGACGCTGACTCCGTTCCGGATCCGCCAGCTCGTCGCCCGCCTCGCGCCGGGCGAGCGAATCGACCTCGACCAGTTGACGAGGCTGCTCCAGGCCAACGGCTATGGCCGCACCGAGACGGTGCGAGATCCCGGCGAGTTCGCGGTCCGCGGCGGGATCGTCGACCTGTTCCCGGCCGGCGAAGAGCAAGCGCTGCGGCTCGACTTCTTCGGCGACGAGATCGAGAGCGTGCGGCGCTTCGATCCGGCGACCCAGCGCAGCATCGACCGGATCGAGGGCTTCACTTTGCTGCCCGCCTCCGAGACCCTGCTCGACGAGGACAGCGTCAAGCGCTTCCGCTCGGCCTATCGCGAATTGTTCGGCGCCGCGGCGACCGGCGACCCGCTCTACCAGGCGGTGTCGGACGGGCGGCGGATCGCCGGCGTCGATCACTGGCTGCCCTTGTTCGAGGAGCGGCTCACCACCTTGTTCGACCACCTCGCCCCCGACGACATCGTCGTCCGCGACACCGGCGACGCCGGCGCGCTCGAGGCGCGGTTCGAGGCGGTCGCCGATTATTACCAGAATCGGCAACGGGCGCAGACCAGGGAGCCCGGCAGCTACCGGCCGCTCGCGCCGGAGACGCTCTATCTCGGCCGCGGCGAATGGGATGCCCTGGTGGCGGCGTGGCCGCTCCACCAGCTGACGCCGTTCCACGAGCCCGAAAGCGCCGCGGTGATCGACTTCGGGATGGAGCCGCCGCGCGATTTCGCGCCCGAGCGGGCGCAAGGCGCGAACCTCTACGACGCGGTCGTCGACCATATCGCCGAATTGAGGCGGGCGAAGAAGAAGGTCGTGCTGGCCAGCTATTCGATCGGCTCGCGCGAGCGGCTGAAGGGGCTGCTCGTGGAGCACGGCCTGACCAAAGTGGACGAAGTGGACACCTGGCAGCAGGCGCTGGGCGCGGCGGCGCCGGCGCTCGCCGTGATCCAGCTCGATCACGGCTTCAGCGGCGACGACGTCGCTTTGCTCACCGAGCAGGACATGCTCGGCGACCGGCTGGTGCGGCGCAGGAAGCGCAAGAAGAGCGCCGACGCGTTCCTGAGCGAGCTGGCGACGCTGACTCCGGGCGACCTCGTCGTCCACGCCGACCACGGCATCGGCCGCTATGACGGGCTGACGCAAATCCCGGTGAGCAACGCGCCGCACGATTGCGTCGCGCTGGAATATGCCGGCGGCGACAAGCTCTACGTGCCGGTCGAGAATATCGACATCCTCTCGCGCTACGGCAGCGAGAGCGAGGGCGTGACGCTCGACCGCCTCGGCGGCGAGGCGTGGCAGCGGCGCAAGTCGCGGATGAAGGAGCGGATCCGCGAGATCGCCGGCGACCTGATCAAGGTCGCGGCCGAACGCGCGCTCAGGCCGGGCGCGGTGGTCGAGCCGGACACCGGCTATGCCGCCTTCGCCGACCGCTTCCCTTATGAGGAGACCGAGGACCAGGACCGGGCGATCGCCGACGTCGTCGGCGACCTCGGCTCGGGCACGCCGATGGACCGGCTGGTCTGCGGCGACGTCGGCTTCGGCAAGACCGAGGTGGCGCTGAGGGCCGCGTTCATGGCCGCGATGGCGGGGCTGCAGGTCGCCCTGATCGCGCCCACCACCCTGCTCGCCCGCCAGCATTTCAACACCTTCAAGGAGCGCTTCCAGGGTTTCCCGATCGAGATCGGCCGCCTCTCCCGCCTCGTCCCGGCCAAAGAGGCGAGCGCCACCAAGGAAGGGGTGAAGGCGGGCAAGATCGACATAATCATCGGCACCCACGCGATTCTTTCGAAGAGCGTCGAGTTCAGGCAGCTCGGCCTCGTCGTCGTCGACGAGGAGCAGCGCTTCGGAGTTACGCATAAGGAGAAATTGAAGGCGCTGAGGGCCGATGTCCACGTCCTCACCCTGACCGCGACCCCGATCCCGCGCACGCTGCAAATGGCGATGTCGGGCCTTCGCGAGCTCTCCGTGATCCAGACCCCGCCGGTGGACCGGCTTGCCGTGCGCACCTACGTCATGCCCTGGGACCCGGTGGTGGTGCGCGAGGCGCTGCTGCGCGAACATTATCGCGGCGGCCAGAGCTTCTTCGTCGTGCCGCGCATCGCCGATTTGCCCGACATCGAGAAATTCCTGCGCGAGGAGGTGCCCGAGGTGCGCTATGTCGTCGCCCACGGCCAGATGGCGCCGACCGCGGTCGAGGAACGGATGTCGGCCTTTTACGACCGCAGATACGAGGTTCTGGTCTCGACGACGATCGTCGAGAGCGGCCTCGACATCCCCACCGCCAACACATTGATCGTCCACCGCGCCGAACGGTTCGGGCTCGCCCAGCTCTATCAGTTGCGCGGCCGGGTCGGGAGGGCCAAGACCCGCGCCTACGCCTATTTCACCACGCCGGCGGGCCGGCTGATGACCGAGACCGCCGACAAGAGGCTGCAGGTGCTGGCCGCGCTCGACAGCCTCGGCGCCGGCTTCCAGCTCGCCAGCCACGACCTCGACATCCGCGGCGCCGGCAATTTGCTCGGCGACGAGCAGTCGGGGCATATCCGCGAGGTCGGCTTCGAGCTCTACCAGTCGATGCTCGAGGAGGCGATCCTCGAGGCCAAAGCGGGCGGGATCGAGGCGCGGCCCGAGACCTTCTCGCCGCAGATCAGCGTCGACGCGCCGATCCTGATCCCCGACGATTACGTCCCCGATCTCGACCTCAGGATGGGCCTCTACCGCCGCATGAACGAGTTCGGGACGGTCGCCGAGATCGATCCGTTCGCGGCCGAGCTGATCGACCGGTTCGGCCCGCTGCCGGCCGAGACGGCGAATCTCTTGAAGGTCATCGAGATCAAGATGAACGCGCGCGGCGCGATGGTGGCGAAGCTCGACGTCGGGGCGAAGGGCGCGCTCGTCCATTTCCACCAGGACAGCTTCCCCGATTTGCCCGGCCTGCTCGCTTATGTCGAGCGGCTCAAGGGCACGGCGAAGCTGCGCCCGGACAGCAAGCTCGTCATCACCCGCGCCTGGCCCGACGCCGAGGCGCGCCTGAACGGCGCGCTTCAACTGTCGAAGGGGCTGGCCAAGATCCTCGGCTGACTCGGGCGATCCCGATGCCGCATGGACCCCAGCCTGCGCTGGGGTGACGAAAGAAGGGTGCGTACATCTCCCCGCTCGTCATGCCAGCGGAGGCTGGCATCCATGCGGATTTCGAGCGAGGATGGGGCCATGAAAGGCGGCTGGGTCTACGTCATGACCAACGCGCCGTACGGCACGCTCTACATCGGGGTCACCGCGAACCTCGCCGCGCGCGTCGTTCAGCACCGGAATGGCGAAGGCTCCAAGTTCTGCAAGCGCCATGGCCTGACCCGGCTCGTCTATTGCGAACCCTATGAGCGGATCGACGACGCCATCGCCCGTGAAAAAGCGATGAAGGCGTGGCAGCGCCGCTGGAAGACGCGGCTGATCCAGCAGGCCAACCCGAAATGGGACGACCTGTTCGACCATGTCATCCAAGCGAGCTTCTGAACGCCCAGGCTCCCCGAGGCCGCATGGACCCCAGCCTTCGCTGGGGGTGACGGAGAAGGGCTGGGGTGACGAATTAAGGGCGGGCGCCGGCCAGGGCGGCCAGCTCCTCGGCGGTCACCGGCGGGGCGCAGAGGAAGCCCTGGTAGAGGGTGCAGCCTTCGCGGGCGAGGAGGGTCAGCTGCTCCTCGGTCTCCACCCCTTCGGCGACCACGCCGAGGCCCAATGAGCGGGCCATGTCGATCACGCTCCTGACCACGATCCGGTCGCGCATCGAGCCGGCAATGTCCTGGCACAGCCTCTTGTCGATCTTGAGATAGTCGAGCGGCAGCGCCTTCAGATAAGCGAGGCTCGAATAGCCGGTGCCGAAATCGTCGATCGCGGCGCGCAGGCCGCCGCCGCGAAGCTCGGCGAGCAGGTCGGCCGCGGCCGCCAAATCCTCGATCAGGCCGCCCTCGGTGACCTCCACGGTCAGCCGCTCGGGCGCGAAGCCGCTGGCCCGCACCATATCAAGGAACTGCGCCGCGAAGCCGGGGCGGACGATGTCGGCGGCGGTGATGTTGACCGAGAGGCGCAGGTGGGCGAGCGCCTGGGGCCAGGCCGCGGCGGCGATGATCGCCTTGCGCTGGACATGATCGGAGAGCTGGACGAGATAGTCCGAGCCTTCGGCGACGCTGAACAGGGTCGACGCGCCGAGCTCGCCATATTGAGGATGGTTCCAGCGCGCCAGCGCCTCGGCGCCGACGATCGCGCCGGTGGCGGTCGAGACCTGCGGCTGGAAGCGGATCTCGATCTCGTCCTGATCGAGGGCGCGGCGCAAGTCCACCTCGAGCCGGTCGCCGCGCGCGGTCGCGCTTTCGGCGCCCTCCTCCAGGACATGGACCGGCGCCCCCTCGCCGCCTTTGGCTTCGGCGAGAGCGGCGCTGGCGCGGCGGAGCAGCCGCGCCGGATCGTCGCCCGCCTGCGAGCCGGCGACCCCCGCCCGGCTGCCCAAAGTGATGAGATGGTCGCCCGAGGCGAACGGGCGGCCGATCGCCTCGACCAAAGCGCCGGCGAGGAAGCGGCCGTCGGCGAGCGTCGCCGGACCGGCGACGAGGATGGCGAATTCGGCGCCGGCCATGCGCGCGACCAGCCGCGGGCGCGGGTCGGCGTCGACCTGGCGCTCGATGCGGCGCGCGACCGCCTGCAGCACCGCATCGCCGGTGGCGCGGCCGAAGGCGGCGTTGATCGCGTCGTAGCGGCTGACCGAGACGAGCAGGGCGATCAGCCGCGGCTCGCCGCCCGGCTCGGCGAGGCGATCGGCGATCCAGGCGCGCGCGGCGCGGCCGTCGCCAAGGCCGGTGAGCGGGTCGCGGGCGGCGCCGCCGCTCTGGATCGGCTCGGCGCGGCCGAGCACCGCGCCCTCGCTGCGCCGGACGTGGTGGGCGACTCGGGCGCCGCCGTCGCCATGGGCGAAAGCCGTGGCCTCGCCGGTGGAGAGGAGCCGGTCGATCGCGTCGCGGGCGGCGCGGCGCCCTTCCGGGCCGAGCTTGCGGAACAGCTCCATCAGGCTGATCCGGCGCCCCGCTTCCTCGCCGAGGCCGGCCTGGCGGGCGAGCGCCGGGCTCAGCTCCACCGTCCGCGAGCCCGGCTGCCAGCGCCAGGAGGCGGTCTCGGCCTCCAGCCCCGCTTTGCGGCCGGCCCGCCAGTCGGCGCCGACGCGCTCGGCGTGGCGGCGCGCGAACTGGAAGGCGTGGAGCAGCTGGCCTTCGCTGAACGGGCTGACCAGGAAATGGGTGGCGCCGAGCTGGAGGAAGGTATCGAGCGCCGCAGCGTCGGTGCGTGAAATCAGGACGAGCAAGGCGGCGGCATTGGCTTCGGCCGCGTCGCCGATGGCGCGCACCGCCTCGGTGCCTTCGGCGAGCGCGCCGCGCGCGTCGACCACCGCGACCGCCGCGCCGGAAGCGACGAACCGCGCTTCGGCGCCGTCGGCGCGGCGCGCGGCGATCGGCTGCCAGCCGGCGCTCTCGGCGAGCCGCGACAATTCGTCGCGGTGGCGGAAGGAGAGGATGAAGAGCGGGGCCCCCATCGCCAAGCTCTAGCCGCCTCCCCGGGCCCCGCCAATCGCCCTTCGCCGCACCTTCCCGCCTTGGCACATTGACGGCGGCGGTTGCTGCCTCGTAGCTACGCTCATGGCGGAGCAGATAAAGCGGCCGATGGCGCTCGTCGCCTCCAGCGCGGAAGCGGCGCAGGCCGCGGACGCGATGCTCCGCGCGCGCTACGATTTCGTCGCGCCCGGGGAAGCCGAGCTCATCATCGCTTTGGGCGGCGACGGCTTCATGCTCCACACCCTGCACGAGATGCTGGCGCGCGGCCGAGTCCGCCCGGTGTTCGGGATGAACCGTGGCACGGTCGGCTTCCTGATGAACGAATGGCGGCTCGACGCCCTGGTCGAGCGGCTGGAGCGCGCCAAATCCTTCTCGGTGGCGGCGCTGGAGATGAAGGCGGCGACCGTCGACGGCGAGACCGTCATCCACCATGCGATCAACGAGGTCTCGCTGCTCCGCGAGACCCGCGAGACCGCCTGGATCGAGGTCTCGGTCAACGGCCGGGTGGTCCTGCCCGAGCTGATCTGCGACGGCGTGCTGGTGGCGACTCCGGCGGGCTCGACCGCCTACAATTTGTCCGCCAACGGCCCGATCCTCCCGCTCGGTTCGAAGCTGGTCGCGCTGACCCCGATCAGCCCGTTCCGGCCGCGGCGCTGGCGCGGCGCGGTGCTCGCCGAGGACCTCAGGATCTCGTTCCGAGTGCTCGACCCGGTCAAGCGGCCGGTCTCCGCGGTCGCCGACCAGGTCGAGGTGCGCGACGTTTCGACCGTCGAGGTCTGCATCGACCGCGACCGAGTCCTGACCCTGCTGTTCGATCCCGAGCACGCTTTGGACGAGCGCATCGCGATGGAGCAGTTCGCGGTCTGACCGGGTTCGGCCAAATCGAATCGTTCCCCGGCGAAGGCCGGGGCCCAGCGACACGAACGGCAAGGCTGGACCCGGCTTTCGCCGGCGAACGGGGGAGGAGCGAAACCGCGCAACCGCCTTGCCAGCCGTGAAAAAGCCCTGCTATAGGCGCGCCTCGCCGAAAGGCTGCTCCCCGGTAGCTCAGCGGTAGAGCAACCGGCTGTTAACCGGTTGGCCGATGGTTCGAATCCGTCCCGGGGAGCCACTCTCCTACAAGCTCAGCGCTCCCGCTCCTCCTCGCGAATCAGGCGGACATTGGCGATCTCGACGGGGCTCAGCCGGATCTCGCCCTCTTGCGGCCGGTACCAGGGGAAGCGCTCGAAATGGCGGCGCAGCACCGGGCTGCGGAACACCCGGCCGCGGCGGGCGAAGATTTCGTTGCGGGCGATGAACAGCTCCGCTTTGCTCATATCGTCGAGGTCCTCCTCGGTCAGCAGCCGGCTGCCGGAGCCGGGCAGCAGCTCGCCCGGGCCGTCAGGAAGGTCGGACGCGGCAAGCACGGCCTCCTCATTGGCCCGGGTCGGCGGCGCGGCGTCGCCGGGCTCGATCACCCGGATGCGCGAGCGCGCCATATAGCCTGTCCTGCCGTCGGCGAGGCGCACCTGCCACCATTCGCCCTGCTGCGGGAAGGTGGTGAAGATCTCGCCGCGATCGACCCGGCCGACGATGAACGCCTGCTCCGAGGCGCCGCTGCGGACATTGGTGAAGCCGTCGGGATCGTCGATCGTCGCCGCCAAAGTGAAGCGGGCGTCGGTCCGCGGCGGGCGGGCCGCCGCGTCCGCCGCCGGAGCGGCCGCATTGGCGTCCGCCGCCCCGGCCGCTCCATCGCCTTCGCTCCGGTCCCGATTCAGCCAGAGCAATCCGCCCGCCAGGACGAGGGCGAGCAGCCCGAGCGCGACCAGCGCCGGCAGCAGGTAGGATTTGGCCCCGGCCGGCGATGCGGGCGGCGGCGGCGCGGTGCGCATGGTCGGCGGCGGCGTCGTCGGCATCGGATGGGCCTGCGTCGTGCCTGCCGGCGGCGCGCCGCACAAAGCGGCAAGGCTCGCCTTGACCTTCTTCCAGCCGGGATGATCGTCCTCGCCGCGCCAATCGCCGATCGAGGCGAACTGGATCTGGTTGAACGGCATCGGCGGCATTCGATCGTCGATCGAGGTCTGGATCAGCTTCTTCTGGCCGCGCGCGACATCGGCCTCGGCGCGCACCCATTCGGACGCCGCGGCGCTCTCCGACCAGACCACGATCGCCGCCTTGGCCGCGCCGATCTTCTCGGTGATGACGTCGCCATAAGAGAGGTGCGGCGGCAGCTCGTCGTCCCACCAGAGGCTGTAGCCCTGGGCTTTCACCGCCTCGGCGAGTTGGCGGACCAGCGCCTGGTTGGCGCGCGAATAGGAGATGAAGACGTCGACCATCGGGCACTTGTTCTATCACGAAGGGCTTAACGAGAAAATTCGTTTCGGGCGCGCAAGAAATACCGTGTTTCCAACGTATTGATGCGCGCGCCACGGAACCGCAGGCGGCCGCGGCGGGTTGAACGGCGAACGAAAAAGGAGGCTGCAATGGCGACCAGATCGCGTTCGAAATCGACCCGCAACGACGGCACCGGCCGCTCCGCCTTCGGCCTCGGCGGCCGCCAGACCGGCGTGCTCGCCGTCGCCGCCGTCGCTGGCGCCGCCATCGGCCTGGCCGCCAATTACGGGCGCAAGATGGTCGTCCAGGGCCTGTCCGGCGCGGCCGGCGACTGGGCCGACGCGCTCGCCGCCGAGCACCAGATGGTGCTCGCTCTGTTCGACAAGATCGAGGCGACCACGGACAAGCAAGGCGCGGCCCGCACCCAGCTGCTCACCAAGCTCAAGAACGCGCTCGGCAAGCATGCGCTGGAGGAGGAGAACGTCATCTATCCGGCGCTGCGCCGCGCCAACAGCGTCCACGACGCCGACGCGCTCAACGCCGAGCACGGCTATGTGAAGACCTATCTCTACGAGCTCGAGAACATGCCCAGGACCAGCCCCGACTGGCTGGCCCGGATCCGCGACTTCCGCGCCATGCTCGAGGAGCATATGCGGATGGAGGAGGACGAGGTCTTCCCGGCGCTCAAGGCCCAGCTCGACGACGATCAGAACGCCAGGCTCACCCAGGCGGTGCACCGCGAGGGGATGAAGCTGGCCTGAAATAGGGGACTGTCCCCGAAACCGGGGACAGTCCCCTATTTTCGAGTCCAACCCCTCCCCATCAAGGGGAGGGGCTTCAAGCTCACATCATCGCGCCGTGGCAATGCTTGTACTTGCGGCCCGAGCCGCAGGGGCAGGGGGCGTTGCGGCTGGCCGGCGCCGCCACCGTGCCGCTGATTTCGGGCAGCTCGGGCTGCGGCATCTGCAGCGGCGGCATGCGCGAGAGAATCGCGCCGGTGCCGGCGTCGATGTCGTAGGTGTCGTCGTCGCCCGAAAACGGATCGATATGGTGGGTGACGAAGTCGGGCATCTCGGGCAAATCGGCGGGCTGCATGGTGAAGCGCGCCCGCGCCAGCCGGCTGGTGACGTCCTCGCGGATCGCGGCGAGCATGCGCTCGAACATCGCGAACGCCTCGTGCTTATATTCGTCGATCGGCTTCTTCTGGGCGTAGGCGCGCAGGTGGACGACCTGCCTGAGCGCGTCGAGCATGGCGAGATGCTCCTTCCAGTGATGGTCGAGCCTTTCGAGCAGGATCTGCTTTTCGATGTAGATCCAGTCCTCGGGGACGATGTCGCGCGCCTTTTCGGCCATCTGCGCGTCGGCCAGCGCCTGGATGCGCTCGACGAACATTTCCGGCTCGACCGCTTCCTCCTTCATCCACTCGTCATAGGGCGGTTCGAGCTCGAACACGGCGGCGGTCCGCTCCTTGAGCAATTCGATGTCCCATTGCTCGGGATAGGCATTGGGCGGGATCGCCTCGCCGACCAGACTGTTGACCGTCTCGGCGCGCATGTCCTCGACGACGTCGCCGACCGTCTCGGCGTCCATGATGTCGGCGCGCTGCTCGTAGATCACCTTGCGCTGCTCGTTCATCACGTCGTCATATTCGACGACCTGCTTGCGGATGTCGTAATTGCGCGCCTCGACCTTCTTCTGCGCGGTCTCGATCGCCTTGGAGATCCAGGGCGAGATGATCGCCTCGCCGTCGGCGAGGTTCTTGTTCAGGAGGCGCGAGAACATCGTCTGCGGCCCGAAGATGCGCAGGAGATCGTCGTCGAGGCTGAGGTAGAAGCGGCTCAGCCCGGGATCGCCCTGGCGGCCCGAGCGGCCGCGCAGCTGGTTGTCGATGCGGCGGCTCTCGTGGCGCTCGGTGCCGAGCACGAACAGGCCGCCGGCGGCGATCACCCTCTCCTTCTCCTCGCCGACCTCGGCGCGGATCTTCTCGATCGCCGCGTCGCGCGCCGGGCCCGCCTCCACCGTGGCGAGCTCGTCGGCGATGCGGAAATCGATATTGCCGCCCAACTGGATGTCGGTGCCGCGGCCGGCCATGTTGGTGGCGATGGTGACGGCGCGCAGGCGGCCGGCCTGGGCGACGATATGGGCCTCCTGCTCGTGATAGCGGGCGTTCAGCACCTCGTGCTTGACCTTGGCCTGCTTGAGATGCTCGGAGAGCAATTCCGACTTCTCGATCGAGACGGTGCCGACGAGGATCGGCTGGCCGATCTCCTGCTTTTCCCTGATCGCCTCGGTGATGGCGCCGAACTTGTCGTTTTGCGTCTTGTAGAACTCATCCTCGTCGTCGGCGCGCTTGACCGGCATGTTGGTCGGGATGGTGACGACGTTCATCTTGTAGATGTCGTAAAATTCCGCCGCCTCGGTGGCGGCGGTGCCGGTCATGCCCGAGAGCTTGGGGTACATGCGGAAATAATTCTGGAAGGTGATCGAAGCCAGGGTCTGGTTCTCGGGCTCGATCTCGACCCCCTCCTTGGCCTCGACCGCCTGGTGGAGGCCGTCGGACCAGCGCCGCCCGTCCATCATCCGGCCGGTGAACGGATCGATGATGATGACCTTGCCGTCCTTGACGATATAATCGATGTCGCGCTTGAACGCGACGTTGGCGCGCAGCGCCTGGTTCAGGTGGTGGACGACCTGGGTGTTCTCGAAATCGTAGAGGTTCGAGCCGACCAGCAGCCCCTGCGCCTCGAGCCGGCGCTCCATCCGCTCGGTGCCCTCCTCGGTCAGGAGGACGCGCTTGTCCTTCTCGTCATAGTCGTAATCCTCGGCCGGCGTGTCCTTCACGACGCCGTCCAGGGTCATGTAGAGCTCGGATTTGTCCTCGGTCGGCCCGGAGATGATCAGCGGCGTGCGGGCCTCGTCGATCAGGATCGAATCGACCTCGTCGACGATGCCGAAGTTGAACGGCCGCTGCACCATCTGGGCGCGCTCGTACTTCATGTTGTCGCGCAGGTAATCGAAGCCGAACTCGTTGTTGGTGCCGTAGGTGATGTCGGTATGATAGGCGTCGCGGCGCATCGCGTCGGGGATGTTGGGGACGATCACGCCGACGCTGAGGCCGAGGAAGCGGTAGATCTGGCCCATCCAGTCGGCGTCGCGGCGGGCGAGATAGTCGTTGACGGTGACGACGTGGACGCCCTTCCCTTCGAGCGCGTTGAGATAGACCGCCAGCGTCGCCACCAGGGTCTTGCCTTCGCCGGTGCGCATCTCGGCGATCTCGCCGCGGTGGAGGACGATGCCGCCGATCAGCTGCACGTCGTAATGGCGCTGGCCGAGCGTGCGCATCGCCGCCTCGCGGACGGTGGCGAAGGCTTCGGGCAGGATGTCGTCGAGCGTCTCGCCTTCGTCGAGGCGGCGCTTGAAGATCTCGGTCTGCTCCCTCAGCGCTTCGTCGGTCATCGCCGACATGGCCGGCTCGAGGCCGTTGATCTGGTCGACGATCTTGCGCAGCGAGCGGACGTAGCGGTCGTTGGACGACCCGAAAATGGCTTTGGCGAACCCGGCGAGCATTGGCGGAATCCTGATCTTCTTGAACGAGTGCGCGCCGGCCTTGGGCCGAAGCGGCGGGAGGGGCTGGAGGCGAGCGCCGGCCGTCAAGAGACCGGCGTCATGGCCTCACTCGATCAGCCGGTCCGTCTCGGGCGCGGCCTGCGCCGGCAGGGCAAAAAGCGGCAAAGCGAGAGGCTCCGCCGCCGCGGGAACGGCGGAAAAGGCGGCCGGCTCGGTTCGCGGCGCCGCCTGTTCGGCGACGGGCAAAGCGATCTCCGCCGCCACCGCGGCTTCGGCCTGATGGATCTGCGCCTCCGGACCGCGCACGCCGGCAAAGGCGCCGGTCACGGCGCTCAGCATGGCGGAGAGGATGAGGAGGAACTCCATCGCGGGAGCGACATAGTGGCGCGGGACGCCAACGTCCATGGTTTCCGGTCTGAAAAGAGTGCCCGTCACTCTTTTCGCAGATGGGGCTGGAGCGCGGTTTCCATCTTGCGCAGCGGCATATAGCCGTCGAGCCGCGCCACCGGCTCGCCGCCGTCGAACAGGATGCAGGTGGGAAAGCTGTCGACGCGATAGAGGTCGGCGGTCGCCGGATTCGCGTCGGCGTCGAGCTTCGCCACCGTCAGCCGCTCCTTCCAAGTCGCGGCGAGGGCGCGCAATCCCGGGCTCAGCAGCCGGCACGGCCCGCACCAGGGCGCGCCGAACGCGACCAGGATGAGGCGGCCGGAGCGCAGCACGTCCCGTTCGAAGCTGGCATCGGTGACGATCCGGACGATTCCCGCGCCCATGCCGGCGCCCCCCCGCCCGGCCGCCTAGAGCGCCTCTTCGAGCCAGGCCTGGATGCGGCTCTTGGGCTCGGCGCCGATCTTGGTGGCGGCGGGCTGGCCGTCCTTGAACAGGATCATCGTCGGGATGCCGCGCACGCCATATTTGGTCGGCGCCTCGGGATTGTCGTCGATGTTCAGCTTGACGATGGTGACGCGCTCGCCGAGCTCGACGCTCAATTCCTCGAGCGCCGGCGCGATCATCCGGCACGGCCCGCACCATTCGGCCCAGAAATCGACGAGCACCGGCCCGGCGGCGGCGAGCACGTCCTCCTGGAACGAGGAATCGGTAACGGAAGTCGTGGCCATTGGTTAATCTCCTCAGGGTGTCGGCAGGATGTAGGATGCCGGGCCGCGCCGCTCAACCGCCCGGCGGCATGAATCAGGTCGCCATGTCCCCCGGACATGGCTGCCGATTGCCGGGGGCAATCAGCACCTGTTCATGGGCGTCGAGCAAAATGTCGGGCAGCGGATGGAGCACCGGCGCGGCGGTGTAGAGCAAGGCGGTCTCGACCCGGCGATCGGGGAAGATGACGCGCAAGGCGGCCCGGTAAGCGGCCATTTGCCGGAGGTGGGCCGCCGGTATATCTTCCATTGTTTCCGGTGCCTTGCGGCCCGTCTTGAAGTCGGCGGCGAGGATCCGGTCGGCGGCGACGAGCAGCCGGTCGACGGTCCCGGCGACCACCGTCCCGCCGGCGATCACCGCCGCCACCGGCGCTTCGGCGAGCGCCTCCGGGCCGAACAGGCCGGCGAAGCGCGGATCCTCGATGATCGCGCAGGCGTCCTCGGCGAGCGCGGCGCGCACCGCGGCGTCGGCGATTCCGGCCGAATGTTCGAGCCAGCTTGCCGCGCGCGCCCGGCGCTCGGCCGGCTCGGCGCCCGGCAGCCGCTCGAACAAGGCGTGGAGCAGCCGGCCGCGCTGCGCCGCTTCGCGCTGCGCCGGCCCCGGCGGCGGATCGGCGACGTCGTCCTCGCCGGCCGACGACGGCGCGAGCGGTCGCGGCGGCCGCTCTTCCTCGGGCGCCGCTCGATGAAGCCAGTTCGGGGAAAATTCTTGTCTTTGAAGCCGTTTCCGTTCGATCTTCGCTGCCGCTTCGAGCGGCCCGAAGCGCATTTCCCGGCCCCAGAGCGGCGCTTCCGTCCAATCCGAGCCGAGCCCGGAGACGGCGTTCTCGACGGCGCGGTACCAGCTCGATTCGGGCGGCCCGCTACGGTCGCGCAGAGTGAGCGCGCCGCCGACATAGAGCCGCTCCTCCGCCCGGGTCAGCGCGACGTAGAGCAGGCGCCAATGCTCCTCGCGGTCGAGCCGGTCCTGGCGCTCGACCTGCGCCTTGAGCGGCTCGGTCAGCTCGTCCTTGCGCGGCCGGAAGGCGGGAATGGCCGGCCCCCCCTCTTCGAGCCGCAGCGCGGCGAGGCGGCCGCCGGGCCCGGCGCGGTCGGGATCGGCGCAGGCGTCGGCGAGGATCAAGACGGGCGATTGCAGGCCCTTGGAGCCGTGCACGGTCATCACCCGCACCGCGTCGAGCGGCGCCGAGGGATCGCGGACGATCTCGACGTCGCCGCGCGCGAACCAGTCGAGAAAGGCCTGCAGCGAGGCCGAGGCATTGCGCTCGAATTCGAGCGCGCTCGACAGCAGCTCCTCGATCGGATCGCGCGCCTCGCTGCCGAGCCGGGCGAGCAGCCGGCGCCGCCCGTCGAGCGGCCCCGACAGGATGGTCTCGAAGAAGCTATGCGGAGTCGCGTAATCGGCCATGGCGAGGATCGACAGCAGGCCTTCGAGGCGGGCGGGCGGCTGGCCGGCGCGCAGATGCGGCCAGAGCGGCCCGGTGCGCCCGAACGCGGCGTCGAACAGCTCGTCCTGGCTCCAGCCGAACAAGGGCGAGACGAGCAGGCCGGCGAGGTTGAGGTCGTCGAGCGGCTGGGCGGCGAAGCGCGCGGCGGCGAGCAGGTCCCGCACCGCCAGCGGCGCCGACAGCAGCAGCCGGTCGACGCCGGCGACCGGCACGCCTTCGGCGTGGAGCCGGGCGACCAGCAAGGCGGCGAGCGCGCCGCGGCGGCGGACCAGGATCAATATGTCCTCGGGCCGCAGCGCCCGGCCGCGGCTCTCGACGTGGAAAGGCGAATCCAGCCAGATCCTGACCTGCCGCGCGAGCCGCGCCGCGTAGCGCCGGCTCGCGTCGCTGATCCAGCCCTCCTCGCCTAATTCCTCGTCCTCACCACTCTCGTCGCTGAACGGGAACCAGAGCGTGACCGAGCCCGGCCGGCCTTCATGATGGCTCTCGTGCGGATTGGGCCGGCGCGGCAGGCCGAGCGCCTCGTGGCCGAGATCGCCGATCACCCGGTCGACCACCGCGAGGATCGGCGGCGGCGAGCGGAAGCTGCGGTCCATCGACAGATCGAGGAAGTCGCGCTCGATCGCCCGCGCCTCGCGGCTGAACCAGGCGCGGGCGACGTCGAAGCTCGCCGGATCGGTGCCCTGGAAGCCGAAGATCGCCTGCTTGTAGTCGCCGACCGCGAAGATCGTCCGGTGGCGCCGCGACGCCCCTTCCCCGGCGAAATATTCGCCGGCCAAAGCGCGCACGATGTTCCACTGGCGCTCGTTGGTGTCCTGCGCCTCGTCGACCAGGATGTGGTCGGTCTGCTGGTCGAGCTTGAAGCGCACCCAATCGCCCATGCCGGGCGTCAGCAGCAGCCGTTCGGCCTCGCGAATCAGATCGTCGAAATCGACCGCCCCGGCGGCGCGCTTGGCCGCGCCATAAGCGCGCGCGAAGCTCTGCCCGGCGCGCAGCCCGGCCGCGAGCTGGGCGACGAGGCCGGCCAGAGCCTGCATCTGCAGCAGCCGGCCGCAACATTCGGCGAGGCGCGCGGCGGTCGCCTCGTAATCGGGATCGGCCTTGAGCAGGCCGGTCGAGACTTTGCGGGGATCGCCGGTCCTGGTGAGCACGATGCCGGCGAGATCGGCGAGCGTCGCCGCCCGTTCGGCGCCGCCCCGCGCCAGCCAGGCGGCAAGCGAGTCGCAGGCGGCAAGGCCGGTCGCCGTCCCCCAGGCGCGGTTGGCGCTGCCGACCGCCTCGAGCAGGCCGGGATCGAAAGCCTCGCATTCGCGCGCCGCGACCTCGGCGATATCGCCGAGCGGCAGGCCGAAGGCGAGGCGCAGCCGCGCCTCCACCCCTTCGCGCGGGCCGAGCGCGGCCATCGCCTCGGGCGCCCGGGCGCAGGCCTGGAGGAAGCGCTCGGCGCCGCTTTCGCCGAGCCTCAGGCTCAGCGCCTGGAGATCGCGGATCAGCGGCGCGTCGCCTTCCGCCTCGGCGCGGACGAGCAGCTCGGCGAGGGTCGAACGGGCGAGCTGCTGCTCCTCGCGCCCCTCCAGCGGCCGGAAGCCCGGCGCCAGCCCCGCCTCCGAGGGGAAAGCGGCGAGCAGACCCTGCGCGAAGGCATGGATGGTCTGGATCCTCAGCCCCCCGCCCGCCGCCTCGAGCACGCGGGCGAACAAGGTGCGCGCCCGCGCCCGAGCCTCCGGCCCCGGATCCTCGCCGAGCGCGACCAGCTCATGGCCGAGATCGGCGTCCTTCAAGCGCACCCAATGGGCGAGGCGGGCATGGATCCGCTCCGCCATCTCGGCCGCCCCGGCCTTGGTGAAGGTGAGGCAGAGGATCGAAGCGGGATCGACGCCCGAGAGCAGCAGCCGAAGCACGCGCGCGGTGAGGACATGGGTCTTGCCGGTGCCGGCCGAGGCGGACAGCGCGGCATGATCGCGCGGATGCGAGGCGCGGAGCTGGTCGCCTTCGAGGGTGGCGAGCGGGCGGAGGCGATTGGGCATTCCGGCGAAGGCTAACGCACCCGCCCATATCGGTCACGTCGTATCGCCGTCCCGCCCCGGCGGCGGGCGCTTTTTCCTGTGCGTATCGACCGGCCTGGGCTAGCCTTGCCTGGGTCGCGGGGCCAAGGGGGATGGACAGCCTTGAGATGGATCGCCGTCCTTTCGTTGATCGCCGCTTGCGCGGGCCCGGTCGCGGCCCGGGGGCAACCGACCCGCTCCGTGCCGCAGGAGACCGCCGCCGCCGAAAGCGCCCTTCAAAAGCTCGTCATCAGAGTCTCCCCGCAAAGCACCGAGATCGAATTCTCGGTAACGATGCGCGATTCGAACAGCGCGGTTGGCCCTCTCGTCAACGATTGGCATGGGGAGGCGCTTTGCGGCAGGCTGAGCGGGATAAGGATCCAGGCGCGGCCCGCATGCGACTGGCTCGCCGGCCCGGACCGCAGGACCCGATCCCATTCGGTCGAGGTCCGTTCCGGCCAGGTCAGGGTGTCGATCCGCCGAAGGCTCGAGACAGCGGAGTTCGCCGAGCGGGGGCCGTTCGTCGCCATCGACCTTGATTCCGGGACGCTGCCGGCGCTGCTAGTCCAGCTCGAGGCGCGCCATCCGCTCTTTGTCGCCAATGCGAGGCCGCTGCCCATCTATCAGAATCGGCAGGCCGTGCTTTACAGGATCGACCCATCGGGAGTGGCGGAGGATCGGCGGCATATTCTGGTCGGCCTCGACGCGCCGCTCGATGCCGGCACCAGGGAGTCCTTGCCGCGCCGCGGGCCGCCTTCGTTCGCGGAAAGCCTCCGTTCGGAAGAATTGAGCCGGATGGGCATGGCGGCGCGCTCCTTGCTCAGCGATGTCGGACGCACGAGCGCGCTGCTGCTACCCATCCTGCTCGCCTACGGAATCGTGAAGACCAACCGTCGCGACCGAAGACTGGCAGACGATTACGGACCGCTGCGGCGCTATTGTATCGCGATCGGCATCCTCGCCGCCTTCGGCATCCTGGGGCGGCATGAAATTCCCTTTTTCAGCGCCTTTTACGATTGGCTGAACACCCTTCGGCCCAACGCCGGCATCGTCGACGACGGCCAGGACCTTTGGCGCTCGATGATCAACATGGGCCTGTACGATCTGGGTCAAATGGCGCTGCAGGCTGGCGGCGCGCTGCTCGCGGCCCTCGCGCTGGCCCTTGCGTTCGCGATTGGCGCGCGGCTGCTCTCGCGGGCGGGATGGCGATCGGCGCTGCCGAGCGGGGCGGTGCTCACCCGCGCCTTCCTCATCGCCCTGGTTTCGCTGATCCTGGTCAACCTGCTCAATCTGTTCGAAAGGCTCAGCGACGACTATCCCTTTGTCCCGTTCGAGGTCTACGCCGTCGTCGTCCTCCTCCCGCTCGCACCGGTGATCCTGCGCGCGTTCAAAGCCTCCAAAGCGCTGCTCTTCAGCGACAGGGGGGAAATCGGCTTCATCCTGGCGTTCGCGATCGCCCTGGTCCTGCTCTTCCCGTGGCGGCCGAGCATCTACACCCTGTCCTACGGCAGCCGCCCCTCAGGCGTGGATTCATCGAGCGGCGTGCTGGCGGTCTCGGGATTCTATATCGCGACAATCGCCTCCATGGCGAGCCTGCTGGTCTTGATGAGGCTGCTCTGGCGCTGGGGCCAACGGCCGACGGCACGCGATCATCCGTTCGGCCGCCGGATCATGGTGGGCGGTCTCGTCTTCGGCATGGCGCTGGCGGTCCAGCCCGCTTCCTGGCTCGGCATCGCGGCCTTTGTGCTGGCCAGCATGATCATCTGGCCCCGCGTCGCGCTGGCTCCCCGCGCATGGCTCGCCCAGCGCCTCCCGCGGCGGACGGAAGAAAAAACGCAGCTTTCGAAGTGGGTCCACGCGCTCGAACGAGCGGCGGACCTCAGGGCGGCGGCGCGCGGCTCCGCGCTCAATGCCAAGCTCGGCAGCGGCGAAATGACGCCCGCGCAGTGGAGCACGCATCGCAAGGCGCTCGAAAAGGCACGCGACAACGCGATCGGGGCCGTGCACCTGGACAACAAGGTCGCGGTGCGCGACCTGGTCCTGGGATTCAGCCCCTATCCGGACCCGTGGACCAGCGGCAAACAAGCATTGCTGCGCGGCTTGCCGGTCATGCTGCTCCTCGGCGTGCTCAACCTGTCGCAGCTCAGCGCGCCGCGCGACATGTCGCAGCCGGCCCTGTTCTGGGTCGCCAACGTCGCGCAGCCTTTCGTGCAAATGGCTGGCCTCGCCTTCCTGTTCGGCTATTTCTTCGATCGGCTGCGCGGGGGCACGGGCCTGCATAAGGCGCTTTACCTGGGCGCGGCACTCTCGCTCGCCGAGGTCATTTTCTGGCTCCCGCAGCTTTCCGATCCGCGCGCTCTCGCGGGCATGGTCTGGACCTTCAGCCAGCATTTCCTTCTGCTGATCCCGATCGGCGTTGCCGGCTTCGACTATGAGCGCATGCGGGCGATCGAGCGCCAGCGGTTCGATTGGCGCCGGTTCACCTGGTTCGGCGATCCGCGCCTGTTGAGCACGGGCCTCGCCGCCAGCGCCGCGGCGCTGCTGCCAATGATTGCCACATTATTCAGCGAGTCGTTCGCATCCGCGGTGCGCGACATAGTCACCGTGGTCGCGCCCGCCTTGCCGGCCAGCTAGACTAATGCGCGATTAGAAAATGAACGCTCCCGCGACGAAGGCGGCGATGGCGATCATCCAGTCGCGCGGCTGAATTCTGCTGAAATCCATTTGGTCCTCCCTCTCGTCGCCACGACGAGTGTATTATCTAGATAATACGGTGGCCGGGGCTTTCAAGGGGCGGCGAAAAGCGGCAGCGTATCCGGCGCCAGAGCGCCTTCGATCTCGAGCAGCCTGAGCTTGGTCGCCCGCCCGCCCGGCGCCGAGAAGCCGCCGGTGCGGCCGTCGGCGGCCGTGACGCGGTGGCAGGGGATGACGATCGGCCACGGGTTGCGGCCGAGCGCCTGGCCGACGGCGCGGGCCTGGCCCGGATCGCCGAGCCCGGCGGCGAGGGCGCCGTAGGTACGGGTCTCGCCGGCGGGGATCGCGCGCGCCGCAGCGTAGACCGCGCGCTCGAAGGCGCCGACTCGGTCGAGGTCGAGCGGCAGGTCGGCGAAATCGTCTTTGGCGCCGCCGAGGAAGGCCGCGATCCGCCGGGTCGCCGCCGCGATGGCGGGCGGCGGTTGCGCCCGCTCGAGGCCCGGAAAGCGCCGCCGCAGCCGGGCGAGCGCGGCCGCCTCGTTCGCTTCGGGAAGCTGGAGCCCGATCATGCCGTCGGGGCCCCAGGCGATGCCGCAGGCGCCGATCGGCGTGCCGAACAGGGTGAAACCGGTCTCGCTCATCCGGCGGGTCTAGCCGATCGCTCTTCCCGGCGCTTCTCGTTTTCCTGTTCGTATCGGCTTGGTAACCGCTTGACACATTGTCCTCCCCGTTTACCCTCCGTTGCGACCGAACAGGACGACGACCCTGGAGACAGGCTGCCAGGCGCCGGCCCTAACCGGCCAATGGGGAGAGTCAGATGAAGCCCACGCGTAAGTTGAGCCGGCGCTCGTTCCTGGGACGCGTCGCGGGAGGAGCGGTGATCACCGCCGGTGCTTTGGTCACTTTGACCGGCGACGCCGAGGCGCTGCAATATAGCGACAGCGACAGCGGACCCAATTCGGATCCGCCGGGACGCGGGCGCGGCAGCAATTGCAGCGACTCGGATTCCGGCCCGAACTCCGACCCCGGCGGCCGCGGCCGAAGCTGCGGGCGCGGGCGCAGCGGCGGCTACAGCGATTCGGACAGCGGCCCCAATTCCGACCCGCCCGGGGGCGGGCGCGGCCGCCGGCGCCGGACCACCGGACTCACCGACCGCGATTCCGGCAGCAACGCCGATCCCGGCGGCAACGGCCGCGGCCGGCGCCGGGGGCGCTGCTCGGGCGCGACCGACAGCGACCGCGGCGCCTGGGCCGATCCCGCCCGCTGCGGACGCGGCCGGCACAACTGAGGATCGCAGGCGATCGCGGGAGAGGACGGTGGCGAAAGCCGCCGTCCTTCTTGCATCGGCAGGGCGACAGACCCTAAGGGAAGGCGATGGCGGACGAACCTTCCTATCCCGACGACGCGCCGGTCGCCGGCCCGCCCGAATCGCAGGCGAGCCGGGCCGCCGCCGCGGTGAAGGCCGCCAAGGCTCCGGCCGGCGGACGCAAGAAGCTGATCACCGGCGCCGCGATCGGCATCGGCTCGGCCGCCCTCGTCGCCGCCCTGCTCTATGCCAATCGCTCGCGCAAAGCCGACAAGGGCTAAAGCCGTTTTCGGCCAAGGGGTTCGAACCCCTTCCAGGCGAGGTGGAAAGTTTCTAGCGGCGCGGGCGCGGCTCGGCCGGCGGCTCGTTGGCGAGCGCCAGGATACGCTCGAGCACCGCCGGGTGGAGCGGCTGGGTGAACTCGCAATGGAAGCGATAGCCCTCGACCGAAACGATCCGCGCCGGCCAGCCCTCCAGGCCCGGCAGCACCACCCAGAGCAAGGAGCCGTGCTGCAGCGCGGCGTAGGAATCGAACGCGACCGAGCGGGTCGAGATCGCCGCGACCTCGATCGACCAGCGCCTCGTCCCCTCGCGCACCCGCGCCGACAGGTTGAGCTGGACGCCCGCTTCCGCGCTGAACTCCGGCTTGGCCGGTCTCGGCGCCGGCTCGAGCGGCGGCATCGCGTCGCAGGTCGCGGCGCGCCGCTCCTTGAGCCAGAGCATCAGCTCCTGCCAGCGCAGCTCGGGCAGGAAGGCGACGCCGGCGACATGGTCGTGCGACCAGCGCACCACGCCCTCCACCGGCCGCAGCCCCTCCAGCGTGACGCTCACCCGCGAATCGGGCTCGAGCGCGAACGGGACGTCGATCTTGGCGCCGCCCTGCGAGACGTCGCGGGTGGTGACATATTCGGTGCCGGTCGCGGTCTCGAGCAGCGCCGGGCAGGTCAGCTCGACGCGCGGCATGCGCCGGCGCTCTCCGGGCTGGCTGACGATGTCCTGGGCGATCAGCGCGAACACGTCGACCTGCCGGTCGAAGCGCAGGCCGACCTCCGCGCCGCGCCGCCAGGCGACGATGCCGTCGAGCGGCTCGCCGGTCATCAGCTCGAGCTCGAGCCGCTCGCCGATCTCGACCGGATGGTCGACATGGAGGATCGCGCCGCCGGCGCTCAGCTTGCGCACCGAGCAGAGGTGGCGGATGCTGCCCGAGGTCAGCGCGCCCGGCCAGAGGGAGGTTGAGTCCCCTTGGCCACCCGCTTCCACCGGCGGAACATCGCCGGACAGGGAATAGACTGTTTCCACGCCTTCACTCTTTCGGGGCCGGTCCTCGGCCCAATGCCGCGTATTTTCGGCCCAGGAGGTTTACGATTTCCTAACCGCCGCGTGAGCGCGCGAAGCAACCAATCCGGCGGCCCGGCATTTGCACCGGACCGGCGCAACGCTATGGGCGTGGACGGGACCGGATTGTCACGGCTTGCGGGGAGCTTCGTTCGTTGGATATCAGCGCCGCCACCTTCGCCGACCTGCTCCCCTTCATCCTCGTCGGCTTCGCGGCGCAGCTCGTCGACGGCGCGCTCGGCATGGCGTTCGGGGTGATCTCCAGCACCCTCTTGATCACGATCGGCGTCAATCCGGCGGCGGCGTCGGCCAGCGTTCATGCCGTCGAGGTGTTCACCACCGGCGCCTCCGGGATCAGCCACGCCTTGCACAAGAACGTCAACTGGAAGCTGTTCCGGCGCATCGTCATCCCCGGCGTCATCGGCGGCGTGCTCGGCGCCTATGTCATCACCTGGGCGATGGACAGCGCTCGGCCGTTCGTCTTGGCCTATCTGGCCGCGATCGGGCTCTATCTGCTGTGGCGCGGGATCCGCTACGGCCATAAGGAAAGGAAGCCGCGGATCGTCGAGCCGCTCGGCTTCATCGGCGGCTTCCTCGACGCCGCCGGCGGCGGCGGCTGGGGCCCGGTGGTGACCAGCAACCTGCTCGTCCAGGGCGCGCATCCGCGCAAGGTGATCGGCACGGTCAACACCGCCGAATTCTTTCTCTCGGTGACCATTTCGGCGACCTTCATCGTCGCTTTGGGCTTCGAAGCGTTCACAATGGCGATGCTCGGCCTCTTGGTCGGCGGCATCGCCGCGGCGCCGCTGGGCGGGCTGATGGCGAAGCGCATTCCCGCCCGCGGCCTTTTGATCCTGGTCGGGGTCGTGCTCGTGCTGACCAGCGGCTACGGGATCTGGCGCGCGCTCGCCTGAAACCGGTGAAACCGGGGACAGTCCCCTATTTCCGCGTCATTCGCGGCCGTACCATTCGTCGAGGCGCATCAGCTGGTCGTAATCGCCATAAGGCGCATATTCCGGGTGGAGCTTGGCGGTGAACGGCGCGTCGCCGGTCAGCCATCGCGCCGCCGCGCCGATGAAGTTGCGCGCGGCGAGATCGGTGAAGTCGTCGGCGTCGAGGCCGCTGCGGCCGCCGACCGGGCTCTTCACATAGCCGAGCCGGCCCGAGCGCTGGTCGCGGGCGAGGCTCCAATATTCGAAGCAGGCCGCCGCGCCCTCGATGCCGGCGAAGCCGCCATGTTCGGCGATCAGGCCGAGCAGGCCCAATTGCAGCGAATAGCCTTCGGCGACCGCTCTGCCGCTCGGCGGGCTGCCGGTCTTGTAATCGACGATGGCGAGGGAGCCGTCCGCCATGACGTCGATCCGGTCGGCGATGCCGTGCAACCTGATCCCGCCGATCTCGCAGGTGCCGCGCGCCTCGGCGGCCAGCGGCCGGCGGCCGGCGGCGCGGTTCGCCTCGACCTGGCCGGCGACGAAATCGATCGCCTCGGTGAGGCGCGGCTGCCAGAGCGCCCGCATCAGCGGGTGCGCCTGCTGCGACTCCAGCAACGCCTCGGCGCGCGCGCGTAAGCGGGCCGGCTCGCAATCGTCCTCCTTCATCCAGGCTTCGAGCGCGGCGTGGACGGCGGTGCCGCGCCAGGCGGCGGTGGGATCGGCGTCGACCGGATCCAGCGCCATCAGCGCCAGCATCTTGCGCGCGTAGAAGGCGTAGGGATCGGCCTTCAGCCGGTCGACCTCCGTCACCGAGATGGCGCGCGGGCGGAGCTTCGGATCGGGCGCGGGAGCCGGCCGCACGGCGGGCGAATAGGCGTCGGGCCGGTCGATCGCCCGCGCCCATTTGCGCAAATGGGGGGCGCGGGTGACGCCGCCGGTCATCGCCTCGAGCCGCAGCCAGAAGCGCGAGGCGATCGCCGGCGCGCGGGCGTCGCGGCGGGCGCGGGTGACGAGCACCTGGCGGGCGCCGAGCGCGGTGGCGAAATCGTGCGCGGCGAGCCCGATCCGCCGCTCCAGCGACGGCAGGCCGAGCTCGCCGCGAAGGCGCGGCGCCAGCCACGGGTCGGGCGCGGGCAGCGCCGGCCAGACGCCTTCGTTGAGCCCGCCGAGGACGAGCAGATCGGCATGCTGGAGGCGCGCCTCGATCAGGCCCCAGATGGCGATGCGCGGATGCTGGCCGTAGGGCGGACGGACGGCCACATCGGCCATCAGCCGCTCGATCAGCGCCGGCAGGTGGGCGGCGTCGACCCGCTCCGGCCCCTCCCCCGCCGCCTCCTCGAGCTCGGCGAGCAGCCCGGCCGCGGCGCGCCCCGCCGGGCCCGACCAGGCCGCATCGCCGGCGAGCCGCGTCGCCGCCTCGCGCAGCGCCGCGAGCAGGGCGGGCAGGCTCGCCGCCGCGCCGAACGCCCGCTCCAGCGGCTCGAGCGTCGCCGACGCCGCGGGCCACCAGGCGGCCGCCGCTGCGCGGACCCTGTGGTCGCGCCCATCCCGGTCGGCGAGATGGGCGTGGATGCCGGCCAGCCCGGCCGGCGGGCGCGGCCCGCGCAACGCCAGATCGAGGCTCCGCGCGCCGTCCAGCCAAGGCAGCCGGGCGCTGCCGGCGCCGACCAGGGGATGCTTGAGCAGGGCGAGCAGCGCGACCGGCGCGAACCGCTCGGCGGCCGCGGTCGCCGCCGCCAGCAGCAGGGTGCCGGGCGGAGTCTGGGAGAGCGGCCGGCCGGCGCTGTCGTCGGCCTCGACGGTCCAGCGCCTGAGGTGCGCCGAGACCCGCCGGGCGAGCGCCCGATCGGGCGTGACCAGCGCGGCGGTGCGGCCGGGCTCCTCCAGCGCCTCGCGCAACGCGATGGCGATCGCCTGCGCCTCCTCGGCCGGGTCGGCGAGCTCGAGCGCGCGCACCCCGGTGAGGCGCCGTTCGGCCGGCCGCAGGCCCTGCCATTTGGCGCTGTGCTGGGCCGGCGCCATGGCGTTGGCGATGGCGCGGCTGCGCGCCGCCGGCGCATCCCTGCCGCCGCCCCAGCGCCAGCGCGCCACCTCGCCGCGGGCGACGCTCATTCGATCGAGCAACAGCTTGAGGTGGAATTGCGGATGGGTCTCGATCGACGGGCGCCGCCGGCCCGTCTCCTCGTCCGGCTCGTGCGGGCCGAGCGCTTCCCATTCCTCCTGCGGCATCTCCAGATCGAGCGCGGGCAGCACCACCATCCCCTCGGCGAGCCGGGCGACCGTGCCGAGCAGCCGCGCGACCGCCGGCGCTGCGGTGGTGACGCCGGCGGCGCAGACGAAGCCGGCGGGGGGCCGCCCGCGCCATCTTTTCGCCACCGCCGCGAGCAGCCGGTTGCGGCGGTCGGCGAGGTCGATCCGGCCGCGGTCGGCGAGCGCCTCCGGCCAGTCGGTGAGGATGAGGCGCAGCTGGCCGAGCGACTTCTGCCAGTGGAGCGACAAATCGGGCGAATCGGCCGCGAAGCCGGCGAGGCGGGCGGGGTCGACCTCCTCGATCAGCAATTGATCGAGCGTGCGGGCGAGATCGGCGGCGAGGCGCACCGCCTCGGCGGCGTCGGCGCCGAGATGGAGCTGGACGAGCCGGGCGAGCAGCATCAGCCGCCGCGCCGGCTCGATCGCCGGCGGCACCGGCGCGTCGTCCGCGCCGAGCGGCTCGAACAGGCCGCCGACCCGCTCGTCGAGCTCGGGATCGCCGACCGGGACCAGCCGCGGCAGCAGCAGGCCCCCCTGCGAGCGCCGCACGAACGCATCCTGGATGGCGCGGGCGGCGCGGTTGTTGGGGACGAGCACGATTCCCTGCGCCAGCCCGGTCTTCTCGCGGCCGTAGCGCGCGATCAGCCCGGCCGCGAGCGCGTCGGCGAAGGCGCGGTGCGGCGGGATGGTGAAGACGGCGGGTGAAGTCACCGGCACAGCCTAGGCACCCCCCTTTCGTCATTCCAGCCCTCCTCCGTCATTCCACCCCATTTCGTCACGCGCCCTTGAGGATCGCCTCCGCCTTTTTGATGCTGGCCGGCGCGCCGATGTCGAACCACAGGCCCTGGTGGACGATGCCAAAGCAGCGCCCGGCGGCGATGGCGCGGTCCCACAGGATGTTGGTCGAAAAGGGCCCGTCGGGCGTCTCGCCGGCGAACAGCCGCTTCGAGAGGATCTGGATGCCGGTATAGACGAACGGCGCGACGCCGTTGGTCTTGCGGCGGCGGAGCTTGCCGGTGGCGCTCATGTGGAAATCGCCGCGGCCGGCATGGCAATTGGCCCGGGCCAGCGGCACGAGCAGCAGCAGCGCGTCCATCCGCGCCTCGTCCCAGCCCGCCGCGAGCAGCCGCAGCGTATCGACCGGCCCGTCGATCCACAGATTGTCCGAATTGACGACGAGGAACGGATCGGCGTCGATCAGCGGCATCGCCTTGTTCAGCCCGCCGCCGGTCTCCAGCAATTGTTGGCGCTCATCAGATAGAGTGATTTCAATGCCTTCGATACGGTTATTGAGATGCGCTTCCAATACGTCGGGCAGGTAATGGACGTTGACCACGGCCTTGCCGACGCCCGCCGCCTTGAGCCGGTCCAGCACATGGTCGATGAGCGCGCGGCCGGCCACCTCGATCAGCGGCTTGGGCCGGGTCGCGGTCAGCGGGCGCATGCGCTTGCCGAGCCCCGCCGCCATCACCATCGCCGTCGCCGGCACGGCGGCGCCGGGATCGGGGCGGAGCGCGAGCGGCTTGGTGGTGCGGCTCATGCCGTTCTTTCGCCGGCCCAGGCGGCAGCGCGCCCGGCGGACGGCACATTGGCGCCGAACCAGCCGCGGACCGGCGCCAGCGCCGGATGAGCGAGGTCGCGCTCGAGCAGGCCCCACATGCGCGGCTGGAAGGCGGTATAATAGGGCTTGGCGTCGCGCTTCCAGAGCCGGGTGAAGACGCCGAGGATGCGCGTGTTGCGCTGCGCCGCGAGCGCCCAATAAGCGGTCTCGAAGTCGGCGCCGCGCCCGGTCGCCCGGCGATAGCGGTCGAGCATCGCCCGCTCGACCGCCGGCGAAACGTCGCGGCGCGCATCCTCCAGCACCGAGGCGAGATCGTAGGCGGGGTGGCCGGCGACGGCGTCCTGGAAGTCGAGCAGGCCGAAATGGCGGATGCCGTCGCGGCCCGAGACCAGCATGATATTCTCGGCATGATAGTCGCGCAGCACGGTCACCGGCGCCATGCCGTCATCGGCGACCGGCGCCAGCACCGCCCGCCACGCGTCGCGATAGGCCTCGACGTCGACGTCGAGGCCGAGCGCCGCGCAATACCAGTCGGGAAAGAGCTGCAGCTCGTCCAGCCATTGCTCGAGCCCGTGCGGGCGCAGCCCCGGCATGGGCGGACGGGCGTGGAGGTGGACGAGCAGGTCGACCGCAATCTCGTAAAGCTCGCTCTCCCGGCCCGGCTCGGCGTCGAGCGTTTCGCGAAGCCTGGCGTCGCCGAAATCGTCGAGCAGCAGCAGGCCGCGGCCGAGATCGTGGGCGAGGATCGCCGGCGCCGAAAGCCCCGCTTCGACGAGCCACCGGGCGACCGCGACGAACGGCGCCGGATCCTCGTGCGGCGGCGGCGCGTCCATCAGCACGGCGCGGCCCTCGCCGGCGACGAGGCGGAAATAGCGGCGGAAGCTGGCGTCGCCGGCCAGCGGCCTGATCTCGCACCCCTGCCAGCCATGCGCGGCGAGAAAGTCCGGCGCATAAGCCGGCGGAATCATCGGGGGGGCCATCTTTCCCCCCAAGCGGGCGGCACCAGGGCTGTCAAGGCGCGGGCGCCGTCCGCCTCGACTTCCAGGCTGAGCCGCAACGCCTCCGGCCACAAAGCGGGCAGCCGCTCGGGCCATTCGATCAGCATCGCCGCATCGCCGAGCGCCTCGTCGAGGCCCAGCTCCTCGAGCTCGGCCGGGTCCTCGATCCGGTAGAGGTCGACGTGCCAGACCGGAATCCGCGTGTCGGGCGGCTCATAGGCCTGGACGATCGGGAAGGTCGGGCTGGCGACGTCGCCCAAATGGCCGAGGCCGGCGAGGATGCCGCGCGAGAGCGTGGTCTTGCCCGCCCCCAGGCTGCCGAACAAAGCGACGACGTCGCCGGCGCGCAGCTGCGTCGCCAGCGCCGCGCCGAACGCCTCGGTCGCCGCGGCGTCGGCGAGGCGGATCGCCATCCTTATTCGGCGACCTGGGCCAGCGGATAGCCGGCCCGCTGTGCGGCGGTGCGCGGCAGGCGGATGGTGACGGTGGTGCCCTGGCCCGGCCTGGATTGCAGCTCGATCGTGCCGCCATGCGCCTCGACGAACTGCTTGGCGAGCGGCAGGCCGAGGCCGACCGCGGGCTCGTCGCCGCTGCGCGTCTCGGCGGTGCGCTGGAAGCGGTCGAACACGCGCGACTGGTCGGCCGGCTCGATGCCGCGGCCATTGTCGGAGACGATGATCCGCGCCCCCTCGCGGCCGCCGTCGGCGCGCAGCAGGACCCGGCCGCCCGCGTCGGTATAGAGCAAGGCGTTGCGGACGACGTTGCCGATCGTCTGGCTGAGCCGCCGCCGGTCGCCGGTGACGATGCCGGCGCTGCGCTTGATGTCGCGCGCGAGCTCGATCCCCTGGCGCCCGGCCAGGCCCTGGACGTCCTCCGCGACCTCGCGGCAGAGCAAAGCGAGGTCGACATCCTCCTCGGCGAGGAGCAGGCTGCCGCTGTCGCTCTGGGTGAGGTCGAGGACGTTGTCGATCAGCGCGCCGAGCCGGCCGACGCTGTCGAGGATCGCGGCGACATAATCGGCCGCCGTCGCCGGCAATTCGCCGGCATAGCCGGCGGCGAGCATCTCGGCGAAGCCGGCGATCGAGGTCAAAGGCGTGCGCAGCTCGTAGCTCATGTTGGAGACGAAGGCGGTCTTCAGCCGGTCCGCTTCCTCGAGCGCCTCGGTGCGGTCGCGAAGCGCCGATTCGACCTTCCGGCTGTCGGTGATGTCGAGCATGGTGAAGAGCGCGTTGCCGTCGGGCAGCGGCACCGCGGCGAACTCGAACTCGCGGCCGTCGATCAGCCCGACCCGGCCCGAGCGCTGCTTGCGCTCGACGGTGGCGCTGCGCACCAGCTCGCGGACCAGGCCGGCGTGGCTGGCGCGCCTGAGCTTCGCCGCCAGCAATGGCGCCAGCGCGTCGACGCGCGGATGGCCGGCGAGCTGCGCCTCCTCGAGGCCCCAGACCTCGCGAAAGCGGTTGTTCCACAGGTTCAGCCGCCCGTCCGAGGCGAACACGCCGACCGCCTCGAACAGATTGTCGAACGTCGCGGTGCGCACCCGGAGCAAAGTGTCGCGCGCCGAGGCGAGCTGGATCTGCTCGGTCCTGTCCTCGAAGATGATCAACAGGCCGCCGTCCGGCAGCGGCTGGGCGACGACGCGCAGATGCTTGCCGCCGGGCAGCAGCCAGTCCTCCTCGTCGGCGGCGAGCCCGCTGGTGAACCAGGCGCGATGCTCCTCCTTCCAGTCGGGGAAGTCGCGCACCTCGGGCAGGTTGCCCGCCTCGCGCATCGCGTCGATGACCCGGTCGAACTCGGGCCGGTCGGCGAGGAACTCCGCGGTCAGCGAGAACAGCCGCGCGAACGGCTGGTTGAAGAAGATCAGGCTGCGGTCGCGGCCGAACTGGGCGACGCCGGCCGACAGCCGGTCGAGCATGTCGCGCTGGGCGCGGACGAAGCGGGCGAGGTCGGCATGGGCCTGCTCCTGGTCCTCGACGTCGATCGCGTAGCCGGCGACCCCGCTTGGCCCCAGCGGCACCTCGACGACCTGCATCATCCGCCGCTCGCCGGCGACCGTCGCCGGCACGGTGCGCCGCGACGGCTGCTGGCTCTCCAGCACCGTGGCGGCGTCGCGCAGCGGATCGCGGCCGTCGGCGACGTCGATCAGCTCGGTTTCCTGCTCGATCACCGACGTCGCGTCGTCGCCTTCGACCGCCTCGACATAAGCGCCGTTGACCATGGCGAGCCTGAGATCGGGGCCGCGGTGCCACATCGGGAAGGGCGCGGCCTCGATCAGGCCGGAAAGGGCGTCGAGCGCGGCCGACCGCCGCTCGAGCCGGGCGGCGAGCATCGCCGCCTGCTCCTCGGCCTCGGTGACGTCGACGAACCACAGCAGGGCCGCGCGTTCGGCGAAGCCGGCCGGCGCTGGGCCGCCCTCGATGCGGAAGATGCGCGCCGATCCGGCCGGCCGCACGGCGAGGCTGAAGCGGCTGCCGGCGGCGGCCTCGCCGACATGGCGGCCGAGCGTCGCGGCCTCGTCGGCGCGGAACGGCGCCTCGTCGCCGAACAGCGCCATCCAGCGCGGCGGCAGCGCCGCCAGCCCGAGCGCGCCGGCGAGCCGGTCGGGACCGCTGATCGTCCCGTCGGGCGCGACGACGAGCGGCATCGAGGGGCCCGCCTGGAGCAAAGCCGCCATCCGCCGGTTGTCGTCGATCACGGCGCCGGCTTGCGCGGCCCGGCGCGCGCCGCGCCGCGCCATCCACACCGCCACCGCGAGCCAGGCGCCGGAGACCAGCGCCACGACGATGAGGAGTGAAGGCGACAAAATCGGCATTCGCCTCTGTCTAGACGCGCCGCGCCCCCTGCGGAAGCACCCGCGCGCCGCTTGATTCACTCGTCACCCCAGCGAAGGCTGGGGTCCATACGGCGTCGGGGCGGGCTCGACATCGGCATGGATGCCAGCCTTCGCTGGCATGACGAGAGTAAGCGAGTGCCTCAAACCTAATAGCGGTAATGGTCCGGCTTGAACGGCCCCTCGACCGGCACGCCGATATAGTCGGCCTGCTTCTGGGTCAGGGTGGTGAGCTTGACGCCGAGCTTGCCGAGGTGGAGCGCGGCGACCTTCTCGTCGAGATGCTTGGGCAGGACGTAGACGTCGTTCTTATATTTGTCGCCGCCGGTCCACAGCTCGATCTGGGCCAGCGTCTGGTTGGTGAAGCTGGAGCTCATCACGAAGCTCGGATGGCCGGTGGCGTTGCCGAGATTGACCAGCCGGCCCTTGGAGAGGACGATGATCTTCTTGCCGTCGGGGAACTGGACCTCGTCGACCTGCGGCTTGATCTCGGTCCACTTCATGTTCTGAAGCGCCGTGATCTGGATCTCGCTGTCGAAATGGCCGATGTTGCAGACGATCGCCATGTTCTTCATCGCC
>Ga0190265_10000196_pt1 | contig 57493 bp, 51 predicted proteins | sample Popmic124T_FD_133135 | JGI IMG/M metagenome (GOLD analysis project Ga0190265, IMG submission 133135) | Populus adjacent soil microbial communities from riparian zone of Indian Creek, Utah, USA - 124 T | ecosystem: Environmental > Terrestrial > Soil > Riparian zone | place: USA: Utah | collected... | reverse complement strand
TACCGCGGCGCCGGCACGGTCGAGGGGATGCAGGTCGGCGACGAGTACTTCTTCCTCGAGATGAACACGCGGGTGCAGGTCGAGCACTGCGTGACCGAGATGGTCACCGGCGTCGACATCGTCCGCGAGCAGGTGCTGGTCGCCGCCGGCGAGGAGCTCTCGGTCGCCCAGGACGAGGTCGAGCTGCGCGGCCACGCGATCGAGTGCCGGATCAACGCCGAGGCGGCGCACAAGAAGTTCGCCCCGGCGCCGGGCGCGATTACCAGCTACCGCGAGCCTGCCGGGCCTGGCGTACGGGTCGACTCCGGGGTCGAGGCGGGCTCCGAGGTGACCCCGATGTACGACCCGATGGTCGCCAAGCTGATCGTCTGGGACGTCGACCGCGAGCACGCGACACGGCGGATGCTGCGGGCGCTGGGCGAGTACGAAGTCGGCGGCCTGACCACGCTGATCCCCTTCCACAAGGCGATCCTTGCCACGGAGCAGTGGGCCAAGGGCGAGACCTGCCGCGACCTGATGGAGGATCGGGACTGGCTGAAGGCGACCGCGCCCGAGGCAGCGCCCGCTCCCGCCGAGGCCGAAGAGTCACCCGAGCTGGTCTCCCGCGACTACAAGGTCGAGGTTTCCGGCAAGCTCTTCGACGTCAAGGTGATCGGCGAGGCGGCCGCGGGCGGTGCTGCTCCGGCAGCGGGCGGCAAGCGCCCGCCCAAGCGCGAGCGCAAGTCCGGCGCCGCCGCCGGCGCCTCCAGCGAGTCACTCCCCTCGCCGCTGCAGGGCACCGTGCTGAAGGTGGCGGTGGAGGAGGGAGCCGAGGTAGCCGAGGGCGATCTCATCTGCGTAATAGAGGCGATGAAGATGGAGAACGAGATAGCCGCCCACAGATCAGGCAAAGTCACTTCTCTGAAAGTCGCCGAGGGCGCGGCCGTCACCAGCGGCGACGTCCTCGCAGTTATCGAGTAGGCAAGCGAGCAGCTCTGGCGGGTGGCACCGAATGGGGGGACCACCCTGAGGAAGCTTTAGCTACCGGAAGGGTGGTGGGCCCTATTCGGTGACAGGACCCGCCAGCCGCTACCCGCGCGTCCTACCTTTTTTCCTGCCGTTTTTCCCGTTCTTCGCGCTGTTTTTCCCGCCGTTCCTGCTTTTCCTGGCGGATCTGCGCCTGGCGTTCCTTGCGCGTCAGGGGGACTTTCGGCCCGACTTCCTGGCATTCCCTGCCGATGCAGTTCTCGAGCCGGCGCATCTCGCGGTGGAGCAGGTTGCGAACGGGGAAGTAGTTGGGAATGCGGACGATGTTGTTGAGCTCGTTGGGGTCTTTGTTGATGTCGTAGAGCTCCTTCTCCCCGCTCGGCCAGGCGATGTACTTGAAGGGGCCGAGGCGGATTCCCTCGTAGTCCTTCGGCGGCGCCAGGATCGAGGCGGTCGCGCCGGTGCCGCGACGGGCGCTGGCGGGGGCGGGAGCTTCCGGTGGCGGCGTCGCGTTCGCTTCCACGTCAGCGGTCTCGACGAAGGACTCGAAGAGGATCGGGCGGCGGCTGCGCAGCTCAGGGTCGCGCAGGAAGGGGACCATCGAGCGGCCGTCGATGCTCTTGTCGGCCGTGACCCCGGCCAGCTCGAGGACGGTCGGCGCGATGTCGACGTTGGCGGTCAGCTCCCCAGTCGAGCTGTTGGGTTTGATTCCGGGGCCGCGGATCAGGAAGGGCACGTGCACGGCGGGCTCGTAGGCGAGGAACTTGCCGCCGGTGAGCCGGTGCTCGCCGAAGAAGAAGCCGTTGTCGGAGGTGAAGATGACGTAGGTGTTGCGCAGGCGCTGCAGGTAGCCCAGCGTGTCGATGATCCGCTTGACGCCATCGTCGATCGCGCGCAGCGACTCGAGCGACTTCTGGTAGTAGACGCGGTAGGTGTGGATGTCCCTGAGCGAGAGGTAGGGGGCTTCTTTGATGAAGCTGGGCTTGTCGCTCACGTTCCCCTCGGCAAACCCTTCCGAGCGACTGTGCGGGAAGGGGGCCCCCTTGAACCAGTCGTAGTGGCGCAGCGCCGGCTCGGGCCCCGCCGGGCGGCGAAAGTCGCCGTGGGGAGCGGTGTAATCGAGCTGCAGGTAGAAGGGCTGTTCGGGCGAGGTGCCGAGCAGCTCCTGCGCCGCGATCTCGGTCAGCTTGTCGGTCTCGTAGTAGCAGGGCAGTCCGTTGAGCGGTGCGAGGGGGCAGCCGAGGTCGTCACGGACTCCGTATTCACGCGTTTCCCAGCTGCCTGAGTCGCCGTGGGGCCCTTCGAGCACGCCGTTGTTGTTGAGCGTGTAGCCGTAGAAGTAGTGGTGGGTGTCGGCCTTGATCACCGTGTGCCAGGCGTTCCACCCAGGCGGAACCGTTTTGCCGTCGTCGTAGGGCTCGTCCCCGTAGCCGTTGAGGAACTTGCCGATGTGGACCGTGCGGTAGCCGGCGCCCTGCAGCCAGGTGGCGAGGTTGTGGGTCATCGCTCCGCGGAAGGAGAAGCCGGTGTAGCCGGCGTTCGGCGGCACGTTGCCGCGCACGTTGTGGTTGTGGGCGTAACGGCCGGTCAGCATGCTGACCCGGGAGGGGCAGCAGAGGGGATAGGAGACGTAGTAGCGGTTGAAGGTCATCCCCCGCCGCCCGATCAGCTGCAGCGTGTTCGGCATCGCCTGCAGCGTGGGTTCCTGGCGGAAGGTGGCGTAGAGCTGCTCGAGCGTCTGGTCGTCGGTCTGGATCACGACGAAGCTGGGCGGCTGTTCCGTCTGCGCCTTCGCCTGCGGCTGGAGAGCCAGGACGGCGATGCAGAGCAGCGCCAGCAGCCCCGCCGCGAGCGGCAGGCGGATACGGCGAGACACCCTGCTTTGTCCGAGTCGGTACATGCGTCGCTGTGGCCGCGGGGACCTAGGTCCGGAAACCGTCACCCGGCGGTTAAGTTGCGAAACGCTAGAGAAGGCTCAGGACGCGCCGAGCTTTTTGACGGCGTCGCGGAAGGTTTTGACCGTCGCGGCGGGTGCCTTGCGGCCGTCGAGCTTCTCGCCGTGGCGGTTGACCCAGATCACCGGCACGTTCATTTTCAGCAGCGGGGCAACGTCGTTGGTGTAGCCGGAGCCGATGTGGACCCAGCCTTTCTTGCCGCCGATGCGCCGCGCGGCCTCTTTGAAGTGGACCGGGTCTGGCTTGTAGCTGCGGACCTGCTGGCCGGTGACGACGAGGTCCAGTTCCGTGCGCAGGTGGCGGCGGGAGACGCCGAGCAGTTTGTCGTCGATGTTGGAGATGATCCCGATCTCGTAGCGTTTGCCGAGCCGGTCCATCGCCGCGTTCGCCTCGCGGAAGGGCTGCCAGCGGGCGACGCTGTCGGGCAGGAACTGGGCGCGCGAGGGCTCGACCTCCCAGCCGATCTCCCCGGCGACCTTGACGATCGTGCGGCGCAGCACCTCGGCGTAGAGCTCGTAGGAGCCGGCCATGATCGCCGCCTGCACCTCCATGAAGCGGGCCAGGAAGGCGCCTTCCTCGAAGCTGAAGCCGTCCTTCTCCGCCTCTTTCCTGCAGGCGTCGACGATGCCCTTCTCCCAGTCGATCAGGCTGCCGTAGCAGTCGGTGGTCACCCATTTGATGGTTTTGAGGCTGGGGAGGGGCATAAGAGGGGAGGAAGGCCGCGGCATTATGCCCTATTCCATTCGGGTAGGCTGCCCGCCCGCGCCGCTCCGCGCGCGCCGAAAAATGGACCTCCTCGAGTATCAGGGCAAGCAGCTGTTCGCCAAGCACGGCATCGCCGTGCCGAGCGGCGAGGTCGCCTCGACGGTCGAGGAGGCGGTTGCCGCCGCGGATCGGATCGGTTTTCCCTGCGCGATCAAGGCGCAGGTGCTGATTGGCGGACGCGGCAAGGCGGGTGGGATCAAGATCGCCCAGGACGCCGAGGAGGCGCGGGCGCACGCCGACGCGATCCTCGGCATGGACATCTTCGGCCCGCGCGGCGAGGGCCCGTTCCGGGTCGACCGGGTCTGGGTCGAGGGCGGCTCCGACATCGCCGCCGAGTACTACGCCTCGGTGATCCTCGACCGCGGCGAGAAGAAGTTGCTGGCGATGGTCTCCGCCAAGGGCGGGATGGACATCGAGGCGGTCGCCGAGGAGGACCCCGAGGCACTGGTCAGGGAGCACATCGACCCGACCCGACCCTTCACCGCCACCGAGGCGCGCCCGATCGTCGAGGCGGCCGGGCTCGACGAGGACGTGCGCGACCAGGCCGCCGAGGTGCTGGCGAAGCTGGCCCAGGTGGCGAGCGGGGAGGACGCGACCCTGATCGAGGTCAACCCGCTGATCGTCACCACGGGGCGCGAGGTGGTCGCGCTCGACGCCAAGGTGACGATCGACGGCAACGCCCTCTTCCGCCACCAGGAGCTGGCTGAGATCGCCGACACCGCTGACGACCCCCAGGAGGCGATGGCGAAGGAGAAGGGCCTCACCTACGTCAAGCTCGACGGCAACGTCGGCATCCTCGCCAACGGCGCCGGGCTCTGCATGTCGACGCTCGACGTCGTCGCCCAGGCGGGCGGCAGGCCGGCCAACTTCCTCGACGCCGGCGGCGGCTCCAAGGCGGAGGCGATCGTCGACGCGCTCACCGTGATCACCTCCGACGAGAAGGTCACCGCCATCCTCTTCAACATCTTCGGCGGCATCACCCGCTGCGACGAGATCGCCAAGGGCATCGTCGAGGCCTCCTCGCAGCTCGACCTGAAGGTCCCGCTCGTCGTCCGCCTCGACGGCACCAACTCCGAGGAGGGCCTGGCGATCCTCGCCGAGGCCGATCTCCCCAACCTGCAGCAGGAGAAGACGATGCTCGACGCGGCGAGAGGCGTCGTCGAGCTGGCGGGGGGCCAGAGCTGATGTCGATCATCGTCGACAAGGAGACGAAGCTCGTCGTCTCCGGCCTGACCGGGCGCGAGGGCTCCTTCCACGGCCTCCGCAACCAGGCCTATGGGACCTATCTCGCCGCCGGCGTCACCCCGGGCAAGGGGGGGCAGGACGTCGAGGGCGTGCCGATCTTCGACTCGATCAAGGAGGCCGTCGAGGAGCGGGGTGCCAACACCTCGATGATCTTCGTGCCGGCCCGCTTCGCCGCGCCGGCGATCGACGAGGCGATCGAGTCCGGCGTGCACACGGTGATCGCGATCACCGAGGGGATCCCGGTGCTCGACATGCTGAAGACTTACTGGAAGGCGAAGGAGGCGGGGGTGCGGCTGATCGGCCCCAACTGCCCCGGCGTCCTCTCGCCCGGCAAGGCCAACGTCGGCATCATCCCGGCGCAGTTCTTCGACCCGGGCAAGATCGGCGTCGTCTCCAAGTCGGGCACGCTGACCTACCAGATCGGCAACGAGCTGAAGCAGGCGGGCGAGGGCAACTCCTCGATCGTCGGCATCGGCGGCGACCCGATCGTCGGCTCCGACTTCATCGACATCCTGAAGCTGTTCGAGGTCGACCCGGAGACCGAGCTGATCGTGATGGTCGGCGAGATCGGTGGCGACGCCGAGGAGCGCGCGGCGGAGTTCATCGCCGCCGAGGTCTCCAAGCCGGTGGTCGCCTACATCGCCGGCTTCACCGCGCCGCCGGGCAAGCAGATGGGCCACGCCGGGGCGATCATCTCCGGCTCCTCGGGCACCGCGCAGGCGAAGAAGGAAGCGCTCGAGGCGAAGGGCGTGCGGGTCGGCGAAAGCCCGACCGAGACGGCTGCGATCGCCGTCGAGACGCTGCGCGGCTGACGCGGCGCCCCCGGGCCTAGCCTTCGTCGAGGTCCTCGAAGCGGCACTCCTCCGGCGCCTTGTCGTCGCGGAAGCGGTGAAACCTCGCCCCGTGGCGGATCCGGCCCGCGACGGCATGGTCATAGCCGACCTCGATCACCAGCTCCGGTCGCAGCGCCACCCACTCGAGGTCGCGGTCGCCGGCCCAGCGACTTGGCTCGGCGCTGCCGCGCTCACCGGTCTCCAGGGGTTCCAGCAGGCTGCCTAGGCTCCGCTTCATCTCACGGCTGAAGCCGGAGATGTGGCCGACCGGCCGCAGCCCGTCGCCGTCGTAGAGGCCGAGGATCAGCGAGCCGACAGTGCCCTCCTCCTTGCCCGGCCGCCAGCCGAGCACGACGCACTCGATCGTTCGCTCCCGCTTCACCTTCGCCATTCCTTTGCGCTTGCCGGGGAGATAAGGCGCGTCGAGCTGCTTCGCCATCGTGCCCTCGGTCCGGCGCAGCCATTCCTCGGCCTGGGCGGGGTCGGGGCTGAGCACGCTCAGCTCGACCCCGGTTCGCGCCGCCAGCTCCTCCAGTCGCGCCCGGCGCTCGCTGAACGGCGTCTCCAGCAGCGACTCGTCGTCCTCGGCCAGCAGGTCGAAGGCGATGTAGGTGGCGGGGATCTGCTCGGCCAGCAGCTTGACCCGCGATTCCGCGGGGTGGAGGCGGCTCTGCAGAGCGTCGAACTCGGGGTTGCCGTCGTCGTCGCGGATCACCAGCTCGCCGTCGAGCACGTAGCGGCCGGGAGCGAAGGCGAGCTCGGGGAAGTAGCGCCCCAGCTCTTTTCCGCCGCGCGACTGGATGTAGAGACTCTCGCCGTCGACGAAGACGATCGCCCGGAAGCCGTCGAGCTTCTGCTCGTAGGCCCACTCTTCGCCGGTCGGCAGCTCTTTGCGGGTCAGTGCCAGCTGCGGCTTGATCGGGGGAGCCAGGGGGAGAGCCACGGGTGCATAGTCTGCCTACCCACCTGGGCAGGCGGCATCACCCGGAGGGGGAATCCGCGCCACCACCGTCGCGGCGGGCTCTGGCCCGGCGCGGGTCGGCGATCGGCACCGAGGCGAGCAGCTCCTGGGTGTAGGGGTGAGCGGGGCGCTCGCAGACCTGCTCGGCCGGTCCCTCCTCGACGATCTGCCCTTCGTACATCACCGCGATCCGATCGGAGACGTGGCGGACGACGCCGATGTCGTGGGAGACGAAAAGGTAGCTCAGCCCCATCTCCCGCTGCAGCTCGCCGAGCAGGCCGACGATCTGTGCCTGGATCGAGAGGTCGAGCTTCGAGACGGGCTCGTCGGCGAGCACCAGCTTCGGGCGCGGGGCGAGGGCGCGGGCGATGCCGATCCGCTGACGCTGTCCGCCCGAGAGCTCGTGCGGGAAGCGGTCGTAGTGCTCGGGGGCCATCCCGACTCGCTCCAGCAGGGCCTCGACCGCGCCGCGGAGCTCGCTCCCGCCGGCGAGGCCCTGCAGCTTCAGCGGCATCGCGACGGCCTCGCCGACCCGCCGCCGCGGGTTGAGCGAGGCGTAGGGGTCCTGGAAGACCATCTGCATCTCGCGGCGCAACGGCCGCATCGCGCGGGGGGAGAGGTCGGCGATCTCGCGTCCCTGGAAGCGGATCGAGCCCGAGGTGGGACGCTCCAGTCGCAGCACGGTGCGGCAGATCGTCGACTTGCCGCAGCCCGACTCTCCCACCAGCCCCAAGGTTTCGCCGCTCGAGATCGAGAGGCTGACCCCGTCCACCGCCTGCACCCCGTCCCCCTCGCGGCCATAGCGCTTGACCAGGTCTGTCACCTCCAGCAGCGGAGTCCCGGCGGTGCTCACCTGCCCTCCTCGCCGGTGGGGCTCGCCGTGCCCGCCCGCGGCCGGCCGAGGCGGGCCAGTGCCTCCAGCAGCTCGCGGGTGTGCGGGTGCCGGGGCTCGTAGAAGACCTGGTCGAGCGTTCCCTCCTCGACCACCCGCCCGGTGCGCATCACCGCCACGCGGTCGGCGACCTCGGCGACGACGCCGAGGTCGTGGGTGATCAGGATCGTCGCCAGGTCACGCTCGCGGTTGAGGCGCGCCAGCAGCGCCAGCACCTGCGCCTGGATCGTCACGTCGAGCGCCGTGGTCGGCTCGTCGGCGATCAGCACGGTCGGCTCGAGCGCCAGCGCCATCGCGATCATCGCTCGCTGGCCCATGCCGCCGGAGAGCTGATGCGGATAGTTGCCGGCGAGCCGCTCCGGGTCGGAGACCCCGACCGCGCCCAGCGTTTGCAGCGTCAGCTCGCGGGTCTCGGCCGCGCTCAGGGCGCGGTGGGCGCGGATCGCCTCGTCGATTTGGTTGCCCACCTTGTAGACGGGGTTGAAGGAGCTGCTCGGGTCCTGGAAGACCATTCCCACCCGCGCTCCTCGAACCTCGCGCAGCTCCTCCTCGGCGGCACCGAGCAGCTCCTGTCCCTCGAGCCGAACCGAGCCCTCGACGCGCGCCCCCGCCCCAGCCAGGCCCATGATCGAGAGCGCGGTGACGCTCTTGCCGGAGCCCGACTCGCCGACGATCGCCAGCACCTCGCCGGCGCCCAGCTCGAGCGAGACGCCGTCGACGGCCTGGGTCACGCCCGCCTCGTTCGCGAAGCCGACCCGAAGGCCGTCGACCTCGAGCACCGGGGCGGCGCTCTTCACAGCGCTCACCGTGACCTCTCCAGCTTGATCCGCGGGTCGAGCCAGGTGTAGGCGATGTCGACCAGCGCGTTGAAGACGACGACGAAGAAGGCGGCGAGCATCGAGAGCGCCATCACCGGCGGCAGGTCGAGGTCGGCGACGGAATTCGCGGTCAGCTGCCCGATTCCCCCCAGGCTGAAGATGTACTCGGTGATGATCGCCGCGCCGCCGATCAGCGCCGCGAAGTCGAGCCCGAAGAGGGTGACTATCGGCAGCAGGGCGTTGCGCAGGACGTGGCGGACCCGCACCTGACGCTCGCCGAGGCCCTTGGCGCGGGCCGTGCGCACATGGTCCTCGTCCATCACCTCGAGCAGGTTCGCTCGCAGCACGCGCGCGTAGAGGCCGATGAAGAGCACCGCCATCGTCGTCCAGGGCAGGACCAGGTGATAGGCCCAGTCGAGCGGGTCTTCGGTCAGCCCGACGTAGCCGCTGGAGGGGAAGAGCTCGAGTTTGTAGCTGAGGTAGTTGAGGGCGAGGGCGGAGACGAGGAAGATCGGCAGGGAGATCGAGACCAGGGAGACCAGCATCAGCACGCGGTCGGTGGGCCGGCCGGCGCGGAAGGCGGAGAGATAGCCGAAGAGGACCGCGAAGAAGAGCCAGATCACGGCGGCGCCGGCGCAGAGCGAGAGGGTCGCCGGCAGGCCCTTCCAGATCTCTTCGTCGACGTCGAGCTGGCGCGTGTAGGAGATCAGTTCGCCGGTGAAGGTCAGCTCCATCACGGTCAGGTACTGGACCGGCAGCGGGTCGTCGAAGCCCCAGGTCTCTTCGACCTGCGCGATCAGCTCCGGCGTCGCGCTCTTGCCGGCGATCTGCGCCGCCGGTTCGTTCGGCATCACGTTGAAGATGAAGAAGACGATCACCGAGATGACGAAGAGGACACCCAGCATGCGGCCCAGCCGCTTGAGCAGGAAGGCGCCCATCAGGCCGCCTCGCGCTTCGGTTCGAAACGACCGGTGTGGGCCTCGATCGTCGCCCGGGAGCGGGGGTTCAGCGCGGCCCCGAGCCCGTCTCCGATCAGGTTCAGCGAGAGCACCGTGAGGAAGATCAGCGTCGAGGGCAGGATCATCAGCAGCGGCGAGCTGAAGATCAGCTCGAAGCCGCCGGCGATCATCGTCCCCCAGGACGCGTCGGGCGCCTGCACTCCGGCGCCGAGGAAGGAGAGTCCCGCCTCCAGCAGCATCATGTTGGCGACGTTGACGGTGAAGAGGACGATCGCGGTCGGCCAGAGATTGGGCAGCAGCTCGCGCAACATCACCCGCCACGGGCTGGCCCCGGCGGCGACCGCCGCCTTGACGAACTCCTGCTCACGCAGTGCCAGCACCTCGCCGCGCAGCGGCCGGGCGATGTAGGAGGCGAAGACGAAGCCGCCGATCAGGGTCGGGATCCAGACCGAGCCGGCCGAGATCGAGATCGGGCCGAGGTCGAGCCCGCCCACCGCCAGCGCGGTGCCCAGTGCGATTCCCAGCAGCAGCACGGGGAACCCCCAGATCACGTCGAGCAGGAACGAGATCACGGCGTCGACCCAGCCGCGGAAGTAACCCGCGAGCAGGGCCAGCGCCAGCGCCGAGAGGGTCGCGATCAGGCTGGCGGTGAGGGCGATGAAGAGCGAGGTGCGGCCGCCGTACATGAGCCGCACCATCTCGTCGCGACCGAGGCGGCCGTCGGCGCCGAGAAAGAACTTGCCGCCGGCCCCGAGCCAGAGTGGCCCCACGGGCGTGCCCTCGACGCTGACGACTTCGCGAGGCTCGCCGTCCACCTCGACCTTCTCGGTCGTGTGGGTGGCGTTGGGGCCGGTGTCGGCGACGTGGTTCGCCCACAGCGGCGCGGCGAGGACGAAGACGACAATCGCGGCGAAGAGGGCCAGCCCCGCGATCGCCCCGCGATCGCCCCGCAGGCGCCTGAGGGCGGTGCGCCGGGGACTGCCCTCCACTACTCGAACTGGAAGCTGGTCAGGTCCCCGGAGAAGGTCGGGCTCCAGATCACCTCGTCGAAGTCGACGTCCTCGGAGACGAATAGCGACAGGCTACGGTTGCCGTAGGGCGCCCAAGGGGCCTGTTCCATGAATTCGCGGTCGAGTTCGGCGTATTCCTCTTCCTGCTCGGGCCCGAGCTGCTGTTCGGCCAGCTCCTCGATCTTCGCGTTCAGCTTCGGGTCGTCGAGCTGGGCGAGGTTGATGTTGTTGACCGGCGAGATGTTGGTGCCGTCGAGCTGGCGGAAGAAGTCGTCGGGGTGGGGGTAATCCTGGAAGAAGCTGACCCAGCCGGTGTCGAGGTCGGGGGTCGAGGTGTTGCCGATCACGGTGAAGTAGTTGTTGGCGTTGATCGTTTTCAGCTCCGCGTCGAAGCCGAGTTTGTTGAGCACGTCCTGGTAGTAGGCGGCCGCGTCGTCGTTGGGGTTGATGTTGAGGGTCCAGACGGTGACGTCGCGGTCTGCCGGGTCGGCTTCGGCGATCAGCTCTTCCGCCTTTTTGACGTCGTGCGGGTAGAGCTCGAACTGCTCGTAGCCGGGCATCTCCGGGGGGAGGATCTGCTGGGTCGCGGTTATCTCGCCGGCGTTGATCCGTTCCAGCGCCGCCGGGTCGAGCGCGTGGTTGACCGCCTGGCGGACCTTGACGTCGTCGAAGGGCGGCCGGGTCGTGTTCATCCAGAAGAAGTAGGTGCTGTTCGAGGGCACGGTGCGGTACTGCGTCCCGTCGTAGCGGGCCCTGACCTCGGCGACGCGGTCGGCCGGTAGCGGGTCGAACATCCAGTGGGTGTCGCCTTGTTCGATTTCACTGACCTGGGTCGAGTCGTTGCTGACGACTTTGGCCTCGATCCGGTCGACGTGGCCGCTGGGCAGGTCCGGCATCAGTTTCGCGTTGGTGCTCGCCCACTCGGGGTTGCGGCGGTACGACCAGCTGCGGCCCGGGTTGGACTCGACGATCTCGTAGGGCCCGGTTGCGGGCGGCGGGTTGGGGGTCTGGTCTTTGGCGGGCGTCCCGGCAGGCACCACGGCCACGAACGGGGTCGCCAGCTCGCTGACGAAGGGCCCGCGGGGGCGGACCAGCTGAATCGTGATCTCACCGGTCGAATCGCTCGTCTCGATGCCGGAGATCTCTTTCGCTTTGCCTTCAAGGAAGTCTTCGGCGCCGACGATGTCGGTGAAGAAGGGCAAGCCCGGGGATTCGACTTCGAAGAGCCGTTCGACCGTGGCTTTGAAGTCGGAGGCCTTGACCGGTTTCCCATCCGAGTACTTGAGGCCTTTGCGCAGGGTCAGCTCATAGGTTTTGCCGTCGTCGCTGATTTTGGGCAGGTCCTCGGCCAGCGCCGGAATCACCTCGTTGCCGGCGTCGCCTTCGGCGTGGGCGTAGGTCAGCAGGGGCAGGTAGGTGTTGTACATCGACGACCAGCCTTCGGCCGTATAGGACAGCTGCGGGTCGAGGTAGTCGGTGCCGGCGACGAAGCTGACCTTCAGCGTGGCGCCCTCTTTGGCGCTGTTCGAATCGCCGCAACCGGCCATGCCGATCGCGAACGCCGCCATCGCACCCGATACCGCCAGCAATGCACCCAGCTTCCTCACCGCGAAACCTCCCCTGTTGACTGGACGGGGCCTTCGCCCCCTGGGCGGGAAAACCTGCCCGGTGGAATCAACTCCACCACAATCTCGGAACCGGAGTCAAGCTCATTGGACCTAAGCTCCCTGCGTTCAGGCCATTTTGAGGCAAGAATCGGGGTGACGAGGGCGACGATCGCGAGCACTCCCGCTCCGGCGACGAAAAAGGTGACGCGGGGGTCGAGGACGGCTGCGGTGAGGCCGCCGAGGAGGAAGCCGATCCCCGGCATCGCCGCCCCGATCGATTCGAGCACGCTCATCACGCGGGCCTGCATGTTCGGCGCGGTCAGCTCCTGCACGGCGCTGACCAGCGCCACCCACTGCACGCCGTTGCCGGCGCCGCCGAGGACGGAGGCGGCGCAGGCGAGCGCCAGCGTCGGCGCCGCGGCGAGGCCGAGGTAGCCGAAGCCGATCGTCAGGGTGCTGAAGAAGAGCAGCTTGGGCAGCGGCGAGCGGCGCACCATGGCGAAGGCGACGCCACCGAGCACCATCCCAACCCCCCAGCTCGCCAGCAGCAGGCCGTAGCCGGAGTCGCCCCCGCCGAGGGTCTCCTTGACGTAGACCACCTCGACCGGCAGCACCGCGGCGAAGAAGACGGCGGCACCCCCCTGGCCAAGCAGCAGCCAGCGCAGGGTCGCCCGTTCGCGGATGTAGGCGGTGCCGGCACGGACCCGTTCGCGCATGCGGCCCGGTTCGGGGTCGGCCTGCGGCAGCGGGCCGGCGGTGAAGATGATCCAGGCGGTGACGTAGAAGGAGACCGCGTTGAGAAGCAGGGCGGTGGGCACGCCGAACCCGGCCACCACTACCCCCGCGACCGCAGGTCCGATCGCGGCGCCGCCGGTGAAGGCGACGTTGAGGATCGCGTTGCCGGCGCGCAGCTCTCCGACCGGCTCCAGCTGGGCGGCAACCACAGCGCGGGTCAGCGCTCGTCCGCTCAGGGCGAGGGCGCCGTCGATCGCGGCGATGGCGACCACGGCTGCGAGCGAGAAGCTGTCGGCGAGCAACGCCAGCACGCCGAAGGCGATCGCCTCCCCGCAATAGATCACCGGCAGCACGAAGCGCGGCGGCGGCTGCTCGATGCGGACGACGAAGAGGGGAGCGAGCAGGGCCGGCAGGAATCCGGTCCCGAGGAACAGCGCCATCGTCGCGAAGGCGCTCTCGGTGCGGTCGTAGACGAGGACCGAGAGGGCGACGATCCCCATCCAGTCCCCCAACTCGTTGACCGCAAAGGTCGCCGCCAGGCGGCGGAAGAGAGGCCGCCTCAGGGGGTCTCTCAGGCGCGTTTTACGCACGAGTGGCGGTTCTCCCTACTCGATTTCTGCACAAGTTTTCGTTCAAATGCACAAGTTCTGGAGAGGTTGTGCTACAAACAGTGCAGGCAATGAAGCTTTTTGGCAGCACCGAACCAGTTATTAGAGCTTTGACGAAGGAAGGGGGAAACTGAAAATGGGCTACCGCGTCCGATAGACCTTCAGGCGAAACAGGATTTCGCCAACTTCGTGAAAGGCGCCCCCTGAGGGCGCTTTTCCATTTCAGGGAGCAAGAGGGTTCTCGCATTTGGAACGGAAAAGGTTCTTGCAATGCGTCCATTGACCTTGCCAGTCCCCAGGCTCCTGAGTAGTTTTGCCACCCGTAGCTCGCGCTGGAGCCAGGTGAGCCGTGCGCGCCGGCCAGGATAGAGGGGCCGCGATCCGATGGCTGAATCACAACGTCCAACCAGCCGCGTCGTCGGCGCCATGGGCGTCGCTCTCGCCCTTGCCTGGATGGTCGCAGTATGGCGCGCCCCGATGGGCGACTGGGACGTCGCCCTGCTGGCGGTCCTGCTCGCCTTCTCGATCTTCAGCGACCTAACCGCGGCCCCCGCCGAATCGAGCCTGGTCGTCTCCGGCAGCTTCCTGGCGCTGGTCGTGGCGATGGTCTTCCTCGGCGGCACCCCGGCGGCGGCGATCGGCGTGGTCACGATCCTGGTCGGCTGGATCCGCTGGCGTACCGCGTGGCACTCCCTCCTCAACAACGTGCTCGACTACACGGTCTTCCCGCTGGTCGGGGGGATCGTCTTCCACGAAGCGGTCACCGCTCTCGGCCTGACCACCGCGGACCCGGCCTTCTACCTCTGCGTCTTCGGCCTCTTCCTGCTGGCGCTGGCGATCAACTTCACGATGACGATCACCTACGTCTGCTACCTCGAGCACGCCTCATTCATATCCAAGGTCAAGACCGCCCTCTTCCCGCTGCTGCCGTCGGAGCTGATGGCCTCGCTGATGGCGCTCGCGGTCGCCTTCCTCTATGTCCAGGTCGGCCTCGTCGGGGTCGCCCTGTTCGGCGTCGTCCTCGTCACCTTCCAGTACCTGCTCGGCGCCCTGCTCGTATCCCAGCAGCGGGCGGAGGAGCTGGAGCGGCGCAGCAAGCAGCTGGCCAGCTTCCAGGTCGGGATGTTGAGCGCGATGCTGCGCACGCTCGACCTGCGTGACCAGATGACCGCCCGCCACAGCGCCGCCGTCGCCCGCTACTCGCGGGCGATCGCCCAGCGCGCCGGCTTCTCGCGCCAGGAAGAGGAGCTGGTCCACATCGCGGCGCTGCTGCACGACATCGGCAAGTTCATCCTCCCCGACCGGATCCTGAAGGCGAACGTGCCGCTCACCGACGAGGACTGGATGCTGATTCGCCGCCACCCCCAGCAGGGGGCGCGGGTCGTCTCCTCGCTCGACGGCTACGGCCCAGTGGCGGAGGTCATCCTCGCCCACCACGAGCGGATCGACGGCAAGGGCTACCCGCGTGGCCTCGAAGGCGACGAGATCCCCGAACTGGCGCGGATCATCTCGGTGGCCGACACTTACGACGTGATGACGGCGCGCGACTCCTACCGCACGCCGGTCTCCACCCACGACGCGATGCAGGAGCTGCGGCGGGTCGCCGGCAAACAGCTCGACGCCCGCTTCGTCGAGATCTTCATCGAGCTGCTCGAGGGCAAGGACGTCTCCTTCCAGCACGGCGAGGCGGCCGACTTCGAGAAGGAGCTGGCGCTGGAGGCGCGGATCGCCGAGACGGCCGATCCGAGCGGCTCGGGCGATCGCTTCCAGGTCGCTCGCGTCGGCGTCGGCTGATCGCCGGCCGGGACCCGCTGGCGGTACGGTTCTCCGCGCTATGCGCGCCGTCACCCTGCAGGCCCCCGGCGAGGTCGGGATCGAGGAGAAGCCCGACCCGGAGATCGGCGCCGCCGACGAGGCGGTGGTGCGGGTCGAGGCGAGCGGGATCTGCGGCTCGGACCTGCACATCTTCCACGGGCGAGTGCCGGTCGAGCCCGGGTTCACGATCGGGCACGAGTTCGTCGGCACGGTGCTCGCCGCCGGCGACGACGTCGAGCGGGTCTCTGTGGGGGACCGCGTTCTCGGCTGCTTCCACACCGCCTGCGCGACCTGTGCCGCCTGCGTGCGCAGCGACTACCACCGCTGTGAGCGGGGTCGCATCTTCGGCCACGGCTCGCGGCTCGGCGACCTGCAGGGCGCCCAGGCCGAGCAGCTGTTGGTGCCGCGCGCGAACCTGACCTTGCGCCAGGTGCCCGAGGGAATGTCCGACGAGGCGGCGCTGTTCGCCGGCGACGTGATGGGGACCGGCTACCACGCCGTCGCCCACGTCGGGATGCGGGCGGGGGACACGGTGGCCGTGCTCGGCCTCGGCCCGGTTGGCCTCTGCGCGGTGCAGGCGGCGCTGGCCGGCGGCGCGGTGCGGGTCTTTGCGATCGACTCGGTCGAGCAGCGGCTGGAGATGGCGCGGCAGTTCGGCGCCACGCCGGTCCACCTGACCGAGGAGGAGCCGAAGCGCGTGGTGCGGGCGGCGACCGAGAGCCGCGGCGTCGACGTCGTCGTCGACGCGGTCGGCGACCCGGCGCCGCTGGCGATGGCCATCAGCCTTGCCCGCGACGCTGGCACCGTCTCTGGTATCGGCGCCTATGCCGGGGTCGGCGAGACGCCGCTCGGCCTCGCCTGGCTGAAGGGCCTGACGCTGCGGCTGGGGCTGGCCAACGTGATCGCCCACGTCGACCGGGTGCTGGCCCTGATCGATGCAGGCAAGCTCGATCCCGCGCCGCTCGTCACCCACCACATGAAGCTGGACGAGGCAGCTGAGGCCTACGCGATCTACGACCGCCGCGAGGCGCTGAAGATCGTCCTGACGCCGTAGGACTTCGCCTTGCGCGGCGTCTGGATTTGTGAATCCGGGCGTTTATCTCTACATTGAAACGTGATGCACGTGAGGCGCCTGTCTGTTGCGGGGGCGCTCGTCCTCGCTGTCGTGCTCGGCTTCGCCGGAAGCGCCCAGGGCTGCTCGTGCGCACCCGTTGCGCCGGGGGAGGCGTTGCGGGAATCCGACGCGGCCGTGGTCGGGCGGCTGGTCGATGTGGTCCCGCGCGGCCAATTGCAGGCGGACTACCGCTACGAGGTGCAGCGCGTCTACCGAGGCGCGAAAGCGATCGAGGCCGGCGGCATGCTCGCCGTGCGCAGCGCCCAGAGCGGCGCCGCCTGCGGGCTGCCGGGGCGTGCCGGTCGCCGCTACGGCCTGTTCCTGACTCGCTTCGGCGGGCGCTGGCGTGCCGGGCTCTGCTCCGTCGTCACTCCGCGCCGGCTGTGGCTGGCGGCGCAGGGGCGCCCGCTCGGCGCTCGGCCGGATTGCGGTGACGGCGGAACATCTCCGCCACCCACTTGAACCCGCGGCGCTCCTTCAGCGGCTCACGGAAACGCTCGAACCCGGCGGGCGGGGTGAGGTCGGCGGGCAGCGGCCCCTCCTCGGGCAGGACCAGCGGGTAGAAGAGCGAGGCAGCGGTGAGGTCGGCGACGGTGAAGGAGTCGCCGGCCAGGTACTCGCCGTCGCCCAGCTCCTCCTCCAGCCGGTCGAAGGCGACGAGGACTTCGGCGCGAGCGCGCTCAGCCGCTTTGGGATCGCGAACGCGGTAGCGCAGGTGGGTGAAGGCGCGCCCGTAGCCGGCGGCGACGCGACTCATCTTGGCCAGCGGACCCGGGGCCACGTAGGTCATCAGCTTGGCGAAGCGCTCGCGATCGTTGCCGAACTCGTGCCAGGCAAGCAGGCGGATCTGCGGGCCGAGCTGGGTGTCGAAGTGGTCCTCCAGCTCGAGCGCGCGGCGGAGCTGCTCGGGATCGGCGGGATAGAGGGGCGGCTCCGGATAGCGCTGCTCGAGCGCGGCGATGATCGCGGTCGAGTCGCCGGTGGCGCGCCCGTCCAGGGTCAGCACCGGGAAGGTCGCCTGGGAACCGCGGGTTAGCCAGAGGGCGATCGGGATGTGGGCGCCGGGGACGGGAGCGCGACGCCGGTGCTCGACCTTCTTGTGGGCGAGGGCCCAGCGCACCTTCTCGCTGTAGTGCGAGACGTCGATGTGCCAGAGGGTGGGCTTCGAGTCGTTCATCGGTTTAGGGCTCGCCGGCTTGTGGAAGCATAGGACCGTGGCGCTGCTGAGCGATAGCGAGATCGAAGCGAAGCTGGGCGAGCTCGACGGCTGGGAGCGCTCCGGCGAGGCAATCGCCAAGACCTTCGAGCGTGGCGACTTCGTCGGCTCGGTGCGCTTCGTCGAGAGCCTGGTCGAACCGGCCGAGGGGATGAACCATCACCCCGACCTGGAGATCTCCTGGGACAAGGTCACGGTGACGATCTCGACCCATTCCGAGGACGGTCTCACCGCCAACGACTTCGAGCTGGCCAAGAAGATCGACGCGCTGAGCTGAGGGCCGGCTCAGCCGCGCTGCCGCTGGGACGTTGCGGCGCTGAGCGCATCGACCAGCGCCCGCCCGTGAGCGTGGCCGGGATCCTTCTCCGGGTTGTAGCAAGCGAGCGAGGCGCCGATCAGCGCCTGTGAGGCGAGGAGGGGGGTCAGCAAGCCGACCAGCTCTTCCCAGATCAATCCGCCGGGCATCAGGTAATCGGTGGCCGGGAAGACCTCCTGGTCGAGGACGTCGACGTCGAAGTGGAGCCAGAAGGGGGCCGTCTCGGTCAGCTTCGCGGCTGTGCGTTCGCCAACCGCGCCCGATCCCTCGGCCCGGACCCGGTCCACCGGGTAGTGGGTCAGCGCGGCGCCGATCTCCTCCGGCTGGGTCATCCCGTAGCCGATCGACTCCTCGCGGTCGCGGTGGCCGACGATCACGGTGCGCTCAGGGGCGATGGAGGCGCCCCCCGCCATCTCCACCCAGCGCTCTGGCCCGCGACCGAGGGCGACAGCAACGGGCATGTCGGCAGCCTCTCCGGTAGGCGAGGTGACGCCGTCGTAGAGATCGAGGTGGCCGTCGACGTGGACGAGGCCGATGTCGCCGAGCACATCGCGGGCGCCCGCGAGTGCCCCGGGCAGCTCGGCACAACAGCCGCCGGCGAGGAACGGGCGCTCGCCGCGCGAGATCGCCTCGGCGATGCCCGCCCTGATCATCGCCGTCGACGCGAGCACATCCTGGCTGGCGAGGATCCCGGTCTCGGGGTCGCGCTCGTCGCCGCGGATCCTGACGGGGAGGTCGCCGCGGTCATCGCCGCCTATCGCGCCGCAAAGGTCCAGCTCGCGAAGCGTCGCCGGGCTGTGCTCGGTCCCGCCGCGGCGACCGACCGAGTCGATCGGCACGCCGATCAGGGTGAACGACTCTGCGGTCACGTTCCCCAGTCAGGCTACCTTGGGGCGGGATGGCCGACCTGTTGAGAATCGACGAGCGCCTCTCGATCCCGCTGGGAGAGATCGAGCTGCGCGCCAGCCGCTCGTCGGGACCGGGCGGCCAGCACGCCAACGTCACCGCCTCCCGGGTCGAAGCGGTCTTCGACGTCGAGGCCTCGCCGTCCCTTGACGATGCGCAGCGGTCGCGGCTGCGCGAGCGCGTTGGGGCGGTGATCACGGCCGTTGCCCAGGACGCCCGCGGCCAGGCCCGCAACCGCGAGCTGGCGCTGGCGCGGCTGGCGGAGAAGATTCGCGGCGGCCTGGCGCGACCGCGGAAGCGGCGGCCGACCAAGCCGTCGCGCGCCGCGCGCGAGCGGCGCCTCGAGCAGAAGCGCCTAGCCGGGGAGCGCAAGCAGGCCCGCCGACGCCCATCCGCTGACGAGTAACCATTGCCGCCTGCGGGCGCGCCGTGGCAGACTCGGGCTTCATGGCCAAGCGCAAGCGACGCCAGACTCGCGAGAAGGCCCCGACCGTCGACTACGCCGACGCTGTGGGCAACGTCCTCACCCTGCGCGAATCGCTCAGCGCCGGGACGATCGCGAAGATCGGCAGGGGGCCGGCGACGGCTGCGACGACCCAGGACGACGCCTGGCGCCGCCGCTCCGAGCTGCTCTTCGAGCGGCTCGCGGTGAGCTGGGAGATCGCCGGACTACCGCTGACCGACCAGAAGATGCTGCTCGGTCGCTACCGCATGGCCGACGCCGAGACCCAGCGTTGGGTCCGCGAGACGATCACCACGCACCTGGAGCGCCATATCCCTGGGCTGGCCGGGTAGGGGGAAGACTGTGCACGAGCCGCAACGAGAGGAGCCGTGATGTTTGGGAGCGCGAAAGCCACCAACAGCTTCGCCGTCGATGACCTCGGCAAGGCGAAGGAGTTTTACGAGGGCACGCTCGGGTTGACGACCACGGTGCTCAGCGAGGAGTTCGGCGTGATGGCGCTGCACCTGGCCGGTGGCCGCGACACTCTCGTCTACGCCAAGCCGGATTTCACGCCCGCGACCTACACGATCCTCAACTTCGAAGTCGACGACGTCGCATCCGCAGTCGACGAGCTCACCTCCAGCGGCGTCTCCTTCGAGCGCTACGACGGCTTCGAACAGGACGAGAAGGGCATCGCCAGCGGCGGCCCCGGTCCCCAGATCGCCTGGTTCAAGGACCCCGCCGGCAACATCCTCGCGGTGCTGCAGCAGGACTAGCCCTGAGCGCGGTCAGACGATTAAACGTCTAAACGCTTGGACGTTTAATCGTCTAAGCTGGAGGCATGCTCCTCCAAACTCCTTCGATCTCGGCGGGTCTTCAGGCACGCCTCGACGAGCTCGATCACCTGCGCGGCGAGCTGGGCGATGAGGCTGGGCGCAGCTCACCGTGGATGGGTGTGCTGAGGCGCCAGGTCCGTGCCAGCGCCTTCGAGGGCTCGACTTCGATCGAGGGGTTCAGCGTGCCGGAGAAGGAGGCGATCGCGCTTGTCAGTGGCGAGCAACTCGTCGACTCCAAGGACGAGAGCCGGATGGCGGTCGCCTGTTACGCACGCGCGATGGATCACGTGGCGGTGATGGCCGGTGATCCGGGCTTCCGCTGGCTCGACCGGGTGGTGCTCGACCTCCACTTCAACGCTTGTTACTTCCAGAAAGCCAGCGCGCCTGGCCTCTGGCGGACCGGGCCGGTGGGGATCACGGGCAGCGATGGCCGGCTCGTCTACGAGGCGCCTCCCGGAAGCGAAGTCCCGACCATGATGGCGGAGGTGACCGAGTGGCTCGAGAGCGGAGACCTCGACGCTCATGTCGTCGTGCGGGCGGCGATGGCTCACCTGCACGTCGTCTCGGTCCACCCGTTCTGCGACGGCAACGGGCGTGTATCGCGCATCGTGCAGTCGCTGGTGCTGGCCCGCGAGGGTCTGATGTCACCGGAGTTCGGCTCGATTGAGGAGCACCTCGCCGAGCGCACGAGCGAGTACTACGCGGCGCTCAACGAGGCGCACGGCCCCACCTACGATCCGCAGTGGGACGTCTCCGGTTGGGTCGCCTTCTGCATCGACGCGCACATCGCGCAGGCACGGCAGCGCCTGAGCCAGATCGAGCAAGCTGCCGCTCGCTGGTCCCGCCTGGAAGAGCTGATCGATGGCCGCAACTGGCCCGACCGCCTCCTCATCGCTCTCGAGCAGAGCCTCTTCGGAGGCACCGACCGCACCACCTACGCCCGCGAGGCCGAAATCTCCCCCGCAACCGCCAGCGCCGACTTCCGCCGCCTCCTTGACGCCGGCTTGGTCGAGCAGACCGGCCAAGGCCGCAGCATTCGCTATCAGCCGAGCGAAAAACTGCGGGCGGTATCGCCGGTGCTCCGGTCTAGGATCGGCTGACTTGACTGACGGACGGGTAACACTCGGCGAACTCGAAGCGCATCTGTGGGAGTCGGCCAACATCCTGCGCGGGCCGGTAGATCAGGCGGACTTCAAGAGCTACGTTTTCCCGTTGCTCTTTCTCAAGCGAATAAGCGACGTCTACGACGAGGAGTTCCGACAGGCACTGGAGGAGTCCGAGAGCGACGTCGGCTATGCCGGTTTGGCGGAAAACCACCGCTTCCAAATCCCCGATAAAGCGCATTGGAGCGAGCTGCGTGAGCGCACAGAGAACGTCGGGCAGGCAATCCAGAGCGCAATGCGAGCCATCGAACAGGCTAATCCGGCAAAGCTCTATGGCATCTTCGGTGACACCCAGTGGACCAACAAGGAACGCCTCTCCGATGCGTTGCTACGCGATCTGGTTGACCACTACTCGAAGCTGCCGCTCGGCAACTTGCGGGTCGAGCCGGACATCCTCGGCAACGCCTATGAGTACTTGATCAAGAAGTTTGCCGATCTCTCGAAGAAGAAGGCCGGAGAGTTTTACACGCCCCGCTCGGTAGTGAAGATGCTCGTCAATGTCCTCGACCCAGAAGAGGGAGAGACCGCCTATGACCCAGCCTGTGGAACCGGTGGCATGCTGATCGAGGTTGTTCAGCACGTGAAGGATCAGGGTGGCAGAGCGCAGCTGCAGTGGGGCAAGGTCTTCGGGCAGGAGAAGAACCTGACTACTGCAGGCATCGCTCGGATGAACCTCTTCCTCCACGGCGTCGAGGATTTCGAGGTTGTGCGGGGGGACACGCTGCGCGAACCCGCCTTCTTCGTCGGAGACGAGCTGGCTACCTTTGATTGCGTCATCGCCAACCCCCCATTCTCCCTGAAAAAATGGGGTGAGGAGGTATGGGCCGCGGACCGCTTCGGGCGGAACTTCGCGGGCGTACCCCCGAAGAAGTCGGGTGACTTCGCATGGGTCGAGCACATGGTCAAATCCATGGCGGCAAAGTCTGGGCGCCTGGCCGTAGTCCTTCCCCAGGGTGCGTTGTTCCGCGGAGCTGCCGAGAAACGCATCCGCAGGAGCCTGCTCGAAGCGGATCTGATCGAGGCCGTCATTGGCCTCGCACCCAATTTGTTCTATGGGACCAGCCTCGCTGCATGTGTGATGGTGCTACGCCAGCGCAAGGCTCCCGACCACCGAAGGAGGGTGCTTGTCGTCGATGCATCCACGCTGTTCAAGCGAGGGCGCAAGCAGAACACGCTCGAGGATGAGCACCGAGAGCGCATCGAGGCTCTGTACGCGGGCTTCGCCGACGAAGAGGGTTTCGCATATGTCGCCGACCTAGATGAGATCGCGAGCAATGAATTCGACCTGAACATCGGGCGCTACGTGGCGCCGGCGGGCGAGGAAGAGCCGCCGACTCTCGCCGAGACGACCGAAAAGTTGAAAGCTGCGCTGAAGGAGGCTGATGCGGCGGAGGAGCATCTGCTCGAGTTGCTCAAGGCCGAGGGACTGATCGACGAGCGGGGCGTGGCGACGTGAGCGTTACCCAGCCTGAGCTCGAGAGCTACCTTTGGGGCGCGGCCACGGTCCTGCGCGGGACGATCGATGCTGGCGACTACAAGCAGTTCATCTTCCCGCTGCTGTTCTTCAAGCGCATCTCCGATGTTTGGGATGAGGAGTATGATCGCGCGTTTGCTGAGTCGAAAGGCGATGTCGACTATGCCGCCTTCGCTGAGAACCATCGCTTCCAAATGCCGCACGGTGCGCACTGGCACGATGTTCGGGAAGTCGCGACAAACGTCGGCAAGGTTCTTCAAGGTGCCATTAGGAAGATTGAGCGAGTAAACGCGGACAAGCTCCATGGAGTGTTCGGTGACGCACAGTGGACGAATAAGGAGCGACTGTCCGACGAGACGCTCCGGGAGCTCATCGAGCACTTTTCTTCTTTAGATCTATCCACTGTCAACGTTCCAGAGGATCAGTTCGGACAGGCTTACGAGTACCTGATCAAGCGCTTCGCTGATGACTCCGGGCACACTGCGCAAGAGTTCTACACAAACCGGACGCTCGTCCATCTGATGACGCAGATCCTTGATCCACAGCCGGGTGAGTCCATCTACGATCCGACCTGCGGTACGGGGGGCATGCTGCTTTCGGCGGCGATCGAGCTTAAGCGTCAGGGCAAGGAGCACCGGAATCTCAAACTCTATGGGCAAGAGCTCAACCTGATGACCTCTGCCATCGCCCGGATGAACCTCTTCCTGCACGGCATCGTCGATTTCGATATCGAGCGTGGCAATGCCCTGTCCGATCCCAAGTTCCTGGAAGGCGACCACCTGCAGCGATTCGACGTGGTTCTCGCCAATCCGCCCTACAGCATCAAACAGTGGGATCGCACCCTCTGGGCGGGCGACCCGTACGGCCGCAATCGCTTCGGCACTCCGCCCCAGGGACGCGCCGACTATGCCTTTTTCCAGCACATCCTCGCGTCGATGAAGCCTGGAACCGGCCGCTGTGCCATTCTCTTCCCGCACGGCGTGCTCTTCCGCGACGAGGAGCGAGAGATGCGCAGGAGCATCGTCGAAGCCGATCTCATCGACTGCGTCCTCGGCCTCGGCCCCGGTCTCTTCTACAACAGTCCGATGGAGGCGTGCGTCATCTTTTGCCGCACCAAGAAGCCAGCCGATCGCAAGGGCAAGGTGCTGTTCATCGATGCCGCCGGCGAGTACTCACGGGAGCAGGCGCAGAGCTTCCTGCGGGACAGGCACATGGAGGCGATCGTCACCGCCTACCGCACGATGGGCAGCGGCCTCTCTCGGGCGGTCGACGTGGGTGAGATTCTGGCCAACGACGGAGTCCTGGCCATCCCGCTCTACGTTCGTGTCGGCGCGACAGCTGATGCCGGCGTGCCTCTCCGGGTCAGGGACGAGCTGGACACCTGGCTCGCGGACGGCAGGGACTTCCACAGCGCTGCCGCGGCGGCACTGCGGGGCATCGGCTGATGTCGCCCGGAAAGGACGCTCCGCCAGGGTGGACTCAGGTTAGCTTCGGGGAGGTTGCCGAAAACGTCACCATCACAGTGCCAGATCCGGAGGCCGCCGGGATCGAGCGATTCGTCGGCCTGGATCATCTGGATCCCCGGTCGCTCGAGGTTGGGCGCTGGGGTGCCGTCGCCGACGGCACGACCTTCAGGCGCTTCTTCTCTGCCGGGCAGGTTCTGTTCGGAAAGCGGCGCGCGTATCAGCGCAAGGCAGCGGTACCGGCATTCGACGGTGTCTGCTCGGGGGACATTCTCGTTTTCGAGGCAAAGGATGGGCTTGATCCTCGCCTCCTTCCCTTCGTCGTCCACAGCGACGCCTTCGTCGATCATGCACTGGCGACCTCGGCTGGCTCGCTCTCTCCACGAACGAAGTGGAGTGAGCTTCGCAAGTTCGAGATGCTGCTGCCGCCGAAGAAGGAGCAAGCTCGTCTCGTGGATCTATTCGAGGCGGTCAATGCCACGGCCTGCGCAGATGAGAACGTCGCGCGCAATGCACAGCTGGCCGTTGAAATTACGGTTGCCGACTTCTTGCGCGGGGGGACCTGGCCAACCGCACAGTGCGAGGAGCTGCTGTCGTCCCGTCCTCAAAACGGACTGTCCCCACCCGTCAACGACGAGGAACGGGGCTATCCAACGCTCAGCATCGGAGCCGTCAAGCAGGGTCGGGTCGTGTCGGACGGTCACCTCAAGTGGAGCGATGTCGAGCGTGCTGCCGTCGAGCCATACTTGCTGCGGCGTTCCGATGTTCTGGTTGTAAGAGGAAATGGCAGCCGCGATCTGACGGGAAGATGCGGGTTGGTCGAGGAGGTTCCAGATCAGTGCTTCTATCCTGACCTCTTGATTCGCCTGGTGTTCGACGAGGCTGACCTGCGACCGGCCTTCGCGGCCCTGCAGTGGAACAGTCGGGTGGTGCAGGGCGAATTGATGCGGTGCGCCAAGTCGACCAATGGCATCTGGAAGATCAATGGAAAGGACGTCAAGCGACAGGTTCTGCGAATCCCGCCATTGCCGGAGCAGGATTGCCTCCTCGAGCGGATAGCTGCGCTCGACGCGCTACTGCGGGCGGCAACGCAACGGGCCGGTACCGCTAAGAGCTTGACCCTCGCACTGATCGCCGACCGACTCGAGTTGACCTGATGTTCAACGAGCAAAACACCGTTGAGGACTTTCTCCGGGATCGGTTGATTCAGGGCGACCTCGGGGGTGGTGTTTGGAAGTACATAAACGGCAAGGAGCTGGACCGCAGTGAGGAGGATGTCCTCATCGTCGGCGGTGTGCGCGATGCGCTTCTGCGACTGAACCCCGAGATTTCTGATCATCCGGAACTTGTCGACGAGGTGATCTACAAATTGCAAGCAATTCTTGTGTCGTCCTCTGGCGGCAACCTGGTTGGGGCGAACGAGGAGTTCCGGGAGTGGCTGACGGGCGCGAAGTCGATGCCGTTTGGCCCAGATGGAGAGCACGTGGATGTGCGCCTGATCGACTTCGCAAAGCCGGAGAGCAACCACTTCGTCATCGCACAGCAGGTGACTTACCGGCAGGGCCACATCGAGGTTCGTTTCGATCTCGCGCTTTATGTCAACGGTATCCCGCTGGTAGTTATCGAGGCTAAGACTCCGGTGCGGAAAGCAGTCACCTGGGTGGACGGCGCCATTCAGATCCACGATGACTACGAGCGCAATGCTCCCCGGTTTTTCGTACCGAACGCGTTCAGCGTCGCAACTGATGGCAAGGAACTGCGCTACGGCGCGATCCGCATGCCATTGCTGCTCTGGGGGCCATGGCGATCTGACGACTCGGCGCTGGCGAGCCTGTCGGAGGTCGAACAAGCGGCCGCCAGCCTACTCGATCCACTCACGGTACTGGACATCGTCAGCTCATTCACATTCTTTGCCACCGACAAGAAGCACCGCAAGATCAAGGCCATCCCGCGCTACCAGCAGTATGAGGCTGCCAACCGCATCGTCGAGCGGGTGATTGCCGGGAAGCCGCGCAAGGGATTGATCTGGCACTTCCAGGGCTCGGGCAAGTCGCTGCTGATGGTCTTCGCCGCGCAAAAGCTGCGCCTGCATCCGGCGCTTCGCAACCCAACTGTGCTCATCGTCGTTGACCGCATCGACCTCGACACTCAGATCTCAGCGACATTCCACTCACATGACATCCCGAACCTGGTCGGCGCAGGTACTCGTAAAGAGCTCGCCCGGCTGCTGGACCACGACGTGCGAAAGGTCATCATCACCACGATCTACAAGTTCGAAGAGGGGAGGGGAGTGCTCAACGAGCGCGACAACGTCATCGCGCTCGTTGACGAGGCCCACCGCACGCAGGAAGGCGATCTTGGGGAAGCGATGCGTGAGGCCCTGCCCAATGCGTTTCTCTTCGGATTGACGGGTACTCCGATAAACCGCAGGGATCGCAATACGTTCCGGACGTTCGGCGCCGAGGAGGACGAGAGGGGCTACATGAGCCTCTACTCGTTTGGCGACTCGGTCCGTGATGGTGCCACCCTGCCGCTGCATTTCGAGGCGCGGATGGTAGAGCTGCGCGTAGATCAGGACGCCATCGACGAGGCATATCGCGAGCTCGCCGGCAGCATGAGCTCCGAAGACCAGGAGGAGCTGGCGAAGCGGGCGGCAAAGCTAGGCGTCCTGGTCCGGGCTCCCGAGCGGGTGCGAAGCATTTGCGAGGACATCGCAGGCCACTACCGGGAGAACGTCGAACCGAACGGGTTCAAGGCGCAGGTCGTCGTCTTCGATCGTCAGGCATGCCTGCTCTACAAGGAGCAGCTCGACGAGCTGCTCGGTCCCGAGGCGAGCGCCGTGGTGATGGATTCCAACAAGAAGGGGACTGAGGGCTGGTTGCAGCTATATGAGAGGTGGAAGGGGCATGTGGATCGCTCCAAGGACGAGGAGGAGCGCCTGCTCGACCGTTTCCGTGATCCTGCAGACCCGCTGAAGGTTCTCATCGTCACCTCAAAGTTGCTGACCGGCTTTGACGCGCCGATTCTGCAGGCGATGTACCTCGACCGGCCGATTCGGGATCACAACCTTCTGCAGGCGATCTGTCGGACCAACCGCACCTATACGAACAAGACGCATGGTCTGGTGGTCGATTACCTCGGCGTCTTCGACGATGTAGCTCAAGCCCTGGATTTCGACGAGAAGGATGTGCAAGCGGCGATCACCAGCATCGAAAGGCTCAGGGAGGCGCTCCCGGCGGCGATGCTGGCGTGCCTGGACTTCTTCCCAGATGTCGACCGCACGATCGCCGGCTACGAGGGCCTGATGGACGCCCAGGACTGCCTGCCTGACAACGACGCCCGCGACAGCTTTGCCTCCGCCTACACCTTCTTGGCGCGGCACTGGGAGGCGCTCGCCCCCGATCCCGTTCTGGCGCCCTACCGCGAGGACTACCGCTGGCTCACTGGGGTCTACGAGTCAGTCCAGCCCCCGAGCGGCCAGGGCAAGCTGCTCTGGCATGCACTCGGTGCCAAGACCGTCGAGCTGATTCAGGAGAACGTCCATGTCGAGGTGGTTCGTGACGATCTCGAGACGCTCGTCATGGACGCAGACGTGCTCGAGGATCTGCTCAATGACCCAGAGCCGGACAAGAAGGCCAAGGAGCTTGAGATCAAGCTGATCCAACGCCTCAAGAAGCACTCCGACGGTCAGCACTTCGTCGAGCTCGGGGAGCGGCTAGAGAAACTGCGCGAACGCCATGAGCAGGGCATGCTGCTCAGCCTCGACTATCTCAAGGAGCTCGCTGAGCTTGCGAAGCAGGCTGTTCAGGCCGAGCGGGAGATTGTGCCGGTAGAGGAGCAGAATCTGGGCAAGGCGGCGCTGACCGAGCTGTTTGAAGACACGCGGAGCGAGGACACGCCGATCATCGTCGAGCGAGTCGTCGCCGACATCGACGACATCGTCGAAAAGGTCCGCTTTCCCGAGTGGCAGCACACCGTTGAGGGTGAGCGCACTGTGAAGCAGGCCCTCCGCCGGACACTACTCAAGTACAAGCTCCACAAGGATGACGAGCTCTTCGAAAAGGCCTACGGCTACATCAAGCAGTACTACTGAGCGAATTGACTTGAGGCTGCTAATGGGCGCGGCTGGGTTCGAACCAGCGACCTCTCGCGTGTGAGGCGAGCGCTCTCCCACTGAGCTACGCGCCCGGGAGGGCCACAATCATAGGACCGGAGCGGGCTCGGGATCGGGTGGCGGCGCGGGTCCTTCGGCCTCGGGGCGGTTGCGCAGGGCTTGGCCGACGAAGGGGAAGACCAGGGTCGAGAGCATCGCGGCGCCGACCAGGCCAGCTGCGGTCGATGTCTTCATGTGGCCGCCGTCGACGGCGAGGGTGGTGATGGCGACGACGAGGGGGAGCTCGGTCGCTGAGTAGAAGGCGAGGGCGGCGCGGTCGCGGGTGGCGAGGACGCCGCGGTAGAGGAGCAGGGCGGGCGCGCCGCGGACGACCAGGAAGAGGGCGAAGAAGAGGACCAGCTTGGCCAGCGCTTCCGCCGAGCCGAGCGCGCCGAGGTCGAACTCGATCCCGCTGGTGACGAAGAAGAAGGGAACGAAGAAGCCGAAGCCGACCGCGGTCAGCTTCGACTCGAAGACGGCCAGCTCGCGCCCCTTGAGGGCCATGCGGACGATCATCCCGGCGACGAAGCCACCGAGGAGGACGTCGAGGCCGAGCTCGTTGGCGAGCAGGACGAGGCCGAAGACGAGCACCACGGTGATCCGCACCGCGAGCTGGCTGCTCGCCTCGAAGGTGCGCTCCAGCGCCGGCCAGCCTCGCCAGGCGAGCCGCACCGAGGTCAGCGCCAGGACCAGGGCGATCGCCACGAAGCCGATCAGAATCGCCGCCTCGTGCAGAGGCTGTTTGGCCGAGAGCACCATGGTGACCAGCAGGATCGGGCCGAACTCGGCGGCGCCACCCGCCGCGAGCAGGAAAGTGCCGAACCTGGTCTTCAGCTCGCCGTTGTCGCGCAGGATCGGGATCAGGGTGCCGATCGCCGTCGTCGCCATCGCCGAGCCGGTGTAGAGGAAGGAGACGACGATGCCGGCTGCGGCCAGGGCGCCGCCGATCCCGTAGGCAAGCGCAACCGAGAGCAGCCAGCCGAGCGCGCCCAGCTTCAGCGGCTTGCCCTTGATCCGCTCGAAGTCGATCTCGTAGCCGGCGAAGAAGAAGAGCATGCCGAGGCCGAGGTTGGAGAAGAAGTCGATGAAGTCGTCGGTGTGGGCGAGGCCGAGGACCTCGGGGCCGACGACGATCCCGAGCAGCAGCTCGACGACGACGACTGGTGGGGCGAAGCGGCGCGGGACGACGGCGACGGTGATCGCCGCCAAGGCGGCGACGGTGACGATGGCGAAGAAGGATTCGGCGTCGACCTCGATCACGTGCGGCCGATCCTACGTTCGTCCAGCGTCGCGATCCCGATCCGGCTCGGGGGTACCAGAGCCGAGTAGCCGCCCCCCTGACGGCGGAACCGAGCGAAGAGGAGTAATCGAGATGAGATCCGCACGCCTGCGCGGTACCGCCACATTCGCCTGCATCGTCGGCCTTCTGCTGGCGCTGCCCGCCCTCGCGGGCGCCGCCAAGTACCCGCCCGACCCTGCAGCGCGCGGCTTCAACGGCGGCGCCGCCGGCTGGCAGAGCTCGACGGGCTTCGACGGCAACTGCCTGGCGCCGCTGCTCTGCCCCGCGGCGACGAACAGCTTTCAGCCCGCCGGAGGCGCCGACGGCGGTGGCTTCATCCGCTCCGCCTACAGCGGCGTCGTCGGCGTGATGGCCGTAGCCGGCACCACGACGGCTGTCTGGCAAAGCCCCTCCTTCTCCTACGAGGGCGTCGCCGGCGATATCTCCTACGAGGGCGTCGCCGGCGATGCCTCGCCGGCGGTCAGCTTCGAGATGGACCGCCGCGCCAGCGTCGGTCAGCTGCTCGCGGTGGCGGGGAACTCGGCCGACTTCTCGGTTCGGCTCGTCGACGTCACCGGGGGCGGCGAGTCGGTCTCTCTGATCGCCGCCTCGACTCTCGCCGGGGCGGACTCCTGGACGGCGGTGCGGCAAGGCTCGATCGATCCCGGCCAGCTAGTGATGGGGCACGAGTACAGGATCCAAATCACCACCCGCTACACGACCGGGACCAGCGTCCTCGTCAGCGGCAGTGCCGACTACGACAACGTCGTGCTCGAGGCGGTCCCGGCCGGCGGCGATGGCAGTGGCGGCAAAGGGAGCGGCGATGGCGGGCTCAGCGAGAAGCGCCTCGGAGAGCTGGTCCGCGCCGCGACCCCAGGCACCGCGATCCTGACCGGCAAGGGCAAGCGCCTCCTGGTCAGGGTCAGGTGCCCGCGCAAAGCTGGCCGCACCTGCCGGATCACCGCGCAGGGGCTGCTGAAGAAGCGCAAGCCGGTGACGAACCGGCGTACGGTCAAGGTGCGTAAGGGCAAGGCGAAGCTGGTCGTGCTGCGGGTCAAGCCAAAGGCGCGGACCAAGGTGGCCAAGCGCAAGCGCCTGCTGGTGCGGCAGAAGGTGAGGGCGGGGAAAACCGTGGCGATCGTCTTCAAGAGCCGCAAGCTGATCCGCCGGGAGGTCGGCTGATGTCCGGCTGGCGGATTCGCTGGCGCGCTAGGATCGTCGACGGACCGTGCTAGGCGGGGAATCAGCGGTGCCTTGTAACCCGCAATCCGCTCTAGCGGGGCCGAAAACCGTTCCGAGGGGCTGGCCGTCGGGGTCAGTGCGTTGCGGGCGGCGTTGACGGCCGGGTCCTGCGCGACGTGGGCACGCGAATCAGGTCAGGTCCGGAAGGAAGCAGCCTTAAGCGGATGCCGCGGGTGCCGCAGGCGAGCCCGGCTCGAGCCAAACGCGACGGACACGCCCGGTGACCTCGCTTCGAAGGCGGGTGCACGGTCCATTCTTCGCCGTTGCGGGTTTTCCCGGGCTCTAGCCCGGGAAAGTCGCGCAGCGCCTAGCCGATCTAGTCGATCAGGCGGAGCGTCATCCGCTTGACCGCTATGCGCCAGGTCAGCGCTGCGAAGCCGAGCAGGAAAGCGAAGCGGGCCAGGTCGACCGCCTCGAAGCCGAAGGCCCCACCGCGGACCAGCTCAACCAGCTGGTGCAGCGGGTTGAGCTGGGCCACCACCTGCACGCCCTCAGGCAGGCCGTCGATTGGGAAGAAGGTGCCGGCGACGAGGAAGAGGGGCGTGATGCAGAGCGCCGTCACGTAGTTGAACTGGTCGATCTTGGCCACGGTCGCCGCCATCGCGACCCCGAAGCCGGCGAAGCCGAGCGCGGTGATGAAGCAAAAGAGCGGCACCAGCAGCATCCCCCAGGCGGGGTTGAGACCGAAGCCGATCGTCACGATCAGCGGGAAGCAGCCGTAGACCGCGGCGCGCACGCCGATCCAGAGCATCTCAGCGGTCACCAGCTCCTCGACGTCGATCGGGGCGGCGAGGATCGCGTCGTAGGTGTTCTGGAAGCGGTGCTTGACGAAGGTGCCGAACATTGCCGGCAGGGCGCTGGAGAAGATCACCGCGGTGGCGACCATGCCGGTGCCGACGAACTCGACGTAGGGGAGGCCGTTGACTTCGTCGACCAGTGTCGCGCTCAGCCCGAGCCCGAAGGCGAGCAGATAGACGATCGGTTCGAGCACGCTGGAGAAGGTCGTCCCCTTCCAGTAGGTACGGAAGTTGGCGACCTCACGGCTCATCACGCCGGCGATCGCCGCTGGTTCTAGTCGCCTCATCGTGGTTGCTGCAGCCCTCATTCCGCCTCCTCCCCGGTGAGCAGCACGAAGACGTCCTCGAGCGTGGCGGCGCGGATCACCGCGTCCTCGGGAATGGCGCCGTTGCCGGCACGCTCGGAGCCGACGATCGCGATCGCCGGTCCGGCCGGGCGCACGCGCAGCCCCTGCTCCTCGGCGATCCCCCGCACTTCGGTCAGCCGCTCGGGCGGCCCGTAGACCTCGGCGGTGTGGGTGCCGGCGTGGGCGGCGATCAGCTCGGCGGGGTGGGCGCGGGCGATGATCTTCCCCTCGTTCATCAGCGCCACCTCGTCGGCGAGCCGCTCCGCCTCCTCGATGTAGTGGGTCGACATCAGGATCGTCACGCCGCGCGAGCGCAGGCTGTCGATCAGCGACCAGAGCTCGGTGCGGATCTGCGGGTCGAGGCCGACGGTCGGCTCGTCGAGCAGAATCAGCTTGGGGTCGTGGATCAGGCCGCGGGCCAGCAGCAGGCGCCGGCGCATTCCTCCGGAGAGCTCGTCAACGGCGTCGCGGCGGCGCTCGGTGAGGCGGGCCAGCGCCAGGCCCCGATCGACCGCGGCGCCGACGTCCTCGACCCGGTAGAGCCGCGCGTACACCGCCAGGTTGTCCTCGACCGTGACGTCGACGTCGAGGTTGTCGAGCTGGGGGACGACGCCCATCTCGGCGCGGGCGGCCTTTGAGTCGCCGGGCAGCTCGTGCCCCAGCGCCCGCAGCTCGCCGGCGTCGGGGATCGCCTGGCCGGTCAGCAGCCGCATCGTCGTCGACTTGCCGGCGCCGTTGGGGCCGAGCAGGCCGAGGCAGATGCCCTCGGGCACGTCGAGGTCGAGCCCGTCCACCGCCGTGATCGGCCCGAATCGCTTGACCACCCCGCGTAGCTCTATCGCTGCCATGCCCTAAAGACCTTGTTCGTGACCGGGATTCATCGCTTGGCTCGCATGCTTGCACGGCGCCGGTCTCTGCCCCGGTCCGCTTCGAGACTGGAAGACTGCGCGCGGTGTTGGACGAGCGCTGGATCAAGTCGCTGCATGTGGCGACCATGCGGGAGGAGGACCTGCACGCCGAGCACGAGCCGCACGTCCTCTTCCAGGCCTCGACGATCGGGGCGCTGCTAGACGGTGCCTACGAGGGCGACCTCAGCTTCGCCGAGCTGGCCGAGCACGGCGACCTCGGCCTCGGCACGCTGAATGGGCTCGACGGCGAGATGATCGCGCTTGACGGCGGCTTTTACCGGGCTGACGTCGACGGCTTCGTCCACCCGGTGGCGGCGAGCGAGAGGACGCCGTTCGCCGTGGTCACCGAGTTCGCGCCGACGGTTGAGGCGACGATCGAGGGACCGCTGGCGCATGAGGAACTGCTGACGCGGCTCGACCAGCTGATCCCCGCAGAGGCTTCCTCCTGCGCGATCCGCCTCGACGGCGACTTCGAGCTGGTCCGCGCCCGGTCGGTCCCCCGCCAGGAGCCGCCCTACCGTCCGCTGACCGAGGTCGTCGCCGAGCAGCACGTCTTCGAGCTCGTCGAGGTGACCGGGACCATGGTCGGCTTCCGCTTCCCGACCTACGCTGAGGGGATCGAGGTCGGCGGCTATCACCTCCACTTCATCAGCGAGGACCGCTCGCGCGGCGGCCACGTGCTCAGCTCGCGGGCCGAAGAACTACGCGTCCGCCTCGATCCCTCCAACGACCTTCACATCGAGCTGCCGCCGCAGGTGGAGTTGGCCGATCCTGAGCTTGCCACTGCGACCCACGCCGCAATCGAGCGAGTCGAGCGTTGACCAGTCGCGTTTGGCGTCATATAGGCGACAAACGCGACTGGTCAACTAGCAGCGGCGGTAGAGGATCCAGGACTCATTGCGGGCGACCTCGCGGAAGCCGGCGGGGACGGGGGTCTCGAGGCGGGCCGGGTCGTTGGGGTCGAGGATGAAGTTGTGGACGACGAAGGAGCTGGCCGGGTCGAGGAAGTAGCCGCGGCGGGGCTGGCGCTGCTCGGAGGAGCTGACGATCCGGCTTGGGCGCAGGTCGAGGTCGAAGGCGAGGCGCGGGACGGCACGGTGGTTGGGGACCGAGATTGGCAGGCAGGGCGGCTCGAACGCGCCGGAGGCGGCGAGGTCGTCGAGGTCGTCCTCGATCTCGCTCTGGTTGGTCAGGTCGACGTCGACCCGGTGCAGGAGGTCGTACTGGTTCGGTCCCCAGGCGACGAACATCAGGGCGACGATCGCGGCGAAGACCTGCCAGGCGCGGCGCCAGGGATGGCCAGGCTCCAGCAGGCGCCAGCCGAGCAGCGCCAGCGCCGCGAAGACGGCGAGGATCGCGGCGGCGAGCATCGTGTAGCGGGGGATGATCGCCAGGCCAGCGGTGGCGAGCACGGCGAAGGCGGCGAGGGCGAGCGCCGCGGCGGTGACGCCGACTGTGGAGCGGCGGCGCAGGAAGGCAAGGCCGAGGACGACGCCCCCCGCCGCGCCGACCATTCCCGGCCACTGCAGCACCTCGCCAAGGCGGCGCGGGCCGTAGAGGATGAGGTCGACGGGCCCGGTTTGGCGCTCCAGCGTCTCGACGGTCTCGCGGGTGCCGGTGAACGAGTAGGTGGGGCTGCCGGCTGTTATCCAGTCGAACACGGCCCAGAGAATTGGACCGGCAAGGGTTAGAGCAATGAGACCGGCCGCAGCGAGGGGGGCACCTCTCGCCCGGACAATCGCCGATCTAATTAGGCCGGCGATTTGAGTATCCGCCCGTTCGAGAGGTGCCCCCCTCGCTACGGAGGTCGCGGGCTGAGCATCTGCCTGCTCGAGAGCCGCCCCCGCCCCCTCTTCATGCTTGCTTTCACCGGACAGCTCAGGTATCAGCAGCAGATAGGCCAGATAAGCGAGTGAGAACAGCCAGGCCTCTGGGCGCAGGAGGCCCGCCAGGGCCAGTAGGGCTAGGACGGACCAGCCGGCTCGGGGCCGGCGGGTCTCTAGGACCAGCGCGGCTAGGACTAGGGCTATGTAGGGGACGTCGATGTAGGCGCGTAGGCCGTTGGAGAGGTAGGGGGCGCGGGTTAGGACCAGCAGGGCTGCTACGGCGCCGATCGGGCGGTCGAACCAGAGCGAGCCGAGCCGGTAGACGAGGTAGCCGACTAGGCCGAGGGAGACGTAGGCGACGACCATCGTCAGGTCGATCGCGCCGTCTCCCAGCGGGGAGGCCACCAGGCCGAAGAGTTCGGCGAGGGGATGTGGGGTGGGGGGCAGTGTGGCGCCGCGGTCCGGACTCAGACCTTCCGCCAGTTCCCGTCCCCAGAGGAGGCTGTAGATCGTGTCGTAGTTGGGGAAGCCGAGCGGGAAGAGCAGCAGCAGGACAATCGCGACGGCGGCGACCCAGGCAAGCGGTACGAGCAGGCTTCGCGCCCCCGAACGCATCGGGGCAAGGTATCGGCGCGGATACACTGGCCGCAGTGCCGCCCGCGAGCGATTCGACCTCCCTCTACCGCCGTCACCGCCCCGGTTCATTCGACGAGGTGGTCGGCCAGCAGCACGTCGTCCGCACCCTGCGCAACGCGGTCGAGCAAGGCAAGGTCCACCACGCCTACCTCTTCGTCGGCTCGCGCGGCACCGGCAAGACCTCGATGGCAAAGATCCTCGCCCGCTCGCTCAACTGCGAGCGCGGCGGGCCCACCGTCACTCCCTGCGGCGAGTGCGAATCGTGCGTGACGATCGCCTCCGGGACCTCGATCGACGTGATCGAGATGGACGCCGCCTCCAACCGCTCGGTCGACGACGTCCGCGACCTGCGCGAGCGGGTCGCCTACGCGCCAGCCGGCGGCCGCTGGAAGGTTTACATCCTCGACGAGGCGCACATGCTGACCAAGGAGGCCTGGAACGCTTTCCTGAAGACGCTCGAGGAGCCGCCGCCGAACACGGTCTTCGTCCTCGCCACCACCGAGTCGCACAAGGTGATGGCGACGATCGCCGACCGCTGCCAGCGCTTCGACTTCCAGCGCCCCTCGCTGGAGCAGATCTCCGAGGTGCTGACGCGGGTGGCGGCGGCGGAGGGAATCGAGGTCGAGGACGGCGCGACGGCGATGGTCGCCCGCTCCGCCTCGGGCAGCTTCCGCGACGCACTCGGCACCCTCGACCAGCTGGTCGCCTTCGGCGGCGAGCAGGTGAAGCTGGAAGCGGTGCTGGAAGTGCTCGGCGCCGCCGACGCGGAGTTGCTCTTCGAAGCGGTCGACGCGATCCTCGTCGAGGACCCCAAGGCGGTCCTGCTAGGGGTGGAGAGGATGGCCCGCTCTGGTCGCGACCCCTCGCAATTCGCCCGCGACCTGCTCGGCCACCTGCGCCACCTGCTCGTCACCCAGACGGTTGGCGAGGTGCCCAACACCTTCGTGATCACCGCCACCGATTCCGACCGGCTCGCTGCCCAGGCCGCCGCGGTCGGCCCCGCCACCTTGGTCCGCACGATCGATGAGCTGGCCACTGCCCTGACTGCGGTGCGCGAGGGCGACGATGCCCGCATGGCCGTGGAGATTGCACTCCTGAAGGCCGCGCGGCCTGATCTGGATCCGTCGAGCGAGGGCCTTCTCCGCCGTATCGAGAGGCTGGAGCAAGGGACGGGGGCCGCTCCGGCCGCGGGTCCTGTCGCCGCAGGGGACCCACCGCCCCCTCCGGTAGCTAAAGCTTCCTCAGGGGCGGTCCCCCCTGCGGCGCCACCCGCGGCAGATTCCGCACCAGCTGACGACGTTGCTCCACCCGATGCGGCCGAGCCTGAGCCGTCTGATGAGGAGGTATCTCCAGCGGGTGGCGCGGATGTGGAGGGGCCGAGAACGGAGGCGGAGCCCCCGCCCGCAGGCTCCTCCACAGCCGCGGCAGGACCCGCGGGCGAGAGCGACCTCGACCTGGAGCAGGTTCAGCGCATCTGGCCTGCGGTGCTCGACAAGCTGCGGGAGACGAGTCCTGCGCTTGCCGCAACATTCGACGGGGCACGTCCGGTGGGGCTGGACGAGGACGTGTTGAAGATTGGCTTCCCCGCCGATCTGACATTCAACAAGCGAAAGGCAGAGGCGCCTGAGAAGCGAGATCAGCTTGCCGACGCCATCGAGACGGTTGCCGGCACCCAGTTGCGCCCCGTCTACGTCTCGCTCGACGGCGCGGAGGAGGCGCCGGCGGGGGCCGACGAAGAGAGCGCTGCGCCCGAGTCCGACGAGATGGACGAGGACGCGCTGATAGAAAGGCTGAAGAGCGAGTTCGACGCGGAGGAGGTCAGCTAGATCGTGGCGAGAGGCGGCGGCATGCCCGGTGGGTTCGACGTGAACGCGCTGATGAAACAGGCGCAGAAGATGCAGGACGAGATGCTCCAGGCCCAGGAGCAGCTCAAGGACGAGGTCGTCGAGGCGAGCGCCGGGGGCGGCATGGTCAAGGTGAAGATGGGCGGCGACCTGAGCTTGCGCGAGATCGTGATCGACCCCGAGGCGATCGACCCCGAGGAGGCCGAGCTGCTCGCCGAGATGGTCCAGGCTGCGGTCAACGAGGCATTGCGCGCGGCCCAGGAGCTGGCCAGCTCGAAGATGGGCGGGATCACCGGAGGCGGCCTGGGCGGCCTGCCAGGAATGTGAGCGCCGAGGGCCCGGCGCCGCTGGCGCGCCTCGTGGTCGAGCTCTCGCGTCTGCCGGGGATCGGCCAGCGCACCGCGCAGCGGCTCGCCTTCCACCTGCTGCGCGCGCCCGACGAAGAGGCGGCGGCGCTGGCCGAGGCGATCCGCGAGGTGAAGGAGAAGGTCGGCCTCTGCGAGCGGTGCTTCAACCTCGCCGAGGGCCCGCTCTGCCGGATCTGCACCGACACGACCCGCGACCAGGCGACGATCTGCGTGGTCGAGGAACCTGCCGACGTGATCCCGATCGAGCGCACCCACGAGTACCGGGGCCTCTACCACGTGCTCGGCGGTGCCCTCTCGCCGATCGACGGCGTTGACGCCGAGGACCTGAAGATCGCCGAGCTGGTGCCCCGGGTCGAGGGCGGCGAGGTGCGCGAGGTCGTCCTCGCCACAAACCCGACCACGACCGGGGAGGCGACCGCGTTGCACATCGCCGAGCGCCTGCGCGGCCAGGCCACGGTCACCCGCCTGGCCAGCGGCCTGCCTGTGGGAGCCGACCTCGAGCACGCCGACGAGGTCACCCTCGGCAAGGCCCTCGCCGGCCGCCGCAGTCTCGACTGAAGAGTTCCAATTTGGACGAATTGACTGGACGATTGTCCATTCGCAAATAGCGAGTTTTTCTGCGAGTGTCATCCGGGCTCTTGGGCAAGGTGACGGTGTGGCGGATGACAACGACTCAGGATCAGGCTCTAATCCGAGCGATCTCGCCCGCGAGCTGTTCGCCGTGGCTGCGCAAAAGCTCGCCGAGGACTTCAGCTCGGTCACAGCGACCGCGGTCGAGGCGCTGCGGGAGGAAGGGACTGCCGTGGGCGGAGGGGTCGATGACCCGGAGCCCCGCCCCAACCTGCGCGGCAACGGCGAGGTGCGCCGCCGCCTCGACCAACTGATCGAGGCCCACCGCCGCTACGAGCACCCCTTCAGCCTCGTCGTCTTCGACGTCGAAGGACCGGGTGTGCGCAACGGCGCCGGTGAAGGAGGCAGGGAGACGGCGCTGACCGTGGCTGGGGCGGCGCTGCACGACAGCGTTCGCATCCTCGACGACACTTTCCGGCTCGAAGGCAACGGGCTCTGCGTGCTGGCGCCCAACCAGAGCACCGTCGGTGGCGTGCAGATGGCGGAGCGGCTGCTGGGGATGCTGGACGAGCTGGAGGCCGCCGGAGGCCTGAGCATCTCGATCTCAGCCGGGGTGGTCGCCTGCCCTGACCACGGCGACGAGCCGGAGGCGCTGCTGCAAAAGGCCGATGAGGCGATGTGGCGGGCGCGCGCGGTCGGCCAGCCGGTCGGCGTCGGCGCGCTGGAGTCCCGCTCCGGCTCCTTGCAAGATCGCTGACAGATTCCGTAAATCTGTCCATAACCAGCGTAAACCTGGGTTTTCGGTGCCAGAATGCTGCGCATGCCGGGCATCCGAACCAATGCCGCTGCCGAAGTTCTCGGCGTCAGCCCCAACACATTGCGGAGCTGGGAGCGCCGCTACGGCTACCCCACGCCGAAGCGGACCGAGGGCAACCATCGCAACTACGAGCTGGTCGAGCTGCAGACCCTGCGCGACGCGCTCGCCCAGACCGGCAACATCTCCTCGGCGATCGAGCTGGCGCGCCAGCGCCAGGAGGCGCCGGCGAGCAGCGGCAACCTGCTCGCGGCGCTGGAGAGCTTCGACGAGGACGCCGCCGACCGCGCGGTCGAGGAGAGCCTGGCGCTGCGGCCGCTGGAGCGCACGGTCGAGGAGCTGCTGCTGCCGGCGGTCGACGAGCTCGCGACCGATCCCGAGCGCGAGGCCGAGCTGGAGTTCGCCGCTCGCTGGGCGATGAGCTGGTTGCACGGCGCTCGCCGCCTCGCCTCTGCCGCCTCCCGCCCGGCTGGGATCCTGCTGCTCGACTCGAGCAATGCCCAGGACGCGGAGGAGGTTCACGCCCAGGCGCTCGACCTGACCCTGCGGCGGGCGGGCTTCCGAGTCTTGATGCTTTCCCATGAGCTCGGCGAGGAGCGCCTCGATCGCGCCCTGCGCGCGCTCGACCCGACCGCGATCGTCCTCTGCGGCCCCGGGCAGGACACCGCTTCGGCGGTGCAGCTGGTGCGCAAGATCCGCGAGCTCGGCTTCGACGCGCCCCTCTTCGGCTTCCGCGCTAGCGGCCTGATCGGCGATGCGATCCCCTCCGCGGGGAGCGCGCCAAGCGAGGTGACCGGCATGCTCAACGCCGATCTCCGCCGCCGCGCCACCCAGGCCTTCGCCTGAGGCCACCTGACCGGCGCATCTCTGCGTCCTCGGTCGCTCACGTGCAGAGCACGCTTCGCTCCCTGCGTCCTTGACCTGCTTGGCCAGCCGGCCTCAGGCGAGCTCCGCAGATGAATATGCGTTATATAGATATACTTCGATATTAGCTCTCATGGCCGCCGACCTGAAGCTGACCCCGAAGCAGAAGCGCCCGGCGGGCGAGCCCTGCTGCGAGCCGGTCGTCTATCCCGACGTGCAGCGCGAGCAGGCGCAGGGGATGGCGACGATCGCCAAGGCGCTCGGCGACCCGATCCGCCTTCAACTGGTGGACGTGCTGCGAAAGCACGCGGGCAAGGTCTGCGTCTGCGAGCTGGTGCCCCTGTTTGATCTTTCCCAGCCCACCGTTTCCCACCATCTCAAGGTCTTGCGCGATGCGGGTATCGTCGCCTCTGAGCGCCAGGGACTTTGGGCCTACTACTACGTGATCCCCGATTCCCTGGAGGAGTTCTCGAAATGGCTGAAATGACCGAATCGACCGGCGACACCGCACCCTCGACCTGCTGCCCGCCGGACCAGCAGATTGACTGCTGTGCACCTTCTGACAAGGCGGAGTGCTGCGTTCCCAAATCCTCGAGCTGCGGGTGCTCGGGCCAGTGAGCGAGATTCGCCTCTTCGATCCGCAGACGCTCTACCGCCACTGGGAGGACCAGCAGTGGTCTCCTTTCGCGATCGACCTCGACGCCGACCGTGAGCAGTGGCAGGGGCTCGGCGGCGAGGACCGGGGGCTGATCTTCTGGGTGCTCTCCTCGCTGATGGTGGCCGAGGAGCGGATCACGACCAAGTTCTCGGGTCTGGTTGGGGCCTACGGCACCGAAGAGGAGGCGACGTTTCTGGCGACCCAGCAGGTCGACGAGGCCCGCCACATGCAGTTCTACGCTCGCTTCCAGGACGAGGTCGTCGCCGACCCGGCCGCGATCGCCGCCCACGTAGAGCGCGCCCGCGAGCAGATCTCACCGGCCTTCCGGGCGATCTTCGACGTGTCCCTGGTCGAGGCCCACGAGCAGCTCGTCGCCAGTCCCGAGGACGCCGAGGCAAAGGTCCGCTTCGTCACCCTCTACCACCAGGTCCTCGAGGGAACGCTGGGGCTGACCTCGTTCAACTTCGTCACCGGGTATTTCGAGCGCGAGAAGCTCCTGCCAGGTTTCGTCGAGGGCTACTCGAAGATCCACCACGACGAGCAGCGCCACATCGGCTACGGCACCTGGTACCTGCGCCAGGCCGTCGCGGACGATCCGGCGCTCGGCGACGTCGTGCGCCAGACGCTGCGCGACCTGCTGCCGGCGGTCGCCGAGTCCCTGACCCCTCCGGACCGCGACGGGACCGACTGGGACGCGTTCGGCGCCAACTCGGAGGAGATCCGCGACTTCGCCATCGGGGGCCTGAAACGGCGCCTCGAGATCATCGGCGTACCGCTGTCGACGCTCTAGAGGGCGACCTGAAGCGCTGACCTATGCTCGCTCCGGCTCCGGCTCGCTCGTCTCGCTGATCCCGAAGCGGTCGTAGAGCCGCCGCAGGGGCGCCGGCGCCCACCAGTTCCATTTGCCGAGCAGCTCCATCAGCGAGGGGACGAGCAGGGCCCGGATGATGCTGGCGTCGATCAGCACCGCCAGCGCCGTGCCGACGCCGTTCTCCTTGATGAAGATGATCTGCGAGGTGGCGAAGGCGCCGATCGCGACGGCGAAGAGCAGCGCCGCGGCGGTGACGATCCGTCCCGTCCGCTCCAGCCCGATCGCGACGCTCTCCGAGTCCGAGGCACCGTGGTCGCGCGCCTCCTTGATCCGCGAGAGCAGGAAGACGGCATAGTCGGTCGAGAGGCCGAAGGCGACCGCGAAGAGCAGGATCGGCATCGTCTGCTCGATCGCTCCCGGGCTGGTGTAGTCGAGCAGTCCCTCGAAACGGCCGTCCTGGAAGATCAGCACCAGCAGGCCGAAGACGGCGCTGAGGTTGAGCACGTTCATGATCAGCGACTTGATCGGCAGCACCACCGAGCCGGTCATCAGGAAGAGGATCACCAGGGTTGCGATCACGATGATCGCGAAGGCGACCGGCAGGTGGCGGGTGAGGCTGTCCTGGAAGTCGATGAAGTCGGCGGTGGCGCCGCCCACCTGCACCGTCGAGCCAGGCGGACCTTCGATGTCGCGGACCCGCTCCACTGTCGACTGGCTCGCCTCGGAGGCGAACGGGTTCGTCGAGACGGCCTGGATCACGGTCACACCGCCCTCGAGGGGCTGGGGTGGGAGGACCGCGCCGACTCCCTCGGTGCGGCGCACCTGCGCCGCGATTCGGGCCGAGCCTTTCGGCCCAGCGCTCTCGACCGCGACCCAGATCGGCGTCTCGCGGTAGGGCGGGAACTCTTCGCTGACCGCGTCGTAGGCGCGGTGCGCGCTCGCCTCCTCCGGCAGGACGCTGGGGTCGACCGTGTTGAACTTGATCCCGAGGAAGGGGAGGCCGAGCACGATCAGCAGCAGGGCGCTGAAGGTCGCGACCGGCGCCGGCCGGCGCATCACGAAGCGCGAGAGCCGGTACCAGAAGCCCTGCTCGTCGGGCCGCGTGTCGGCCTCGGCACGGCGCTGCAGGGCGCGCGGCGCGAGTGAGTTGACGCGCTTGCCGAGCAGGGTGAGGACGGCGGGCAGGACGGTCAGCGAGACCGCCGCGGCCAGCAGCGCCACCAGCGCACCGCCCAGCCCCATCGAGTAGAGGAAGCGCTGCGGGAAGACGAGCAGCGAGGCGAGCGCCGCCGCCACGGTCAGCGAGGAGAAGAAGACGGTGCGCCCGGCGGTTGCCATCACGCGCCGCATCGCCGCCAGCCCCGGCCCGTCCTTGGCGATCTCCTCGCGGTAGCGGGAGACGATGAAGAGGCTGTAGTCGATCGCCAGCCCCAATCCCAGCCCGGTGGTCAGGTTGAGGGCGAAGATCGAGATCGAGCCGAATTCGCTGGCGATCCTGAGGATGAGGAAGGTGCCAACAATCGCCAGCAGGCCGATCATCACCGGCAGCAGCGCCGCGACGAGGCTGCGGAAGAAAACGAAGGAGAGCAGGAAGAGCAGCGGGAAGGCGATCAGCTCGGCCGTGCGCAGGTCCTCCTCTACCTGCTTGTTGACCTGCTCCTGGGCGACGGCGGCGCCGCCGACGATGACGCCCGGGCGGTCGGCGAGCTGGTCGGCTATCTCGCTCCCGCTCTCCTGCCACTCCTTGTCGTCGGTTGGCCTCAGCGCCACCGCCAGGTAGGTCGCCTGGCCGTCTTTGGAGACGAAGTCGCGTGAGCGGGTGTCGTAGTAACCGGTCACGGACTGCACGTCGCGGCGGGAGCTCAGCTCCCGTTCGAGGGCGACGATGCGGGCGCGGGTGGTGCGTTTTGCGACGGGTGCGTCCTCGACCACGACGATCGCGCCGGGCGGGCGGTGGCCGGCGGCCTGAAGCGCCTCGCGCGCCTGCACGGTCTCGGTGTCGGGGTCGTCTGCCCCGTAGGGGTCGAGGCGTTCGGCGACCGAGCCGCCCAACGCGCCGGCGGCGAGGAAGAAGACGATCGCGATGAGGCCGACGCGGCGGGCGCGGCGATTGGCGAGGCGGGCGAGGGCGTCGAACATCAGTTGCTCCCTTCCTGGCTGGTTTGTGCGAGCAGCTGGGACTCCATCCGCTCGCACCACTCTGCGAACCACTGGTTGAACTCGATCCCACCCCGCAGCACCATCAGCGGGAAGGGGTCGTCGTCGTTGTCCTTGGCCTTGGGCTCGATCGCCTGCAGCCGCTCGACCATTTCGCGGCGGTGCTCGCGCATCGAGGCGAGGATCGTCGCCGCTTCTTCGGGCGGAAGGACACCGGCAAAGAAGAGCTTCAGCAGACCCTCCTCGCGCATCTCGTAAGTCGTGGGCGGCTGTCGCAGCCAGTCCTTCAGGGCCTGCTCGCCATCCGGGGTGATCGCGTAGACGGTGCGCTTGCGCTCGCCGCGCGGCTCGTCGACCCCCTCGACGAGCCCGGCCTCGGAAAGCCGCTTCAGCTCCGGGTAGATCTGTCCGTAGCTGGCCGCCCAGAAGAACCGGGTCGAGTCGTCGACCAGGGCCTTGATCTCATAGCCGGACCGCGGCTCGCGACTGACCATGCCGAGGATCACGTAGGCGGTCGGGCTCAGCTCCATGCGCGGCAATATATCGGTCAGATATATCAGCCAAGCGTGATTTGGGTCACGCAGATGTGGGTGCTCAGGCCCGTCTATCCTCAGCCGTCAGGCATGAGCGAGGGGAATTCCGACATCGTCGTGATGAAGTTCGGCGGCACTTCGGTCGCCGGCGCTGAAGAGATCAAGCGCGCCGCAAGGCGGATCGTCGCTGCCCGCGAGGCTGGGAGCCAGGTGGTCGCGGTGCTTTCGGCGCGCGGCAAGACCACCGACGAGCTGGTCGCCCAGGCCCTTGAGATCTCGCCGCGGCCCGACTCGCGCGAGATGGACATGCTGCTCTCGACCGGGGAGCGGATCTCCTGCGCGCTCTGCGCGATGGCGATCCACGACATGGGTCACAAGGCGATCTCGCTGACCGGCTCGCAGGCAGGGATCGTCACCGACTCCTCCCACACCAACGCGAAGATCATCGACGTCCGCGCCGACCGCATCAGCGAGAAGCTCGGCGAGGACCGGATCGTCCTCGTCGCCGGCTTTCAGGGGGTCTCGACCGACAGCCATGACGTCACCACGCTCGGTCGCGGCGGCTCCGACACCACTGCCGTGGCCCTTGCCGCGGCGCTCGGGGCGAGCGTCTGCGAGATCTACACCGACGTCGCCGGCGTCTTCAGCGCCGACCCGCGGATCGTCCCCGATGCTCGCAAGCTCTCGCTGGCCTCCTTCGAGGAGATGCTCGAGATGTCGGCCTCGGGGGCCAAGGTGCTGCAGCTGCGCTCGGTCGAGTACGCGCGCAACCACGGTGTCCGCATCCACTGCCGCAGCAGCTTCGAGGACGGCCCCGGTACCCTCGTCGTCACCGAACTCGAGGCGGAGCAGGAGACCGTGGAGCAACCTTTCGTCACAGCCGTAACCCACTCCGAGTCAGAGGCGCGGGTGACCCTGACCGGGATCCGCGACGAGCCGGGCGTCGCCGGTGAAATCTTCACCGCGCTGGCAGATGCGGACGTCAACGTCGACGTGATCATCCAGAACGAGCCCGTCGGCGACGACCAGCTGGCCGATCTCTCGTTCACGATCGCCAGCGGCGACCTGACGAAGGCGATCGAGGCGATCGAGGCGCTGGGCGAGGTCAGCAAGGGCATCCGCACCGACGAGCGGATCGGCAAGGTCTCGATCATCGGCGCCGGCATGCGCTCCCACCCCGGCGTCGCCGCCAGGGTCTTCGAGGTGCTGGGCGGGGAGCGAATCAACATAGAGATGATCTCCACCTCGCCGATCAAGATCTCGTGCGTCATCTCCGCCGGGGAGATCCCGCAGGCGGTGCGCGCGCTGCACCAGGCCTTCGACCTCGGCGCCGACGCGGTCAAGCCCGAGGACCCGACCGGCGCCGGACACCGGCCCACGGTCAGCGGCTGAGCCCGGCCGTCATACTCGGCATGAGCGCGGAGCGAGCAAGCGTGCATATCTGGTTCTTCGCGCCGCGAGCGAAGCGCGAAACTGTGTGAATGACGGGCAACGGCTACAGAGTCGGGGTGCTGGGCGCCACGGGAGCGGTCGGCTCGACCATCCTCGGCGTGCTCGCCGAGCGCGATTTCCCCGCCTCCGAGGTGGTTCCCTTTGCCTCCGAGCGCTCCGCCGGGCGCCAGATCGAGTGGAACGGCTCGGTGCTGGAGTGCCTGCCCCTGAACGAGACGACGATCGAAGGACTCGACGTCGTCCTCTCCTCGGCGGGCGGAGCGGTCAGCTCCGAGTGGGCGCCGAAGCTGGTCGAGGCCGGCGCCGTCGTGGTCGACAACACCAGTTACTGGCGCATGCACGAGGACGTGCCGCTGGTCGTCGCCGGGGTCAACTCGGAGGCGGCCGATGCCCACAAGGGAATCGTCGCCAATCCCAACTGCACGACGATGGTGGCGATGATGGCGCTGGCGCCGATCCATCGCGCGGTCGGCCTCGAGCGCATCGTCGTCTCCAGCTACCAGGCGGTCTCCGGCACCGGCCAGAAGGCGATCGAGGAGCTGCGGGCGCAGTCCAAGCAGGTCCTGGAAGGCGAGGAGCACCCGCTCGCCTCGGTCTACCCGCACCGGATCGCCTTCAACGTCCTGCCCCAGGTCGAGAGCTTCAAGGACGGCGACGACTACACCACCGAGGAGCGCAAGGTGATGGCCGAGACCCGCAAGATCCTCGGCCTCGGCGAGGAGGTGGGGATCTCCGCCACCTGCGCCCGCGTGCCGGTCTTCAGCGGCCACTCGGAGTCGGTCAACGTGCAGACCCGCGATGACCTCTCGCCCGATGACTGCCGGGCGCTGCTCGCCCAGGCGCCTGGAGTGGCCGTCGTCGACGACCCCGCCGCCGGCCGCTACCCGCTGGCGGTCGACGCCGCCGGCCGCGACGAGGTCCTGGTCGGCCGCATCCGCCGCGACCCGGGCCAGGAGCGCTGCCTCAACCTCTGGGTAGCCGGCGACAACCTGCGCAAGGGCGCCGCCACCAACGCGGTTCAGGTCGCCGAGCTCCTGATCGAGCGGAACCTGCTCAACGGCAACTAGGACGACTCTCGTTCGGCGTTGCTGCAGTTTCCCGGGTGATAGTCCGGGGAAGTCACGCAGCGGCGTGCGGTTTGGGTCAGGACGCGCTGTACGTAGGCCCGTTCGTGTTTGACCTGCCGATGGGTAAAGCGCAGGGTCGTCAGTCCAGCCGCGGTGTGAGTCTGGTCACGAAGTTGGTCGCGAGCCTGTGCCGACGGCGTGCGGTGGTAGCGGAGGCCGTCGGTCTCGACGACCAAACCAAGGTCGGCCCAGAAGAAGTCGACCTCGAATCCGTTGATCCATGCCTTGGTGAGCGGCATTGGCAACCCGGCTGAGGTGGCGATCGAGCGGAACCGAACCTCGAGATCCGAGTCCGCTAGGCGGAATGTGCTCTGGTCGAGCAGAGCGCGAAGCGGTCGAACGCCGGGTTCCCCTGCGAGGTTCTCGATTTCGTCTCTCAGCGTCTCCGGATCGATCAGGTCACGCTTGTCGGCCTCGTTGATCATTCGCTCGAGAACTCGCGTCTCACTTTCAGCGGCGATGTCGAGGAGGGTGCGCACCACATTGGTGACCGGAATGTCGTCATGCCGCACGATGTCCGCCTCGGGCAGCGAGGGACGGCTTCTGGCGCGAATTCCCGACCGTCGAGGCGCGGAGCGTCGCCTTACGCTGACTTCGACCGGCCCATCCCGCTCGACGCCGATGCCCCACAGTGCAGCGGCGCTTTGATGGCTCAGCGCCGCCCCGTCGCCACAGGCGAGAACGGCTGCCATCCAACGCCGCTTGGGGGTCAGCTGGGGCCAGCCGACCGCGTAGACGCCCCGGAATACGGGATGCAGGCGACCGGTGACGATTCGATGTTCGATCGCTTCTTCCCCGAAGCCGAGCGCAAGCAGCTGTCGCCGGGCGACGATTCCGTGCTGCCGACCTGCCAATGCCCAGGCTCGTCCGCTCGCACTCGACTTTCCCCGGGTCATCACCCAGGAAAGTGCAGCAGGGCCGCCAATTCACCCCCTTACGTCGAACTCGAAGGAATCTCCGTCGAAATGCCTTAGTCGCCGAGGTCCTCGGCGATCTCACCGAAGCGCTCGACCAGCTGGCAGAAGAAGTCGTGGCGGGTGACGACGGCGTGGACCCGGCCCGCGGTGGCGACCGGGACGATCAGGACGCGGTGGTGGAGGAAGAGCTCGGCGAGCTGGGTGTCTGAGTACTCGTCCTCGACGAGGACGTGGTCGGTGGTCAGGTAGCGGCGGATCGGCTGCTTGGCGCACTCGCTGCGCCGCTCGATCGTCTCGTCGACTGAGCGCGAGACCATCGCCGCCGAGGCGAGCTCGCCGACATAGCCGGGGAACAGCGCCGCCATGAACTCGCGCTCGCCGAAGATCCCGGCGAAGCGGCCGTCCGCCTCGACCGCCGGCAGCGCCGGCAGGCCGGCGTCGACCACCCGCCGCGCCGCCGCGCCGATCAGCTCGTCGGCACCGAGCGGCTCTATCTCCCGCAGTGCCTCGTTGATGATGGAGTCGGGCATAGTCGTCTCCTCCTCAGAGCGCGATGTAGCGGATTGCGATGTAGCCGGTTGCCAGAACGATCGAGATAAAGGTCACAGGGAGACCGATTCGTAGGAAGGTCATGAAGCCGATCGGCGTGCCTGCGCGCTCGGCGAGCCCGGCGGCGGCGACGTTGGCGGCGGCGGCGATCATCGTCGCGTTGCCGCCGAAGCATGCGCCCAGCGCCAACGACCACCAGTAGGCGTCGTCGCCGGTCGCCCCGGCGTCCTGTTGCAGTTCCTTGACCACGGGGATCATCGCCGTGGTGAAGGGGATGTTGTCGACAACCGCCGAGCCGATCGCCGCGACCCAGACGATCCCCAGCAGCTCCGCCGTTCGCTCGCCGCCGGTCACGTCCTTGACCGCATCGGTGATGTGGCCGATCGCCCCGGTCGCCTCCAGCGCCCCCACCATCACGAAGAGACCGATGAAGAAGAAGAGGGTGGTCCACTCGATGTTGGAGAGCGCTTTCTCAAGCTGCACCCTCGTCACCAGCAACCCGATCGCGGCCCCGGTCAGGGCCACGGTCGCCGGCTCGACATGGAGCGCCTGGTGGGCGAAGAAGGCGAGCACGGTCAGCGCCAGGACCGGGCCGGTGCGGCGTAGCTCGGCCGCGTCGCGAATTGATGCTGCCGCATTGAGCCCCATCACCGCCGCTCGGTTCTTCTCGTCGACTTGGAGGCGGCGGCGGAAGACGAGGTAGAGCAGCGGCATCACAACCGCGAAGGTGACGATCACGATCGGCGCCAGGTTGACGATGAAGGCGTTGAAGCTGAGCCCGGTGGCGCCGGCGATGATGATGTTCGGCGGGTCGCCGATCAAGGTCGCGGTGCCGCCGATGTTTGAGGCGATTACCTCGATGATCAGCAGCGGCACCGCGTCGATGTCGAGCGCGTCGGCGAGCAGGAAGGTGATCGGCGCGATCAGCAGGATCGTGGTCAGGTTGTCGAGGAAGGCAGAGAGCAGGGCGGTGATCCCGGCAAGGCTCATCGTCACCGCAAAGGAGCGTCCGCCGGAGATCTGCCCGGCGCGGATTGCGACGAAGTCGTAGACCCCCGTCTGCTGGGTCAGGTAGACGAGGATCATCATCCCGACCAGAAGGCCGATCGTGTTGAAGTCGACCGACTCGATCGCCTGCTCCTGAGAGAAGTCGCCGACGAAGAGGACGACGATCGCGGCTCCGAGCAGGGCGACGTTGGTGCGGTGCAGCTTCTCGCTGGCGATGATCGCCAAGGCGATGAGGAAGGTAGCTACGGCGATGGCCATTGAGCGCCTTTCGGGGTCGACGACGAACGTGCCGACCAGGCTTCCCGGCTCACCTCATCGAACACTACCTGCTCCAGGACCCGACATAGAAGCGGGTGGAGCGCTTGGTCTGGACCCTTCAGGCAGGAACGCCGGCCAGCCGCTCCTCGACCAAGCCGGTCGAGGCGATGTGCTTGCTCATCCCGAGCTGCTTGGGCTCGTAGCCGAGGGCGAGGCCGACCAACTGCGGCAGGTGGAGGACGGCGAGGCCGAGGTCACGGTTGACGACCTTGGCCGCCTCGGGCTGCTGCATGTCGAGGTTGAGGTGGCAGAGGGGGCAGGGGGTGACGAGGCAGTCGGCGCCGGCGTCGATCGCATCGCCGACATGGGTGCCGGACTGGCGCAGCGAGGTCTCGCGGTTCATCGTGATCACCGGGAAGCCGCAGCACTTGCGCGCCCCGTCGTACTCGACCACCTCGCCGCCGAGCGCCTCGATCACCTTCTCCAGGTAGAGGTCGCGTTCGGGGAACTCGTCATAGCCGAGCCGCTCCTTGGGGCGCACCACGTAGCAGCCGTAGAAGGGTCCGACCCGCAGTCCAGAGAGCGGCCTCTGCACCTTCGCGGCCAGCTGGTCGAGCCCGTAGTCCTCGACCAGCACCCAGAGGAAGTTCTTGTTGGTGAAGCCGTCCTTGCCCTTCTCGTAGGCGAGTCCCTGGCCGCTCAGCACCTCGTTGATGTGGGCGCGGTAGGAGGAGTCGGCATCGAGCCGCTGCTGGCACTCCGACTGGGCGCCCTGGCAGGTCGAGCAGATGTTCATCATCGCCAGCCCGGTTTCCTGGGCGAGGGCGAAGGTGCGGGCGTTGAGGGTGTCGGCCAGCTCCTGGTTGTGCTCGGCGATTACCCCGGCGCCGCAGCAGTTGGCGCGGTCGAGTTCGACCAGCTCGATCCCGAGACGCTCGGCGACCAGCGCCATCGAGCCGTGCAGTTCCGACGTGAAGCCGCGCGAGACGCAGCCGGGCCAGTAGGCGAGCTTCATGCGGTCTCGACCTCCCTCTCGTCGGGCTCGGGCTCAACGTCCTCCTCGCCCTTGATGTACAGGTTGAATTCCTCGCGGTGTTCCTCGGCGTGGGCGTAGATCGCCTTCACCTCGTCCTGGGCGCCGTCGGGGAGCTTCGGGTGGACGCCCGGGATCAGCTTCGACAGCGAGCGCGCCTTGCCGGTCTTGAAGGCGCGGATCACCGTTGGGATCGAGCCGAGCAGGCCCTTGATCGCGCTCTTGGTCGGCTTCAGCTTGCCCTTGACGCCGGGCGCGTAGGACTCCTGCAGCAGCAGGGCCTCGTCGAGCGTCCCCTTCTTCTCGATGATCTTTATGAAGGCGGCCTCGTGGTTGTGCCCGTTGTTGGGGTCTTCGATTCCCTCTTCGCCGGCTTTGCGGCGCAGGCGCATGATCTGGTCCATCGGCGCCACGCCCTTCGGGCAGGCGTCGATGCAGCTGAAGCAGTGGGTGCAGTCGTAGATCCCGTGCGGGTCGTGGGCGAGATCGTGGAGCCGCTCCTTGGTCTCGGCGTCGCGCGGGTCGCCGACGAAGCGGTAGGCCTTCGCCAGCGCCGCCGGGCCGATGAAGCCGGGGTCGGCCTCCATCGAGAGGCAGGAAGAGACGCAGGCGCCGCACTGGATGCAGGCCATCGACTGGGTGATGTCGATCATCGACTCCGGCTCGACCACGTACTCGCGCTCGGGCGGGTTGCCGTGGGGGAGGAGCCACGGGGTGACGCGGCGGATCTTCTCCCAGTGCGTCGACTCCATGTCGGTGATCAGGTCCTTGATTACGGGCATGTTTCCCATCGGCTCGACCACGATCGGGTTCGCGGCCGATCCGTTCGCTGAGCCGGGCGGCGGCTGCTCGTCGGAGCCGCGGGGAGGAGCCGCATCAGCCTCCCTTCGCCGGTTGGCCGCCTCGTGCGCCTCGCCGAGCATCGTCTTGCAGCCGAGCGTCGAGGAGCCATTGACCTTCATCCCGCAGGAGCCGCAGATCGCCGCCCGGCAGGAGCAGCGGACCGCCAGCGAGCCGTCGTCGCGGTCCTTGGCCTGGAGGATCCCGTCGAGCACCGAGAGCGAGGGGTCGAGGTCGACCTGGAACTCCTCCCAGTAGGGACCCTCGCCGCTCTCCGGCTGGTAGCGGCGGACTTTCAGCGTGTACTCGGCCATCTAGTAGGTCCTCTCCTGGGGCTCCCACTGGGTCATGGTCACCTCTGAGTATGAGATCTCGGGCCCGTCGTCCCCGCGCTGCAGGTCGATGTGTTTGAGCCACTCCTCATCATTGCGCTCCGGGAAGTCGGTCCGGTACTGGGCGCCGCGGCTCTCTTTGCGCTCCAGCGCCGCGACGCAGGTGCAGACCGCGTTGTCGAGCATGTAGCCGAGCTCGATCGCCGCCAGCAGGTCCTGGTTGAAGACCCGGCCGTGGTCGTCGACGTAGGCGGACTTTGCCTCCTCGGCGAGGCGGCGCACAGTCTCCAGCGCCTCCTGGATCCCGGCCTCGTCACGGAAGACGGCGACGTGCTTGTCCATCGTCGTGCCCAGCTCGAGCTTGATCTCCGAGACGCGCCGGCCGGAGCCCTTCTCGCGCGCGAGGATCGCGTCGACCGTCGCCTGCTCGGCCTCGAGCACCGCCTGGGACGGGCGCGAGCCCTCGAGTCGCTTGGCGCGGCCCGCCGCGTCGACGCCGGAGCGGCGGCCGAAGATCAGCGTGTCGAGCAGCGAGTTGGCGCCGAGCCGGTTGCCGCCGTGGACCGAGACGCAGGCCGTCTCGCCGGCGGCGTAGAGGCCGGGGATGTCGGTGCGGCCGTCGACGTCGGTCTTGATCCCGCCCATCGTGTAGTGGTTGCCGGGCTTGATGTGGATCGGTTCGCGGGTGATGTCGACGCCGGCGAAGTCGCGGCCGACGAGGACGATCTCGCGCAGCGCCTCGTGGATCCGCTTTTTCGGCACCACGGTGATGTCGAGGGCGACGGTGCCGTCGGGGAAGCCGCGGCCCTCGTCGATCTCGGTCTGCTCGGCGCGGGAGACGACGTCGCGCGAGGCCAGCTCCATCTTGTTCGGCGCGTAGCGCTCCATGAAGCGCTCGCCCTTGGCGTTGAGCAGGTGGGCGCCCTCGCCGCGGGCGCCCTCGGTGATCAGGAAGCCCTTGCCCGCGAGCGTCGTCGGGTGGTACTGGATCATCTCCATGTCCATCAGCTTCGCCCCGGCCCGGTAGGCCATCGCGATCCCGTCGCCGGTGCAGATCAGCGCGTTGGTGGTCGGCTTCCAGACCTGGCCGTTGCCGCCGCAGGCGAGGATCACCGACTTCGCCTCGAACAGCTCCATCGAGCCGTCGGCGACGTTGCGGGTCACCGCCCCGCAGCACTCGCCCTGCTCGTCGAGGGCCAGCGCCGTGCAGAACCACTCCTCGTAGCGGGCGACCGCCTCGGAGTGCTTCATCAGCTGCTCGTAGAGCACGTGCATGATCGCCTGCCCGGTGATGTCGGCGACGTAGTAGGTACGGGCGGCAGAGGCGCCGCCGAAGGCGCGGGTGCCGAGCCTGCCCTCCTCGTTGCGGTGGAAGGTGACGCCGAGGTGCTCGAGGTGGAGGATCTCCTCCGGCGCCTCGCGGGTCATGACTTCGATCGCGTCCTGGTCGCCGAGGTAGTCGGAGCCCTTGACCGTGTCGAAGGCGTGCGACTCCCAGGAGTCGCCTGGGTTGAGCGCCGCGTTGATCCCGCCCTGGGCCGCGTTCGAGTGCGAGCGCACCGGGTGGACCTTGCTGAGGATGCCGACCGAGACGCCCTGCTTGGCGGCCGCCAGGGCGGCGCGCTGCCCGGCGAGGCCGGCGCCGATTACGAGCACATCGTGGGAGGGCACGAGCGCGGACTCTATAGAGCCAAAATCCGAGCCCGCGGTCGGGATTTGTTCTCGCCGGATCGGCCTTCGGGCTGCGGTAGCGTGGGTCCTGCATGGACGCCAAGACCGAGACGCTCCACGGTCGCTCGGTTAGCTACCTCGAAGCCGGTGCCGGCCCGGTCTTGCTGTTGGTTCATGGCATGGGCGGCAGCTCGGAGAACTGGCAGGCGGTGATCGGGCCGCTGGCTCGAGATCACACCGTGATCGCCCCGGATCTCCCCGGCCACGGCCGATCGGCGCCGGGCGGAGGCGACTACTCCGTCGGCGGGCTCGCCTCCGGCCTACGCGATCTCCTCCTCGTGCTCGGCCACGAGCGCGCCACGCTCGTCGGACACTCGCTCGGCGGCGGCATTGCGATGCAGTTCGCCTACCAGTTTCCGGAGATAGCCGAGCGCCTGGTGCTGGTCTCCAGCGGCGGCCTCGGCCCCGAGGTCAGCCCGCTCCTCCGCGCCGCGGCGATGCCCGGCGCCGGACCGTTCATCGCGGCAACCGCCCCGGCGGTGGGGTGGATGAGATCTGGGTTCCGGCGCGCCGAGGCTGTCGGCCTGCGTCCGAGCACCGACGTCGACGAGGTCTCGCTGGGATACGCCTCTCTGGCCGACCCCGAACGCCGCGCCGCGTTCCTGGCGACCGTGCGCTCGGTGATCGGCACCGGCGGCCAGCGCGTCAGCGCCGTCGATCGCCTCTACCTGGCGGAAGCCCTGCCTGTGCTGATCGTCTGGGGCGCTCGCGATCCACTCGTACCCTCCCACCACGGCGAGGACGCCCACCAAAGCCTCCCGGGCAGCCAGCTCGAGGTTTTCGAGGGGGTTGGCCACCTCCCCCAGCTCGAGGTGCCGTCGCGCTTCATCGCCGTGGTCGAGCGGTTCCTGGCTGAGACCGAGCCGGCCCCGTTCGACCGTGAGGAATGGCAAGCCCGGTTTCGGGCTGGCAGCTCATGACCCGCGCTCGGAGCTAGAGCCAGCGCTCGCCGAGTCGCCTGATCGCCGCCTCGGCCAGGCGGATGCCGTCGGCGACGCTGCCGAAGTCGACGTTCTCGGAGACGTCGTTGGGCCAGTGGTAGTTGGCCGGGTTCTTGAGGTCGTTGCAGCCGCAGAGCGAGGCGGTCTCGTATCCCGCCGCCAGCGGCTCGAGACCGTCGGTCCCGTTGTGGAGGCGCAGGTTGGGGTAGAGCCAGATGCCCAGCTCCTCGGCGAGGCCGTCCATCAGGGCAAGCGCTCGAGACGGATACTCGTACATTTTCAGGAAGCCCTCGCCGCGCAGGACGAGCAGGTGGGGGGAGCCGATCGAGTCGATCGAGAGGAAGAAGGTGCTCTCCCGGGGCAGCTCGTGGAAGTGGCGCTCTCCGAATCCCTTGATCCCCTCGCTGAACGACTCCTCCGAGCCGGCCGAGAGCAGGATCACGCGGATGCCCTTCGGGGGCTCCTCGACAAGACGGCGAGCAAGCGCCAGCAGAGTGACGACGCCGGTCCCGTTGTCGTTGGCGCCGGGGACGGTCTTGCGGCGGCCGATGTCCGCCATCGCCGCGATGGTCCCGATGCCGAGGAAGATCGCCAGCTTGGCGAGCAGGCGGCGCCCGCTGAGGGCGCCCAGCGCGGCGAGGATCGGCCCGCCGACCACCGGTGCCATCAGCGCCGGGCTGGTGTCCTGCCCCTCGATCAGGCCGAGCCGGTCGGCGAGTTTCGGCAGCCCGGGGTGGAAGATCAAGCCGGAGTGGGCGGCGTCGTGGTGGCTGACGATCACCGCCGTGCGCTCCGCCCCGGGGTCGCCCAGTTCGCAGACGACGTTGTAGGCGCTCCGGGTCGGCAGCGGCTTGCGCAGGCGTCGCTTCCCGGGTGGGAAGTCGTCGGCGATCCCAGCCGCCCCCACAGCGCCCAGCGCGGCCCCGAGCAGCCGCCTGCCGCGCAGCGCGGCCAGCCCGCCGAGGGCGCCCAGCGCGGCGCCGATCCCGAGCGGCCACCAGTAGGTGCCATGGGCAGGCTCTGCCTCGATCCGGGCCTCGGCACCCTCCTCGGCGAAGCGCCCGACCAGCCACTCGGCGGCCTCCCGCTCGCCTTCGGAGGCGGATGGACGGTAGATCTGCTCGAGCTCCTCGAGCTGGGCGCGGAGCCAGTTCGGATCGGTCATCGAGGTTCGACCATATCCCCACTTACCATTGGGTGATGTTCGGCGGCAGCTCGATCACGCTCTTCCACGTGCGCGGAATCCGGATCGCCGTCGACTGGTCCTGGTTCCTGGTCCTCTTCTTGGTGATCTTCTGGCTCTCGCGCTTCTTCGGCGACGTGCTGGGGGAGTCGGGTTCGGCGACCGCCCCGTTCGCCCTCGCTGTCATCAGCGCCGCCGGCTTCTTTGGCTCGATCGTCCTGCACGAGCTCGGCCACGCGATGGTCGCCCTGCGCAACGGGATCGGCATCACCAGCATCCAGCTCTGGATCTTCGGCGGGATGGCGCGGATGGACCGCGAGTCGGACGGTCCCGCGACCGAGTTCAAGGTCGCGGTCGCCGGCCCCCTCGTCACCCTGGCGATCGTCGTCGTCCTCACCGCCATCGGCCTCGCCGCCGCCGGCCCGGACGAGTTCTGGAGGGCGGTGCTGATCGAGTCCGACGCCGAAGTCTCGGGAGCGCTGGCCGCCGTCGCCTGGCTGGCGACGATCAACTTCCTCGTCCTCGTCTTCAACCTGCTGCCGGCCTTCCCGATGGACGGGGGGCGGATCGTGCGGGCGCTGGCCTGGTGGCGCACCGGCGACCGCAGCTCCGCCACCCGCTTCGCCGCCCGCCTGGGACGCGTCTTCGCCTACATCTTCATCGGTGGCGGCCTGCTGCTGGTCTTCGACGGCGCCGTCTTCGCCGGCGTCTGGCTCGCCTTGATCGGCGTCGTCATCAACGGCTCGGCCCGCGCCGCCTCGGCCCAGACCCAGATCACCGGCCGGATCCAGCACATGCAGGTGTCTGACGTGATGGATCGCGAACCGGTTGCGATTCCCGGTGAGCTATCCGTAGAGAAGGCGCTCGACGAGTACTTCCTGCGCTACCGCTGGCCCTGGTTCCCAGTCGTCGATGCCGCCCACCGCTTCCTCGGACTCGTGGTTCGGGACAAAGCCGACGAGGTGTCGGAGATCTCCCGCGCCACCTCCCTGGTCTCCGACCTGCTCGAGCTGGACGACGGCACCTTTCAGGTCCGCGCCGACGCCCCCCTCGACTCCCTGCTGGGCAACCAGAACCTGCGCCGCTTCGGCGCTTTGATGGCCGTCGACGCGGACGGTCGCCTTTGCGGAGTGATCACCGCCGAGCAGGTAGGCCGAGCCCTACGCGACGCGACCGCTTAGGCGTCGGTCCGGTGGCGCTCGATGATGCGGCCGAAGTCGGTGCCGGCCGGCAGCGTGCCGAAGGCCTGGCCCCAGTCGCCCGATAGGCGGGAGGCGCAGAAGGCGTCGGCGACTGCGGGGTCGCCGTAGCGGACCAGAAGCGAAGCCTGGAGGGCGACCGCCATGCGCTCGACGATGCGGCGGGCCCGGGTCTGGATGGTGTCGATGTCACCGGGGATCTCGTCGCGCAGGGACGAGACGTAGGCGTCGAGCCTCGGTTCGGCTCCCGCCCCCTCGAGGACCTCGGCGAAGAAGGCGTCCACGGATGCCGGGCTCTTGACCATCCCGCGCAGCACGTCGAGACACTGGACGTTGCCCGAGCCCTCCCAGATCGAGGCGAGGGGAGCCTCGCGGTAGAGGCGAGGCATGCCGGACTCCTCGACGTAGCCGTTGCCGCCCAGGCACTCGAGGCACTCGACCGCGTGCGATGGAGCGCGCTTGCAGAGCCAGTACTTGAGCACCGCGTTGGCGAGGCGCCGGAACTCGGTCGCCTCCTCGTCGCCTGCGGCGACCTCGTCATAGGAACGGGCGAGGCGCATCGCGGCGACCGTCGCCGCCTCCGACTCGACGCAGAGGTCGGCGAGGACGTTGCGCATCAAAGGCTGCTCGATCAGCTCGGCGCCGAAGGCGGAGCGGTGGGCGGCGTGGTTGAGGGCCTGCACGACCCCGGCCCGGTAACCCGTCGCGGCGCCGATCACGCAGTCGAGCCGGGTGTGGTTGACCATCTCGATGATCGTCGGCACGCCGCGGCCCTCCTCGCCGACCATCCGCGCCCAAGCGCCGCGGAACTCGACCTCGCTGGAGGCGTTGGAGCGGTTGCCGAGCTTGTCCTTGAGCCGCTGGACGTGGAAGGCGTTGCGCTCGCCGTCCGGCGTCCAGCGCGGCATCAGGAAGCAGGAGATGCCGGACTCGGTCTGGGCGAGGACGAGGAAGGCGTCGCACATCGGCGCCGAGCAGAACCACTTGTGGCCGACGATCTCGTACTCGGCGCCGGGC